>Ga0134122_10000491_pt1 | contig 26875 bp, 21 predicted proteins | sample KB302_FD_96461 | JGI IMG/M metagenome (GOLD analysis project Ga0134122, IMG submission 96461) | Terrestrial soil microbial communities without Nitrogen fertilizer from Kellogg Biological Station, Michigan, USA - KB3-0-2 | ecosystem: Environmental > Terrestrial > Soil > Unclassified ...
CGCTGCGTTCCGCCAAAGCCGGGAATCACTCCCAGCCCCACTTCGGGAAGCCCGAAGCGGGCGGCCTCGGATGCGTAAATGAGATCGCAGCACAGGGCGAGCTCACAACCGCCACCGAGCGCAAACCCATTGACCGCGGCGATGGTGGGGATGGCCAGGGACTCCATCAGATGGAACACGCGGTGCCCCACCCCGGCGAACTCGCGCGCCTCGTTGGGGGTGAGCTTCGCCATCTCGGCGATGTCCGCCCCGGCCACGAACGCCTTCTCGCCCGCGCCGGTGACGATCAGCGCGCGCAGGTCGGTGTTGGAGCTCAGGAAGCGCAGGGCGACCTCGGTCTCCTGCAGCGCCTGGGTGTTGAAGGCGTTGAGGGCCTTGGGGCGGTCGATGGTGAGGATGGCGAGGGGGCCTTCCAGCTCCAGGCGGATCGTCTCGTAAGCCATGGCGTGGGGTCTCCGGATCCCTAGTACTTGAAGAAACCGCGGCCGGACTTCTTCCCCACCCAACCGGCCTCCACGTACTGCCGCAGCAGCGGGCAGGGGCGGTACTTGTCGTCGCCCAGGCCGCGGTGGAGCACCTCGGCGATGGAGAGGCAGGTGTCCAGGCCGATGAAGTCCGCGAGCGCCAGCGGCCCCATGGGCTGGTTGGTGCCCAGCTTCATCGCGGTGTCGATGTCCTCGGGGGAGGCCAGGTTCTCCATCAGGGCGAAGCAGGCCTCGTTGAGCATGGGGATGAGGATGCGGTTGACGATGAAGCCCGGGTAGTCCTTGGAGACGACGGTGGTCTTCCCCATCTTCTCGGCGAGGGCGCGGGTGGCCTGGTAGGTCTCGTCGGAGGTGGCGGCGCCGCGGATGATCTCCACCAGCTGCATCACCGGCACCGGGTTCATGAAGTGCATCCCGATGACGGCTTCGGGGCGCTTCGTCACCGCGGCGACGCGGGTGATGGGGATGGAGGAGGTGTTGGTGGCGAGGACGCCGCCGGGGCGGACGACCTGGTCGAGGTCGCGGAAGATCTTCTTCTTGAGGTCCTCGTTCTCGTTGACGGCCTCGACGGCGAAGTCCACGTCCCTGGCTTCGAGGATGGAGGTGGTGGTGCGGAGGTTGTCGAGGGCGGCCTTCCGCTTGGCGTCGTCCAGCTTGCCCTTCTCGACCAGCTTGTTGAGGCCGCCGCGGATCCGGTCGGCGCCCTTGTCCAGGGCCTCCTTCGCCACGTCGGCGACGGTGACCTTGAGGCCGGCCTGGAGGCCGACCTGGGCGATCCCGGCGCCCATCTGCCCGGATCCGATGACGAGGAGGTGATCGACGGCCATGGGAGGCTCCTGGGAAATGACGGCGGGCTCTTATGCCGCCCGTGAAGGCGGGTCAAACGGCGCCGGAGCGTGCTGGACGGGATAGTCTCATCGCGGCGATGAGGCCGGGCCGACGGAGGCTGCCCCCTCCCAAACGTAATGTTGCAGGACTTGTCCGTCTTCATGGGTGACCATGATGATGGCCAGTTCCGCGACGCTCAGGTGGCCGGTGCCTGCAGACGATGACCTTGAAGGCCGATGTGTGCGGCTCGCGACCGGGGGAGTCGCGTTCTTCGTCTCGGACCGGCTCGCCGCCACCTCGCTCTCGTGCATCCGGGGCACCTGGCGCGACCAGCCCGAGGTGACGCTCCTCTACGGCTCGAGGGAGATCGCGGCGCGCGTGGTGGCGGACTACCACGCCAGGGGGATCGCGCTCCTCGAGATCGGCGCATCGACGGCCGGGCTCTCGCCGGTGTCCCTGGCGGCCGGGGCTCCGGAGGACCCGGCGGCCGGGCTCGATGGCAGGATCCTCCCACCCGGAACGCCGCTGGGCCTGGCGAGCGCGGTGACGGGGATCGTCACGCGCGACCGCGGCGGGCACCACGCCATCGCGCCCATCCAGTGGCTGCGGGAGCTGCTCTCCTTCCACGCGAACGCCCATGCTCGCAACGGCGCGCCGGCCGGCGCGGAGCCCGTGATCTTCGACTCCGCCGTCGATGCCCTCTTTCTGCGCGGGCTGGGCAACCTCGTCACGCCGAAGCTGAAGTCCAGGCTGTGCGAGCTGGGCCTGGACCTCGACAGGCCGCCGCGGCCCAGCTACCCGCGGGCGACCTGGGTCCGGATCCTGGCGGCGACCGTGGCCGAGCTGTTCTCGGGCGACTTGCCCGAGGACGGCTATCGCCGGCTCGGCGAGCAGTCCATCGAGGGGATGAGCCGCACGCCGATCGGCCTCGCCAGCATCGCCATGTCCAAGCTCCTGGGCCCGCGCCGATCGCTCCTCCAGTTCCACAAGGCGTGGCCCTCGGTGAACAACTTCATCACCATGAAGGTGGATGAGCTGGCGCCGAACCACTTCCACGTCTTCCTGAACGACGCCTACGGCCACCCCGCGTACATGCAGGGCGTCATTCAAAGCGCGATGAAGATGGCCGGCGCCAAGGACCCCCAGGCCCTCATCATGGAGGCCACCGCCCGGGACGTCCGCCTGGACGTGCGCTGGGCGGGGTGAGGCCAGGGCCGTGGGGCATCACTCGTGGAGCAGGCGGCGCCGCTCCTCGGGCGTGAAGGAGCGGCCCACCTCGAGCTCCAGGAGGCGCTCGTCGGCGGGCTCCCAGATCCAGCTCGGAAAGAGGTGCGCGCGGCCGTCCTCGCCCGCCGTCACCAGCCGCCGCCCGTCCGGGCTGAAGGCGATGTTGAAGAGCGCACCGGACGGACCCTCCAGCTTGTTGAGCTCCCGCCCGGTGCACACGTCCCAGACCCGCGCGGTCCCGTCCTGGCCCGCCGTCGCCAGCCGCTGCCCGTCCGGGCTGAATGCCGCGGCCCAGACGGCGCCCAGGTGGCTTTCCAGCTTGTAGAGCTCCCCCCAGGTGGCCGCGTCCCAGATTCGCACGGTCCCGTCCTGGCATGTCGTCACCAGCCGCTGCCCGTCCTGGCTGAATGCCGCGCCGTGGACCGCACCCCGGTGGCCATCCAGCCTGGCCAGCTCCTGCCGGGCGGCGGCGTCCCAGATCCGCGCGGTCCCGTCCTGGCCCGCGGTGACCACCAGGCGGCCATCCGGGTTGAACGCGACGCTGAAGGCCTCGCCCGCGTGGCCCACCAGCCTCCCCGTCTCCTCGCACCCGGCCCGGTCCCACAGCCGCACCGTCTCGTCGTGGCCGGCGGTGACCAGCCGCGTCCCATCCGGGCTGAACGCCGCGCTCCATACACAACTCGAGTGGCCCTCCAGCCTGGCCACCTCTCTCCGGGTCGCCACCTCCCAAAGCCGCACCGTCCCGTCCTCGCCCGCGGTCAGCAGCTCCATCCTGCCCGGGCTGAACGCCACGCTCATCACCACACCCGCCCCTTCCAGCCGGCCCAGCTCGCGGCGTGAGTCCGTGTCCCAGAGCCGGGTGGTCCCGTCCTCGCCTGCCGTCACCAGCACGGTTCCGTCCGGACTGAAGGTGACGCTCGAGACCTCGCCGCTGTGTCGCACGCTCGCGATGCCCCGGCGGCTGTTGGCGTCCCAGAGCCGGGCGGTGCCGTCCCGGCCCGCGGTCACCACCCGCAGTCCGTCCGCGCTGAAGGCCGCGCCCATCACCTGGCTGGAGTGGCCTTCCAGCCGCGCCAGCTCCCGGTGGCTGGCGGCATCCCAAACATGGGGGGAGCCGTACTCCCCCGCGGTCACCACCCACCGCCCGTTCGGGCTGAACGAAGCGCTCATCACCGCGCCCGAGTGGTTCTCCCACCTCTCCAGCGACTTGCCGCTGGCCGCCTCCCAGAACCTCACGGTCCCGTCGTCGCTCCCGGTCACCACCTTCTCCCCGTCGGGGCTGAACCCGGCGCTGTTCACCATCCCCGAGTGGCCCTTCATGACGGCGAGCTCCTTGTGGCGGATCGCGTTCCACGTCCGCGCGGTCCGGTCCTGGCTGGCGGTGACCAGCCTGTGCCCGTTCGGGCTGAACTCCACGCCGAGCACCACCCCCGAATGGCCTTTCAGCCGGGCCAGCTCGCGCCCGCTGGCGGCGTCCCAGAGCCGGACGGTCCGGTCCTCGCTCGCGGTCGCCACCACCTGGCCGTCCGGGCTGAAGGCCGCGCTCCTCACCGCGCCCGAGTGGCCCTCCATCACCGCCAGCCCGCGGCCGCTGGCGGCGTCCCACAGCCGCGCGGTGTCGTCGTCGCCCGCGGTGAGCACCCGCGAACCGTCCGGGCTGAAGCACGCGCACAGCACCACGCCGGAGTGGCCTTCCAGCTTGAGCAGCTCCGTGCCGGCGGCCGCGTCCCAGATCCGCGCGGTCCCATCCAGGCTGGCGGTGACCACGCGCTGCCCGCCGCGGTTGAACGCCGCGCTCGTCACCGATGCCGAGTGACCCTTGAGCGTGACGCGCCCCGGGTACTGGTGGTACTGGCGCAACCCCTCGTCCACCATCTCCGTCGGCGCGGCCCGGAACGCACTCTGGAGCAGGAGCAGGGCTGCCTGGGGATCGGAGCGGAGCTCGCGGAGGGCGGCGCCCGCCAGCTCGCGAGAGCGGGCCAGATTCCTCTCATGGAAGAGCAACTTGTTGAGCTCCGCCATGCTGATCTGCACTTCCATATCGTGCTGCGCCTGATCATGCATCGCCTGGTACAGCTGCTGGTTGATCTGCTCCATTTCCCTGCGTTGCGCCGCCTCGGAGTCGGCCAGGCGCTGGACCGCCTCCAGCTCCCGGCGGCGCCGTTCGTCCTTCTGGTAGACCTCCTTGACCCGCGCCTCCATGCTGGAGAGGAGGAACTCCTCCTCCAGCTTGTTGAGGGGGCGCGCGCGAGAGGTGCCTGGTCCCAGGAGGTGCTCTTCGGGCTCGAGCAGCCTGGCGCCGGTGAGCAGGAACCCCTCGGCCCGGCGGTGGGCGGCCCATTCGTAGGCCGCGTCATTCACCCGTCGGTGGATGCGCAGCTTCCGCCGTTCGCCGTCGACCCAGCGGCGAAGCGTCGGCCATTCCTGGATCAGGATCTCGTGGGAGACCTCGACCTCCGGGCTCTGGCCGTTGCTCCCGCGGTCGACCATCAGCAGGCGCGCTTTCGGCCCGGAGAGGTGCTCGATGATCCGATCGACGCGGTCCTGGCGGTCGCCGAACGCGTACAGGTCCTCCCGCGGCACGCGCCGCCTGGTGTCCGGTACCCCTTCTCCCAGCGAGACCAGCCGCAGGAAGATGTCGCGCGCGACCGCGACGTCCTCGTCCGTGAGTCCCTTCAGGCACTCGTCAGCGTGCTTCTGCAGGGCTCCCTTCAGACCGCCCATGGCCTCGTACGAATCGAGGGTCAGCCAGACGCCCTTGCGCGTGCGCCAGAGCTGGTCGAGCGCGTGCTCCAGCAGCGGGAGGGCGCCGGGCTGGCGCTCCAGCTCCCGGATGAAGGCGCTCACCACCCCCGTCTCCAGGTGGGCTCCGACCGTGGCCGCCGGTCGAACGATCGCATCCCGGTAGTCGTCGAGCGTCATCGGCCCCAGGAGCACGCTGCGGTCCTGCAACAGCGCCCGCATCGAGTCGAGGCCCAGGCAACGGTCGATGAAGTCGGCGCGCACCGTGGCCAGCACCCGCAACTTGCCGGAGCCGTTCTCCACCATGTCGCGCAGGTTGGCCGCGAACGCCTCGACCCGCTCGCGCCTCCCCTCGGGGGAGCGGGTGAAGAGCTCCTCCAACTGGTCGACCACCACCAGGTGGGTCCCCCGCGTTCCTCGATTCCCCGCGGTCAAGGTGCGGAGCGCCTTGTGCAGGCCGTCGTTCCCTTCGAGCATCTCCTGCTCCAGGGACTTGGCGTTGGCCAGCAAGTCACCGACGAGCGCGTTGGGAAGGAGGAGCGAGACCACGTGGTCGGCGACGGACCGCAGGGGATCGGCGCCGGGGGTGAGCACCGTGGTGTGGATGGGCTTGGGCCAGCTCATCCGCTGTCCCAGCTTGGGGAGAACGCCGGCCCGGATCAGGGAGGACTTCCCTGCCCCCGACGCCCCTACCACCGCCACGAAGTTGGAGTGCTCCAGCTTCTGGAGGACGGCGTCCACTTCGCGCGCGCGGCCGAAGAAGATCGAGGCGTGCTTCTCCTCGAACGGGTACAGGCCGCGGTAGGGCGGGGGCTCCTCCGGCAACGTGAAGGGTTCGTGAGGCCTGGCCTTGCCGCGGATGCCGTAGACCAGGCGCTGGAATGCTTCTTCCCCGTCGAGCCCCGACCGGAAGTCCACCCAGGTGCGCAGCTTGAGGAACCCGGTGATGGCCTCCTCGACGGCTCCGGGCAAAAGGACGGGAATGACGCGGTACTCGTTCCGGGTGCGCACGGCCTCGATGAGCGCGGCCTGCATCTCCTCGTGGTGCCAGGAGCTGAGACCCGCGGAACCGATGAAGACCGCGGCGGTCTTGCTCTCGTGGATGGCGGTGTCGATCCCGGTCTGCCACTTCTCGCCCGGGACGAGGTGCCACTTGTCCAGGAACGGTTCGAGCCCGGCCTCGCTGACCAGCTTGCTGGCCAGCAGCTCTACCATCCGCTTGTCGCTTCTGCTGTAGGAGAGGAAGACGTCGTACACGGCGGACCACTATTGCATCACAGGCGCTACCGTCGGCGACGCCTGAGGAGCACAGGCAGGAGCGCCGCGATCGCGAAGAGCTCGCCCGGCACCGCCTCGCAGGTGATGTCCTTCTTCGGCGCCTTCCCGTGCTCCCACGGCGGCTCGATCGGCTCCGTCGGATCGCCGATGCAGAGCGCGTCGATCGACTGGCACCTGATGCCGTCCTTGCCGGTGCTCACCTTGGCCGCCGGGTTCTTCAGGTCCAGCGTCCCCGCCGGCAAGGCGCACGCCTCGGGCGTCGCGTCCGGCATCGCCAGCAGCCCGCGCCGCAGCTCCTCGCGCAGCGCCGGGCCCATCCAGTCGCCGTCCCAGCCGCGATCCGTCCCGTCCCACGTCCCCGACGAGTAGAGGTACTCGCACAGGCCGTTGCGCGACGGCCACTCCGGCACCGCGGTGTGGAGCGCGTCCGGCTGGTACAGCGTCGAAGGGCTCAGCCCCACCTCCACCACCACGTCCGTGAAGGTGGCGAACGCCGCCTCCGTCGCCGTCTTCGCGCAGCTGATCGCCGCATCCGGCAGATCCGGCGACAGCGTCGTCCCCAGGCACAGGTCGGAGTCCGACCACCAGGCGTGCTGCGGGTTGGGCATCCCGTGGTGCGCGCACTGGTCCTGCACCGTGTGGAGCGCCCGCCCGAGCGCCACGTAGGCGGCCCGCTGGGCGGAGATCACCTGGTCCGCCGTGGCGCCGGGCGTGGCCGCCGAGATCAGCTGCGCGCGCACCTCCCCTCCCAGCTGCCGGACCCGCGTCAGCGCCGCGTCCGCCGAGGCGCACGCCGTCTGGCCCGCCTCGATCTGGGCGTGGGCCGACAGGTCGGTCCACTCACGAGCGTCCGTGTTGTGGGACGCCATCGCGATCTCCACGCACGCCCCGGCGGCGACGCGTGCCGTCAAGGTGCACGCGTCGAGGGTGATCTGCGAATGGTTCCCCTGGCTCAACGCGAACGCTCGGGTCGAGAGGAAAACTACCAGCAGGGCACAACGAGTCCGTGAAGGCATAGAGAGGAGCGAGGAGGCGGCCCTGCCACCATTCTACCCCGGACTCCCAGGCACTTCCTCCCGGCGCCGGTTTCGCGCACCATGCGATCACCGTGGGCGAGAACCGGGTCCCCCCCATCGAGTTCCCCGAGAGTGCGGAGCGCCTGGCGCTGGTGGCCGAGTTCGAGTCCATCCAGCAGCTGGCGGTGGCCGCGCGCGCGCAGGGCGACTACCGGCAGGTGCTCAGGCGCTGCGACGAGGCGCTCCCGTTGTGCCGGACGGCGCTGTCGCGCGTGCTGGTGGGTTCGCTCAGCGGGCTGGTGGCCACGTACATGGGCGACTACGCGGGCGCGCTGGAGCGGTCGCTCAAGGCGGCGGACCACTTCGACCGCACCGTGCCGCTCTACACGCAGGCGCGCGCCGCCGCCGCGCTCCACCGCTCGCTGGGAGGCGCGCTGCTGGGCCTGGGCGACGCCAAGCACGCGCTCTCCGAGTACGAGGCCGGCGCCGACGCGTGCGACGTCTCCGCCGACGCCTGGGAGCACTCCGCGGCGCTGTTCAACCTGGGCGAGGCCACCGCCGACCTCGGCGACCCGGAGCGCGCGCTCCACTACTACCAGCAGGCGCTGGAGGTGAAGGGCCGCATCGGCGACACCTGGGGCCTGGCGTACACCCACGCCTCGCTGGCGCGGCTGCACGCCACCGCCGACGAGCCGGAGCTGGCGCTGGAGGACGCGCAGCGCGCCCTCAGCCTGGCCCTGCAGACGCCGGACCTGAAGCTCCAGTCCGCCGTCCGCCGCACGCTCGCCGAGGCGCTCCTGGCGCTCGGCCACGTCCAGGAGGCCCGCGAGCACCTCCTCATCGCGGTGGACACCGCGCGCCAGGTCGGCGCGGAGCCGGAGCTCGCCGCCGCGCAGACCGCGCTGCGCAAGCTGGGCTGATCGAAGCGCGCTCCGCGCGCCGGTGTCCTCGGGGCGCCCGGCCAGGCGACCGTGCCGCGCTCCGGCTCAACGGTGCGGCGCCGCGCGTGGGCCGCGGATCGAGGCGCGCCGCGTGCGTGCGTGCTCCGCGCAAGTCGGACCAGCGCTACGGCTTCAGCTCCACCTCGTTGACCCGCTCGGAGCTGATCTCCACCTCCCGGCTCAGCGCCCGCTCCGCCCCCGACTCGCCGCGGAGGAAGGCGCGCACCAGGTAACGGCCGCGCCGCAGGGAGATCTCCATCCGCACCACCGACGCGGCGTCGCCCGGCGGGAACGCGCGCTCCTCCCGCGCCAGCAGCTCCCCGCCCTCCGAGTACAGCTGCACGTCCACGCGGGCGGCCGGCGACGGCAGCAGCACCACCAGCTCGCGCGGCTGGGAGAACGCGTCGGACCGCCAGAGCCAGGCGCCCAGCGCCACCGCGAAGAGCAGCGGCAGGCGCACCGCCAGGCGCCGGGACATCAGGCCTTGTGCCCCTTCTTGTGCGGCGGCGACGGCGTGCGCCGGGCGGTGAGATCCTTCACCTCCAGCGTGGACCCCGCCGGGTCGTCCGGCTTCAACCGGATCTCCGCCTTCACCTCGATGGTCATCTGCGAGACCAGCTTCAGCACCTCGTCCCGCAGCCGGTCCGACTGGAGGAATCGCCGGATCTCCTCCGTGACGACCCGCCCGATCTCCGACTTCGTCTTCTCCGCCTGGGAGAGGATGACGCCCAGCAGCTCCTTGGGCAGCTTGAGCTGGCCGGCGAGCGCGCGCAGCCCCTCCTCGGTCATGAACAGCGCGCCCAGCCCGGTCACCGCCACCTTGCGGACGAACTCGGTGACGAACCCGCGGCTCTCGCGCTCCCGCTCCTTCCCGTCGCGCGGATCCGGCGGCGCCTCGGGGTCGAACGGGTCGTCATCCAGGTCCGCCATGGCGGGACTCCTCACTCAGTGCTGCGGGCTGGCCTGCATCACCGGCAGCCGCACCCGCAGGTTCTCCTGCGAGACGCGCCCGGCGATGTTCTTCGCCATCTCCATGAACGCCTTCGCCTCCGCCGACTCCGGGTTCCCCACCACCACCGGCACGCCGCGGTCGCCGCCCACCAGCACCTTCGGCTCCAGCGGGATCTCCCCCAGGAAGGCGATGCCGAACAGCTCCGCCGCCTTCTTCCCGCCGCCCCGGTCGAAGATCTCCGTCTCTTGGTGGCAGTGCGGGCAGACGAAGACGCTCATGTTCTCCACGATGCCCAGCACCGGGATGTGCACCTTGTCGAACATCTGCTTGGCGCGCACCACGTCCGCCAGCGCCACGTCCTGTGGCGTGGTGACCAGCACCGCGCCGGCGGCCCGCACCTGCTGGGAGATGGTGAGCGCCACGTCGCCCGTCCCCGGCGGCAGGTCCAGCACCAGGTAGTCCAGCTCTCCCCACGCCACGTCGCGCACCAGCTGCAACAGCGCGCCGTGGAGCATGGGCCCGCGCCACACCAGCGCCTGGTCCGGCTCCACCAGGAAGCCGATGGACATCACCCGCAACCCGTGGGCCTCCAGGGGCTCCAGCGTCTTGCCGTCCTTGCTCACCGGCCGCCGCCGGATGCCGGTCATCAGCGGGATCGAAGGGCCGTAGAAGTCCGCGTCCAGCAGCCCTACCCTGGCGCCGCACCGCGCGAGCGCCACCGCCAGGTTCACGGCCACGGTGGACTTCCCCACCCCGCCCTTGCCGGCGCCGACGAGGATGACGTTCTTCACCCCGGGCAAGAGCTGGTCCTTGGACATCCCGGCCGGCGCGGCGCGCACCTGGGCGCCCCACTCGATCTCGAACTTCGCCAGGCCCGGGACGGCCTTCAGCGCCGCCTCCGCGTCCGCCTCGATCTTCCCCTTCAGCGGGCAGGCGGGGGTGGTCAGCTCGATCTTCACCTTCAGCTGGTCGCCGGAGAGGCGGAGGTCCTTCACCATCCCGGCGCGCACCAGGTCCACGTTCAGCTCCGGGTCCATGACCTTCGACAAGGCGGCCAGGACGTCGCGCTCAGTCACGCTCATGGGGGTTCCACTAGCAACAAGCGCCGCGGGCCGCAAAGGTCACGGAACCGGATTGATGACCTCTTCCAATGCCCTCGCCAAGGGCCGCACCACCTTCGCGTCGATGCTCGTGGCGGACAGGAGCTGCAGCGCGGCCCGGCAGACCTCCGGGTCCACCTGCCGCCCCACGGTGAGCAGGTAGGGGTCGTAGCGCCCGCCCGCCGTGGAGGACGAGGCGTTGAAGGTGCCGGTCGTCAGGCCGGTCTTCCGGTTCCACTCCACGGACACGCGGGCGAAGACGAGCTGGATGTGGTGGGGGGCGTCGCTCTCGTGGGTCCAGGCGAAGATCTCCGTCCCGTTGTCGCCCAGGAACCAGCGCACCGCGCCCTCGTCCGGGTCGGACTGGAGGGTGGACGGGTCGATCTCCCGGAGCGTCCCGCCCAGGGACCGCAGCTGGTCGTCCGAGGGCCTCATTCGAGCGCGGCGATCTTGTAACCGCCGCCCTCCCTGACCAGCTGGACCGCGCGCCCGTCGCCCAGCGGGAGCCTGGCGCCCTCGCGCGAGACCTCGACCTCCGCCTTCCCGCCCAGCGCCGCGCGCACCCGCGCCACCCGGTCCTTCGCCTGGGGCTCCAGTTGGAAGTCCTTCTCCAGCCGCTGCGGCGTGTAGCGGTCGCGCCACGGCTGGGCCAGGAGCAGGTACGCCGCCTTGAAGTCGCCGCCCTCCACCGCGGACAGGAAGTGCTCCAGCGCCTGGCGCGGCGCGATCTGGGGCGGCGGGTCCGTCACGCGCCACGCGTCGCCGCGGCGCACCAGCTCGACCTCGCCGCTATCCGCATGCATCGCCTGGAGCGACGCGAGGATGGCCTCGGCCCTGGCGCGCCGCGCCGCATCGGTGGCGTACTGGGCGCGGAAGGAGGTCGCGTCCGGCCGGGTGCCTTCGTCCAGCAGCTCGTACGCCGCGTCCAGCTTCCCGTCGCGCAGGGCCTCGGCGTAGCGAGCGGCCACGTGCTCCGGCGCCGGCGCGGTGGCGCACGAACACATCAGCGCCGCCCCGACCCAGGCCAGCGTCCCGCCGAACTCCCCGGAATTGCGACAGAAAAACGTAAAGTTCAGGCCGCGGATGATAGCAAAGGGCCGGGGCCTCCCAAGTTTACGGTCCCGGATCTCCGCCCGGCGCGCGCCGATCTCCCATGTCAACCCACGGAAACCACAGGGTAAACAGCTGCGCGCGGCTGATGGACCGGAGGAGCTGGAGCCAGGGGAGGGAGCGGCTCCGCGCGGCGTACGGGTGGAGCTTGAACGCGTCGCCCTTCTGGCCGGCCAGCTCCAGCGCCCGGCGGCAGGCGTCCTCGAAGAGGCCGACCCTGTCCACGAGCTTGGCCTCCAGCGCCGCCTGCCCGGAGTAGATGCGCCCCTCGGCGCGCTCGCGGACGGCCTCGCGCTCCAGCTGGCGCGCGGCGGCCACGTGGTCCAGGAACGCGACGTAGGTCTCCTCCACGTCCGTCTCCAGCGCCGCGCGCTCCTGGTCGGTGAAAGGCCGAGAGAGGGACAGCAGGCCGGCGTTCTCCCCTCGGGTGATCACGGCGCGCTGGATGCCGGCGCGCTCCAGCAGGCCGGAGAGGTCGAACTTGCCGGCGAAGACGCCGATGGAGCCGGCGATGGCGTGCGGCCCGGCCCACATCTCGTGCGCGCCCAGCGCCGCCATGTAGCCGCCGCTGGCCGCGACCCGGTCGAAGTAGGCCACCACCTTCTTCTTCTTCTGCAGCCGCTTCAGCTCCTCGAGGATCAGCTCCGACGCCAGCGCCGAGCCTCCCGGACTATCGATGTACAGCAGCACCGCCTTGCAGCGCGGATCGCGCGCGGCCGCGCGGATGGCCTTGGTGAGCGGGCCGGAGGCGGCCAGGCTCTGCAGGGGCGCGGCTTTGGCGGAAGCGTGGACGATGGCGCCGCGCACCCGGATCAGCCCCAGCCGGGGCGGCGCGCGCAGGGGGCGCCAGCGCACGGGCGGGAAGCGGCGGCCCGCCCGGTACTCATCCCAGGTCCGCAGCTTCGGGAGCGCATCCTGGGATCCCTCCTTCTTCAGCACCTCCTCCAGGTCCGCCTCGCCGCGGATGGCGTCCACCAGCCCCACGGACACCGCCCGGCGCGCGCTGTACGGCCCCTTGTCGATCCGCGCGGCGGCATCCTCGCGAGAGAGCTTGCGGCCGGAGGCGATGGTCTCCACCAGCTCGCGGTGGCGCTCGTCGAGGATGGTCTCCAGGGTCCGGCGCTGGATCTCCGAGACGGCGTCGCGGGTGAACAGCTCCGGGGCGGTCTTGTGGTCGCCGCGGCGGATGAAGTGCGCGGTGACGCCCAGCTTGCGCAGCCCCTCCCCGAGCGCGGTGGCCTCGGCGGCGAAGCCGGTCAGCTCCAGGCGGCCGGCGGGCGGCATCAGGATGCGGTCCGCGCGGCACAGGAGCGCGTACTCGGCGTTCCCGGCCGAGGTGGCGTAGCCCACGACCTCCTTGCCGGCGCGGCGGACGCGGTCGAACAGCGCGCCCAGGCTGTGTCGCTTGGCGGGAGCGACGGCGAGGTCCTCCAGCTCGAACACCACGCCGCGCACGCGCGGGTCGGCGCACAGCACGTCCAGCCTGGCGGAGAGCTCGTCGAGCGAGCCCACCGCGTCCGGCTCGGTCCGCTGGAAGAAGCGCGAGCTCCGCGTCTTGCGGTACGGCGGGTCGCCCTCCAGGCGGAAGCGCACGTAGGTGGCGGCGGGCTCGCGGCGGAAGAGGCGGAACGGCAGCGCCAGCGCCCAGAAGAGGGCCAGGAAGGCGTTGGCGACGGCGGCGAAGGGCGCCCGGAGCATGCCGTGTCCAGTAACCACGCGGGTGGGACCGAGGCAAGGCGGCGTGTGCTAGCGTCCGCGCCCATGCGACGCTGGACGGCGATGGCGCTGCTGGCCGGGATGGTGGTGCTCCCGGCCGCGGCCCTGGCGGAGGACCTGAGGGACTTCAAGCCCCCGGCGGAGATGACGCCGGAGGAGTTGGAGGCGTCCAAGGCGCGGAGCAACCTGCCGGTGAACGCCTACTCCAAGCAGGTCACCAACCAGGTGACGCCGATCCCCTGGAAGACCATCATCCTGTTCAGCGTCATCCTCGTGTTGGCCACCCCGTACGCCCTCCGCTACTACCGCGCCACCGCGGGCGACGCGGTGGCGGAGCGGAAGCGGTCGCCCTCCCCTTCGCCGTCCCGCCGCGCCTCGGCGAACCAGCGCGCCTACGACGAGACCAAGGTCCGCAACACCAACACCGTCGAGGGCGACACCCGAGTGCCGGTGCGGCGGAACACGCGACCCTGAGGGCGATCGTCTCGTCTGCGGTCTCGCCGCGACCGGAAACGCGCGGCCCCAACCACGCCCCACGCGCATCGGCTCCGCTCGCCGCAGCCACGCGACGGGAGAGCGGAAGGCGCGGTCCTGGCGACGCTCCACGCGCATTGGCTCCGGCTCGCCGAGGTCACGCGGCGAGATAACGGAAGGCGCGGTGGTCCTGGCGACGCTCCATGCGCATTGGCTCCGGCTCGCCGAGGTCACGCGGCGGGATAACGGAAGGCGCGGTGGTCCTGGCGACGCTCCATGCGCATTGGCTCCGGCTCGCCGAGGTCACGCGGCGGGATAACGGAGGGCGCGGTGGTCCTAGCGACGCTCCACCGAAATTTCGCCCTTCTCCGCGTCCACCGCGATCCGCACCTGCGGCAGGAAGCGCTGGAGGACGTCCGCGTTGGTGGTGAGGTGCGGCGTCACCTCCGGCGTGGTGAAGCGCGTCCGCCCTGGATCCGCCTCCCCCAGAAGCCCGGCCGCCAGCAGCGCCGCCGGCAGCAGGATCTGGTCCGCCAGGTGCGGGTCGAGCGCGCCGGACCCCGCCATGAACTTCCCCAGCTGCGCGGCGGCGTCCTCGCCCACCTGCTCCGCCGGGCGGCCGCGCTCGCCCAGGGCGGAGAACCCGGCCATGGTGTTCTCGAACTGCGCCCGGATGAACACCGCCGTCCCGCGCGAGAGCGTGGACTTGAGCGGCCGGTTCTCCGAGTGCGAATAGATCCCCTTCCGCTGCAGCGCCGCCACCGCCGCCGCGCCCTGCCTTTCGGCGATGGGCAGGGGCAACCCGGAGACGAACGACGTCACGTCCACGTCCGCCAGCGTCCCGCGCGCGGGGAGCTCCACCAGCGTCGGCGGCTGGGCGCGCTCGGAGAGGACGGCGCCGATCTCCCCGCCGCCCTGCGGGTAGAACCCCGCCTGCTCCAGCCGCAGCTCCGCGGAGAGCCCGTACGCCTGCACCGCCGGGAGCCAGACCGCGGCGAGGTAGTGGTACACCGGGCTGTGCGGCAGGTGCGTGCCGCCGCGCAGGGTGAGCTTCCCGCCGCCCGCCAGCGACAGCGGGTAGAACAGGCACTGGAGCAGCAGCGGCACGCTCCCCGCGGTGCCCACCTCCAGCAGGTAGTCGCCCGGCTTCACGGGCGCGGGCCGGAAGCAGATCTCCGACGCGCCCACCTCCGCGCCCTCGCTGGTGGCGCCGGAGATGGCCTCCGCGCCGCGGATGCACGCCAGGTGCTGCGGGCGCACGCCCGGCGGCTTGCGGTTGGCGCGGATGCTGGAGATGCGGAACGGGGTGCCGGTGACGAGCGAGATGGAGAGCGCGGTGCGGAGGATCTGCCCTCCACCCTCGCCGGCGGCGCCGTCCAGCGCGACCTCTCCCCCTCCGGCGCCCAGCGGCTACTCCAGCTCGCCTGGGGGCGGCGCGTCGTCCTTCTTCTTCGCCGGCGGCTTGTCCTTGTCCTTATCGCCCGGCGCCGGGGGCGGCGGGGCCTCCAGCTCTCCCGGCGGCGGCGCCTTGTCCGCGCCCTTCGCCGGGTGCGAGCGCCGGAGCGGTTGGAGCTCCTTGGCGGCCTGCTCGCTGACCTGGTCCAGCAGCGCGTTGAGCTGGTCGCGGAAGAGGACGTGGTTGGCGTCCCGGGCCACCTCGAACGGGTCCAGCGAGGCCGTCTTCTGCGCCACCTGGTCCACCTTGAAGGGCATCCGCCAGATGCCCCCGCCGTCGAGCCGGAACATGCGGGCCTCCCCCTCCACGAAGGCGCCCGCCTTCCCGTTCGCGCTCCGCATCCCGTAGGCGGAGATGACGAACTCCACCACCGCGTCCACGCCCAGCTGCTTCAGCTCCCTGGGATCCGGGCGCGGGGCGGGGATCTCCTCCACCAGGAAGCTGCCGTAGATCGAGGCCACCTTGCTGGCCTCCACCGTGTTGGTCCACGGCTCCTCCTTGGGGAGGCGGAGCAGCGTGCCGGCGCGCAGCCGGTCGTGGATCTCGAAGCGGTTGACCATCTTCTCCAGCTTCGCCGCCAGCCGCTTGTCCGCCTCCGGCGGCTCCAGCTTCTTGAGCCGGTCCTTGTAGGCGGGGTCCTTCTGGAACACCTCGGAGCGGGGGCCGGCGTCGTTCTCGATCCAGGAGAGAAACGCGGGCCGCTCGACGCGATCCAGGTCCCCGCCGGCGAGGGACTGGTGGGCGCAGGACGCCAGCGCGACCACCGCAGCCAGGAGGGCGAGCCGTCTCATCACGGCGGCGTCATACCAGAACGGGGCGGACGCCGCGCTGGACCGCCCCATGGGCGTTGAGTACATCCTTCCCCCCATGACCACCCGCCCCCTGGTGCTCGCGCTCGCCGCGCTCTCCACGTCCCTGGCCACCGCCGCCTCCGCCGCCGCCCCCGAAGGGCTGGCCGCCAACGGCGAGGGCTGCGCCGCCCACCTCACCGCCGCCGCTCCGCAGGACGTGAAGATCGGCAACCGGGCGGCCACCTCCACCGGCTCCCGGCTGACCTTCAAGGACGCCGCGCCGGGCGGGAAGCTGGTGCTGGGCGTGCTGGGCCCCATCAACGAGGACTCCGGCCAGAACCTGTTCGTCCTCAAGCGCTACCTCCAGTTCTTCAAGGAGCAGGGCGTCCAGGTGGTGGTGGTCAGCGGCGACACCGGCGAGGTGGCCTCCGGCATCCAGCGCGCGCTGGAGGCGGTGGCGGACTCCGGCGTCCCGGTGCTGGCGGTGGCCGGCAACCGCGAGTGCGGCACGGACTTCAAGAAGGGCCTCGAGCGCGCGCAGAAGACCCACGCCAACCTGGTGAACATGAACGTGGTGCGCGCGGTGGAGCTCAAGGAGGCGACGGTGGTGTCGCTCCCCGGCTACCACGACCCCAACTTCATCTCCTGCGCCACCGGGTGCCGCTACGACAAGGGCACGCTGGACGAGGTGGTGAAGGCCGCCAAGGAGTCGAAGTCGCCGGTCATCCTGCTCTCGCACGGGCCGCCCAAGGGCGCCGGCAACAAGGCGCTGGACTACGCGGTGAACGGCGGCAACGTCGGCGACGCGGAGATCAACAAGGCCATCGCCGCGGCCGGCATCACCTTCGGCATCTTCTCCAACATCAAGGAGGCCGGCGCGCGCGCCACCGACCTGGAGGGGACCGCGCTGGTGCCCCAGGACAAGCCGGTGAAGGCGCTCTTCCTCAACCCCGGCCCGGCGGACAGCACCCGCTGGGAGATGAACGACAAGACGCCGGGGTACGGCTTCGCCGCCACGCTGACCATCAACGGCAAGGAGGCCAGCTGGAAGCTCTACAAGTCCGCCAAGCTCACCAAGGAGGAGAAGGCGGAGGCGCACAAGATGGATCCGCCCAAGCACCGCGACGAGGGCGAGGATTCGGAGGGCACGCCGTAGCCTGGTAGGCTGGCGACGGTGAGCACCGCCCCACCTCCTCCCGCCGGCAAGAAGCGCCGCCTGGGCGAGATCCTCAAGGACGCCGGCCTCATCACCGACTTGCAGCTCAAGGCCGCCCTCGCCGAGCAGCGCAAGTGGGGCGGCAAGCTGGGCCGCACCCTGGTGGAGATGGGGTTCGTGGACGAGACGTCGATGGCGGCCGCCCTCTCCCGCCAGCTCAACCTGCCGCTGGTGGACCTGGACGCGGCGAAGCTGCCGCAGGACGTCACCGTCTGGCTGCGGGTGGACGTGGCGGAGCGCTACGGCGTCTTCCCGCTGGGCGGCGACGCGCGGCAGAAGACGCTCCAGGTGGCGACGAGCGACCCCACCAACTTCGAGGCGCTGCAGGAGCTGGCGTTCCACACCGGGATGAAGATCCAGGTGTCGATCTGCGGGTCCTCGGCCATCGACCGCGCCATCCGCAAGCACTACTACGGCGAGAGCGTGGTGGCCTCCGACGTGGGGGGCACCAGCCTGCTGGGGCTGGACGAGCAGACCTTCGACGTGCAGGAGATCGTCACCCGTTCGGGCGAGAAGGTGAGCGCCGCCGGGGACGCGCCGCTGATGGCCAGCGCCGCGCTGGGCAACCAGGCGGACCCCTACGCCGTCACCTCGCCGCGGTCCGTGGCGCAGATGGAGCAGGAGCGGCAGATGAAGGACCTCACCTCGCGGCTGGAGGCGCTGGAGAAGCACGCCGCCCAGCAGGTGCGGGCGCTGCGCACCCTGTTCGAGCTGCTGGTCGAGAAGGGCCACGTCAACCGCGACGAGTACGTGGCCAAGGTCAAGGCCCGGGAGCAGCAGTGACGTCGAGCTGCACCAGCCCCTCCTGGAGCTGGTGGCGGCAGCGGTCGCAGAACTGACCGCTGGACGAGTCCAGCGACCGGATCAGCTTCCCCTTCGCGTCGGACATCACGCAGCGGGGCGTGGGGCAGTGCTCCAGGCCCAGGGTGTGGCCGAATTCGTGGACCCCCAGCTCCGCCATCCGCCGGGCGTAGGCCTTCGGCTCCTTGCTGTGCTTGCGGACGAGAAAGGTGGACACCACGCAGCTGGCCTCGCCGATGTTCCCCAGCCCGCCGATGCCCCAGTCCTTGATGTCGCCCTTGGTGGTGGAGATCTCCGCCGCGGTGACCGCCACCACCTTCCAGGCGCCCTTGGGCAGGTCGGCGTCGATGGCGTCGAGGATCTTCTCCGCCCGCCACCGCTTCCGGGGCGCGTACCAGGCCTCGGGTGGCAGCGGGCGCATCGGGTCCAGGCGGACGGTGACGCGGGCGTGTGACTCGATGCCGGCGCGGATGGCTTGCAGCGCCGCGTCATCCACCTCCCCCAGCGGCACCAGGACCACCGTGGGCGGCGTGGAGAGGTCGACGGGCGCCGCGTTCAGAAAGACCGCGGTCAGGAGCGCGAGGAGCATGCGCCCACCTTGGACACCGGGGTCAGACCAGCAGTTCCCCGGAGAGGGTGTCCTGGGTCCTCTTCAGGCGGCTCTCGGAGAGCTCGGAGACCAGCTGCAGGACCTGGGGGTGGGTGAGGATCACCTGGTCGAACACCTCTCGCGGGAGGCGGAGGAGCGAGGTCCGCTTGGCCGCGGACACGGAGGCGGTGGCCGGGCTCTTCTGGAGCAGGGAGATCTCCCCGAACACGTCGCCCTCCTGCAAGGTGGCCAGGCGGGTCTTCCCCTTGCGCACCTCCACCTCGCCGGAGAGCACCACGTACAGGCCGTCGGTGGGGGTGCCCTCCTTGATGATCAGGTCGTCCTTCTTCACGTCGCGGGCGCGGAACCGCTCCACCAGCTCCTTGCGGTCCTTGCGGCCGAAGGGCTTGAACAGCGGTGAGCTGTTCATCACGTTCGCCAGCAGCCGCTGCCGGCAGAACTTCTTCAGCGCCGCGGCGACCTGCGGGTAGCGATGGGAGAGCTGCGCCAGCACGGTGGCGGAGATCTCCAGGAGCTGGGTCTCCTCGGCGTGACTGACCACCGAGGCGGTGCGCGGCGCGCCGGAGAGCAGCGCCACCTCGCCGAAGAAGGCGCCCTCCTGCAGGACCGCCAGCTCCTTCTGCTCGCCGGACTCGTCCAGGCGGAGGACGCGGACGGCGCCGGCGCAGATGACGAAGAAGGAGTCGCCCACGCTCCCCTGCTCCAGGATCCGCTCGTCCTGGCCGAAGCGGCGCAGCGGGCAGCGGTCGAACAGCTCGATGAAGGCGTCCGCGGAGAGGTCGGAGAAGAGCGGGATCTTCGGGAGGCCGGCGGGCGTCTTGGATTCGCCCTGGAAGTCCTCGGCGACGGAGGACATGGACTCCTCGGTGCGCTCGGGCTCCGGGGCCTCGGCGCGCTGGGTGATGCCGGCCTGCGCCGCCAGCTCCACCGCGTGCAGGAGCGAGGAGTCGCCTTCCAGCTCCATCTCGGTGAACGACGGGAGGCCGGGCGGCTTCCCGCGCGGGGCGGGCGCCGGAGCGGGTGCGGCTTCGGCCTCGGGCGGCGCCATGTCCAGGTCCAGCTCGTCGAACTTCACGGCCTCGCGCGGCGGCTCCGGCGGGGGCGACGGCGGAGGGGGCTGCGGAGCGGCGGCGCCGGGCGGGGGCTGGAAGCTCTCTGGGAGCCAGATCCGGCTGGGCGGCTTGGGCGTGGAGGGGGCTGGAGCGGATGCGGCGGAGGTCGGAGCGGGCGCCGGGGCCGGCGGAGCGGTGGCGGGAGGCGGAGTCGCGGAGGTGCTCGCGCTTGGCGGGTGGACCGGCCTGTACTGCATGGGCGTGGGCGGGGACGGCGCCGGTTCGGGGGGCTTCTTGACCGTGAGCTCGATGACCTCCTCGAGCTGGGGAGGGACCTGGATCGGGATCTCGGAGGTGATGCGGCGGGGCTTCAGGCCGGGGGGCGTCCCGCTCGTGGCCGGGTTGGCGGTGACGTGGTGTTTGGGTGGCGGGGGGACGGGCGTCTCCTCGACGGCGTCCGCGATGATCTCGCCGACGTCCTCGATCGCCTCGACCTCCTCGATCTCGGCCTCGGGCACGGCCGGCGCCGCCAGCTCCGGCGGGAGATCGGCGGAGTTGTCGACCGCGAGATCGACCCCACCGGGCTCCTCGGTCAGCTCGAAGACCTTGGGCCCCTTCGACTCCTCGGGAGGGCCGGGCTCGGGCGCCTTGGGCTTGGGCTCCGACTCCGGCGCCGCGGGCGGAGGTGGTGGCGCGGGCGCGGGCTCCTCCGCCGGGAGCGCGATCTCGTTGAAGGAGGGCGCCACGGGCGCCATGGGGAGGGCGAGGGGGGCCGGCGCCTGGACGGCCTGCACCTGGCCGGTGATGGTGCGGCGCTTGGGGTCGGGCGCGCTCTTCTTGGCGTAGAGGTCCGCCAGCATCTGCTGCACGCCGCGGTGGGTGGGGTCCAGCTCGAGGATGAGCTTGGAGGCGGCGATGGCGCGGGGGAGGAAGCCCTCGCGGGCGAAGCCCTCCGCGGCGAACTTGTAGGCGCCGATCGCCTTCTCCTTGGCGCCGGCCTTGGCGAACGCGTCGCCCATCCGCAGGCGCGCCTGGAGGTCCTTCCCATCTCCGGAGCAGTAGGCCTCGTAGAGCTCGGCGGCCTTGGCGAACTTTCCCTTCGCGAAGGCCTCGGCCGCCTTCTCCTTCACCTTGCGAAGGTCCATCTACTTCTGCGCCTCCGGGGTGGGGCTACCGCCGACGCGGGCCAGCGCCTTCTCCGCGCTCTCCCGCACGCGCCGATAGTAGTCCCCCTTGAGGGCGTCGAGCGCTTCCTGGTGGGGCGCGCTGCCCAGCGTGGCCATGGCCTCCGCCGCCGCGGCGCGCACCTCGGGGCTGTCGTGGCTGAGGTCCTTGGCGACTTCGTCCGCGGCGGACTTCTCGCCGATCTGCCCCAGCGCCAGGATCGCCTCGCGCCGGCCGATGGCGTTGGGGTCGGAGAGGTAGTGCAGCAGCGGCGCCACCGCGCCCTTTGCCTTGAGCTCCCCCAGGAGCGTGGCGGCGACGGCGGCCTCGGGCCCGCCCTCGTTCACCAGGGCGATCAGCGCCGGGACGGCGGCGGGCGAGGTGCCGGACGCGCGCAGCGCCTCCACCAGGCGGACCTTGTCCCCGGCCAGCTTCGGGAGGAGCGCGAGGATGGGGGCCTGCCCGTCGGGGCCCTGGGCGGCGAGCGCCTCCGCGGCGCGCGCCTGGACGTCGCGGTCCGGGTCGAGCAGCCCGGCGGAGACGGCGGTGATGCCCTTGAGCCCGAGGGAGGCCAGGCCCTCGTAGGCGGCGCCGCGGACGCGCGGGTTGTCGTCGTCGGTCGCCCTGGAGAGGAGGTCGAGGGCGCCCTCCGCCCGCAGCCGCCCGAGCGCGCGCATGCAGCGAGCGTAGAAGCGAAGCTGTTCGGGGGTGGCGTCATCCACCAGCTCGCGAGGGGCGCGCGGGTGGACGACCGTCCGGCCGTCCTGGGTGGCTCGCGCGTCCGCGGCGGCGGTGACGCGGTGGAGCAGCTCGTCGCGGTGGCCTTCCGCCGCCGCCTGGTCATGGCCCCAGTCGGCGGGGAGCGTGGAGACCCACTTGGCGCGCAGGGCGTCCACCGTCTTCGACTCCTGCTCGCAGACCTTGAGGACGGGGGCGGCGAGGGAGGGATCCTCGAGCGCGGCGGCGGCGGAGACCGCGGCCCAGCGGACGGCGGCGGTGGAGCTGGTCAGGAACGGGAGGACCTTGGGGGCGGCGGCCTTGGCGGTGGGGCCCAGGGCCTCCAGGGCGGTGAGGGCGCTCACCGGCTCCTTCTGCTTGGAGAGCTGGTCGAGGATGGGGTCCAGCGGACAGCCTCCGCGGCGGCGCATCTCGTTGCCGGCGGCGAGCGCGTCGTCGGGGTCGGCGGTGAGGGCGAGCTCGCAGAGGGCCTTGGACGACTCGGGGACGTGCGGGAGGGAGATGATGGCGGCGGTGGCGTGCGGGCTGGCGGCGCTCTTCTCGACGGCCACGGCCATCAGGGTGGGGAGGGCGGCGGGGTCCTGGAGGCGGCCCAGGGCCTCGCAGGCGGACTCGCGGAGGCTGGGGAAGTTCTCGGTGAGGAGGAGCGCGACCTCGCCGACGGTGCGGCGGTCGCCGGCGAAGCCGAGGCCGCGGACGGCGCCGGCGGCGAGGATCACCTGGCTATCGCGCATGATGGGGAGGAGGCGGTTGACGGCCTCGGGGCGGCCGGACTTGCCCAGCTCCTCGGCGGCGGCGACGCGCTCGGGGAGGGCGCCTTCGGTGAGGGCGTGCATGTTGCGGTCCCAGAGGGACTGCGCTTCGGCGGTGACGACCTGGGCCATGGCGCCGGGGACGTTGGAGGCCTTGAGGGCCTGGACGATGGCCAGGCGCGTGGGGCGGGAGCGGCGGGCGTACTGGGAGGTGAGGTAGGCCTTGGATTTGTCGCTCTTGATCTGGGCCAGGGCCATGGCGGCGCGGGCCTGGACCTGCTCGTCGGGGTCCTGGAGGAGCTCGCCGAGGAGGTCGACGACGCGGAGGTCCTGGGACTTGCCGAGGGCGTCGGCGGCCTCGGCGCGGACGATGGGCGCGAGGTCCTTGGCGGCGCGGGTGAAGAGGACGAGGTCGTCGGGGTTGCCCTGGGCGGCCAGTTTTTGAACGGCGAGGGCGCGCTGCTCCGGGCGGGGGCCCTGGAGGTCGGCGATCAGCTTGTCGTGACTGCCGCCGCACCCGGCCAGCGCCGCCCCGATGAGCACGACCGCGGTCCGAGTTGGACGCCTTCCCGGGCGGGGGCTGAGCATGAGCGCGCCGGTTATACACTGCGCCGCGGTGGGCGTCCGGGATCAGGAACGGCCGCGAGGAGGGCCCTTCCGGGGGCCGCCACCGCGAGGGCCGCGGCGATCGGAGGGGCGGCCGGCGCCGGGCTTGCGGCCGCCGAATCGGGGGCGATCGCCGCTCTCGCCGTGGAATCCACGGCTGCCCCTGGCCTCTCCACGCTCGCCGCTGACTCCGCGGCCGGGGCCGAATTGACGGCGAGGGCGCTCGCCACTCCCCTCACCACCTGCCGCGCCGCCGTCACGGTCGCCGAACTTCCGGCCGCCGCGAGCGCCGAACCGCGGGCGATCGCCGCCGGAGGCGCCGCGATCACGGCTGCCAAACCGGGGCCGATCGCCACCCTCTCCGCGCTCACCGCCAAATCGACGCGGGCCTCGCTCGCCTCGCCCTTCGCCACCGGAGGCGCCGCGGTCGCCGAACTTCCGGCCGCCGAACCGCGGCCGATCGCCGCCCTCGCCGCCCAATCGACGGGGGGCACGCTCGCCTCGCCCTTCGCCGCTGGAGGCGCCGCGGTCGCCAAACTTCCGGCCGCCGAACCGCGGCCGATCGCCGCCCTCGCCGCCAAATCGACGGGGGGCACGCTCGCCTCGCCCTTCGCCGCTGGAGGCGCCGCGGTCACCAAACTTCCGGCCGCCGAACCGCGGCCGATCGCTGCCCTCGTCTCGCTCGCCGCCGAATCGACGCGGGGCGCGCTCGCCTCGCCCTTCGCCGCTGGAGGCGCCGCGGTCGCCAAACTTCCGGCCGCCGAACCGCGGCCGATCGCCGCCCTCGCCGCCAAATCGACGCGGACCTCGCTCGCCTCGCCCTTCGCCACCGGAGGCGCCGCGGTCGCCGAACTTCCGGCCGCCGAACCGCGGCCGATCGCCGCCCTCGCCTCGCTCGCCGCCGAATCGGCGCGGGCCTCGTTCGCCTTGCCCTTCACCGCCGGAGGCGCCGCGGTCGCCAAACTTCCGGCTGCCGAACCGCGGCCGATCGCTGCCCTCGCCGCCTCGTTCGCCTTGCCCTTCACCGCCGGAGGCGCCGCGGTCGCCAAACTTCCGGCCGCCGAACCGCGGCCGATCGCCGCCCTCGCCGCCAAATCGCCGCGGACCTCGCTCGCCTCCCCCTTCGCCGCCGGAAGCGCCGCGGTCGCCAAACTTCCGGCCGCCGAACCGCGGCCGATCGCCGCCCTCGCCGCCGAAACGGCGCGGGCCTCGTTTGTCTCGCCCTTCGCCGCCGGAGGCGCCGCGGTCGCCAAACTTCCGGCCGCCGAATTGGCTCTGACCTCGGCCGTGCCCGCCGCTGCTACCGCCGAAACGGCGCGGGTTCTCGGCGCCGGAGGCGCCCTCACCGCTGGCCGCAATTCCCGACTGATCATCGCCGCCAAACGAGCGGCCACTCTCCTCTCCGCGCTCGCCGTCAAAGCGACGTGGGGGCCGCTCGCCACCCTCGGGGCGCTGGCCACGACCACCGGAGCGGTAAGGGCGATCGCGGCCACCGGATCGCGAATGGCTCCCACCCTCATCAGAGCGGCGCTGGGGGCGCCCTCCGCGCTCTTCGCGATCTCCAGCGCCAAATCGCGAGCGTTCCCCACCCTCCTTCCCGCCGAAACGTCGCGCGGGTCCGCTTCCATCGAACGAACGCTCTTCGCCGCGCGGGCGCTGGCCACCCTCCTCTCCAGCGACGCCCTCCTCCTCCGCCCGCCCGTGCCGCCGCGCCGGAAGCCGGATCGCCGGCTCCACTCCGGGCGCGCGCCCCTCCGCCACCGCGCGCAGCGACTCGACCTCCGCCGCCGCCAGCGGCCGGACCTCCCCCGGCTGGAGCCCCTCCAACCCGATCCCCGCGTGGTGCGGCCGGAACAGCCGGACCACCGGGTGCCCGACGGCCGCGCAGAGCCGCTTCACCAGGTGCGTCCGCCCCTCCCCCAGCACCAGCTTGATCCACGTGTTCTTCTCCGCCCTGTCGAACACGTCCACCGACAGCGGCTTTGCCATCCCGTCCTCGAGCCGCACGCCCCCGCGAAGCTTCTCCATCGTCGCTTCGTCCGGCGCCCCCTTCACCTTCGCCAGGTACGTCCGCGGCACGCCGAAGCTGGGATGCATCAACCGGTGCGCCAGCTCCCCATCATCCGTGAGCAGCAGCGCGCCCTCGGCGTCGTAGTCCAGCCGCCCCACCGGGTAGACCCGCCGCCCCACCCCCTTCAGGAAGTCCGCCACCGTGGGCCGGCCCTCCGGGTCGCCCAGCGTGGTGACCACGCCCTCCGGCTTGTAGAGGATGAAGTACCCCCGCTCCTCCGACGCCTCCACCAGCTTCCCGTCCACCTGGACGAGGTCCTTCCCGGGCTCCACCTTGGTGCCCGGTTCGCTCACCACCTCGCCGTTCACCTTCACCCGCCCCTCGGCGATGAGCTCCTCCGCGTGACGCCGCGACGCCACCCCCGCCTTCGACAAGAACTTCTGCAGTCGCTCCGCCACCTCAACCACCTTCCCCGGTCGTCGTCGGAGGCACGGGCGCAGGCGCGGCCGGCGCCGGCGGGTTGAGCACCTTCGCCGCCGTCTTGGACCGCTCGTCCGCCGTCGAGATCGCCGTCTCCAGCTCCGCCAGCGCCGCCTCCGAGTCCTGGTTGGCGTCCTCCAGCCGTTTCCGGAACGTCGGATCCGACAGCTCGTCCACCGTCCCCTTGGCGGACGGCTTCTCCTTCTCCGGCGGCGCGGTCTCCTTCTCCACGATCTCCTCGTGCTCCTTGGACAGCTCCTGGAATTCCCGCAGCGTGGGCAGCGAGGACAGGTCCCTGAGGGCGAAGAACTCCAGGAACTCCTTCGTCGTCCCGTACAAGATCGGCCGCCCCACCTCCTCCTTCTTCCCCAGGATCTTCACCAGCCGCCGCTCCAGCAGCGCCTTGATCACCGCGCCCGAATCCACCCCGCGGATGTCCTCCACCTCCGGCCGCGTCACCGGCTGCCGGTAGGCGATGATCGCCAGCGTCTCTACCGCCGCCCGCGTCAGCCGCTGCGGCTTCACCTTCAGGTACCGCCGCACGTACTCCGCCGACCCGGGGTCGGTCCGCAGCTGCCACCCGCCGGCCACCTCGTGCAGCACGATCCCGTTCACGCCTTCGCGATGGATCCCGGCCAGCTTCTCCAGCGCGTCGGCGATCTTCTCCCGCTCGATCCCGGTGCTCTCCCACAGCTGATCCACGCTCAGCGGCCGGTCCGCCACGAACAGCAGGCCCTGGATCACCGTCCGCACCCGCTCCGGCGACAGCCGCTTGCTCTTCTGCACCAGCTTGTCGAACGGCGTCTCCGGCTCCTCGCCGCCCTTCTCGTCGATCTCCGCCGGCGCGACCTCCGCCAGCTCCTCGTCGCCCTCGGGCGGCGCCGTGACGGACGCCACCTCCTCGGGGGTAAAGGGAGGATCCGGGTTACCGGTACTCACTGTCGTCGACCTCCGTCGGTTCCACGTCCGCGAGCGCGTCGCCGCGCGCCCGGATGACGATCTCCTCCCCTTCCTCCTGGAAGATGCGCACCAGCCGGAGCTTGGCCATTTCCAGCAGGGCGAGGAAGGTGATCACGATCTGCTGCCGCGCCCTCTGTCCCTCGAACAGCGCGAAGAACCCCACCTGCCCCTCCGCCCGCAGCCGTTCGGCGATCCGGTGGATGGCGTCGGAGAGCGAGATGCGGTCCCGCACCACCTCGTGCTGCACCTCCGCCGAGGCGGCCTTGAGCACCCGGTCCAGGGCCTCGATCAGCTTGAAGACCGAGATCTCCTTCAGCCCGATCTCGCCCTCCTCCAGCGGGATGGCGGCCTCCACGACCTTCCGCGGGA
>Ga0134122_10000492_pt1 | contig 26874 bp, 23 predicted proteins | sample KB302_FD_96461 | JGI IMG/M metagenome (GOLD analysis project Ga0134122, IMG submission 96461) | Terrestrial soil microbial communities without Nitrogen fertilizer from Kellogg Biological Station, Michigan, USA - KB3-0-2 | ecosystem: Environmental > Terrestrial > Soil > Unclassified ...
CAAGCCCAGGTAAGGTTCTTCGCGTTGCGTCGAATTAAACCACATGCTCCGCTGCTTGTGCGGGCCCCCGTCAATTCCTTTGAGTTTTAGCCTTGCGGCCGTACTCCCCAGGCGGGGCACTTAGTGCGTTAGCGACGGCACGGGAGGAGTCGACACCTCCCACACCTAGTGCCCATCGTTTACGGCGTGGACTACCAGGGTATCTAATCCTGTTCGCTCCCCACGCTTTCGCGCCTCAGCGTCAGTACCGTCCCAGCGAGCTGCCTTCGCCATTGGTGTTCCTCCTGATATCTGCGCATTCCACCGCTACACCAGGAATTCCACTCGCCTCTTCCGGACTCGAGCCCGACAGTATCCACCGGCTTTCCAGGGTTGAGCCCTGGACTTTTACAGCGGACTTACCGGGCCGCCTACGCGCGCTTTACGCCCAATGATTCCGGACAACGCTTGCCCCCTACGTATTACCGCGGCTGCTGGCACGTAGTTAGCCGGGGCTTCTTCTGGAGGTACCGTCAGTACGGACGGCTGTTCGCCGCCGCACCTTCGTCCCTCCTGAAAGGGGTTTACAACCCGAAGGCCTTCTTCCCCCACGCGGCGTTGCTGCGTCACGCTTTCGCGCATTGCGCAAGATTCCCTACTGCTGCCTCCCGTAGGAGTCTGGGCCGTGTCTCAGTCCCAGTGTGGCTGACCGTCCTCTTAGACCAGCTACCCATCGCAGCCTTGGTGAGCCGTTACCTCACCAACAAGCTAATGGGCCACGGGCCCCTCCCAAAGCGGAGGCCGAAGCTTCCTTTACTCACCGCGCTTGAGCGCGGTGAGCACATCCGGTATTAGCCCGAGTTTCCTCGGGTTGTCCCGGTCTTCGGGGCAGGTTACCCACGTGTTACTCACCCGTTCGCGGCTTAGCCCCAGGGCAAAGCCCTGGTTCGTCGCTCCACTTGCATGTATGAGGCACGCCGCCAGCGTTCGTCCTGAGCCAGGATCAAACTCTCCATGAAAAGTGACTCGAGGGTTTCAATCCGGCGCCCCAGTCACGGGATGCCGGCTCCTCTGTCTCAGAGAGTTGTCATGCCTGGCTGGCCACCGAGTACACAATCCGGCGACCGACATGACAGGGTTGATGGCCCGCCGCGCGTGGCCGAAGCCCCGACGGCGGGTCGGACGTGGTTCACGAGCCTCGGAACCTGGTTCCTTGGCTCGCGCGCTGCTCAGTTTTCAAGGACCGCTTTCGAGCCTGCGCGGAGGGACTCTCCGGGCAGGCACGATCCGCCCCGAAGGCGACCATCGAGTATATCGCCCGGCGCAAGACCTCAGGCCCCCCCTGCCACCCGCAAGCGCCTGTGGCGGCGTTTCCCGACCTGAAGCACCTGGCCATCGACCTCCGCGGCGGGCACGTCCAGTCGCCCCGCCTCCACGACGCGCCCTCCGATCCGCACGCCGCCCTGGTCGATCAGCCGGCGCGCCTCACTGCGAGAGAGGCCGAACTGCTCGGCCAGCAGCGCCGGCAGGTGGACCGCCCCGTTCGGGCCGCTCGCCTCCACCACAGCCTCGGCGACCTCCTCCGGGACCTCGTGGCGAACGTGCAACCGGTCGAAGTACTCCTCCGCATCGGCGGCCGCACCCCCACCGTGGAATCGCTCCACCAGCCGCCGGGCGAGCTCGCGCTTAGCCTCACCCGGATGCCCGTCGGGGTCCAGCTGCTCCCTCAGCAGGAGGCTGTAGTAATCCCCCATCGCCGCATCGGGCACGCTCATCAGCTTCCCGAACATCTCCTCCGGGGCATCCGTGACGCCGACATAGTTGCCCAGCGACTTGCTCATCCGTCGCACCCCGTCGGTCCCCGGAAGGATCGGCATCGTGACGATCGACTGCGCCGGAAGGCCGAACGACTCCTGCACGTCGCGACCGAACAGCAGGTTGAACTTCTGATCCGTCCCCCCCACCTCGACATCAGCCTCCACCGCCACCGAGTCATACCCCTGAAGCACGGGATAGAGCAGCTCGAGGAGCGAAATCGCCTCCTCCGCCTGCATGCGGCGGCTGAACTCCTCCCGCTCGAGCAGGCGGGCCACCGTGAACCTTCGCACCAGGCCGAAGAGCTCGTCGCTGCCCATCGCCAACCACTCACTATTGCGCCGGACCTCCGTCCGGTCGGGGTCGAGCACCTTGAACGCCTGTTCCTGAAACGTCTGAGCATTGGCCGCGATCTCCGCCTCCGTCAGCACCGGGCGCTCCACCACGCGCCCGCTGGGGTCGCCGACACGCGCCGTGTAGTCGCCGATGATCAGCACGACGACATGGCCCGCGTCCTGAAAGGCGCGCAGCTCGTCCAGGACCACGACGTGCCCCAGATGAATGTCGGGAGCCGTGGGGTCGATCCCCAGCTTCACCCGCAGCGTCCCCTCGCCCTCGAGCTGCTCCTCGAGCCGGCCCTCGGGCAGCGCCTCGACGGCACCCTCGATGAGGCGCCGCGCCTGCCCGGCCGCTGCGGATTCCGTCACCGGGCCAATGCTAGACTGACGCGCCCGCGCGGCGGGATGTGCGTTCTGCGCGCGGTCCTTGGGTGATCGTTGACCTGGCGACCTTCCCCGCCATGGTCGCTGGCGCCGAGCGGCTCCCCCGAGATGGCCCCCATCCGAGCGAGACCACATGCCTCCACTCAGGACTAGACGGTCCCGACGCGGTTCCTCCAACGGGGGGACGCGCGAGGAAGGCTCGTCGCGCGTTGACGGCCACTGAGGGGCCCAACGGGGGCGAGCCCCCCTCCCCCGCCTCGCCGGCCCCGTCGGCCTCGCCCCCCGATCGCCGGCCGAAGCTCAAGAAGCTCCGTCTCGCGCTCGTCTTCGTGGGCCTGTCCGTGCTCGCGTTCGTCTCCTGGATCTTCGGGATCATGATGGCGGTCACAAGCGACCTGCCCCAACTCGAAAGCCGTGCCCAGTTCGAGAGCGCCGAGAACTCGACCCTCTACGACATCAACGGCGAGAAGATCGCCACACTGACCAACAACCAGGGGCGGATCCTCGTTGAGTCGGCGGACATCGCGCCGGCGATGAAAGAGGCCACGGTTGCAATCGAGGACCAGCGCTTCTACGAGCACCGCGGCATCGACTACGAGGGCATTGGCCGCGCCGTCTTCCAGGACATCCTCCATATGGGCGCCGCGCAGGGTGGCTCGACCATCACCCAGCAGTTCGTGAAGAACGCGCTTCGCGCTCAGGGCAACCGCACCGTGTTCGCGAAGCTTCGCGAGGCGGCCCTTGCCTACCAGCTGGAGCGCAATTGGGACAAGGACAAGATCCTCACCGAGTACCTGAACGAGATCTACTTCGGCGAGGGCGCGTACGGGATCGAGGCGGCCGCGAGAACCTACTTCGGCTGGAACCATCCGGGGTGCGGCGATCCTGGGAACCGCTGCGCGTCGCAACTCCTCCCCTGGGAGGCGGCGATGCTCGCCGGCCTGATCTCGAATCCGAGCGGCTACGACCCCAAGGTCGCCCCCGAGAGCGCGACCGCACGACGGAACCTGGTGCTCCAGAACATGGCCGACCAGGGCTACATCGCTCCGGAGGATGTCGAGCAGTACTCCCACGAGCCGGTACCCGCCCCCTCGCAGATCAAGACCCCGGAGGAGGACTCGAGGGCTCCGTACTTCACCTCGTGGCTCCGTCAGCAGCTCGTCGACAAGTACGGCGCCGGCGAGGCATTCGGCGGCGGGCTCGACGTCACCTCGACGCTCGACCTCTCGCTTCAGGACGAGGCCCAGCAGGCCGCCTACAGCCGCACCGCGGGGGTAGGCCTGAACTCGGCCGTGGTCGTCCTCGACAACGTGACCGGAGGCGTGCGCGCGATGGTTGGCGGCTACGACTACCGAAAGCAACCGTTCAACCTCGCCACCCAGGGACAGCGCCAGCCGGGCTCCTCTTTCAAGCCGTTCACGCTTGTGACCGCCCTCGAGCAGGGCATCTCGCCTGACACCGTCTATTCCTCCCGGCCCAAGGAGCTCCCCTTCAAGACCCCGGGCGTGAAGGCGCCACAGCGTTTCGTGGTCCACAACTACAACGACAGCTACCTGGGGAGTGCCTCGATCGCGACCGCGACGACCTACTCCGACAACTCGGTGTACGCCGAACTGGGCCTTCAGGTCGGGACCGAAAACATCGCCAAGACCGCTCACGAGATGGGCGTCGGGACGCCGATCTCGACCAACCCGGCGATGATCCTGGGCGGCCTGGAACAGGGCGTGACCCCGCTCGACATGGCCCACGCCTTCCAGACCCTCGCCCACGACGGCCAGCGCGTAAGCGGCACGATGGCCTCGGCGGACGGCGAACCGATCGGGATTCAGAAGGTGAGCGACAAGCCGCCCGGCGCCGGCGGCGACGTGATCGAGACCAACAACGGCGACCCCGGCCAAGACAGGGTCGAGACCGACCAGGTGGTCCCACCCGACGTTGCCGCCACCGCCCGGTCGATCCTGAGCACGGTGGTCTCGCAGGGGACCGGCACGCTGGCCTCGACCGGCGCCTCCGTCGAGTGGGGCAAGACCGGCACAACCGAGAACAACGGCGACGCCTGGTTCGTCGGCGCCACCCAGGACATCACGGTCGCGGTCTGGGTGGGCCACGCCGACTCCGTAAAGCCGATGGAGACGGAATTCGGTGGGGCGCCCGTGGACGGTGGAACGATCCCTGCCGAGATCTTCCACGACGTCGTTTTGGCCTACGAGCAGTTGAACCCCGACCGGGGCCGTGACGGCGAATCCACCGCCGGCGCCCCGGATACCACCCCCTCCCCGACGGCGCCCGCGCCCGCGCCGTCTCCACCATCGTCTCCGGATCAGGGCGACACGCAGCAGCAGGCGCCCACCCAACCGGCCCCGTCCACCGGCCCCCCACCGAGCGGCGGCAGCGGGGGCAGCGGCGGCGTCTCGGCCGGGTAACGAGGGAGGGGTCGCTCAGCGAAGCGGCCGCGAGAGGTACTCGCTGCCGGCGGCGCAGAAGCGCAAGGGAAGCTCGGCGGCGCGGCTGATGCCGATGCGGGGCCCTGTCTCGACCATCACCTCACGCCAGTCGTGGTCGCGGCCTCGCAGCTCGAACGGGGGCTCGGTGAGCGGCGTTCGGTCCATCTCCAGCCCGATCCCGAGCGCCTCGGTCAGCTTGCCAGGCCCCGAGCACAGCTCGCGTGCCCCTTCGCGGCGGCGACGCCGGGCCATCTGATCGATCCCCCAACGCGGCTCCAGTGCGCGGATCAGCACCGCGGCGGCCCTTCCCTCCGGTTCGCAGACGAAGTTGAGGCAGCAGTGGACCCCGTAAGACAGGTACACGTAGGCGTGCCCGGGAGGACCGAACAGCGGCTCGGTACGCGGCGTCAGGCCAACGTATGCATGACAGGCGGGATCGTCGCGCTCGTAGCTCTCGCATTCCACGATCACCCCGCCGGTGCCGTCGAACAGAAGCGCGCAGCCGATCAGATCGCGGGCAACGTCGCGCACCGAGCGATCGAAGAAGCCGGCATCGAGCCGGCCCGCTGCGAGCAGCTGGGAGGTCAACGCCGGACCTCGGCCAGGGAAGCCCTGGCGGCCTCGAGCTGCTCGGCGAGCCGCGCGGGCGCGGTACCGCCGACCGAGCCCTTCGACTCCTGCCATCGCTCCGGGCGAAGCGCCTCGTAGTAGGAGTCATCCAGCAGGTCCGAGTGGCGGGCAAGGTCTTCGGGGGTCAGCGCGGACAAGGATTTGCCCTGCTCGAGCGCCTCGCGCACCATGCCCCCGACCACACCGTGGGCCTCTCGGAACGGCATCCCCTTGCGGACCAGGAGGTCGGCGATGTCTGTCGCGGCCGCGAACTCGTCAGCGGCCGCCTCGGCAAGCCTGTCGCGGTCGAAGCTCACGCCCGCGAGCATCCGCTCCGCCGCCTCGAGACAGAGCTCCAGGTTGTCGGCGGCGTCGAACAATGCCTCCTTGTCCTCTTGGAGGTCCTTCGAGTAGGCGAGCGGCAGGCCGTGCATCACCCCCGTGAGGGTCAAGAAACCCGAGGCGATTCGTGGGGCCTTTGCGCGGAGGAGCTCCGCGGCGTCGGGGTTCTTCTTCTGCGGCATGATGCTCGAGCCCGAGGAGAAATCCTCGGGCAGCTCGCAGAAGGAGAACTCGGTGCTGGACCACAGCACAATCTCGGCGCCCAGGCGCGACAGGTGCATGGCGCAGATGGCTGCCGCGGCCAGATAGTCGAGGACGAAGTCTCGGTTCGAGACGGCGTCGATCGAATTGGGCGCCACCGCGTCGAAGCCCAGGTCGCGCGCGACAGCGTCGCGATCGAGGTCCCAGTTCAACCCCGCGAGCGCCCCTGAGCCCAAGGGAAGCTCACCCGCGGACTCGCGAGCCTGCGCGAAGCGCCCCGCGTCGCGCCGCACCATCCAGAAGTAGGCCAGCACGTGGTGCCCCAGATAGACGGGCTGCGCTCGTTGCAGGTGCGTGTAGCCGGGCATTGGCCAGTCGGCGTGGCGCTCCGCCAGCTCCAGCAACCGCGCCATCAGCGATCCGGCAAGCTCGGTGGCGCGCCCGGCGTGGTCGCGCACATACAGAGCGACGTCGGTCGCCACCTGGTCGTTGCGCGAGCGCCCGGTGTGAAGCTTGCCGCCAAGAGGGCCGACGATCTCGGTCAGGCGGCGTTCGATCGCCATGTGGACGTCCTCGGCTCCGTCCAGCGGGAAGGAGCCGCCCTCCAGCTCATCGGCGACCGTCTCCAGACCCCCCTCGATCCGATCGAGCTCGTCTGCTTCCAGGATCCCGGCGGCACGCAGAGCGCGCGCATGCGCCATTGACTGCTGGATGTCGTACGGCGCCAGCCGAAGATCGAAGCCGATCGAGGCGTTGAGGCGCTGAAACAGCGGATCGGGTGGGTCGCGGAAGCGAGCCATGCGGGCCAGTGTATGGTCGCTGCGGTCAGACGGACCGAAGCACGTGGGTGTGATGTGAACCGGGTAGGCTGGCGCGCCGATGAGGTTCCTGATCACGGGCGCCACCGGGAAAGTGGGCAACGCGGTCGCCCGCCGGCTGGCCGGCCGTGGCGACGAGGTGGTGGCGCTGGTTCGCAACCCCGCCAAGGCACGCGAGGTACTTCCGGCCGGCGTGAAGCTCGCCCAGGGAGACGTCACCGACCCGGGCTCGATCCGCAAGGCGGCCGAGGGGGCCGAGGGCGTGTTCAACTGCATGGGCTTGTTCGAGCAGTGGTTCGCTGACCCGGGCATCTTCGACCGGGTGAACGCCGAGGGAGCGCGCAACGTCGTCGCGGCCGCACGTGAGGCCGGCGCCCGGCGGGTGGTCCACACCTCCACGTTCGACGTCTTCCACGCCGAGTCCGGTGGCGTGGTGTCCGAGAAGGCGGTCGCCGATTACCCCAAGGGCACCGCATATGAGCGCTCCAAGCAACACGCCGAGGAGCTGGTGCTCGACCAGGCGAACGGCGACATCGAGATCGTGATCGCCAATCCGTCGAGCGTGTACGGGCCGGGCCCGTGGCAGGGCACGGGGCTCGACCGGGCGTTCCGCGACGTGATCCGCCGCCGACTGCCGGCCGCTCCGCCCGGAGGAATGACCCTCGTGCACGCGGACGACGTCGCCGCTGGGCATCTGGCCGCCTTCGACCGCGGCAAGCCGGGCGAGCGCTACCTGCTCGCCGACGGCTACGCGTCCATGCGCGAGTTGCTCTCGGCGGCGGTCGCCGAAGCCGGCCGGGGCTGGGTCCCGCCGACGCTGCCAGTCCCGCTCGCCAGGGCCCTGGCGACCACGGGCGAAGCCGTCTCCAGGCTGATCCGGCGCCCGCCCCTGCTGGGCTCCGGCCAGCTCCACTTCCTGCTCTGGCAGGTGCGTGCGGACAGCTCCAGGGCGCGCACCGAGCTGGGAGTCGAGTTCACCCCGTGGGAGGAGGGCGTCCGCAGCACCGTGCGCTGGATGATCGACGAGGGCAAGGTCTAGTGCCGAGCTACGAGACCCTCCAATACGAGGTCGCCGACCGGGTGGCGGTGCTGACGCTGGACCGTCCGGAGCAACGGAATGCGGTCAGCCGCCAGATGAACGCCGAGCTTCACGACGCGTGGCGGCGCTTCCGGGACGACGACGGCGCATTCGTGCTCGTGCTCACCGGGGCCGGCAGCGCCTTCTGTGCCGGGTGGGACCTGGCTGACGCCGCCGAGTGGCCGATGCCGGAGTGGGACGAGTTTCGCCGCAGCGTCTACGAGCTCCCCGGGGCGTGCGGGTACACCCGCAAGGTCGACGTGTTCAAGCCGGTGCTCGCGGCCGTCAACGGCTGGGCCGTGGCCGCCGGACTCGAGACCGCCTTGCTGGCCGACATCCGCATCGTGGCCGAGAACGCGGTGTTCGGCGCGCTGGAGCGCCGCTGGAACATCGTCGCCGGTGACGGCATGACCGTGCGGCTGCCACTGGCGGTGGGCTACGCAAAGGCGATGGAGCTGATCATCACCGGTCGCCCGGTCGATGCTGAGGAGGCGCTGCGGATCGGGTTGGCGAACGAGGTCGTGCCCGAGGGCCGAGCGCTCGAACGAGCGCTGGAGCTTGGCCGCGAAATCGCCGCGCTGCCGCAGGGAGCGATCCGCACCGACAAGGAGACGATGGTCCGAAACGTCGGGAGGACCCTCGAGGAGCAGCTTCGAATCGAGGCAGAGGCGACGATCTCCATGTGGCTGCGCCGCGACTCACACGCGATCGGCGCTCGCGCCTTCAAGGAGGGCCAAGTCCCCGAGTGGCCTAATCACGGCCTCTGAGCAGACCTGTCACACGCGGGGCCGGAGGCCCAGCGCAACGGCCAGGGCATCGGTGACCCGCTCCACCTCCGCCTCGCCCATGCCGGTGAAGAAGGGCAGCGCCAGCGAGCGCCGCGACACCTGCTCGGCAATGGGGAACTCTCCCTCGCGGTGCCCGTAGCGCTCCCGGTAGTGCCACATCAGGTGGATGCACGACAGATAGGCCTTGGCCGCCACCCCCTGCTCAGCGAGGGCCGCGATCACCGCATCCCGGTCGATCGCCTCGGGCAGCTGGACCGCGTACACGAACCAGCTCCGCCGCTCTTGACCGCGGTCCGCGCACGGCAGTATGAGGCCTTCCGCATCTACCTCGCCCGCGGGGTTGGCGCCCATCTCCGCCAAGCGCTCGCCGTAGAGCGCGGCAACCTTCGCGCGCGCGGCCAGCAACTCATCCGCCCGCTCGAGCTGCGCGATTCCCAGCGCTGCCTGCAGGTCGGTGAGCCGGTAGTTGAACCCCAGCCGCTCGTGCGCCAGCCAGCCCATGTCCTCGGCTCGGCCCTGGTTGCGTTCGCTGCGCAACTGGGCTGCGATCGGCGGGCTCGAGGGGACGATCACGCCGCCTTCGCCCATCGTCAGCTGCTTGTTGGCGTAGAACGCAAAAGTGGCCAGGTGACCTCGCGCGCCCACGCGTACGCCATCGGCGTCCACGGCCCCGACCGCCTCGCAGGCATCCTCCAGCACGCCCAATCCGCGGTCGGAGGCCAGGGCCTCGAGCTCCGGCAGCGCTGCCGGGTAACCGAAGATGTCGACGGGCAAGAGCCCGACGGTGCGGTCCGTCACCGTGGCGCGGGCCGCGGCGGGGTCGAGGTTGAAAGTCAGCGCGTCGATGTCGCAGAAGACCGGCGTGGCGCCCTCGTACAACAGGCAGTTCGCCGAAGCCACGAAACTGAACGGGGTGGTCAGCACCTCGTCGCCCGGCCCCCAGCCCAGCGCGCGGACGCCAAGGTGGAGGGCGGCGGTGCCGGAGGAGACTGCGACCGCATCGTCGACCCCCTGCCAGGCAGCGAACTCTCGCTCGAAGCGCTCCAGCATCGGCCCCAGCGATAGCCGCCCCGAACGCAACACCTCCAGCGCCAGCTCCTCCTCGCGCGCGCCCAGCTCGGGACGGGCCAGGGGAATCGGCTCGCCGTCGCTCACGAATGCGTCGGCGCCTGCTGGGCGGCGGGCTCGGCAGCCTGCTCTGGTTGCGGAACCTTCCTCCGCGGCTGAAACGCGTACTCGAGCGAGTCGACGAGCGCCTCCCACGACGCCTCGATGATGTTCTCCGAGACGCCGATCGAGCCCCAGGACTCCTGCCCGTCGGCGGCGTCCAGCAGGACGCGGGTCACCGCCCCCGTGCCGTGATGCGCATCGAGGATCCTCACCTTGTAGTTGACCAGCTCGATCTCCGCCAGATGCGGATGGAGGTCGGTGATCGCGTCACGCAGCGCGCGGTCGAGCGCGTTCACCGGCCCGTTTCCTTCCGCGGTCCGCACGTGGCGCCGGCCGTCCACCCAGATCTTGATCGTCGCCTCCGTCTCGACCTTGCCGTCGGCGCGCTTCTCGGTGATCACCCTGAAGCCCTCGAGCTGGAACAGGGGCTCGTAGCCGCCTGTTTCCCGTCGCAACAGCAGCTCGAATGAGGCGTCGGCGGCCTCGTACTGGTAGCCGCGGTGCTCGCGTTCCTTCAGCCGCTCTACGGCGCGCTTAGCCGCATCGGCGTCGAGGTGGATGCCCGCCCCCTCGGCGCGGCTCATGACCGAGCCCTTCCCGGAAAGCTCGGAGATCAGGACGTCACGGCTGTTCCCGACCAGCCCCGGGTCCGCGTGCTCGAAGGTGCGCGCGTCGGCCTTCACCCCCGCAGCATGCATGCCGCCCTTGTGGGCGAAGGCATTTCGACCGACGTACGGCCGATCGGGGTCGGGCGCCAGGTTGCAGAGCTCGTCGACGAAGTGAGATGTCTCGGTCAACCGCCGCAGACGATCGGGAGGGACGCACTCATAGCCCATCTTGAGCTGCAGCGCCGGGAGGATCGAGACCAGGTTCGCGTTGCCGCAGCGCTCGCCGTAGCCGTTCATCGTCCCCTGGACCAGGCGCGCGCCCGCGTCCACCGCAGCCAGCGAGTTGGCCACCGCGCATTCGGCGTCGTTGTGTGTGTGGATGCCCACCTCGACCCGGTCCCCCAGAGCCTCAATGACGGCGGCTGTTGCCTCCGCGACCTGGGCGGGGAGGCTGGAGCCGTTCGTGTCGCAGAGGGTGATGTTCTCGGCGCCGGCCGCGACCGCCGCTCGCAGACAGTCGAGCGCATACGCCGAGTCCTCACGCCAGGCGTCGAAGAAGTGCTCCGCGTCGTAGACGACCCGCTTCCCATGCCCCACAAGCAGGCAAATCGAGTCGGTGATCATGCCCAGGTTCTCGTCGGGGGTGGCCTTGGTCACCTTTTCCAGGTGCAGGGCCCAGGTCTTGCCGACCAGGGTGCACACCGGCGCTGGGCAGCCGACGAGCTCCTGTAGCGCGGGATCGTCCTCGGCCGCAAGCCCACGCCTGCGGGTCATGCCGAAGGCGCAGATCCGTGCGGTCTCGAGCTCGACCCCGGCGAGCAGCCGAAAGAGCTCCGCCTCCTTCGGATTCGAGCTGGGGAAGCCCGCCTCGATGTAGTGGATTCCCAGGGCGTCCAGGGCTTCGACCACCCGCACCTTCTCGCCGGCCGAAAGCGACATTCCCTGGCCCTGCATGCCATCACGCAAGGTCGTGTCGTAGAGCTTCACCTGTGTCAAGTCGATGCCTTTCTGGTTCGGGGGGAACGAGCGAGGTGCGTGCGCGGCCGAGGCCGCGCGGCCACGGTGGCCCTTAGGCCGCCGCGGCGCCCCTAATTCGCTCGTTGCCTCCGACCAAGTTGCGCATCAGCCGCTGACTTTACTGGGTTGCTCCAGGAGGTCGAGCCATTCCAGGTACTCGGGCGCTCGGCCGTGCAGCGCATCATCGAGCTTGGCTTGGATCTGCCGCGTGATCTCGCCCGGTTCGCCCACGTCGTGGTCGTCCACCGACCGCACGGGGACGAGCTCGGCAGCGGTGCCAGTCAGGAAGATCTCCTCAGCGAGGGTCAACTCCGAGGGTGCGAGCTGTCTCTCGATCACCTCATACCCGAAGTCCTTGGCGATCTGGATCACCGACTTCCGCGTGATCCCGTCCAGGATCGTGCCGGCGGGAGGGGTAGCGATGACCCCATCTCGAACCACGAAGATGTTCTCTCCCGACGCCTCCGAGACCATGCCTGAGCGGTCCAGCATGATCGCCTCCTGATAGCCCTCGCGGGCCGTTTCCACCTTGGCGAGGATCGAGTTCAGGTAGTGGCCGGACGCCTTCGCCTGTGTGATCAGGCTGTCCGGCGAGATGCGCCGCCAGGTTGAGATCTTCGCCCGCACCCCCTCACGCTTGCCCTCCTCACCGAGGTAGGCGCCCCAGGTCCAGACGGCAATCGCCACGTCAATCGGCGCGGCCTGCGCGTAGAGACCCATCTCGCCGTATCCGCGGAAGGCAATCGGGCGGATGTAGCAGCTCTCTAGCCCGTTGCGCCGAATCAGCTGGTGGGTCGCGTCCCTCAGCTCTCCCACCGAATAGGGCATGTTCATGTAGTAGAGCTCCGCCGACTTCTCGAGCCGCTCCAGGTGCTCGCGATGGCGAAAGATGGCGGTTCCGCGATCGGTCTCATACGCGCGGATGCCCTCGAAAACGCCCGTGCCGTAGTGGAGCCCGTGGCTGAGCACGTGGACCTGGGCGTCCTCCCACGGAACGAACTCGCCGTTCATCCAGATCCACTCGGACTTCTGCACTTTGCCCTCCGTCTCGGGTTACCGCTGCCCGCCAAGTATGCCCCATCGACGGGAGACCAAAGGACGTGGCGGCCGCGTCAGGTTTGGAGCTCCTGGAGCACAGCGTCGGTCATCTCTTCGGTGCCAACTGACGGGGCGGCATCTGTGCCGAGGTCGGGGGTTCGCAGGCCGCGCTGGAGCACCGCCTCCACAGATGCTTCGATCGAGGCCGCCTCGGCGGGACGGTCGAGCCCGTGGCGAAGCAACATCGCCACCGAGAGAAAGGTCGCCAGCGGATTGGCGACTCCCTCTCCCGCGATGTCGGGCGCTGAGCCGTGAACCGGCTCGAACAGGCCGGGCCCGTCCCCCCCCAGGCTCGCGGAAGGCAGCATCCCCAGCGAGCCTGTGAGCATCGCTGCCTCGTCGGAGAGGATGTCGCCGAACATGTTCTCGGTCAGGAGTACGTCGAACCGTGCCGGCTCCGCGACGAGCTGCATGGCGGCATTGTCGACCAGAAGGTGCTCGAGCTCGACCTCGGCGTAGTCGCCCGCGACGCCGGCCACCGTTTCGCGCCACAGGCGCGAGGTCTCGAGCACGTTCGCCTTGTCCACGGAGGTGACCAGCGGCGGTCTCTCCCCGCTCGCGGCCCGTGCCCGCGCCGCATCGAAGGCGACTCGTGCGATCCGCTCGATCTCCCCCACCGAGTACTCGCAGGTGTCGTGGGCGCGATCGCCGTCGCGTCCCGAGTCGCCGAAGTAGATCCCACCGGTCAGCTCGCGCACCACCAAGAGGTCGGTGCCGTCGATCCGCTCAGGGCGCAGCGGGCTGGCGTCGGCGAGCGCCGGACTTGGCCGCACCGGCCGGAGGTTCGCGTAGAGGCCGAGTCCCCGGCGCAGGCCCAGCAGGCCCTGCTCGGGCCGCGGGGCATCAGGATCCGTGGTCGCCCACTTCGGCCCGCCGACTGCGCCGAGCAGGACGGCGTCGGAGGACCGGCAGGACTCCAGCACGTCGTCGGTCAGCGCGGTCCCGTGCGCGTCGATCGAGGCGCCGCCCACGACCTGCTCCGTGAGCTCGAACCCGTCGATCGCCTCCAGCAGGCGGCGCGCCGCGGCGACGATCTCTGGGCCGATCCCGTCCCCGGGCAGGAGGGCTATTCGAGGGGGAAGGTGGGACGCGATCACGGCCGTCGCGCCGAGATATTGAGGCGCACGTACTCGAGCACCAGCGGACGCGGCATCGAGCCCGTGATCGCGTCCACGAACTCCTCGTGCAGGTTCTCGGGCAAGCGGTCGAGGTGGGACGCGAGCCCCGACGCCCGGAGATAGCCCCTCGGGTCGCGAGGCTCAAAGCGCTTTCGCTCCAGCCACAGGCGGACGGAAGCGAAGCCGGCCCGCTCGAGTCGCACCTCGGTCTCCCCGACGCCGGCGAATTTCCATGGCTGCAGGGTGCCGCGGAGGTACGGTGCGAAGCGCTCGTCGCCGCTCATAGCCTCGATCGCGCGAACGAACTCGGCCACGTTCCCTTCGCCGCCGCACTGCGCCTCGAGCTGCCCGCCCGCGCGGAGCGACGCATAGAGCCGCTGGAACAGCCGGTCGTGGTCGAGCACCCAGTGGAAGGTGGCGTTGGAGAAGATCGCGTCGACGGGCTCGGTGAGCTCGAGCTCGGTCAGGTTGGCCAGCAGCGCCTCGTCCTGGGGCCGCAACACCCCTCTCACCATCTCCACCATCGAGGGCGAGGCATCCACCGCCACCACCTTGCCCTCCGGGAGTCGATCGATCAAGAGCCGCGTCACCCGGCCGCTCCCGCAGCCGGCATCAAGCACGGACTCGTCGCCTCGAAGCTCGAGTCGCGCGAGCACCTCGCGGGACCATTCCTCCTGCGGGTCGGCCAGGCTGTCGTAGCTGGACGCGTCCCAGTCGACGGGGCGACCGGCGGTCGGCTCTGCGTCGCTCACAGCGCTGTCGTCATCGGGCCGCGGTCGGCGCCCCCGGACGCCTCGAACTCGGCGATCGCCGACTCGTCGCGAAGGGTCAGACCGATCTCGTCAAGCCCGTGCAGGAGCCGGTGCTTGACGTCAGGATCGATCTCGAACTCCGCCACGCCGCCGTTCCAGGTCACGGTCTGCTCGTCCGTGTCGATCCGTGCCCGGCCAGCCTCGGCGAGGCTTTCGCACTGCGCTGCGCCCAGGATCACCGGCAGCAGTCCGATCTTCGTGCAGTTGACGTAGAAGATGTCCCCGAACGAGGGCGCGACGATGGCCTCGAAACCGAAGTCCTGCAGCGCCCAGGGAGCGTGCTCACGCGAGGAGCCGCAGCCGAAGTTGCGCCCCGCGACCAGGATCGGGTTGGGCTCCAGCTCGATCTCCCCCGAGCGGACCCAGTCATAGAACAGGAACTCCCCGAAGCCGCTTCGCTCCACCCGCTTCAGGAACTGCTTCGGAATGATCTGGTCGGTGTCGACATCGGCCCGGTCGAGCACCGAGACGCCGCCTTCGATCACATCTACGGGACGCACGCTGTCACGCCCATTCTCGAATATCGACGAAGTGCCCCTCGATCGCCGCCGCCGCGGCCATTCGCGGCGACGCGAGGTGGGTTCGCCCGCCCTTGCCCTGGCGGCCTTCGAAGTTACGGTTCGACGTCGAGGCGCACCGTTCGCCCTCGGCCAGGATGTCGGGGTTCATGCCCAGGCACATCGAGCAGCCGGCCGTCCGCCACTCGAACCCCGCCGCCTCGAAGATCTCGTGCAGTCCCTCCTCTTCGGCCGTCTTCTTGACCTGCTGGGAGCCCGGAACCACCATCGCCCGCACCGAGTCCGCCACCCGCCTGCCCTCGATGATCGCTGCGGCATCTCGCAGGTCCTCGATCCGCGAGTTTGTGCACGAGCCGATGAACACACGGTCGAGCGGAATGTCCTGTATCTGGGTCCCCGGCTCGAGCTCCATGTAGGCGAGCGCGCGCTCCGCGGTCTCGCGGTCCACGGGCCCTTCGAGCCGGGCAGGATCGGGAACCGCCTCGGTCACCTCGACGACCATTCCCGGCGTCGTGCCCCACGTGACCATAGGTGAGACTGCCGCGGCGTCCAGCTTCACCTCGCGGTCGAAACTCGCGTCCGCGTCGGTGCGAAGTGCCCGCCAACGCTCCACCGCGTCGTCGAAGTCCCTCGGCAAGCCGGCCCTGCCGTCCAGGTAGGCGTAGGTGGTGTCATCTGGCGCGATCATGCCCGCGCGGCCGCCTCCCTCGATGGTCATGTTGCAGATCGTCATCCGTCCCTCCATGGACAGTCGCTCGATCGCGGTGCCCGCGTACTCGACCACATGGCCGGCCATCCCCCCCGTGCCGAGCCGGCCGATCGTGGCCAGGATCAGGTCCTTCGACGTGACCCCATAGCCAAGTTCACCCGAATAGACGATCCGCATCGTGTTGGGGCGCTTGGAGACCAGGCACTGCGTAGCCAGCACGTGCTCGACCTCCGAGGTGCCGATGCCGACCGCGAGTGCGCCGAAGGCACCGTGGGTGGAGGTGTGGCTGTCGCCGCAGACGATCGTCAGGCCCGGCTGGGTCAGGCCGAGCTCGGGACCGATCACATGCACGATCCCCTGACGCTCCGAGCCCAGCGAGTAGACCGGAATGCCGAACTCCGCGCAGTTGCCCTCCAGGGTCTCCACCTGGACTCTGGACAGCTCGTCGGCGATCAGCCGCGCAGTGGGAGTACCGTCGGTGGGCACGTTGTGGTCCGCGGTGGCTACCGTCCTGTCGGGCCGCCGCACCTTTCGACCCTCGAGGCGCAGCCCGTCGAAGGCTTGCGGCGAGGTGACCTCGTGGACGAGATGGAGGTCCACGTAGATCAGGCCGTCGACAACCTCGTGGGCGTCCCAGATCTTGTCGAACATCGTCTTCGACATGGTCAGCTTCTGCGCAGGCCCGCGGCCACGACCGCGAGCAGCTCCGCGGCCTGCTTTCCATTGTTCTCGAAGTGATGTGGGAGGTCTGCGTCGAAGGTGACGCTGTCTCCGGTCCGCAGCTCGTGTCGTTCGCCGTCCACGGCGAGCGTCGCCGTGCCCTCAAGGACCACCGCTGTCTCCCGACTTCCCGGCTCGTGCATCGGTGGGTCGTCGCGACCGCCCGTGACAGCCCCGGGACCCAGGCGATGCAGAGAAACGTCCGCGCGCTGGCCGGGAAGGGGCGGGGTGAGCTCCTCTACCCGATGGCCCCCGCGACGTCGCTTGCGGCCGTAGCCGCGACGCACGACGACCACGTGGCCGTCCTCATCCAGGCGCAGAAGCTGCGACAGGCTCAGGTCGAGGCCCGCCGCGATCTTCTCGGCGATCGCCAGGGTTGGGCTCGTCTCCCCACGCTCCACCTGGGAAAGCATCGGCGGACTGACCTGCGTGCGTTCCGCGAGGTCCCTCAGCGAGAGGCCCATCGCGTCGCGCAGCGCCCGTACGCGCGTTCCGACGCTGTCGGTGCGGGGGATCGCCGCTGCCACTTTCCGTACGTTATCACGTACGTTTGTTCAGGAAAGGTTCGCGCGCTGAGATCCTGAGATTCAGCGCCTTTGACCAGACGGACGGACGAGCACCTCGTTGAGGCTCACGTGCTTGGGCCGTGAGACGGCGTAGACGACCGCGTCGGCGATGTCAGACGCCTCGAGCACCTTGCCCGTCGCCTCTCGCATTTTTTCGATCTGCTCGACCACGACCGGATTCTTGTTGTGGCCCTGAAGCTCCGTATCGACGATGCCGGGTTCGACGCAGGTCACCCGCACGCCGATGTGGGCGCCCTCCTGGCGCAGCGCCTCCGAGAACCCGACCACCCCCCACTTGGTCATGTTGTAGACGGCGGCGCCGAGTGTCGCCACCCGGCCGGCGACCGAGGACACGTTGACCACGTCCCCTCCCCCGCCGTCGCGGATCAGGGGCAGGGCGTAGTGGGTGCAGTAGAGCAACCCGAGGCAATTGACCTCGATCATCGTTCGCCATTCAGCGGGATCGGCCCCCTGGAGCGGGCCGAGCAGCATCACGCCCGCGTTGTTGATCAGGGTGTCGAGTCCGCCGAGCTCGGCGTGCGCGCTCTCGACCAGCGACTTGGCCTGCGCCTCGTCGGCGATGTCGGCTTCGATCGGCACCGCCTTGGCGCCGTCGCCATCGATCCTCGAGGCGAGCTCGTCAAGGCGGTCCCGGCGTCGCGCTCCGAGCGCGACGGCGGCGCCCTCCGCCACCATCGCCTCCGCCGTCGCCGCCCCGATACCGGATGAGGCACCGGTGATCAGCACCTTCCGTCCTTGCAGCGCTCCGGCCATCGCCTCAAATATATGGCGCCTACGGCCCGGGCGTCGCCGGCTCTGCCGCGGCTTCCGCTGCCACATCCTCGGCCTCGCGCAGAGCGGCGCCCTCGAGCGCGTTGGACAGCGCCCGGACATAGGCCCGGGCCGAAGCCTCGAGGATGTCGGTGGCAACCCCTTGGCCGCTGGCAAGCCGGCCGTGAGCGCGAAGCATCACGGTGACCTCCCCCAGAGCGTCCTCGCCCTCGGTGACCGCGGAAACCGTGTAGGAGCGAAGCTCCGACTGCTCCCCGGTCGCCTTCTGGATGGCGACGAAGATCGCGTCCACGGGTCCGTCGCCGGTGGCCTCGCCGACTGCGTTCTCGCCCGATGGGACCTTGACCGTCACCTTGGCGCTCGGTGGGCGGTGAGAGCCGGCCGCGACATCGAACGATTCGAGCGTGTAGCGCTCCGTCGATTCCCTCATCTCCTCGGAGACGATCGCCTCCAGGTCGAGCGCGGTGATCTGCTTCTTCTTGTCGGCGACCTCCTTGAACCGGGCGAACGCCTGATTGAGCGCATTGCCCTCGACCTTGAAGCCCAGCTCGGCCAGCGCATCCCGCAGGGCGTGGCGCCCGGAATGCTTTCCCAGCACGATCGAGTTCGACTCCAGGCCCACCTCCCGCGCGTCCATGATCTCGTAGGTCGTGCGCTCCTTGAGCACCCCGTCCTGGTGGATCCCGGACTCGTGGGCGAAGGCATTGCGGCCGACGACAGCCTTGTTCGGCTGCACCGGATAACCGGTGAAGCGAGAGACCATCCGGCTGGTCCGCGCCAGCTCCCGGGAGTTGATCCCCGTATCGAGCCCATGAACGTCGCGACGGGTGCGAAGCAGCATCACGATCTCCTCCAGCGAACAGTTGCCGGCGCGCTCGCCGATCCCGTTCACCGCGCACTCCACCTGGCGGGCCCCCGCCAGCACGCCGGCGTACGAGTTGGCCACCGCCATCCCCAGGTCATCGTGGCAGTGAACGGAGATGCGGACGTCGCGCAGCTCGGGCGCGAGCTCGTAGAGGCGCTCGAAGTAGCGGCGGTACTCCTCGGGCGTCGTGTAGCCCACGGTGTCGGGGATGTTGACCACGGTCGCCCCCTCGGCCACCGCGATCGCGCACACCTCGGCCGTGAAGTCCACGTCGGCGCGAGTCGCGTCCATGGGCGAGAACTCCACGTCCTCCGTGTAGGACCTGGCGAGCGCCACCGCCGCCTTTGCCTGTCCCTTCACGTCGTCACGCGTGGTTTGGAGCTGGTGCTCGATGTGGATGTCGGACGTCGAAATGAAGGTATGGATCCGAGGGCGCTCCGAGGGCTTGATCGCCTGCCAGGCCGCATCGATGTCGGCCTTGTGGGTTCGAGCAAGGCCGCAGATCACGGGCCCCTCCACCTGACGGGCGATCGCGTCCACGGCCTCGGCGTCGCCGGGGGAGGTGATCGGGAAGCCCGCTTCGATCACATCCACTCCGAGCCGGGCGAGCTGCTGCGCGATCTCCACCTTCTCCTGGGTGTTCAGCGAGATGCCCGGCGATTGCTCGCCATCCCTCAGCGTGGTGTCGAAGATGTGGACCCGATCCTGGTCGGATACCGATCCGGGGCCGCTCATTGGCCTTTCCTCCTTCTCCTTGAGACTCCGATGACCTTTGAATCTGCGGCTCTCGCGCCGCCCAGCGCTACTCCCCCCGCGGGGGGAGGAGAAGGAGAAGCGCCAGGCTGTGGAGCTCGGCGGTCATCGAGGGCAGGGACTTTAGCGCAAGCGCGGAACCTTCCTCCTCAGGAGCGCATGCCGTGGAGGCCGCCCGGATCGAGCCCCGAGCCGTTGTCAAGCTAGTCGCGATTTCGCTTGCCGTGATCGCGGTCGCGGTGCTGCTGGCCATCGTCGTGCTCCAGGTGCGCACCGAGATCCGGTGGGTGTTCGCGTCCCTGTTCCTGGCGCTCGCCATGCTCCCGGCGGTGGACCGGGTGGAGAGCCTGCGGATCCGGGGCCACAAGGTGCTTCCACGCTGGCTGGCGATCCTGCTCGTCTACGTCGTCCTGTTCGGCTTCTTCGTCTTCCTGGTCCTCCAGGTGGTGCCGCCGATCATCCGCGAGTTCGAGGAGCTGGGGTCCAAGGCGCCGGGCTACGTCCATGACTTCAGGCAGTGGGCGAACCAGAATCAGGAATTCCAGGACCTGAACCGCAAGTACGGCATCACCCAGACCCTCACCCAGCAGGCGTCCACCATCCCCTCCAAGCTCGGCGGCGCCGCGAACGAGGTTCGAATCGTGACCGTGAGCATCCTTGAACACCTCCTGGCAGCAATCACGATCCTGGCCCTGAGCTTCTTCCTGCTCCTCGACGGCCGCTCCCAGGGAGAGCGCCTCCTGTCGCGGGTGGAGCCCGAGACCGCCACCCGCGCCCGCAGGATCGCGACTCGGATTGCGCGGGTCGTCAAGTCCTACGTCTCGGTCAACCTCGTGCTCGCGGTCGCCGCCGGGGTCTTCACCTGGCTGGTCCTCGAGCTGCTCGGCGTCGACCTGGCTGTGACCATGGGCGTGATCGTGGGCTTCCTGGACCTGGTGCCGTTGATCGGCTTCACGGTCGGCGGCTTTTTCGTCGCGATCGTGGCCGCTTTCCACAACTTCCCGGGCGCGCTGATTGCCTGGCTGGCCTTCTTCCTCGTCTACCAGCAGGTTCAGGACCGCGTCATCCAGCCGCTTCTGTACAAGAATGCGGTCCAGGTGCACCCGGCGGTCGCGATCGTCGCGATCCTGGTCGGCGGCCAGCTGGCGGGCATCCTCGGGGCGCTTCTGGCGATCCCAACCGCGGCGACGATCGGGGTGCTGATCGACGAAGCGCTGCTCTGGCGCCGCGAGGGTTCGCCACAGGCCGCTCAGCCCGAGCCGGCGGCCGACTGACTCGGGGCGGGCCTCGGAGCCGGCGCGCCGGGATCCCCGAACCGCGCCTGGGCGCGCGCCCTCTTGTGCGTGCCGTAGAAACGCGCCCACAGAGAACCGGGCTTGCCGAGCCGGAGGGCGCCCACCACCCCGACCGGTACGACGAAAAGCCCGACCAGGGCGACGCCGAACTTCTCCTTGGCCAGGTTGACCACCGCGACCAGGATTGTGAACACGCCGAAGGCGCCCACGAAGGCGAACACCGCGTCCTCGACCTCGGTCGCCACATCGACCCACGCGGTGAAGCCGACCAGCACCATCCCGGTCCCCGTGGCGGCGATGATGACCGCGTCGATCGAGCGCCTGCCCTGCTCCGACCAGTAGACGTCCTTCAGGTTGAGCCAGAGGGCGAACTCGTCGAGCGTCAGCCCGGTACCGACTCCGAAGAGGATCGCGAAGATCTCGTGCCAGGGTGAGGGCGGCGCGATCACCACTCCGAGGTAACCCGCGATCAGGAGCAGCAGGATTCCCCAAACGAGGTGGTGGATGTGGGTCCCGCCGACCTCGACGTTGCCCGGCCACCAGCTCACCTGAGCGCGGATCAGATGGGCGCTGGTGCGAATGAAGCCGAATGTGACCAGGAACGCGACGAAGAACAGGAACTCGGGCTGGCGACCGGTGTCGACGATCGCCCGCTCATACAGGCTGTCGATGCTGGCGAGGACGGGCACGATCACGGCGGCAGCGTAGCGGCGCCGGCAGGCACCTCAGCGCGCTCCGCACGGCGTCAGGGAACGAGGATTACCTTGCCGACGTTGCGGCGCGCCTCGATCAGGCGGTGTGCGTCCGCGGCGCGGTCGAACGGAAACGCTTCGGCCACCACCGGCTTCAGATCGCCCTTCTCGACGCCCTCGAGCAGCGGCTCCAACGCACGGTCGAGGTTCCCCTCCCGATCCCACCAGTGGAGCATGTTGAGGCCAAAGACCCCCTTGTTCTCGTTCATCACGGACAGGCTCTTCCACCAAGGCATGGTCGCCAGCGGCATGCGCGCGAGGCTCCGGACCGCGGCTCGGATATCGCGCTTGCCGCTGCCGCTCTGAACCTCGGAGAGGCCGTACATGATCAGCCTTCCGCCGGACCGCAAGAGCCTGTAGTCCTTCCGGAACGAGGTCGGGCCGATCGCATCCATGATCACGTCCACCCCCTCGCCCCTGGTGATCCTCTGTACCTCCTGCTCAAAATCCTTGCTGCGGTAGTCGATCGCATGCTCGACCCCCTGCTCGCGGATCGTGGCGTGCTTCGAGGCCGACGCGGTGCCGAAGATCTCCGCCCCGATCCCCTTGGCGATCTGCGTCGCGGCGATTCCTACCCCGCCGGCGGCAGCGTGGATGAGCACCCGCTCTCCTTTTTTCAGCCCGCCCATGATCACCAGGGCCGCATAGGAGGTTGCGTAGTTGACGGGGAACGCCGCCCCCTCTTCGAATGACATGCCCTTGGGCAGGGGAAATGCCTGCTCCGCGGGCACCGTGACCAGCTCAGCCTGGCCGTTGAAGCGGGTCGCACCGATCACCCGGTCGCCGGCGCGGTGCGAATCGACCCCCTCCCCCACCGACTCGATCTCGCCCGCGACCTCGTAGCCGACCACGCACGGAACCTTGGGTGCGTCGGGATAGAGGCCGACCCGGGCCAGCGTGTCGGCGAAGTTGATGCCGGCCGCCTTGACCGCGATCCGCACCTCGCCGGGCCCCACGGGCGGATCCGGCCGCTCCTGGACCTGCAGGACCTCGGGCAGACCATGCCGGGTGATCACGACCGCACGCACGAGCTGAACATACACCGGCCCGACGAAGTCGCGCTAGCAGCGTGTGGACCTGCCGGGTAAGGACAGCGCCCTAACCCGGCGCATCCGGCTTCGCCGGATGACCGGTCGCCTGCGGCTCCCTGGTAGGCGAAGCCGAGGCTTCCGCCGGAGTTATGTATTTAAAGGTCGATGGCGCGGCCGGCGTGAAAGCCGTTCAGCTGCAGGATCTCGTCGAGCAGGACCTCGGGGACGCCCGCGTCCGTGGTCAGCGCCAGAACGGCCTGATCGCCCGACTCCTCGGCCCCGACCGCAGCGGAGGCGATGTTCACCCCGTGCTGGCCGAAGATCGTCCCGATGCGCCCGATCATCCCCGGCTGGTCCTGGTAGCGAAACACCACCAGGTGGTCGGCAAACGGCATGTAGAAGCTCTCCCCCCAGACCCTCACCAGGTGAGGAAGGTTCCGTGGCCCGACCGCCGTTCCAGCCACCTGCACAGCCTCCTTCCCGGATTCGATCCGCACCGTGACCAGCTCGGTGAACTCGTCCGACACGGTGTCCTTGAGCTCGGTCAGCTCGATGCCGCGCTCCTCCGCCAGGGAGGGGGCGTTGACCAGGTTCACCTGCTCCTCGGTGTGGCCGGAGAGAATCCCGACCAGGACAGCAATTCCGAGCAACCGGGTGTCGTGCTCCGCAATCCTGCCGCGAAACTCCGCCGAGATCCTGTCAACGGAACCGTCGCCGAGGCCCTGGGCCAGCCGGCCCAGCTTTTCGCACAGGGGCACGAAGGGAGCCAGCGCCTCCATCTCCTCGGGACGGACGGCGGCGATGTTGACCGCGTTGGTGACCACGCCGCCCGAGAGCGCGCGACGCACCTGGTCGGCGGTGATCATCCCGGCGCGGTCCTGTGCCTCCGCGGTGGACGCCCCCAGGTGCGGCGTGACGACGACGTCGTCGCGGCCGAACAGGGGATGGTCGGTGAACGGCTCGGACGGGAAGACGTCGAGCGCCGCCCCGGCGACCTTTCCCGACTCGAGCGCCGCCTGAAGCGCCTCGAGGTCGACCAGCTCACCCCGGGCGCAGTTGACGATCCGCACTCCGTCCTTCATCTTCGCGATCGCCTCCGCGTCGATCCAGTTGACCGTGTCCGGGGTCTTCGGCAGGTGGATGGTGACTATGTCCGCCTTCGAGTACAGGTCGTCGCTGGTCTGGGCATGCTCGACCCCCAGCTCGCGGAAGCGCTCGGCAGCCACGAACTTGTCATAGGCCACCACCTCCATCGCGAAGGCCTGGGCCCGGTGGGCGACGAGCTGACCGATCCGCCCAAAGCCGATGACGCCGAGGGTCTTTCCGTATAGCTCGTTGCCCGCAAACCGTGACCGCGCCCAGTCCCCCCCGACCAGCGAAGAGTGCGCCTGCGGGACGTTCCTGCACAGGGCAAGGGTCAGGGCGAGTGTGTGCTCGGCGGCCGCGACCGCGTTCGATTCGGGGGCGTTGACGACCACGACCCCCCGTTTCGTGGCCGCGTCCACGTCCACGTTGTCCACACCGGTTCCGGCACGACCGATCACCTTCAGCTTCGCGCCGCGATCGATCAAGTCCGCCGTCATGGAGGTCTGCGAGCGGATCACGATCCCATCGAATTCGCCGATTCGCTCGCCCAGGTCCTCGTCGGACATTTCGAGGCCGAGTTCGACCTCGAAGTCGCCGCGCAGGAGTTCGACGCCGGACTCGGCGATCTTCTCCTTGACCAGGACCTTCAGCTTGACGTCCACTAACCGACCGGTGTCGGGGCAGTGCCAGCCGCTGCGAACACGCGCTGGGCCGCCGCGGCTCCCGCGCCCGGCTCGGCATCGTGTCCGAGATCGCGCAACGACATCTCCAGGGCCGAAAGGGCGACCACGATGTCGAACGCCCCGTAGTAGCCGCAATGCGCGATGCGCGCGATCCTGCCCTTCAGGTGGCCCTGCCCCCCGGCGATCGTGACCCCGTAGCGGTCCCGCATCAGCTTCGGCACCTGGGCTCCGTCGATCTCATCCGGCAGCCGCGCAACCGTGACCACGTTCGCGTTCTCATCGTCGGGGCCGAACCGCTCCAGCCCCAGTCCCTCAATCCCCGCGCGGGCGGCGCGGGCGAGCAGCGCGTGACGGGCGAAGACCTGCTCGAGGCCCTCTTCGAATAGCAGATCGAGCGCCACGTCCAGCGCCCGAAACAGGGTCACCGCCGGGGTGAACGCCGAGTTGGGCGGGCTCTCCTGCTGGCCGGCGGCCGTGCGCCGCCAATCCAGGTAATAGCGGCCGCCTGGATTCTCGGCGGCGAGCGCCATCGCCCGGTCAGAAACCGAGGCGAAAGCCAGCCCGGGCGGGCACATCAACGATTTCTGCGACCCCGCAACGACGACGTCGACCCCCCACTCGTCCTGCGGCAGATCGACCGCGCCAAGCCCAGACACTGCATCGACGCAGAGCACCGAGCCGTGCGCCGTTGCCACCTCGTTGAGAGCCCGGATGTCGTTGACTACACCGGTCGAGGTCTCCGACTGGGTCGTGAAGATCGCCCGCGCGGGTCGGCCGAGGCCTGCGAGGGCCTCGTCGAGCCGTCCCGGGTCCACCTTCTCGCCCCATTCGAACTCGAGGTGCGTGGTCTCCGCGCCGTACGCGTCGCAGATCTCGGCCCAGCGCTGACCGAACTTGCCGCACGAGGCGACCACGACGGGCTCGCCTGCAACCACCAGGTTGGCGACCGCCGACTCCATCGCGGCGGTTCCCGTGCCTGCGAAACACAGGACCTCATTTCGCGTCTTGAAGACCAGGGGCAGCCGCTCGAGCACCCGCGCGTAGATCTCGACGAACGCCGGCGCACGGTGATAGAGGATCGGCTCCGCCATCACCTGGGAGACACGCGGCGGCAGCGGGGTCGGCCCCGCGGTCAGGATGTACTGCTTCGCGAAGATGTCCGGCGCCTCGGCCATTTCCTCAGGATACGGAGGGGCGCGGAGGACAACCACTCCGCCGGAAGCCTCGGCTTCGCCTACGTTTCCGTAGGATCGGGTTGTGAGCGAGAGCGTCACTCAGGGCGATGGCTATGCGGTCGGGCACATCGACCAGATGGGAGATCCGTATGGCTTTCGCAAGGTCCGCAGGACCCTCGGAGTGACGGCTTTCGGCGTCAACGCGATCGTGCTACCGCCAGGGTATGAAACCGGGCGCCATTTCCACGAGCAGCAGGAGGAGCTCTACTTCTGCCACCGCGGCCGGCTCGAGATCGAGTTCGGCGACGGCTCCGCCCACACGCTCGAGCCCGGCACCGCCGCCCGGGTGGATGCCGCCACCGTGCGCCAGATGCGCAACGTCGGCGAGGAGGACGCCGTGTACGTCGTCATCGGCGGGAAGGACGGCTACGTTGGCCGCGACGGACGGCTGCCGGAAGGCGAGGAGAGCCCCAGGGGCGCCGGCTTCTCCGGTCCGCCCGGAGCCGGCCCGCCGCTTCCGAGCGACTGACTCCGGAGGACCGATGGTGCACGCATCTCGTTTAGCGTGCGACATGGGTGAAGTCACACACCGTCTACAAGACGTTCGAGACCCCGGAGCGGCGCAGCTTCGTCCGCATCACCGACGACGTGCAGGAAGCCGTCGACGAGGCCGGGATCGCCGAGGGGATGGTCTTGGTCTCCGCGATGCACATCACCGCCGGCGTCTGGGTCAACGACGACGAGCCCGGCCTGCACGCCGACACCTTGGAGTGGCTGGACAAGCTGGCGCCCCCCAGCTGGCAGGAGCCCGCGAACGAGGTAGCGCGGGAGCTGTCCCCCGACCCCGGCGACTACCGCCACCACCGCGGTGGCGAGGACAACGGCGATGCTCACTTCAAGAACCTGCTCGTCCACCATCAGGCGATCGTCCCGGTCACGGACGGCCGACTCGACCTCGGCCCCTGGCAGCAGATCTTCTACACCGAGTTCGACGGCCGCCGTGCGAAGCGGTTGATCATCAAGGTGCTCGGCGAGTAGGTCACTGAGGGTCAATCACGGTCAGTCCCGTTGCCACGCCGTTGCCACGCCGTTGCCACGCCGTTGCCACGCCGTTGCCACGCCGTTGCCACGCCGTTGCCACGCCGTTGCCACGCCGTTGCCACGGAGACGAGGCACGTTCACCGGGCCGATCTACGATCTGGAGTTGTGGCCCTGAAGGTCGTAGACAGGAAGGCTTCAGAGCACCCGGCGGCTGGTGGGACCAGGGTGACCCTGATTCCGACCATGCCGAAGAACCGTAAGCAGAAGAA
>Ga0134122_10000493_pt1 | contig 26865 bp, 20 predicted proteins | sample KB302_FD_96461 | JGI IMG/M metagenome (GOLD analysis project Ga0134122, IMG submission 96461) | Terrestrial soil microbial communities without Nitrogen fertilizer from Kellogg Biological Station, Michigan, USA - KB3-0-2 | ecosystem: Environmental > Terrestrial > Soil > Unclassified ...
CCGGCTCCCCGAGGAGGCGATCGAGCAGGTCAAGCGCGAGGCGCTCGCCGCGAACCTGACCGGCGGCCTCCACGCCCCCGAGCACGGCGGCCAGGGTTGGACCCTCCAGGAGTGGGCGCTGGTGGCCGAGCAGTTCGGGCGCAGCACGAACGCGATCCACTGGCACGTGCCGAACGCCTACAACGTCTGGGCCCACGCCAGTGCCGAGCAAATCGACCGCTACCTCCGTCCGGCACTTCGCGGCGAGCTCAAGGACGCCTATGCGGTTACCGAGCGCGACGCCGGCTCCGACCCGTCCGCGATTGCGGCCACCGCCCACTCGACCGAGTCCGGCTTCAGGCTCAACGCCGAGAAGTGGTTCGTGACCGCCGGCGACGTTGCCTCCGTGTACCTGGTGGTGGCCAACGTGATCGAGGGCGACGAGCGGCTGCCGACGATCTTCGTCGTTGACCGCGACCGCCCGGGGGTCGAGATCGCCGACAACCCCGACTTCACCCACAACTATCCCGAGGGCCACCCCACGGTCCGCTTTCGCGACGTCGAGGTCGCCGAGGACGAGTTGATCGGCGGCGTCGGGGGCGCCGATGAGCTGCAGCGCTCTTGGTTCACGGAGGAGCGCCTGGCGATCGCAGCCCGCTGCGGGGGCGCGATGTGGCGGCTGCTCGACGAGACCGTCGCCTGGGCGCTGGAGCGCGAGCAGGGCGGTACTCGGATCTACGACCACCAGGGTGTCTCGTTTCCGCTGGCGGACTCCGCCGCGGACGCCACGGCCGGCCGCCTGCTGACCCTGACCGTGGCTTCGCTGGCCGACTCCGGCGCTGATCCAAAGCTGGTCCACCACAAGGCGTCCATGGCCAAGCTGTTCACGAGCGAAGCCGCCTGGCGCTGCGCCGACCGCTGCGTCCAGGCCTTCGGCGGGCGTGGCTACTTGCGCTCGAACGTCGCCGAGCGCCTGCTGCGCGAGCTGCGGGTCGACCGAATCTGGGAGGGCACCAGCGAGATCCAGCGGCTGATCGTTGCGCGCGGTCTCGAGCGGCGCGGAGTGGAGAGGATCCTGCACTAGGCTCGACGTTCAGGACGGCATTCCAGCCCTTGAGCCAGCCTCCGTCAGCCCCAGATCCGACCCCCTTGCTCGAGCCGCGCTCGATCGCCGTGGTCGGTGCCAACGACCGGCCGGGCGGCTACGCGGACATCGTGCTCCGCAACCTGGCCAGGGCGGGATTCAAGGGGGACGTGTGGGGGGTGAATCCGCGGCGCACAGAGGTGCACGAGCGCCCGTGCGTCCCCTCCGTGACCGACCTCCCCGAGCCGGTTGACGCGGTGGTGGTGGCGATCCCGGCCCAGGGAGTGCCGAAGGTGATCGCCGAGACGGCCGCTCGCGGCTGCGGCGGCGCCGTGGTGATCTCCGCCGGTTTCGGCGAGATCCCCGACGGTCAGGGGCTGGAACGGGAGCTCCGCGAGGCGGCCCTCGCCGGCGGGCTGCCGTTGTGTGGCCCGAACGGCAACGGGATCTTCGCGGTCAGCGCCCGGGCCCCGATGTGGGGCGATTCGGTCCCCCCGCTCGAGCCCGGCGGCGTGGCGATGATCTCCCAGAGCGGCAACGTCGCGGTCAACGCCCTCGGTTCGCGCCGCGGGATCCGCTACCACACGGTCCTCTCCACCGGCAACCAGGCTGTGCTGGACGCAAGCGACTGGCTGGCAGCGATCTGCGAGCGTGAGGGCGTGCGATCGGTGGCGCTGTTCCTGGAAGAGGACGGAGACGGAGCGCGCCTGGCCGAGTCGCTCGCGCTCTGCGCCGACCGTGCAGTGCGGGTCGCCGTGCTGAAGGTCGGCGCCTCGGAGGCTGGGGCGCGCGCGGCGTCCGCGCACACCGGCGCCGTCGCGGGCGATCAGATGATGTTCCGCGCTCTGGTCGAAGAGGCGGGTGGCGCCTGGGCAGCGGACCCGCACGAGCTGCTCGAGCTCGCTCGGGCTCTGGCCGAGCGGCGCGCCCGGCCGAGCGGCGACGGCGGACTAGCGATCCTGACCTGCTCGGGAGGAGACTCCAGCATCGCCGCCGACGAGGCCGCTCGCCTCGGGACCGAGCTGCCCGCTCTGGCCCCCGTGACCCGCGAGCGACTGGCGGAGCTGCTGCCCACGGCGGCGACGATCGGCAACCCCCTCGATTACACAGCGATGATCTGGGGCGACACGGACCTTCTGCGCCGGATCACGGTCACGGTCGGCGCAGACCCCGAGATCGACCAGCTCCTGGTTCTCTATGACCATCCGCAGGGCCTGGCGCCCGAGGCGGCGGCCACCTGGGCCGCGGTCCGCGCCGGAATCGTTGCCGGCGCCGCGGAGACCGAGGCCGCCACCCTGGTCGCCTCAACCCTCCCGGACCTGATCGACGACGCAGCCAGCGGCGAGCTCGCCGACCGCGGCGTGCCGGTCGTCGCAGGACTGCGAACGGGGCTGTCCTGCGCGCGGGCACTGCGGCTCGACGCAGGGGACCCGCGCCGTCTGCGGGCGATCGCCGCGGCCGCCACCCGGCGGCGGCCCGGCGATCCGCATGTCGGGCCGAATGCCGACGGCTGGCTGGACGAGATCGAGACGAAGGAGCTGCTGCGTGGCGCCGGGATCGCGGTGCCGGAGAGCCGGGTGGTCAACAGCGAGGACGAGTGCGCCGCCGCAGTGCAGGAGCTCGGCGGGCCCGTGGCGGTGAAGCTCGCCGCCCCCCAACTGCGCCACAAGAGCGACGCCGGTGCGCTCCGGCTCGATCTGCGCACCCCCGATGAGGCGCGCGCCGCGTATCGCTCGCTCTCCTCGTCGCCGGCGGCCGATGGGGGCCGCGTCCTGGTTGAGCGCATGGCGCCGCCGGGCGTCGAGCTTCTGATCGCCGCGCGCGCGGACGCGGTCGTCCCGGCCGTGGTGGTCGGCCTCGGGGGGATCTGGACCGAGGCCCTGGACGACGCCGCGATCGTGCCGCTGCCGGCGGACGCCGACCGGGTCGAGAAGGCGATCCTCTCGCTGCGCGGAGCCGCCGTCCTCGTGGGCGGACGCGGCCACCAGGCGGTGGACACCCAAGCGGCTGCGCGGCTCGCCGCCGCGCTTGGGTCGCTCTTGCTCGAATCCGGGCTCGTCCTGCTCGAGCTCAACCCCGTGGTCGTCCATCCGGAGGGCTGCGTCGCGGTCGACGCGCTCGGCCGCGAATCCACCGGGGGGCGGTTCGGCTTTAGCCGACCGCGGATGCCGCGATTCGAGCCCGAGGCGGATGAGCACCAAGACACGGCGACCACCATTCGCGAGCACCTCGCCCGCATCGAACGTGGGGACATCGCCCGGGCGATCGCGGATTACGCCGCAGATGCCGTGCTCGAGGCCGCCCCGGTCGGAGAGGCGGGCTCAGTCCTCACAGGCACCTTCCACGGCCGTGAGGAGATCGGTCGCTGGATGGACGCCTGGTTCTCGAGCTTCGAGTCCGGCTCATACCGGTTCAAGGTCGAGCAGTCCACCGAGAACGGCGATCGGCTGTACGTGGCGCTGTCCCACACCGCGCGAGGCGATGCGAGCGGTGTGGAAGTGGCGAACCGGATCCACCATGTCTTCACGTTGCGCGACGGACTGATTGCACGGCACGCGTTCTCCACCCAGCGAGAGGCGATGCTTCGCCAGGCCGGGCTTAGTTGATCTTGTAGTCAATCGTACGAAGATGGTAGAGTCCCGCCCATCGAGGCCGCCACTCGCAGTCCGGAGCAGACCCGCGCCTCAGCGCGGCGAGCCCCCAGCTCGTACGACGCGATCGTCGTCGGTGGCGGACACAACGGCCTGACCACGGCGGCCTATCTGGCTCGTGCCGGCTTGCGCGTGGTGGTGCTGGAGCGGCGGCCGATCCTGGGCGGTGCCTGTGTGACGGAGGAGGTCTGGCCCGGCGCGCGCGTCTCGCGGGCGAGCTACGTGGTTTCGATGCTCCAACCGAAGGTGGTCTCCGACCTTCGGCTTCGCGAATTCGGCTACCGGGCGATCCCGCTCGACCCGGCCTATGCCGCGCTGACCGCGGAGGGACCGATCTTCTTCTTCAACGAGCCGGCCCGCACGGCCGCGTCGGTGGCGCGCTTCTCAGCGCGCGATGGCGAGGCGTACGAGGACTTCGAGGACCTGCTCGACCGTACGGCCGCCTTCCTGCGACCGATGATGCTACGCGAGCCGCCGGCCCTCGGATCCCGTCACCCAGCCGACTTGGTCTCCCTGCTGCGCGAGGGTGCGCGCGCCGCGGGGCTGGGCAGCCGGGACGTCCACGACCTGGTCCGCATCTTCACGATGTCGGTCGCTGACCTGCTCGACGACTGGTTCGAGCACGACGGGCTCAAGGGGTCGATCGCCTCGACCGGCGTGGTCGGCGTCTGGGCCGGCCCGCGCACGCCCGGAACCGCCTACAACCTGCTTCACCACGCACTCGGCGAGATCGACGGGATTCCGGGCGGCTGGGGCCAGGTGATGGGCGGCATGGGTGCGATCAGCCAGGCGATCGCGCGATCCGCCGAGGCGGCGGGTGCCGAGATTCGCACCAGCGCGCCCGTAGCCTCAATCGACGTACGCGACGGCCGCGTCGTCGCGGTGACCCTCGCCGACGGCGAGGAGATCCGCGCTCCGATCGTCGCCTCGGGCGCCCATCCCAAGACCACCATCCTCGACCTGGCTGGGGCCGAGCACTTCCCCGACGACGTGGCGCGCGACATGCGCCGTTACCGAACCAGGGGCGGCTCGGTGAAGATCAACCTGGTGCTCAGCGAGGCGCCGCGGTACGAGGGGGTGACCGACGAGCAGCAGCACATGCTCGAGCGCACCGGGGTCAACCTCTGCCCCTCGATCGACTATCTGGAGCGCGCCTGGCAGGACGCGCTTGCCGGCAGGCCCGCGACCGCGCCCTACGTCGAGGCCGAGCTGCCGTCGGCGGTCGACTCGAGCCTGACGGACGACGGGCGGTGGGTGATGACGATGTTCACCCAGTACGGCCCGCCCGACGAGGGGGGCTGGGACGGCGACGCCCGCGAGCGCTACGCAGACGCCTGCATCGAGCACCTCGCCCGCTACGCGCCGAACGTGCCGGGGGCGATCGTGGAGCGCGAGGTGCTGGCGCCCCCGGATCTCGAGCGAATCTTCGGCCTCGTGGACGGCTCGATCTTCCAGGGTGAGCAGGGCCTCGACCAGATGGCGTTCATGCGGCCCGCGCCCGGGCTCGCTCGCTACGCGACCCCGGTCCACGGGCTGTACCTGTGTGGCGCGGGCACCCACCCAGGTGGAGGAGTGATGGCGGCCTCGGGTCACAACGCAGCGCGGCGGATCCTCCGGGACCGTCGCTTCGGGCGCCTGCGGAGGCTCGTTTCGACCTCGTGACGGCCGCGGCTAGCCGCGCCTGAACACGAGCTTGCCGCGGTTGTCGGCGAGCGCTTCCGGCGCCTCGTCCCAGGTCAGGAGCCGGTCGGTCACGGACTCGGGTTGCAGCCGCCCCTCCGCCATCAGCTCGAGCACCTCGGGGATGGCCGGCCGCGCGTGCGGGCGGCCCGTGCGAAACGTGGTGATCTTCGTGTACATCTCGATCAGCGGGATGGGGGTCTCGCGCTGGAAGAGGATCCCTGCGCAGGTGCAGACGCCGTCGGGGGCCGTCGAGCGTGCCGCGAGCGCGAGCGCAGCCGGGTCGGCCGCCACCATGGCGGTGACCGGGAACGGCCCCAGGCGCTCCGGGTAGCCGTCGACCACCTCGGCACCCAGACCCTCGGCCTTTTCCAGCCGCTCGCCGTCTGTGTCGCAGTAGACCACTCGCGCAGCGCCCAGGGCCAGGGCGACCTGCACTCCGTAGAGGCCGACGCTCGGCGAGCCACCGGCTATCAGCACCTCGCCACCGGGCCACTGCTCCAGTCCCGGGGCCGCCAGCCGCCAGCCGTCGACGATGTTGTCGGAGACGCTGGCGGCGGCCTCCGCGGAGACGCCGTCGGGAAGGGAAGTGAGCATATGGTCCGCGAACGGGACCCGTACCAGCTCCGAGAGGAACCCACCCCAGTCGCCCCCGAACGAGCCGAACCCATACATGGAAAGAAACGGGACGTTCTCGCAGTTGCCGGTCAATCCGCGGCGGCAGCGCTCGCACTCGCCGCAGGAGATCTGGAAAGGCACGCTGACGAGCGTGCCGCCGTCAGGGCCGCCCTCCGCCGCCTCGACCACCTCGGCCACGCACTCGTGGCCGATTGCGATCGGTGGCTCATACGGCGTCAGGCCGGCGATCACCGGCGCGTCGAGGTCGCATGTGGCGACAGCGAGCGGACGGACGATCGCGTCGCGTCCGTCTTGGCGTTCCGGGTCGTCCACGTCCAGCCACTCCAGGCGACGCGGCTCGATCAGGGTGAGCTGTCTCATCGACGCCAGCGGTCAGGCAAATCGGGCCGCGGCCCGAGCCCGGCGCTTTGCCGCCTCGACCTCGCGGTCCTTGGGCGGCGCGGACGTCGTCAGCCCCTCGAGCAAGCGCATAGTGGCGGCAGCGACATCCTCCACGGCGCGATCGAACGTCTCGGCGTTCGCCTGGGAAGGCTTACTCGAGCCGCTGATCTTGCGGACGTACTGCAAGGCGGACGCGCGAACCTCCTCGTCTGTCGCAGGGGGGTTGAAGTTGTGGAGCGTACGGATGTTCTTGCACATGCCGTAGAGCCTAGCCGCACCCCGCAGGGGCCGGCCGCGCCCGACGATCAGCCGAGGCTGATCATCACGTGCTTGATCTCCGTGTAGTCCTCGAGCGCCGGATCACTAACGTCGAGTAGCCGCCTAGTCCGAGCTACTTCACCACGCGGATTAGCTTCTTGTTGACGAACTCCTCGATCCCGTAGCGGCCGAGCTCCCTGCCGAAGCCCGATCGCTTGACGCCGCCGAAGGGCAGCTCGGCCCCGTCCAGCCCTACCCCGTTGACGTAGACCATCCCTGTGTCGAGGCCGTCCGCCACCCGGAGGGCCTGTTCCGGATCGTCGGAGAAAACGTACGAACCGAGCCCGAACGGGGTGGCGTTCGCCAGCTCGATCGCCTCCTCCTCGGAGGCGACCCGGTACACGCTCGCCACCGGCCCAAAGAACTCCTCGCGGTAGGCGTCGTTCTCCGGAGTGACTCCAACCAGGACAGTGCTCGAGAAGAAGTTGTCCTTCCGATCCCCGCCGGCGACTATCTCCGCGCCCTGGGCGACCGCCCGATCGAGCTGGTCCTGGAGGGTCTCCGCCGCGGACGCTGACGAGAGCGGCCCCATCGCCGCGTCGTCGGACATCGGATCGCCGGGCTCGGCTGCGGTCATCGCGGCCTTGAACTTCTCGAGGAAATCGTCGTAGATCTCGTCGGCGACGATGAACCGCTTCGCGGCATTGCAGGACTGGCCGGTGTTGTCGAGACGACCAGCGACCGCGGCCTCCACCGCTTCGTCCATGTCCTCGGCTCCCAGGAGGATGAAGGGATCGGACCCGCCGAGCTCGAGCACGACCTTCTTCAGGTTGCGCCCGGCGATCTCCGCGACCGCGGCTCCGGCCCGCTCGGAGCCGGTCAGCGAAACGCCTTGGATTCGCGGGTCGGCGATCACTTCGGCGATCTGATCGTTCGTGGCGAGGATGGTCTCGTAGGCGCCGGCGGGGAAGCCGGCATCTTCGATCATCGCCTGGATCGCCTTCGCCGACTCCGGGCACTGGTGCGCCGGCTTGAGCAGGATTGGGTTGCCCGTGACCAGGTTCGGAGCCGCGAAGCGGGCCACCTGGTAGTAGGGGAAGTTCCAGGGCATGATTCCCAGGAGCGGGCCAACCGACGCCCGCCGGATCACGGCCGTGCCGTCGCCCGCCAGCAGCGAGATCGGCTCGTCCTTGAGGAAGTCCTCTGCGTTGTCGGCGTAAAAACCCCAGATGTCCACGCAGAAGTCGACCTCGCCGAGCGCCTGCTCCATCGGCTTGCCCATTTCCCGCACGATGATCTCGGCCAGATCCTCCCGGCGCTCGGAGTGAAGCTCAGCCACCCTCTTGACCAGCGATGCCCGCTCGGCGGTCGACGTCTTCAGCCCCCAGTTGCGGTGGGTCTCCTCCGCCGCAGTGATCGCTGCCGAGAGGTCCTCGTCGGAGATCTCCGGATACTCCGCGACCGTCTCGCCGCTTGCCGGGTTAACGACTGAGTACTTGCTCATCTTGCTCCACTCCTCATACGGTCGCCTCCTTCTGATCGATTCAACTCAAGTCATAGCTTGCTTCGCGCCCGCCTTCGCGCCGTCGGCCGACGCTGACCGCGCAGTGTTCGGCCCGACGGCCAGCGCCTCCTCCGGGGGCACGTAGTCCATCCCAACCGCCTCGGCCACGGCCGGATGCGTGACCCGGCCCGAGGCCACGTTGACGCCGAGCTTCAGACCCGAATCTCGGCGCGCAGCCTCGGCGACCCCGTGCTTGGCGAGCGCCAGCACATAGGGCAGGGTCGCGTTGGTGAGCGCATAGGTCGAGGTGATCGGCACGGCGCCGGGCATGTTTGTGACGCAGTAGTGGATCACCCCGTCGACCTCGAAGGTGGGGTCTTGGTGCGTTGTGGGGCGTGAGGTCTCGAAGCAGCCACCCTGGTCGATCGCCACGTCCACGAGCACCGAATGCTCGTTCATCAGTGCCAGCTGGTCACGCTTGATCACCTGTGGGGCGCGAGCACCGTGGACGAGCACGCCGCCGATCACCAGGTCGGTGTCGGGGAGGCGTTCCTCGATCGAGAGGGTCGACGAGAAGACGGTCGAGGCACGCCCGCCGAACGCGATGTCGAGCTCTCGCAGGCGGTCGATGTTGGTGTCATAGACGAACACGTCGGCTTCCATGCCGATCGCGATGAAGGCGGCGTTCATGCCGACCGCCCCGCCACCGATGACCATCACGTTGGCCGGGCCCACGCCGGGCACCCCGCCGAGCAGGATGCCGCGCCCGCCGAGCGGCTTCTCGAGCATGAAGGCGCCCGCCTGGGTGGCGATCTTGCCGGCGATCTCGCTCATCGGCGCCAGCAGCGGCAGCCTGCCCCGCGCGTCCTCGACCGTCTCGTAGGCGACGCAGGTGGCGCCCGCCGCACAGAGGCCCCGGGTCAGGTCCGGGGCCGGCGCCAGGTGCAGGAACGTGAACAGGGTGGTCTCGGGCCGAAGCAGCGAGACCTCCTCCCGCTGGGGCTCCTTCACCTTCAGGACCAGGTCGGCATCGCCGAACACGTCCTCGGCGGCCGGAACGATGCGCGCTCCCTGGGCCTCGTAGTTCGAGTCCGGGATCGCGCTGCCCTCCCCGGCCCCACGCTGAATCAGGACCTCGTGACCGTGCTCGGCGAGCTCGCGCGCCCCGACCGGCGTCAGCGCGACGCGGTACTCGTCGGGCTTGATCTCGGTGGGGACGCCGACCTTCAAGCCCGAACCTCCTCCCTGGTGGTGAGCTCGAACCGACAACCACGCTGCTCGAGCTCCGCGAACATCTCCGCCGGCTCGATGCAGCGCTCGGGCGCCAGCACGCCGCGCGCCTCGATTCGCCCCCTGGCGAGCAGCCGCACCGCGGCCGCTGCAGGCGCCGCAGTCGAGACGACTCCACCCCCCAGACCCCATGCGTCCATCGACTCGGTCACGGCCCGAACCCGGACCGATCGCCCGCCACCCGACGCCTCCACCAGATGCACCGAGACCGTCTTGCCCGAGGGTGGAACAGCCTCACCGGCAAGGCGCTGGATCTCCCCCTCTGGCGCCTCGCCCAGCTCCCGAAGCGTCGCCAGGAGGTCCGGCGACAGCGAGAGCCTGAAGCTTGCCTCCCTGCAGCCGAAGCTCTCTTGGAAGGTGCGAAGCTCGGAATGCAGGGTGTGGATCGTCTCGCCCGCGCCGATCGGCTCGCCGAACTCCACGACGCCGCCTGGCGAGAGCGGCTCGATCTCCTCCGCCAGACCGTCGCGGAGCACCACCGGCGGCAGGGTCAGCTCGTCCAGCAGGGTCTGGAGCGCGTACGGGACGCTGAAGCCTGGCGGCGGGTCCAGGTCACGGCCTGCCGCCGACACGTGGATCGAATCAGCGGGCGCAGGTAGCGCCTCCGTTGCCTCGAGCGCCATCAGGTTGGTCTTGCCCGGGGCGGAGCCGATGCCGAGCAGGGCGAGCAGGCCGGCGCGCTCGAAGCGGGGCCCGAGCTCGAGTTGGCGGCCGGTCATCCAATACAGCCCGCCGAGGTCGAGGTAGTGGCACCCGGCGTCGAGGCAGGCGGCCATCGCGTCCAGGTTGACCCGGTAGCTGGCGGAGTTGACGAGGACGTCACAGCCCTCCAAGGCGCGGCCCAGCGATGAGGGGTCGTCAGCCAAAGCGCGCGCGTCGGCGAATGCGGCACGCGCCTTGGTCCCGCCATGGAGCGACGCCACGTGCTCCGCTCGGGCCTGGTCGAGGTCAAGCAGGAGCAGGCCGGCGACCTCGTCCGAGGAGGCCAGATCGCGGACAATCGCCGGCGCGATCGTCCCGCCGGCCCCGAGAACCGCCACGCGAAGGGGCCTCCTGTCGGTCATGCGATGAGTTCCCGCGCCCGCAGCGCCAGCCACAGCTCGATCCTGTCCGTGGCCCGCGAGAGGTCGCGCCCGGTGAGCTCTTCGATCTTGCGAATCCGGTAGCGGAGGGTGTGCCGGTGGCAGTAGAGCTGGCGGGCCGCCCGCTCCCAGTTGCCGTTTTGCTCGATGTAGGCCTCGAGTGAGCGCAGGAGCTCGCCGCCGTACTCGCCCTCGGTGCGCTCGATCGGCTCCAAGAGGCCCTCGCTATAGAGCCGCAGCGCGTCCTCGTCCTGTAGGGAGAGCAGGAGGGTGAACGCACCCAGGTCCTGATGGCTGGCCACCTCCGGGCCGTCCCCATCGGCGAGGGACGTCGCCTCGAGCGCACAGCGGGCCTCATGGAAGGCGCGGCGCAGGGAACCGACCCCCGTATGGCGGCTGGCCGCTGCACGCACCTGGCCTTGAGTTTCCGCGAGGGCGGAGCGCAAGCTGCCGGCGACCTCGACTGGCTCGCTCACCCGGCCGTCGATCACCGCGCATAGCAGCGGCCGCCCCGCGGCGGCGCTGGTTGCGACCAGTGCCGGGATGCCCGCATTGGCAAGCCCGAGCTCCAGGACCTGCTCGCCCCCGTGCGGGTCCTCGAGCTCGAACAGCAGCACCGCGGCCTCGGCGCCGATTCCGAACGGCCGCAGCCGGCCGCGAAGCTCGTCCGGGTCGAGCCTGCCCCCCAGCGCCTCCGCGAGCAGGTCGCCGGCCAGGCGTCGCTCCGTCTCGTGCACCACCCGCTCGCGCATCAGCTCGAGCCCGACGATCATCGAGCCCTGGCGGGCCGTGAGGCGTTCGAAGTTGCCCAGCGGGGTCCGCCGGCTGACCACAGTCAGCCACGCGACCGGGGACCCACCGCGACGCCCGGGCACGGGTACCGCCAGCGCCCGCCCCGCCAGCGACCGGTGCTCCGGCTCGAACGGCGTCAGGGCGGACGTGGCCCGCCGCGTCGCGATCTCGGCGCCGAGCGCCTTCAGGGCAGCGGCGCCGGGGCCGCCCTTGCTGGGCTGGCGAGCAAGCTCGCGCCCGGTCGCGTCCTGGACGACGGCCGAGCCGCCGATCGCCGACGCGACCGAGCCGAGGATCGCCTCGAGCCCGCGTCCTTCGATCACCAGGCGCTCCAGGCGCTCGTGCACCTGGGTGCCGCGCTCCAGGACCGCGTATTGCTCGTTGACCAGGATCGCGAAGGCACGCTCGGTGATCGCGATGAACGGCATCTCGTACGGGACCTCGAACAGGGGCATGCCGCGCTTGGAGGCTTCATCCACGAGTGGCTTCGGCAGTCGCTGGTGCTCGAATCCCGTGCCCAGCCCCAACCCCGCTACCCCGCGCTCCGCGAGCCCAGCAAGGAAGCGGCGCTGGCGCGGCGCGCCCGTCAGCTGGATCCCGGTCGTCAGGAGCAGCTCGCCGCCCGAGAGCCAGGGCGTGGGGTCCTCGAGCTCGGAGATGTGCACCCAGCGGATCGGCCGCTCGGCGCCGTCCGTTCCGGCGGCCAGCTCGAGGCCGCAGTCCTTGACGAGGTTGCCGACAGTAAGCATCAGTCCCTGGCCCTCACCCCTTGACCCGTTCCGAGGCCTCCGTCAAGACCGGCCTCAGCACGCTCTCGATCTCCTCGAACTGCTCGGTGTCACAGATCAGCGTCGGCGCCAGCTGAATCACCGGATCGCCGCGATCGTCGGACCGGCAGATCAGGCCGCGGCGGAAGAGCTCGCCGGAGATGAAGCCGCGCAGCAGCCACTCCGACTCCTCGTCGGTGAACCCTTGCTTGGTCTCCTGATCCTTGACCAGCTCGATCGCCTGGAAGTAGCCGTCGCCGCGGACATCGCCGACGATTGGGATGTCGCGCAGCGAGTCGAGCATCGTCCGAAGCTCGCCCTCCTTGCGACGCACGTGACCGCAGAGGTCCTCACGCTCGAAGAGGTCCAGGTTGGCCATCGCCACGGCCGAGGCCACCGGATGGCCCGCGAAGGTGAAGCCGTGGGTGAACATGTCCTTGCCCTGCATGAACGGCTCGGCGACCTCGTCGGAAACGACCATGCCGCCCATCGGCACATACGCCGACGTCAGCGCCTTGGCGATGGTCACTATGTCGGGGACGTAGCCGTAGCGCTCGCAGCCGAACCAGTGACCGAGCCTGCCCCAGGCACAGATCACCTCGTCGGAGACCAGCAGGACGTTGTGGCGGTCGCAGATCTCGCGCACCCGCTGGAAGTAGCCCGGCTGGGGAGGGATGCAGCCGCCAGCGTTCTGGAGGGGCTCGAGAATCACCGCGGCCACGGTGTCGGGATGCTCGTAGAGGATCCTCTCCTCGATCTTGTCCGCAGCCCACAGCGGGTCGCGGCCGGGGGGCCAGTGATAGCTGTTGGTGTTCGGCACCTGGAGTCCGCCCGGTACGAGCGGCTCGAATTCATGGCGCAGTTCCGAGATGCCGGTGGCGGCCAGCGCCCCGAGGGTGGTGCCGTGGTAGGCGATCTCGCGGGTGATGAACTTCGTCTTCCGTGGATTCCCGGTCCGCTGGTGGTAGGCGCGCGCGAGCTTGATCGCCGACTCCACCGCCTCGGATCCGCCGGAGGTGAAGAAGACGCGGTTCAGGTCGCCGGGGGCCAGCGACGCGATTCGAGTCGCGAGCTCGATCGCCCGCGGATGCGCGTAGCTCCAGATCGTGTAGAAGTCGAGCTCCTCGACCTGCCGCGCCGCCGCCTCGCCCAGTTCCGTGCGCCCGTGCCCGGCGTTGACGCAGAAGAGCGCGGAGAGGCCGTCGAGGTAGCGGTTTCCGTGCTCGTCCCAGACGTAGGCGCCCTCGCCGCGGACGATGATCGGGACCTCCGCTCCGTCGAAGGCCCCGTGGCGCGTGAAGTGCATCCACAGGTGGCGTTTGGCGAGTTCCTGGAGGCCCGCCTCGGTCGGCGCGGGCCGCGTTCCGGTGGTCGCCATTGCTCTCCTTTCGGCTCCCTACAGCTTGGACAAACGGTATAGCCAAATGGGCTGAAGCGCAACCCGAGCCACGGTCAATTATGCGTGTCTGAGTTGGACGATACGTCTAAGGGAGTTGGTAAGTGTTTTGACTACCGGGCCCTTGCAGACGTCCGCGCGGCGCCGTACGCTGAATGGTGCCTAGCCCGGCCCGGGCTGTGACACGGAGGAGGCGCAGCATGGAGAGCGCAGCGGTACCGGCGGAAACCCTTCCGACCGGCGCAGGGGCCGGCGAGAAGGGTCTCAAGCCCAACGCGATCGGCTACGCGAGCAACCTGGTCATCGGCGTCGCCTCTACCGCGCCCGGCTACAGCCTTGCGGCAACTCTCGGCTTCGTAGTCGCCGTGGGCGGCATCGGCTTCCACGCGCCGATCATCATGATCCTCTCGTTCATCCCGATGCTGCTGATCGCGTCGGCCTACAACTACCTGAACAGGGCCGACCCCGACGCGGGCACCAGCTTCGCCTGGGTGACCCGGGCCATGGGACCGCGGCTCGGGTGGCTGACCGGATGGGCGATCGTCGCCGCCGACGTCGTCGTGATGGCCGCGCTCGCCTACATCGCCGGCACCTACACCTTCCTGCTCTTCGACTGGCAAAGCGCCGCTGACTCGCTGCTCGCCGTCAGCATCGCCGCCGCAATCTGGATCGCGGTGATGACCGCCATCTGCACGATCGGGATCGAACTCTCCGCCCGAACGCAGGTATTCCTGCTCGGCGCCGAGATCCTCACCCTCGCCGCATTCGCGGCCGTGGCCCTGTTCAAGGTCTATTTCGGCGACCAGCCCGGCGACCCGCTGAACAGCGTCTACATCCATGCCGACTGGTTCAACCCCTTCACCCTCCACGGCGGGACGACCGCGCTGGTGGAGGGGGTCCTGCTCGGCGTGTTCATCTACTGGGGCTGGGACAGCGGCGTCTGCGTCAACGAGGAGTCCGAGAATTCCTCGACCGGGCCGGGCAAGGCGGCGGTGATGAGCACGGTCCTGCTGGTGCTGATCTACCTGACCGTCACGGTTGCCGCGCAGTCCTACGCGGGGGTCGACTTCCTGCGCTCGAACAAGAATGACGTCCTCAGCGCGCTCGGCGAGCATGTGTTCGGGTCGCCGCTCGACAAGCTGCTGATCATCGCGGTCCTCACTTCAGCCTCGGCCTCGACCCAGACAACGATCTTGCCAACCGCGCGAACCACGCTTTCCATGGCGCGTTGGGGGGCGCTGCCGAAGGCGTTCGGCAACATCCACCCGCGCTACCTGACGCCCCACGTCTCGACCATCCTGATGGGGGTGGTGTCGCTGATCTGGACGCTGATCATCATCAACGTGAGCCAGAACGTGCTCTCCGACTCGATCACTGGCCTCGGGTTCCAGATCGCCTTCTACTACGGCCTCACGGGCTTCGCCTGTGCGTTCTACTACCGGAGGGAGCTCACTCGGAGCTTCAAGAACTTCTTCATGGCCGGCGTGGTGCCCTTCCTGGGAGGCGCGATGCTGACCTACATCTTCGTCAAGGCGTTCATCGACAACAAACCCGTGGACTCCGCGTACTCCGGGGGCTTCTTGGGCGTCGGGGCGGCGGTGGCGATCGGAGTGGGGCTGCTCCTCGTCGGAGTCGTGCTGCTGGTGATCGCGAACATCGTCTATCCGAAGTTCTTCAAGAGAAAACTGGAGACCGCGCCGCCCGGGTTCCTGGAACGTCCGCCCGGCAAGCCGGCGACAACCACCGTGGCCCCGGAATGAAGGCCCTCAACCGGCTCCGAAGAAGAGGGGCGAGATGAGCGGGATCGTGGTCGGCTACGACGGCAGCAACTCCGCGAAGGCTGCGCTCGAACAAGCCATCGGCCTCGCCAAGGAGCTGGCCGACAGCGTCGTGATCGTGTTCGGTTACGCGGCACGGGGCTACGAAGGTGGCGCGATGACCGCGCAACGGGACGCGATCAAAGAGCACGCGGAGAAGGTAACTGCCGAGGCCACCGAAACCGCGCGCGCGGCGGGGGTCGATAGCGAGGTCGTGCTGGTGCCGGAGAAGGGCGCTGAGGCCTTGAGCGATCTGGCCGCACAGCGCAAGGCGCGGATGATCGTCGTCGGCACCCACGGTGAGTCCACGCTCAGGGGTGCGATGCTCGGCTCGACGGCGCACACGCTCGTGCACATCGCGGAGACACCGGTCCTGATCGTCCGGCTGTAAGACCTGCGGGAGGGCGGTCTTGTACGGAACGGCGTAAAAACCCTCCCACATTTGGTGAGTTCTGGCGATTGCGCCGCTATCCGCGCGGGCAATACTTAGACAGAGCGGAGGAAGGCCGCTCGTCATACTGACCATGCGGCAACAGCCGCGCACCCGGCAGCAAGCCTAGGAGGAGAGACCACAGCTTTGGAACGGGCCACCGAGAGTGGCACCGCGAGCGCGGAGACACGCTCGAACGACGTTGAGCCGTCGGTTCGCCTGGACCGCGTGAGCAAGCACTTCGGCGACCTGATCGCGGTGCGCGGTCTGGACCTGGACATCGGAAGGGGCCAGTTCTTCACCTTGCTCGGCCCAAGCGGATGTGGCAAGACCACCACCCTGCGCATGGTCGCCGGCTTCGAGGAACCGACCGCGGGACGCGTCCTGATCGAGGGCCAGGACGTCGCCGGGCTTCCCTCCCACAAGCGACCCACGAACACTGTCTTTCAGAGCTACGCGCTGTTTCCCCACCTGAGCGTCGGCGAGAACGTCGCCTTCGGCCTTCGCCGGAAGAAGGTGCCGAAGCCCGACACCAAGCAACGGGTCAAGGCCGAGCTCGAACGCGTGGGCCTGGCGGCGGAGATCAATCGGAGGCCGAACCAGCTTTCCGGCGGACAGCAGCAGCGGGTAGCCCTTGCTCGGGCCCTAGTGAACCTGCCGAAGGTCCTGTTGCTCGACGAGCCCCTCGGCGCACTCGACCTGAAGCTCCGCAAAGGCCTCCAGATCGAGCTGAAGCGGATCCAGCGGGACGTCGGGATCACCTTCGTGTACGTGACCCATGATCAGGAGGAAGCGCTGACGATGTCCGACCGGATCGCGGTCATGAACTCCGGCCGGGTCGAGCAGGTCGCCAATCCCGAGGAGGTCTACGAGCGGCCGGAGACCACGTTCGTGGCGGGCTTCATCGGCGTCTCCAACCTGATGCCCGCCACGGTGAAGGCGGACGGGGTGCAGCTCGACAACGGGCCGACCGTGCCCGCGGCTCAGAACGGGTTCCGCCCCGGGGAGCGCTGCCAGGCCGTGGTCCGCCCGGAGAAGCTCCACATCAACCGGATCGACCAAGCCGGCGACGGAGCCCTGCCGAGCGTGGAGGGCACAGTGGAGAGCTCCGTGTACCTGGGCACCTCGACCCAGATCGTGGTCGCGATCGGCGGCGACGTGCGAATGACCGTCTTGCATCCCAACGCGAGCGAGGCCGAGCGCCAGCGGCTACCGGGAGGCGGCTCGCGGGTGAAGCTGAGCTGGCATCCGGACCACATGCACCTGGTGCGAGAGTCCGCGGACGGGTCGCAAGCGGCCGCGCAGGAGGCGCCGGCACGAACTTGACAAAGCCACAAGGAGAAGAACAGTGACGACAAGCCAAAGATTGCGGATCCTGGTCGCGACGGCCCTGACGCTGGCGGCGGCGGTGCTGGTCGCCGCCTGCGGCGGCGACAGCGGCAACGGCGGCGGAGAGGTCCAGGTCGCCCAGGGCGGCAAGCCGTCCGGCGAGGTGACGATCTCCAACTGGCCGGGCTACATCGACCCTGGCAAGGACGGCACCGCGGCCGAATTCGAGAAGACCTACGGCGTCGACACCACCTACATCGAGGACGTCACCGGGAACACCCAGTTCTTCGGCAAGCTGCAGCCGCAGCTTGAACGCGGCGACTCCGGCGGCCGCAGCCTCTTCGTCGTCACCAACTGGCTGGCGAAGCAGATGTACGACCTCGGCTACCTCGAGCAGATCGACCACGCCGACCTGAAGACCGTGTTCCAGAACATCAATCCCCAATTCGTGGACGACGAAACGGACCCCGGCCGCAAGTTCTCGATCCCGTGGCAGGGAGGCCTCACAGGGATCTGGGTGAACACGTCGGAGGCGCCGGAGATCCGCTCGCTCAAGGACCTCTTCGATCCCAAGTACAAGGGCAGGATCACCGTTCTCGACGAGATGCGCGACACCGTTCCGCTGATCATGCAGATGCAGGGGGCCGATCCCCAGAACTTCACCACGGAGGACTGGGAGAAGGCGATCGACTTCCTCAAGCAGCAAGCCGACTCGGGCCAGATTCGCCGCTTCACCGACAACAGCTACACGGAGGACCTGACCTCCGGAAACGCGATCGCTTCGATCGGCTGGTCGGGGGACGCGTCCCTGATCGGCCGCGATGACGTCGAGTGGCGGAAGCCCACAGACGGCTGCGACACCTTCTTCGACCAGATGGTGATCCCTGTTGGCGCCCCGAACACCGCTGCCGCGCTGGCGTTCATGAACTTCGTCTACCGGCCCGAAGTGCAGGCCGACATCGCGGCCTACGTCAACTACGTGACGCCGGTCGACGGAGTGAAAGAGATTCTCGCCAAGAAGGATCCGGAACTTGCCAACGACCCGCTGATCTTCCCGCCGCCCTCCTTCACGCGGGGCTGTTCGGAGGACCCGAATCCGCCCGGAGACGCGGAGGAGCAGCAAAAGATCACGGAGCAGTTCCAGGACGTGGTCACCGGGTGATCGAGGGTGCCGGCGGCGGGTGTTGAGGCGCCTGTGAACGTGCGCGGATGACCATCCGCCGCCGGCTGATTCCCTACTGGCTGCTCGCGCCCGGAGCCCTATGGCTGCTCCTCTTCTTCGTCATCCCAATGGGGTTCATGGCGCAGCAGGCGCTCGAATCTGGCTCGCTTCTCACGGGAGGCTTCACCTTCACCTGGGAGTGGTCGAACTTCCCCGATTCGCTCTCGGGTAACAGCGAGCAGATCGTCCGCTCGTTCTACTACGCGGGCGCCGCGACGATCCTGGCGCTGCTGATCTCCTACCCGCTCGCCTACGCCATCGCCCAGCAGTCGAGTCGCTGGCGGCTGCTGCTCCTGTTCGCGGTGATCGCCCCGTTCTTCACCACCTACCTGATCCGGACGATCGCCTGGAAGACGATCCTCGCCGACCAGAGCCCGGTCATCGACGTGCTCCAGTACGTGCACCTGCTACCCGACGACGGACGTGTGCTCGCCACGTCGGGGGCCGTGATCGCCGGCCTCACCTACAACTTCCTGCCCTTCATGATCCTCCCGATCTACGCCAGCATCGAGCGGCTGGATCTGCGCCTGATCGAGGCCGCGAGGGACCTCTACGCCTCCTCGACCCAGGCATTCCTGCGCGTAACGCTGCCGATGACCGCGCCGGGGATCGTCGCCGGCGTCCTGCTCACCTTCATTCCCGCCTTCGGCGACTACGTCAATGCCACCATCCTCGGCGGGACGCACCAAAACATGATCGGAAACAAGATCCAATCGCTGTTTCTGGTCGAGCGCGACTATCCCGAGGCTGCGGCCCTCTCCTTCCTGATGATGGCCCTGATCCTCGCGGTCGTCGTGGTCTACATCCGCCTCGCGGGCACCGAGGCGTTCATGGGCGAGGAGGAAAAACGCGCCTGATGCGCTGGCTGCGGCGAAACGCGTTGCGCATCTACGCAGGCCTGGCCGTCCTCTACATGCTGATTCCGATCGGGGTGATCGCGGTCTTCTCCTTCGCGGAGACACCGAAGGACAAGCTCAACTTCGCCATCAACAACGGCTTCACGCTCGAATACTGGCAGCACGCCTTCGCCATTCAGGAGCTCAACGATGCCCTCCGAACCTCGCTGGAGCTGGCGGTGCTCGCGACCCTGATCTCGACGGCGATCGGGACGCTCATGGCGCTGGCCCTCGTCCGCTACGACTTCTTCGGCCGGCGGGGAGCGAACCTCCTGATCATCCTTCCGATGGCCACCCCGGAGATCGTGATGGGTGCCTCGCTGCTGTCGCTGTTCATCTTCTATTCGGCGCCGCTTGGGTTCACCACCCTGTTGATCGCGCACGTGATGTTCTGCATCAGCTTCGTCGTGGTCGTCGTGCGATCGCGCCTGATCGGGTTCGACCGCAGTCTCGAGGAGGCGGCCCGTGACCTCGGGGCAACTCCCGTCCAGACCTTCCGTTACGTGACGCTGCCATTGATCCTGCCGGGGGTCTTTGCCGCCGCCCTGCTCGCCTTCGCGCTCTCGATCGACGACTTCGTGATCTCGAACTTCAACTCCGGGACCACGGTGACCTTCCCCCTTTACGTATTCGGCGTCGCTCTGCGCGGTATCCCCGTACAGGTCAACGCGATCGCCACGATGCTCTTCATGGTCACCGCGGTGGCGATCCTGCTGGTGGTCTGGCAGCAGCGCCGCGCGGAGCGGATGGCGGCGGTCAAACCCGAGCCCGAGCAGACAGAGCTGGTGGGCGGACCCGCACGCGTACCAGCCTGAGCGCGGCTACAAACCTAGGTCGCGGGCGATCCCGGGCTTGTGGGACTCGATGTAGAGGAAGACCGGGTGCGGCCCGCCCGGCGCGTGCTCTACGTGCACCTGCGCGTCTGCGGGGCTCAGCGAACGAATCCGGTCGGCCAGCTCCGCCGCCTGCTTCTCGGTCGGCGCACCGGCCAGCAGGTGCCTCCAGCGGCGGTGCACGTCGAGTCCCTCGTCCTGGAGCCGCTTCGCGAGGTCGACCGTGTTCCGAAGCGAGGATAGGTCGACTCGAACCTCCCACTCTTCTCGGCCCGCGCGCTCCTCCGCGAGCTCGTGGCGTTGCCGCTCGGCCGCTCTCTCCTCGTCCGTGTCGGGAAGCGGCACGGAGGGGTCCTTCCACGCCTCCTGGTCGGGATGCCACCGGGTCAGCGCGATCTGCGCGCTCAACCCCTCGGCGGCGACCAGGTCACCTGCCACCCGCTCGGCCTCTCGCGCCTGGTCCTCCGTCGCGGCGTACAGGAACATCCGCGCCCCGTCGCGGGTGACGATCACTCGATCCCCGAGCCGCTTCCGGGCCTCGTCGTCCAGGTCGAGCGTGCGCAGCCGCTCGGAGAGCGTCAGGCCATGCTGCTCGTCCTCGAGATCGACTTCAACGCGCCATTCTTCGGCCATCGGCGGAAGTCTCTCATGGCAGGCCGACTAGGATCGGACCGTGCAGGAGCCGGACACGAGGCTATGGATCGGCGGACAGGCGGTCGCTGGCCAAGGCGAGCCGCTTGCGGTCGAGAATCCCGCCACCGAGGAGACGATCACAACCGTCGCTACGCCTTCGGACGAGCAGGTCGTGGCGACGATCGCCGCCGCGCGTGACGCGCAACGCGGCTGGGAGCGAACCCCCGCGGTCGAGCGGGCGGAGCTGTTGCACGAGGTCGCCACCCGGCTCCGTGCCCACGCAGAGGAGCTCGCCGAGCTGATGACGGTGGAGGGCGGCAAGCCGCTCGTGGAGAACTCGGACGAGGTCGGCTGGACCGCGGCGGCCTTCGACTACTACGCGGAGATCGGCCGCGACTCGGCCGGCAGGGTGATTCCGTCGATCGAGGCTACCCAGCTCGCCCTGGTGATGAAAGAGCCGATCGGGGTGGTCGCCTGCATCGTGCCCTGGAACTATCCGCTGCTCCTGCTGGCCTGGAAGCTCGCCCCGGCCCTGGCCGCCGGCAACACCACGGTCTGCAAGCCCTCCGAGCTGACGCCGCTCTCCACCTTGGCCCTGGCGCCTTGTCTCGAGCACCTCCCGGCCGGCGCAGTCAACCTGCTCGCCGGTGGCGGAGACGTCGGGGGGCGGATCGTCGCCGATGCCGGCGTGGATTGCGTCGCATTCACAGGGTCGGTCGAGACCGGCAAGCGAATCGCCGCCACCTGCGCCGAGCGGATCGGGCGGATCAACCTCGAGATGGGCGGCAAGGACCCGTTCATCGTCTGCTCCGACGTTGCCGAGCGGATCGACGTCGCGGCCAAGGGGGGCGCCTGGGCGGCGTTCCTGAACGCGGGACAGGTGTGCACCTCCGCCGAGCGCTTCTACGTGATGGAGGACGTCTACGACGACTACCTACAGGCATTCGTCGACTACACCGGGGGGCTGCGGGTCGGCGACCCGATGGATCCGGCCACGGACGTCGGGCCAATGATCTCCGGGGCGCAGCGCCGAAAGGTCACCGAGCAGATCGAGGCCGCCGTCTCAGCGGGCGCCGACGTTGTAATCGGCTCCGACAGGGGCGGTCAGGAGCGGGGGCACTACTTCTCACCGGCCGTCGTCACGGGTGCCCCGCGCGAAACCGAGCTGCTGCGCGAGGAGACGTTTGGCCCGGTCGCCCCGATCGTGCCCGTGCGCTCGCTGGACGAGGCGATCGAGCTTGCCAACTCGACCCGCTTCGGGCTGGGCGCGAACGTCTACACCCGCGACCTTCAGAACGTGGTCCGGTGCCTGCGAGAGATCAAGGCGGGCACGGTGTGGTTCAACGACCCGCTCACCGACAACGACGCGGGCCCATTCGGCGGTTTCAAGCAGTCTGGCCTGGGGCGCGAGCTCGGGCGCGAGGGCCTGGAGGCGTTCCAGGAGACCAAGCACGTCCACATCGAGACCGAGATCGCCCCCAAGGAGTGGTGGTACCCGTACGCGAAGGGGGATTGAGCTGGCGCTGAGAGCGGTCGATGGCTCGCCGGGGCCTCCATGGGAGCGGCCCCTGACCGGGACGCTTGACCGGCTGCTCGTCGACTCGGAGCTGCTCGCCTCCAACCCGCTTGGAGACCCTACGCGGCGCCCGCTTTTCGTCTACCTCCCGCCGGGCGTCGACGCCGATCACCCGCGGGCGCTGCCGAGCGTCTACGTCATCCAGGGGTACTTCGGCCAGCTCGATTCGTGGTGGCGCCGCGAGCCCTTCGAGCCGAACGTCTTCGAGCGGGTCGACGCCATGTTCGCCGCCGGCGAATGCCCCGACGCGATTGTGGTCTTCGTGGACGCCTGGACCTCGTACGGCGGCTCCCAGTACCTGAACTCCGCCGGGACCGGCCGCTATCAGGACTATCTGTGCGACGAGGTCGTGGCATTCGTCGATGACCGCTACCCGGCCGCTGCCGACCGCGATCGCCGCGGCATCGCCGGCAAGTCATCGGGAGGGTACGGCGCGATGGTGGTGCCGATGATGCGCCCCGACGTGTTCGGCGCATTCGCCTCGCACGCCGGGGACGCGTTGTTCGAGTGCTCGTACCTCCCCGACTTCCGCCAGACGGCGCGCAAGCTGCGTGACGAGTTCGCCGGCTCCTTCGAGGTCTTCTTCGAGCGTCTCGCCGAGGCCGACCGCTTCGACATGGACCGGTTCGGCACGCCGCTCATGATCTACGGATGCGCAGCCTGCTTCTCGCCGGATCCCGACCGCCCCGGCAAGCCGCTCCTGCCTTTCGAGATCTCGACCGGGCGACTAGTCGACGAGTCTGGGGGCGGTGGCTGGACCTCGATCCGGTGAGAATGGCTCCAGGGCACGCGGACGCGTTGCGCTCGATGCGCCACATCTACCTCGATGCCGGTCGCAGCGACGAGTGGTTCCTCGACCTCGGGGCCCAAGCCTTGGCCAACGAGCTCGAGAAGCTCGGGGCAGCCCACACGCTCGAGTTGTTCGACGGCAAGCACGGCGGCATCGGCTACCGCTACCCTGCCGCGATCCGCGAGCTTGTGTTGGCGCTCAGCAAGTGATCCGTCAGCGCCCGATGCGGACCCCGATCCGCTCAGGCAGCCCTGCGATCCCGCGCGTCAGGGGGCCGGGCCGGCGGCCCTGATCCTCGAGCCGCTCGCGGCGAAGGAGGGCCGCGCGGACGATCGTCCCCCCGACGTAGCGAAGCGGCTCGGGAGGGACTCGGACAGGCGGCGGCTCGACGATCGGCAAGCGGGTGATCTCGTCGCGGCGGTCCAGCGCCAACGAGGCAAGTATGCGGCCTGCGATTTGCGAGGGCGCGACGCCGTTGCCGGTGTAGCCAAAGGCATAGTGGACACGGTCACGTTCGATGCTGCCGACCACAGGCAGGTGTGTCGGTGAGACGTCGATCGGGCCGCCCCAGGCGTGCTCGACCCGGCATTCTCGGAGCGAAGGGAAGAAGCGCACCAAGTCACGCTCAACCTCGGCGACAACGCCGCGGTCCAACTCGGCGCGGCCATTCAAGCGTGCGCCCGGTGCCACCCGGCCGCCACCCCAGCCGAAGGCGATGCGACCGTCGGGCGTGGTGCGGAAGTAGTGGATCAAGGCCCGCGAGTCGGTGATGCACTCACCGCCCGTCCAGCCGAGCTCCGCGAGCAGGTCGGGCACCGGCTCGGTGATGACCAGGTGGCTCGAGGTCACCGTGAGCCGCCGTCGAAGCGGACGATAGCCGGCGAGCGCCGCACCGGTGGCGAGCACGGCTCGAGGGGCGAGCACGCGGCCCCGATCGGCCTGCGCCTCGGTCCCCTTCCCTCTCGCCGCGACCCGCCGGACCGGCGACCGCTCGAGGATGGTCACCCCGCGGTCCGTAAGTCGCGCACGAAGGCCGAGCGCCAGCCGTGCCGGGTGAACCGTGGCGGCGGCGGGAAAGAAGGCCCCGGCCCGAAAGAGCGGGGAGTCGCAACGGGCTCGCACGTCGGCCTCCGAAAGTGAGCGGCAGGCACCGGCAACGCCCAGCTCGGCACAGGCGTCGGCGACCGCCCGCCAGGAGCCATCCTGCGCCGGAGAGGTCGACACCTGGAGGTAGCCACCAGGGCGGTACCAGGCGTCCACACGTTGGTCTTCGCACCACCGCCCGATTCCCTGAACCGCGCCCTCCGCCGCGCGCATCAGCCGGAGCGCGGCGGAATCGCCGAAGCGCTCTCGAAGCGCCGGAAGGCTGGACCACATCGCGTTCACGAAGCCGCCGTTTCGCCCGCTCGGCCCGGCACCACAGCGGTCGGCCTCCAGCAAGACCACGCGAGCGTCGGGGTGGAGCTCGCTGACGAACCACGCCGCCCACATCCCCGTGTATCCGCCACCCACCACCACCAGGTCGGCGGTCACGTCCCCCTCCAGCGTCGGAAGACCCGTGGGGGGCCCCGCCTCCTTGAGCCACCAACCCCGGGTTGTGTGCTCAGTGGGCACGCTCACCGCGGTCGCCGGCGAGAAGCTCCAGCGAGCTCAGCGAGGGGACTCGGCGGCGCGCTTCTCGTGGAGCTCGATCAGCTCGCGCTGGACATTCCGGGGTCTGTCGTCCGGCCGCCGCCGCGTCCAGCTTCCGTCAGACCCCAGGACCCACGCGTTGGTGTTGTCGGCCAGTGACCGATCCAGCGCGTCGAGGACCTCGGCTCGGATCCTGGACTCCTCGACCGGGGTGACGAGCTCGACGCGGTTGTAGAGGTTGCGGGGCATCAGGTCAGCCGACCCGATGTAGACGCGTTCTGGCTCCCCGGCCCGCTCGAACGAGAAGACCCGCGAATGCTCCAGGAAGCGGCCGACGACCGAGACCACCTCGATGTTGTCCGAGACGCCGGGGATCCCGGGGCGCAGCGCGCAGATCCCGCGCACGTTGAGCTCCACTCGGACTCCTGCCTGCGAGGCCCGGTAGAGAGCCCGGATCGATGGGGCATCGAGAAGCGCGTTCATCTTCATCCGGATCCGGGCCGGCCGGTCCGGTGAGTGCGACTCGATGGTGTGCTCGATCTCGCGCAGGATCCCCTCCTTGAGATTGAAGGGGGCAACCAGAACCCTGCGGTAGCCGCGCGGGCGCGAGTAGCCCGTCAGGTAGTTGAACATCTCGGCGAGGTCGGCGCCGATCTCGGGGTCGGCCGTGAACAGGCCGAGGTCGGTGTACAGGCGGGCGGTCTTCGGGTTGTAGTTGCCCGTGCCGATGTGCGCGTAGTGACGCACCCCGTCTCCCTCCCGACGGACGATCAGGATGCACTTCGCGTGGCTCTTCAGTGCCGGTAGCCCGTAGACCACGTGCACGCCCGCCTCCTCAAGCTTCTTCGCCCACCTGATGTTCGCCTGCTCGTCGAAGCGCGCCTTCAGCTCCACCATGCAGACCGCCTGCTTGCCGCGTTCCGCCGCCTCGATCAGCGACGGAACCAGCGGGGAGTCGGCGCTCGTCCGGTACACGGTCTGCTTGATCGCCAGCACGTCCGGATCGTCAACCGCCTGCTTGACGAAGCGCTCCACCGATGTGCCGAAGGAGTCATACGGATGGTGGACCAGGATTTCGCCCTCCCGGATCGCGGCGAAGACGTCGGCCTCCGCCCCGTCCTCGCCGAGGAGCCGGGCCTGCGTGACGGGGGTGTGGGGCGGGTCTCGCAACTCGCTGAAGCCGCGCAGGCCGGCGACGTCCCATAGATCCGAGAGGTCGAGCGGGCCCTCGGTCTCATACAACTGTCGCTCGTCGATCCGCAGCGCGCTGCGGAGCTGCTCGCGCAGCTTCGCGCTCATCGCCTGATCGACCTCCAACCGCACGACCTCCCCGAAGCGGCGCCGGCGAAGCTCCTCCTCGACCGCCTGCAGCAGGTCGTCGGCCTCATCGGAGACGTCGTAGTCGGTGTCGCGCGTGACCCGGAAGAAGGAATGGTCCCTGATCTCCATGCCCGGGAACAGCGAGCCCAGGTTCGCGGCGATCACGTCCTCGAGCGGAACCAGGGTCGTCCCACCCTCTCCGATTCGCACAAAGCGCCCCAGGAGCTCCTTAGGCACCTTCACCCGCGCGAGTACCTCCGTGCCCTGGTCGGCGTCGTGGAGCGTGACAGCGAGGCTCAACGAGAGGTTCGAGATGTACGGGAAGGGACGGCCGAGGCCGATGGCCAACGGGGTCAGGGCCGGGAAGATGCTCCTCTCGAACTCTTTGTCGAGCTCCTCAAGCTCGGCCGGGCTGGCGCGCTGCGGGGAGATGATCCTGATCCCGTGCTCCGCAAGCGCTGGGCGAAGCTCTCGCTCGAAGCACCGCGCCAACCGCTCGCGCTGGCCGAGCACGAGCTCGCGGATCGCGTCGATCTGGTCGTTCGTGCTCATCCCGTCGGCGCCCCGCGCGTCGACCGCCGCCTCCAGCTGGTCGTGGAGATTCGCCACCCTCACCATGTAGAACTCGTCCAGGTTCGACTCCCAGATCGCGCAGAACTTGGCACGCTCCAGCAGCGGCACCGAGGGGTCTTCGGCGAGCTGGAGCACGCGATCATTGAAGTCGAGCCAGGAGAGCTCTCGGTTGAAGTACAACGAGGCGTCCTCGAGGTCCGGCGTGGACGGCGCGTAGGGAGGTGCCCCAGACAGCTCGACCGCGCCGGTCGCCGCCTCAGCCGCCTGCTTCGGATTCATGGCGCTCACCCGCAGCCATGCTAGCGCCGAGG
>Ga0134122_10000494_pt1 | contig 26824 bp, 56 predicted proteins | sample KB302_FD_96461 | JGI IMG/M metagenome (GOLD analysis project Ga0134122, IMG submission 96461) | Terrestrial soil microbial communities without Nitrogen fertilizer from Kellogg Biological Station, Michigan, USA - KB3-0-2 | ecosystem: Environmental > Terrestrial > Soil > Unclassified ...
ATTCTTAGAGGATATCGATCTTTTCGGTGGATCGCGTGAATCCAATAATAACCCAATGATGCTCGGTGAACTTCTCAATCAGCTCGATGGAGTTGAAGAGAACACTGATATCATCGTGATTGGTAGTACCAATAACAAAGAAGTATTGGAAAAGGCTTTAGTATCCCGCCCAGGTCGTTTCGATAAGGTCATTGACTTCCCACTTCCAGCCTTGGCTGAACGTATCCGCATGATCAAAACATTCAGCAATGGCTTGCTTGGTGATGAGGCTGATTATATTGAAGAAGTTGCCAAAGAAGCTAAGAAGAAAACAGGTGCTCAGATTCGTGAGCTCGTTAACATGGCTATCATCTTCGCAGTTGATGAGAAATCATATGATGAGAATCATAAGCTGATCATCACTAAAGATCATTTTGAAAAAGCAATGGTAGCAGTAAAAGGTAAGGACTTCAATCAGGTTACAGGGTTTTCAACCCCAGGACTTAGTAGCCCGCTTGGTAGTAGATTTCGCGATCTAGACGACTAATAAAGGAGAGAAAAATGGCAAAGACAAAATATGTAGAAGCATCACAGGACGCAGAATCATTGGTTTCGAAGGTTATGGAAGTGTGGCCAGATCGTTTCGCCCACATCAATCGCACTGAGATCTTGCTTGTTATGAAAGATTCAGCGAAGAGCACATATCGAGCACGTACTCGTTTATTGAACGGGTTCTATCGTATGCTCACAAAGAAAAAGATCATCATTGAGCTTTGGAAACAAGGTTGGGACTTAGATAAACCTGTGGATCGTGCATTAACGGTCTATCGTGAGCTTTGGCGCATCGATACCCGCGAAACAACACATGATTATAAGCTTGTTAAGCCTGATCTTACTGACTTCACGAAGATCTTAGAGAAAACCGGTCTTCATGGTGAGACAGCTGAGCAATTCTTTAATAAAGTCATCTAATGTTTAAGCAAGTTCTCATATTGCGCAAGGATCTTAACATGCGTAAGGGTAAGATGATTGCCCAGGGAGCTCATGCTGCGATTGGAGCTTTAAAACAAGTCTCAGCCGCTGATAAAAAAGAGTGGGAAGCTAACGGCTGCACAAAAATATGTCTAGGAGTAGACGATGAACAAACACTCCTAGACTTAGCACGAAGAGTAGCTGATGCAAAGATTCCTTGTTATGTTGTGCTAGATGCGGGTCGAACAGAGTTTCATGGAGAGCCAACGTTTACGGCTCTCGGTATTGGTCCAGCGCTTGCAGATGATATTGATAAATTCACAGGACAGTTGCATTTACTATAATGTATCTAACAAAGATCGTTTTGGAGAACTTTCAAGGATTTGAAAGGGGAGAATTCAACCTATCTCCTAACCTTAACATTTTGGTTGGAGTTTCAAACGTAGGTAAAAGTAGTGTCGCTCGTGCCTTAGCCCTTGTCCTATATAATCAATGGGATAAGTCTTGGTGCAGATTTGGAGCGAAGTATTGCAGGATTACTCTTGAAACGAGCACGGGCGTTGTGGTGATTCGTGAAAAGGGTGATAAGGTTAACCGTTATATCCTCCGTTCCCCTGGTTCCCCCGAACAGCTTTTTGAGTCTTTTGGCACTTCCACCCCAGAACAGGTAAACCAAGCCCTTAAAATCCATGAAGTTCAAATCGATACTACTGACAAGCTGAATTTAAACTTAGCTGGCCAGATGGACGCTCTTTTTCTCCTTTCCCAGACAGGGAGTTATAGGGCGAAGGTCCTAGGTAAATTGTCCGGGGCGACGTATTTGGACCATGCGATCAGGGAGTTGAACAAAGACAAGCGTAGAATTACAGCTGAAAAGGATGCCAAGGATTTGGAGATTGTAGACCTTCAAACACAGGTAGATAAGTTTGGTGCATTAGAATCACTTTCTGGGACTATCTCGAACCTGGAAGCCCGATTGGTTTCCCTGGGTGCAGCAGAACAGCGCGTAGAACAGATCAGATCGCTCCTAGAACGCATAAAAGCCTTACGGGATAGTTGGACACGGGAACATGCCAAAACTGAGCTTTTGGGCACCTTTGATCTTACAGCCATTGATAAATTAGCCCCAAGAGTAGATAAGATTAAGACGATTGATTTGCTTTTAAGTGATGTCCTAGCGTTCAAGCTTTCATACTTCCATCATTATAACATAGATCAGTTTTTGAATAAGATCGATTTATCTGGTATAAGTATACTAGCGGATAAGGTGAAGGCTTTCAAAGCGAAGGAAGATTTAGCCGTACGACTTGTTGATCGGCTAGGTCTAATTCATCTTGTATCTCGTGATTTAAAACAAGCAGAACAAGATCATGCGGAAGCAGCAAAGCAGTATACAGATATGCTTCGAGAAAATGGAGTTTGCCCGACTTGTAATCAGGCAACAAATCATCTATGCGTACAATAATTGCAGGTAGCAGAACTATCACTGATCCAAAAGTCATTGAAGAAGCTGTAGCAGCTTCTGGATTCATTATTACAGAGGTTGTTTGCGGTGGAGCAGCAGGCGTAGATACTCTTGGAAAAGATTGGGCTGTACTTCGTGGCATTCCAGTTAAGATGTTTCCAGCGGATTGGGAAGCACATGGTAAAGCAGCTGGTCCTATTCGTAACGCTGAGATGGCTGCATACGCTGAGCAAGCTATCTGTATCTTTGATGCACAGGCTGAGAATAAGGGAACTAACAACATGTCAAAACAAGCCAGAACTGCTGGCAAGAATGTGTTCAATCACATAACAAATTTTAGGGTTATACCTTTAGAATGAAGATTCTATTCTTTACAGACATGCACTTGCGTTCAGCGTCTGATCGTCCCAAATGGCGCATCGATGATCATTATAAGCAGCAGTTTGCTGAGCTTCAGGAGATTAGCTCTATAGCCAAAGATCAGAAGGTTGATCTAATGGTGAGCGTTGGAGATTTCTTTGACCATACACGTGTGTCTCATCAGCTGGTAACTGATACTTTGAATTGGTGCAAGACGTTACCCTGTTCTTTATATAGCGTAGTAGGAAATCATGATGTTAATGCCTATGTAACCTCAGATCGTAACAACGGTCTTGGTGTGCTCTTTGAAAGTGGTGCGGTAGAACGTCTCGATGATTTGGTGTTAGACGATAAGAAGGTTGTAATTCGTGGCGTGCATGTTTTTATTGATCCAAGACAAGGTAACTACATGTTTGATTCACAGTATAAGGACTATTTTAAGATTGTAGCTAGTCATAATTTTATCATTCCTCGAGAAGTTCCTTTTGATCATGTGCTTCCTCAGGATGTTAAGACAAACGCCAATGTTATCGTACTAGGGCATTATCATCAATGCTTCCATATGTTTCATAATAACACAGCTTTCGTTAATCCAGGTAGCATATCACGTTGGGCAGTTAACGAGCAGCATCAGCCACAAGTATTTATAGTAGATACAGAGAAAAACGCAGGTATGATAACAAGTTTCCCGCTTAAGTGTGCTTTACCGGCTGCTGAGATTTTTGATCTAGCTGCAGCTGCTGAGATCAAATCAACAGAGATGAACTTACAGGCATTTGTTGATAGCTTAGAGAATACAAGCTTCGATAATGTAGATGTAGAAAACGTGGTTTTGACAGAAGGCAATAAGCAAGGCCTAGTTAAAGGGGTAGTTGATCTAGCTTTAACAAAAATACAACAAGCGAAGGTGGAATTAAAATGAGCCTAGAACAAGATCTATTAAATTTAAAAACCAAGGGTGAAAAACTTGATACCCTTCGTAAGGAAAATGCTGCAAGGCTAACGGTGCTAGAAGAAGAGAAAGAAAAGCTTCTAGTTGAAGCACAGGCGCTTGGCATAGCTCCAGATCAGATTGAAGAGACTCTGAAGCGCGAAGAAGCTGCTGTTCAAGCAGAAGTAACAGCGTTGGATGTTGAACTATCTAAGGTATTAGAACAACTTAATGAATCAAATAGCAAGTAAATTTAATAACGTAAAGACAACATATCACGAAAAGCTTGGTGAACTTAACAAGCTAAAGCGTGATTTGACAACTGCGAAGGCTAAAATCATTGAGCTAACTGATAAAGAGGACACGACGCTTAAGGCAAGCCTATTTTTACAGTCTTTGTCTGATCAGACACGTCTTCAGGTTCTTGATAAGATTTCAGGCATAGTGACAGAAGCACTCCAGACCGTTAAGGATAAGAATTTGGTCTTCACGATGCAGCTCGTTACTAAGGCAAATCAACCCACCTTAGAGATGGGTATCCTGGATAAGTTATCCGGACAGACATACGATGTAGTCAACTCTTTTGGTGGTGGTATCTGCGATATTGTATCCTTGGCTTTACGTGTTGCACTTCTAGTTAAGTGGCAACCAAGCTTGTCTCGAGTGTTGATCCTGGATGAGGCTTGTAAGCACGTTGCTATTAAGGATCAAGAGCTATTATCAACCTTTGTTAGGAAGCTATCAGAAGCACTGAACGTTCAATTTATCTGGATATCGCATTCTGATATCCTGCAGCAAGCAGCTCATAAGATTTTTGAGGTGAACAAACATGACGGACTCTCAACAGCCGAAGAAAAAGACGCCAAAGCCCTTTAATGAAGATGCAGTGCTTCGTGGAGCATGGCGCAGAGCATTTAGGCAGTTCCCTATAAAGAAAGAAGTCTTGGCTGAAGGAACACGCCGAGTACCACGTTATAATCAAGATGGTAGTCGAGCTAAGATAGACTCTAAAGAGCATCATTGTCAGGTTTGCAATAAATGGGTTAAGGCGTCAGTAGGTGGCAAGAACAACATAGACGTCGATCATATCATCCCAGTTATCGATGTTAATGATATCAGTGGTAAGGTCAGTGACTGGAATGTCTATAAATCCAGGCTGGTATGTGATAAGTCTAATCTTCAGCGCATTTGTCGCGCTTGTCACACTATTAAGACAAAGACAGAAGCTGATCATCGAAATGCCTTGAAAGACAAGGAAGCGATGGATGTATTAGAAGAGCAGATCAAGTTTGCCAAGAGCGTTACTGAAGAGAAGGCTCTTAAGAAGAGATTTGCAAGATTTTTGAATAAGAAGAAGCCAGCTGCTACACGAGAACGTGCAGCAAAGCTGAAAGAGCTTCTTATAAAAAGAATGACGCAAGAGGATTAATGGAAATTCTAGGTTGGATCGCTACGTTAGCATTTGCTGGTTGTTATTGGCCTCAATTGGTTAAAACTTGGCGTCGAAAGCTTGTTGGAGATATAAGTATATGGCCATGGATTATCCAATGTCTTGGATATGCTGTTGGTCTTCCTTATGGTCTCTATCTTGACAAGATGCCATTGATTGTTGGTTATGCACACGGATTGGTTTGCAGTCTACTATTTATTTGGATGTATTGGAGGTTTAAAGACAATGTATCGACTAAGCGAAGAGCTCGCTAAAATTGTACTCTCAATGATCAGAACACCTGAGCTTGAATCAGCAGGTAATACTGCATTTTTGCCCAGACACCTCAATAGCGTAGGTATCATAGATCCTATTTGCTGCGCTGGATCTACATTCCATTATATCCTTGAATGTCCAAAACCCATCATCTATCATAATATGCCATTTGTTCCACCTAGCGTCGATGGATACTTCCTTTATCGTAAGGAAGAGTTACAACCAGTTACAGAGAAGTGGGAGATTAATCGAGTATTAGTTGATCCAACCGCTACTGATCCGGACGAGATGCTTGATGTAAGCGATGCAGCTGTTGTGTTACCAAGTGACGTTGATAAATTAACTGCTCAAACAATTAAAACGATGGAGCAGCTTATTAAGAAAGAGCCATTGATTATTGACTGTTTGAACTGGGAGAAAAAACATGGAAAACCCGAAGCCAAATAACTTTAAAGAAGCAGCACTATCGCATATCCCATCTGATATCATTGCGTCTATGCAAAGAGAAACAGCTGTAAAGACTGAAGGTATGACTGGATTGGAAGCTATCAGGGTAAATAGCGGTTCACCTATGCTTCCTAAGGCACCAGAAATGCCTATAAAGGATGCCTCGGTATCCGTTGCAGTGGATGGTAAGGTTATTAAGGTTGCTCTTAATCCTACTGAGGGAGCTGTAACAATGCTCCTTTATCTGCTTGCCACTGTTTGGAGTAAGGATAAGAAGATTGCCAAGATTTTGAAGCAGTTTAACTTTCATTTCTTTGACGCGAATAACGTTCAGATTTATCCACCGCTGAAAAATGTTAAAAGGTAATGCACCTTGTACCTGTAAGCATAGTAAGGCGAATCATCTAAGCCCACATTTTTGGGCTGATGAGGTTAGACAGGTTATTGATACAGTGATGGGTTGTAGTGTAAAGAATTGCCAGTGTAATGTGTTCGTAATGGACAATTTGAAGTTTTTAGAAAAGGAATATGATGCTAAATCTGGAGAATAGTGGTTGTACTAAATGTCCGTTAAGTGAGCTGAGGACCTGCGTTCTTAATGGTATAGGTGATCCACAATCGAAGATTGTCTTCGTTATGGATTCTCCATCCGTTGAGGATGATCATAATCAAAAACCATTTTCAGGTACTTCAGCTAGAAAGCTGAATAGTCTTCTGTCACGTTTTGGTGTCCATAGTAGTCAAGTCTACTTTACCTATGCTACACGTTGCCGAGCTAATCTTCGAACCGTAGAAGGCTTTCGACCTGCTCATTTTGAGGAGATTCAGGCTTGTAGTAGTTACCTAGAGAAGGAAATAGCTGAGATCAAGCCTAATGTCATTGTGCCAATGGGTACTGAAGCTATGATGGCTGTTTTTAACATCAAGAAACCAAAGGTTAGTGAACTACGAGGCATTGAGGCGTGGAGTGATAGATTTGGATGCAAGATTTTACCTACTTATGGCATGGGAGCAGTCTTGAGAAATCCTAATTTAGAAGAGGTTGTTACGCAGGATCTTCGTAGAGCATTAGAATCATCTAAATCATTGGAGCTTACAGCAGTGGAAAAAGGCAATTACATAACTATTGATAGCATTGAGGCATTTGATGCTTTCTTTGAACGCATCATGGAACAGCCTGAATCTTCCATGGACTTAGAAACAACAGGCTTTGACTGGCAAAAGGATAAGATCATCTGCTGCTCATTCTCTTGGGCCAAGAATACTGGTGTTCTGCTTCCAATTACAAAATGGATTGGTATTGATCACGAGCGTATCGTTATTAAGGAAAGAAAGGTAACACGTAAGGGAGTTACAACTAAGAAGCAAGTTGAGATCATTGAAAAGTACATTGAAGATACATATCATCCTTGGTGGGGTGATAAGCAAGACTACGTTATGTCCAAGTTCAAACAGATCATGGAAAGTAACATCAAGTGGACAGCTCAGAATGGCAAGTTCGACTGGAAGTTCCTTTTATACTTAGGCTTCAATCTTAAACCTCTATCTTTTGATACACTCTTAATGCACTACCTGCTTCGTGAAACCTCAAAGGGTGAACATAACCTTGAGGATATGTCTCTCCAGTACCTAGGCAAAGGTCAGCATAAGAAAGAACTTGATGACTGGTTCAAAGCCAATGGCATGGAAGATGATGAGAAGAAGAACTATGCTCGTGTGCCCACTGAGCTTCTCTTTAAATACGGTGCAGCAGACGCCGATGTAACACTTCAGCTTAAGAACATCTTCCTTGAACGCTTAGAAGCTGAGGGAATGCTTGATCTATTCCACCACCTTATTATGCCATTGAATTATACGATCACACAAATGGAATATGAAGGATTCAAGATTGATCGCAATGCTATGGAGTACGCTAAGAAGAAGCTAGAGCAAGAGCTTGCTGACACGTCTAAGGATATTAAGGATCTTTTGATTGCTGCAGGTGTTACTGAAGAGGTTGATATTGATTCACCTAAGCAGCTTTCAAAGCTATTCTTTGAGACGTTAAAACTCAAGCCAGTTAAGGCTACGAAGACTGGATTCTCTACTGATGAGGAAGTCCTGAACGTCCTAGCGGAGAATTACAAGGATGCTACGGGTAAGAAAGAGAAAAATAGTATCCCTAACAAGATCCTAGAGTTTAGGGGAATTGCGAAATTGCTCCGAACTTACGTTTTGGGCATTGAGGATCGTTTAGACGATAACAGTCGATTGCATACAAAGTTCCTTCAGGAAGGTACTGAGTCAGGACGTTTGTCAAGCCGTGATCCTAACTTCCAGAACTTCCCACGTGATTCTAAGCTTATTAAAAACATGTTCTATGTAGAACCTGGGAACATCTTAATCGAAGCTGATGAAGGACAGAATGAGTTTCGATGGTGGGGAATTTACTCAAATGATCCTCAGCTCGTTGCAGATTTGAATGCTGGTCTTGATATCCATAGGTTCATGGCTGCGAAGGCCAATAAGATTCCTATGGAACAGGTTACTGGTACTCAACGTCGTATTGCTAAGAGCATCGTGTTTGGTCTTATGTTTAACATGGGATCAGAGAAGCTTGCACATGATCACGGTGTTACAGAAGAGTATGCTGAAGAGGTTAAAGCCATTTTCTTTAATAGATATCCTGTCGCTAAGCAGTGGAAGAAGGATATTGTAATGTTTGCTCGCAAGAATTACCACGTTCGAAATCGTTTCGGTCGTGTTCGTCACTTGCTGGCTATCAATCACAGCGATAATAAGATTGCTTATGCTGATGAGCAGGGTGCAGTTAACTCACCTATTCAAGGTGCAGCTTCAGATTACGTGTCCAATGCCGCCAACCGTATTTATAATAACCTCAAGGCACAAGGATTACACGGAAAGCTGCGTAACTTGGTTCACGACGCTATCTATGTCGAAGTTCCTAAAGCTGAGCTTCAACAGACAATTGCAATTATGAATGAAGCTATGACACGAAGAATTTTAGATATTCAAGTTCCCCTAATTGCGGAATTTAAAATTGGACGTCGTTGGGGTAGGATGCACGTGCTAAAAGCTAAGACTGTAGACAAGATTGTTGAGAAACAGGTTGCGGTAACAGCCTAATCATGTTATACTTTATAGTGAGGTATACAAATGAAAATTAACGAATATCAAGAATGGACTGATAAAACAGCAATCTACCCAAAGAATGCTGGAATTGCCTATACTATACTTGGTCTAGCTAGTGAGACTGGTGAGGTAGCAGGTAAGTTTAAGAAGGTCGTCCGTGATGACAATGGCATTCTTACTGAAGAACGTAAGAATCAGTTGATCGATGAACTTGGAGATGTCTTTTGGTATTGCACACGATTGGCTACAGAGCTTAATATTCCTGTAGAAGAAGTGCTGCAACGTAATCACGACAAGCTTGAGGATAGGCTTAATCGTAATGTTATTCAAGGTTCTGGCGATAATCGATGAGAAAGCGTGATCTTCGAATAGGTCTTCACGTTAAGATCGGTAAGCAGGATGGTTGGGAACATGGCGTCACAGATTGGTTGAACGGTGAAATGGTAATCAATCACTACTCTGTTTATGGTGGTGAAGGATACAGCAAAGTTCAAGATTTGATTGACGCCGGAATGCTACGTAATATAAAGTTAGTGGATCGGGTCTATGATCCACATGAGAGATAATAATGTTTGACGTCGATGTAGTGGTTTACCTTGCTTGCCGCATGTCTGGTCGTTCACGACCTGTCATGATTAAAGAAGCTAAAGAAGCCGTTGATACACTAAGTAAGTATGGTATCAAATGTATCTCTCCAGTCCTTGAAGAGAACATTGAGGATAAACCAGGCTTACTCATTCCTTTTTCCGACGAAGAATTGCTACGTGAATGGCGTAAGGATAAAGAATTCATTAAGCAATGCCACGTTGTCCTAGATCTTTCCTCTGCATCCAAAATCAGGTCTGAGGGTGCTGTCCACGAGTTTGGATATGCAAGATATGCACTCTTTAAGCCTGTTGCTCGTCTTTTCCCTAATGGTCTCGGTCCATCAATTACAAAATTAGAAGATTGCTTGGTCGTCCAAAGCTTGGATGAAGCAGGCATTCAAATCTTATCTAGATGGGGCACGAGAGCTCAACGAATTGCTTGGCGTTGGCGCGAAAGCATCGTTAGCAAATGGATAAAGCTTTTTAAACTACAACTTTTCGGACTCATACGATAGAATAGAAGGGAGGACGCAATGGCAAATCAACCCGCCATGTACGACGTGTGTAAATGCAACCACGAGTCGATGTTGCATAATGACAGAAGCGGAAGTTGTTTCTTCGACGTACCGATAGGACATAAGTTGTTTCGAGGTATGATACCAAGAGATACAAAGACAGAGAAGTGCGGATGTAAGAAGTTTAAATTTGATAGTCAGAAAACAGCGAATCCAAAACCTACAGTGCAGGGAGACGACTAATGAGCGAACAGAATTTAGAAGCATTTGAAGCAGAAGCAAGAGCAATCGTAGAATCAGCAATCCGTCTTCTAGTTAACAAACGTCGTGACTATGGTCCCAATGCTTTAAAAGGCGGTCAAGCCGGGATTGTCATTCGTATGTCTGATAAGATGGGTCGTCTTGAGAATCTTATGGGCATATCCAACGGGACGTTTAAATCCAAAGATGCTATCGTAGGCGATGAAAAGATTGAGGATACTATTAAGGATATCCTTAATTATAGTCTTTTGTTTTTAATGGAAGGAAAGAAATAATGCTACCTCCAGCAATGCCTACAGTATCGCACCCTTGCTTTGATGATGTTCTTCTAGCGCCAGTCTTTTCGAACATTCGTAGCAGACAAGAGGTTGATCCTTCTACTGAGTTTCTTGGGCTTAAGCTTTCATTACCAGTCACAAACTCTAATATGGATACAATCTCAAGCGCAGAGCTTAGTAAGGTACTTCACGAGTATGGTACAGTTAGCTCTCTTCATAGGTTTTGTTCTATTGAAGATAATGTTAAGGCGTTTAATGATTCTATTCATAATGGGATTAAGCCTATAGTTTCAATCGGGGTAGGGGCAAATGAATGGCTGCGTGCAGTTGAGCTTGCAACACATGGTGCTGATATCTTTCTTTTAGATGTAGCTCATGCTGCAAATATAGCAGTTGTAGAAATGTTTATTAAATTGAAAACAGATTTTCCTGAGGGGAAGTTTATTGTGGGAAATTTTGGTACTGCTTCTGAGGTGCAAGAATTTATTCGTCAAACAGCTATCAAACAAGGTGATGCTGCTTATTGCTACATTCCAGATGCTATTTGCGTTGGTATCGGTGGTGGTAGTATGTGTTTAACCAGAGTCGTAACTGGTGTTGGAATACCAACACTTGCTTCAATTTTAGATTGTGCAGACATTTGTGAGAAGTACAACATGAAGATGATGGTAAATGGTGGTCTTCGTAATAGCGGAGATATCGTTAAGGCTTTAGCTGCTGGTGCTGATCTTATTATGCTTGGGTCGATGTTTGCCGGTACAGATGAAGCGTCTGGTAGAACTACCTCAACCCATAAAGAATATCGTGGTTCAGCATCTGCTCCTTCCTATGAAGCACAAGGCAAGATTGCACCATGGAGAGCAGCGGAAGGTGATTCAACTTGGGTGCCTTTCAAAGGTCCAGCTGTAAACGTACTGAACCAGATCAATGGTGGTATCCGAAGTGCATGTAGCTATTTAAATGCTTCTACGATTGATCAGCTGCGTGCTAATGCTAAATTCAATTTTGTAACGACAAATACAGTAACGGAGAATAAAGCCCATGGCAAATAAGAAAAAAGCCGTTCAGACGAAGCTTTACAATACTAACCTTAGAGTAAAGAAAGAAAACTGGCCAAAATTCGTTAAGTTGATGGGATCATTGATTTTGCATGGTGGAGATAAGTATGCTCTTCCAGGCTTTGAAGAAGAAATGGAAGCAACCGACGTTATTAGTAAGGTATATGGTGGCGCAACTGGTTTTGATTGGATTCTTGGTACCATGAATAAGTACCTATTTCGTTTTAAGAACTTCAATCGTGAGAAAGATCTATTGAAGGTTGCTACGTATTGCTATATCCTCTGGCTTAAGCAAGGCAATCATTTAAAGATGGATCACGATACGGATACAAAGAGATAATGATATCAACGATACTCCCAGCCTTTAAATATCTAATTGAGGAACGTAAGCTTACAGAGCAGACGATCCGGACCTTCAATCTAGGGTATGTAAGCAGTGTTGGGGATATCTATGTTGGTGCAGAGTTTGTAGGTGAGATGCCTCAGTTGGATAAGAGATTCTATCATTCATCCCTCTTCCCAATTTTTGATATGTTCGGTAAGTGTATAGCAGCGTCAGTAAGACCTCTTGGTCAAACGAAGACCAAGTACATCAATACCGAGTATGAGAAGAAGGAACATCTATATGGTTTGTCAGTGACATGGCAAGCTTGTTTGCAGGCGCAGGAAGTATACGTGGTTGAAGGAAACATTAGCTTACTTCAGATGCACCAAGCAGGTATCACTAATTGTGTTGCGATGTTAGGTTCAAGGCTTTCACCAACCCAGGTTTGTCTTCTTAATAGATTCGTCAAGAAGGTTATCATGGTACCTGATGCTGATAAAGCTGGCCGCAAATTGATAGAGAAGATGCAAGATGAACTTATCCCTACTAAGCTGTATGATTCAGATATAAAATTTACTTACATTGAGTTACCAAACGACCAAGATCCTGATGATTATTTTAAAACACATTCTAAAGAAGATTTCTTAGGTCTGACGGAACAGGAGTTAAACGTATGAGTGATAAAGCATGGTACATTATTTCAACACAAGGTATTGGGCCACGAGCAATCGTTAAGATCCAAGCCATTCTAGACGTCCTTGATTATGAGGGTGAGCTTTACCTACCCATGGTAAGAGTTGCTGGCACAACCATCAATAAGATTAAGGATAGTGAGAAGATCTTATTTCCTGGTTATGTCTTCATCTTTACAAGGATAGAGAATAGCAGACTGGAACAAGCTTTGATGGAAGCAAAGGTGGGTAAGTTCTTAAAGCTTCCTCATAATGAAGAGAATGATTTTCCTACTCCTATCCCTCAATCAGAGATTGATCATATTAAAGAGCTTGAGATGGCTAATGCTGCACCTGTTCCAGAAGAAATCATTGATATTGCTGTAGGCAATCTCGTGGAGATTTGCGTTGGTCCACTGATTGGATTTAAGGGTATCGTTATGAAGATATCCGGACATAGTGCATCGATCGATACATTGATCTTTGGACGTTCAACACCTGTAACCGTTAATATCTCTCATCTGACCAAACTCTCTGATAGTACACCGCAATGAAGCGTCGCGTAGGAAAGAGTAAAGCCAGAGCAGTGGAGATGATCCACGATGATGCAGGTCTCTCAAGTAGCTTAGACTTCATTGAGATCAGTATGTCTCATGATGACTTGGAGAAGCTGGCTCAGAAGAACGCCATGCTCCTCGAGCAACGTCAGGACTATGAGAAGCGCAAGCATATCGTCCGTAAGCAAGAGAAGCTATTAAAGAAGATCTTCAAGGCTGCATCTCAGGTATTGACCGATGCTCAGTTTCAGATCTTCTCAATGCGTTATATCTACCAGATGCCTGAGAGTGAGATCGCACAGCAGGTTGGTTGCGTTCAGAATTATGTTTCAAGGGCTTTAAAGGCTTCGATTAAGAAGGTTCAGAAGAGATTGCGCGTACCCATTAACCTAAAAGGATTTGCTAAGGATAGGAAAAGTAAAGAGAAATGAAGCGAAGCAGAATCTACGTAGAGAAGCAATTTTCAGATAAGGAGCTTGAGCTCCTGAAAGCTGATCTTATTGACCACGCATGCAGCGAGGTAGGTAAGATTAAGAAGCTTCCATTCCAGAAGACTGAGATTGGGGAAGTAGTTAAGAATGCTGTGGAAAGAGTGCTTATAACACGCAAGTTCGGTTCTGGAATAAGCCTAGGAACGCTGATTAGGACGCAAGTAATGGCTGATTTACGCACCGAAATGCTGAAAAGGTATCCTGACATGGCCCCGAAGATAATCTGGCCAGATTTGATTGAGAATAAGCCCTTTGAGAAATTAGGGGAAATGCTCAAGAAGGTTAGGGATTTAGGGCGTCCACGAATCACTGAGATTTTTGAGGAAGTAAACGGCGTTTTGAATGGTAGACAGCAACGATTGCTTCACGCTGTCTATAAGAATCCAGCAATCAGCTACGCTGATATTTGTAAGCAGTTCGGTACACGTGGTGTCATGACGTACCGCGAGATCAAGATTATCTATAATCAATTGATTCAAACATTGAAATTTTTGGAGATAAATTTATGAACGACGAAACACAACCAACCCCAGAACAACCAGCAGAAGAAAAGAAGCCGGTAGACAAATCCAGCAACCGTGGATTCCTTGAACGTCTTCCCAAGGAGATTCGCGATGACATGGATAATTACATGCGTGCTAAGAATCCTTCTGCAGCCATGAAATATATGATCGCAACGTATGGCGATAAGTATCCGCAGCTTGCCACGCTTACGAAGGTAGCATTCTACAACTATGAGAAGAAGTTTAAGATTAAGAACATTGATCTTACTATGCAAACTCAGGTTATAAATACACCTCCAGCTCTTCTCGATGTCATTGAGAAGATGACTGATGAAACGATAAGCCTTGATGACAAGAAGGCCGCATTGATATCTCTTTACAACGATTGCGCAGCTACGAGTAAACGACTAGAATTAGCTCAGAAGAATTTTGTTGATCCTCAGATGCAGATGGTGATCCTCCAGAATCGTAAACAGATGGTTACGATCATTGAGAAGATCGCTATCCTAAAGAATCAACTAGATCAAGATTCTGATAAAAATTGGCGGGGGGAAGTCGAATATATCATCCAGGTTTGCGTATCCGCAGTTGTTAACTCTTACAAAGTAACCCACCTAGACCAAACATTATACTCTAAATTTATGGCTGATTTGTTAGCCCGTTTAACAGAGTTGATGAAGTCTTACAAAACCACCAAAGAAGCCATAAAACAGGCCCCTGTCAAAATAAATTAAAAATTGGGCCCTTGGGCCCATGTACATTCTTAACAACTCCTGGTAGAATAGATATATAAGGGAGGTAACAAAATGGAACTTCGAAGAGCTGAAATGATGCTTAACGACTTGATGAAGTTTCACGGCCTTAGCACGTGGCATTTTGAGTGGATGCGTGCGAAATCTACCTTAGGTAAGTGCAATCATTGGCGCAGAACTATATATCTTTCTGGACCAATTACAGCTGCACATACTGAAGCACAAGTTCTTAATACGATTCTACATGAAATCGCTCATGCTTTAGTTGGTGGCATTCATGGTCATGATTTTGTTTGGAAAATGAAAGCTATTGAAATTGGTTGTGATGGCAATAGAACAAGCCCAGTTTCAAATGTTGTCGTTCAAACTGCAAAGTATAAATATAGTGCTCCGTGCGGAAGTACATTTTTCACAAATCGTCGTTTGCAGAACCTTGAGTATCGATTTTGTAAGTGCTGTCACGGAAAGTTGACATTGAGTGTAAACAGATGATGCCAAGCGAATACAAGTTGAGAGCGTACTACTCAGATTTATCCGAACCGACTGAAACGGTTGCGGAAGTCATATCTATTGAAGAGGATGAGGAATAATCATGGCTAATAACTTCGTAATGACAATGATGGAAAAGCTAAGCATTCGGCTTATTCAGCAACATCCGTTTTACGCGAGTCTTCTATCTCAAATGCGTAAGATCGTGTGCGAAGGTGAACTTGCGAAACAAGTTCCAACTGAAGCCGTTGCTATTGAGAATGGTCGTATCAATTTCTACTTCAATCCAGCCTTCCTTGAGACATTAACAGTTGAAGAAGCTGTTGCTGTTCTTACTCACGAATGTAACCACGTTGTTAAAGGTCACCTCACTCGTATGCGAGATGAGTATAAGGAAAACCCTGATTTGGCCAATATCGCGCAAGACATGAATGCTAATAAGGAGATTCAACATCTACCTAAAGACGCTTGCACGATCAAGACTATCACAGAGATGTATGCTAAAAAAGGTATCAAGCTTAATCTGAAAGACGATGATACGTCAGAGAACTATTATAAGGAATTGAAGAAGCACCAAAACAAGGTTGAGATGCAGCAAGATGGTCAAGGCAATACTGAGATGATTTTTAAAGATGGTAAGGGCAAAGAGATTGGTCGAGCGACTGTTAAAACGATTTGTAACCAGAAAGACAAGCAATCCGAAGCGAATAGCAAGGGCGAAGTTTCCGAGCTTGCGAAAGAGGTTATTCGCCAAGCTATTAAGGAAGCTGTTGAAGCAACTGAAAAAGCGCGTGGAACGATTCCGCATGGTTTTGAAGAGCATATTAAGGAATGGTTGAAACCACCTATCATTTCGTGGCGCTCTCTTCTTAAGAAGTTCATTGCTGCGTCAATCAAATCAGGACATAAACCAAGTTGGAAACGTCCTAATCGTCGCTTTGGTGAATTTCAGAAAGGCAAGCTGAGTGATCGCATAGTAAGTGTGACGATCGCTGTTGACACAAGCGGTTCTATCTCTAATGAAGACCTAAGCTGTTTCGTTAATGAGATGAAGTCGATCAAGTCTTGCTATAAAGGAAGCATAACAGTGATGGAGTGCGATGCTGAAATCCACAACACTTACAAGCTTGACAAGTACAAACGAGTTAAGAATTCGTTTAAGGGCCGTGGTGGAACAAGCTTTATGCCAGTGTTCAAATATATCAAAGAAAAGAAGCTGAAAACTGATCTTTTGATCTTCTTCACAGATCTTTGCGGAGACCAAGAAATGTGCAAAAAACCGCCCTATAACGTTCTTTGGGTGGCTACGGTATCAGCTAAAGGTCAAAAGATGCCATTTGGGCACATTGTTTCACTAGTAGACAACCCTGACAAAAAATAGTTTGAGGGCGGGGGTTGACAAGTAGGTAAACATCTGTTATAATAAGAAGTGTAAGATACTAACAATGGGAGATAACAATGCACATTAACGACGCGAAGCGATACATAAAAAATATCATTGAGAAACAGGTACACGTTACCGTTGCGATGGTTGGTTCATCAGGTATTGGTAAATCTGCTATTGAAAAGCAGCTCTCAAAAGAGCTTGGTATTGAGTTTATCGACTTACGTCTTGCGACGCAAGACCCTACCGATTTGATCGGTATTCCTTATAAGCAATGCACGGATCAGTGCGAAGCTGTTAATGGAGAAATCGTCCATCGTGGAGAACATAGAACTGTTTATGCTACTCCGTCATGGTGGCCAAAACCTGGAACACGTGGAGTCATTTGTTTGGAAGAGTTGAATCGCGCTCCGAACGATGTCCGACAGTGTATCTTCCAATTCATTTGGGATCGCGAAATGCATGGCAAGAAACTTCCTGATGGTTGGACAATCATTCTTGCTATGAATCCTGAAACCGATGATGGATCGTATCAGGTTGAAACCCTCGACAAAGCTTTAGTTCGTCGTTGCTCGGTTATCATTGTTGAGCCCAATGTCAATGCTTGGATGGATTGGGCAACAACGATTGGTGAAGTACCACCTGAAATTACGGGTTTCATTGGTACTCACAAAGATGCGTTGTTCGCACCTGAAACGTTTGAATTCCCTATTACTCGCACTCCAGCCGGTTGGGGTGATACTTTGGCTCTGTTGTTTAAGAACAAAGCGATTCCTCAGGACTTGGAATTCGAAATCATCTCTGGTGTTATTGGAAAAGAACATGCCACTTCCTTCATTAAATACATGGACAAGAACTATGAACGTCCTGTAAATGGTGAAGAGGTTCTTGAAGATTACAGCAAGGTGAAAGATAAGATCAAGAAACAATCTAAGAAATCCGAAGAGATGTACGTTACATGCAAGCAGATCGTTGGTATAGCGGAAAAGTCTAATAAGAAACTGACCAAGGCTCAGATGAAGAACTTGATCGACTTCATTGATGACATTTCAGCTGAGACTGGTGCGATGCTTGTCCATGAGCTTCCGTCCGAGATTGTCAGCGCGCTCGTTGAGATTGATGATCGTATCCTCAAGGTAGGTAAAGCGTCACGCACAGCTCGCGAGGATAAATAGTGGATCCGAATCAAGAAAAGTACTTGGAAGCACAGCATCAGATCCGTGTTCTAAAAGGACAGGTGCTTAATAATCAAGTGGAAGTCATGCTCTTAGACTTCGAGATGGCCGTTCGAAAGGCTTTCCCTAATCCAGTTGACGTTAAACTGACAGCGAGTAAGATTGTTGCTTACCTGCGCGAGCATATGGTGGCCGAATAATGGATTGGGTATTCCACGACAGCTTTAAGACAAAGAAATCAGCTAACAAAGCAGGCGATGATATCGTTAAGCTTGGTCTAGCTGCAGGAGTTAAGATTACAAGCCGAGGTAAGAAGAGCATGCCATTCATGCTCTATATTCTACCGCTAAGAAAGCGAGGAGTTAAAAAAGATGAGTAAGGGAACGACGTTAGAGAAGCTATTGCTTGAAAAGAATAAGGTAAAGCTGTTGAGTGGTGTTCATACGTTGGACCCGCATCAATTGCTTGTTTGGTTCAGACAAGATTCTAAGAACTTCAATCTGTTGGTCAAGAAAGTCTCAAAGCTTATTAAGGATAATCCGAAACTGGTCACTAAAATTAGGGAGGGCAAATAACAATGCCACAGTATACACCATACGCCAAAGCAAAAGATACCCCCAGCCGCAAGTCACGCAAAGGTACCCGCAATTCTGCTTTCATTAAGAATAAAGTTGCCGGCCGTTTGCAGCGCAAAGCCCGCAAAGAACATCGCGATGCTATTGCTGAAGCACGAGCTGCTCAACTGGAAGCCCAACAGGAAGAGTTAGAAGTAACCGAATAATGGACAAGTGGAAAGAACTGAACGACTTTTCAGGGTTTGAGGGAAAGCTTCCCTGTATACTTTGTAAAGCTGATTCATCCAAGACTCTCCTCGGAGGTCATTGGAAGTGTTCAGAATGTTCCCATGTCTTTAATGAAGATGGATCAGATATAAAGGTTCAATGTTACTGCAAGAAATGCCTTGAGAAGAATAAAGAGCCGATGATAGATATTGCTGAGGCTCTTAAACAGCTCGAAGCACTTGAGAAGAAGCAGAAGCCTAAAAAGAAGTCTAAGAAGAAAACGAAATAGGGATTTCGCTGCAGTCCCACCCTCCCTTGGGGCTGCAGCTCTTTATAGGAGTTGACATGGACAGAATAAAAGAGATATGTGGCAACTGTGGCCACGATTTCAAACTGCACCAGATGGCAACGTTCGGAGCATGGTATTGTGATTTTGAAGACAGTTGTCTATGTGATATGTACATACCCAAAAAGGTATTTGAGGGCGATGATGAGTCGTACCTCTGGAACTAAGGAGAACTAATATGAGCTGGTTTGGCAAAGATGAAGAGGATGTTATTGAAACTCCCAAAAAGCAAGATCCTAATGCTTGGGAATTTCTAGACGACGAAGAGGACTTTGGCACATGGCGACGTCGTGTTCCAGGTGGCTGGTTGGTTAGAACCAGAGAATCGTATCAAGAATCTGAAGGCCTAACGTTCGTCCCAGATGCAGATCATTCGTGGAGGCCATAATATGAGCATTAAGAAGAAAGGTACCCCTGAGAAACTCAGGATAGTGAAGGCTCTAGAAGAGCTTAAAAAAGTGGTTGAAAAAGCAACCGGTTCTGAGGTTGAGGTTAAACTTGTTAACAAAAGCAAACAAAAGAAAGATAAATAACTATGTACATTCTTACTAACTCCTGGTATAATTAGACTATGGAACCTTTAAAACAGCAGGAAGTTGAGCAGCAAGAACCAGTGCAGTGTTGTGATGAGTGTGAGCTCATGTTCGCTGAATACAAAGGCTGGATTGGGAAATAACATGTGGATTCCTTGTAGCGAATGTGATTTTGGAACAGAGATTTTAGAGGATATGGTAGCTCATATCTTAGAAGCCCATCCTCATTATACAAGTGAAGAAGCCCTTCATTTTGCTGAATTATGGCAAGAAGGTGCGATTGAAGAGGAAGAGCTTAGAAACATTGAACGCGCTGAATATTATAGGAGACATGGAGTTGATCCCGAAGCCGATTGGGATGACAACATGCCTGGTAAATGATACCTAATCTTGACGAAAATCTTGGTCGGATACTCGATACGTTGAAAGACGAAGATTTACCCTTATGGGAAGATTTGTGTCTTAATTTTTGGAAAAACTAATGGCTAATCACGCTCGATTCTTGAAGGTCGCTCACGAAATGTCTCTGAAAAGCACAGAGATGAAACGTCAATTTGGAGTTGTGATAGTGGATGGGAATAAGGTTCTAGCGACTGGACGCAATCGTAAGTCGCACCCGAAGATGCCCAAGATAACGAGTCAGAATGGTGAACGTCGTTATTTTGGGTTGCATGCTGAGTGTGATGCTCTTCTTAAATGTGATTTTTCTGTACGTGGTGCAACGGTGTATATTTGGGGCCAAAATGTTTCAACTGGGAACCTTTGTTATAGTGGACCCTGCGATCTTTGTCAAAGACTATTAAGGGAACGTGGCATTAAATATGCAGTCTTTCCCTTTAAATCAACCTATGCTATTACTACTCTTTAGTTTACTTGTCACAATTCCGGACCCAGCGTTTGATCCGATGGCGTTTAAACGCTTTAAAAAGAGTGGAGTAAAGGATTACTGTCTGGTTGATTATGGAAATAAGGTCATTGAGTGCAATTATAATGATATGACGTCGTGTCGTGAGAACTACGGAAAAGATAGACGGGTTATTGTTTGTTTTCCACGTAAAAGTCTAAAATTGGAGGGTGAGGAATATGAACAAGATTAAGTATCTGTTACTGTTAGCTCCATTGATGCTATCAAGCTGTACGAGCATTCAGTATGTGAGGACGCATGATAACCTGCTCTTCACTCAGGATAAAGAACCAGTGAATATCGTTGGCAATCCTCCAGTTGCTTGCCACTTGGAAGGCTTTAATAAGGAGTATTCTGGGCTCTTCATGTATCAAGATGACGATGGTACGATCTTCTTGGATGATTATGGCCGAGGCACGATTCAGTTACAAGGCGATGTAGTTTGTAGATTTTTGACGGACACAAAATAGATTCGTTTTAAAGGAGATAAACAAAATGCGTAAAGGTCAAGCACATTCACCCGAAACAAAGGCGAAGATTGCCGCTGCGAAAGCAGGCAAGCTTTTTACACCTGAACATGCTCAAGCTATTAGCGAAGCATTGAAGGGTCGTAAGAAAACTGCTGCTCACAAAGCTGCGATTAGCGCTGGTATCAAAGCTGCTCAAGCTGTCAAAGTTGAATTGCCAGTTGTAACGCCAGAGCAGTTATAATTAGGAGATTGTAATGAATATACGATTCATGTTGGCTATACTTCTGGGTATCATTGTCGGATGGTGTACTATTCCATTCGCGGATGCAAAAGAAGACAATACCTATAAAGGGTTGCTTCGTGAAGCTATCACAGTGCTGAATCAAATTCAGATCAATACTGCGGCAACTGCTGAGAACACGAAAGCTATTAAGGAAAAATTAGGGGCTAAGTAATGGCAAAGTACAGTAAAGAAACTTACGCCTTAATGCTAGATCAGCTGCTTGAACAAGAGCTGATGTTTACTTCATTTTCAGCGACTGAAAAGAATATCAAGTCAGCTATGGTTCGTGTTCTTGGTATCCTTATTAAGAACAATATTTTAAGGCGCTACGCGAATTTGGTCCTGGATGAGAATTTGAACGTTCATGTTACGATTTATGATGGACTAGATGGTGCGGAATTTAACATCGTGCTTTATTATGGGCAATAATCCAGATAGCGAAGAGGTTAGACGATTTGAAAGAGCGCTTAGCATGTGTAGAAAATGTGGGCATATGATGATTGCTCACTCATTTGTGAAGCCTAATAATGGCAAATGTGTTGACGCTTCTATAAAGGTTACTGGGGAATATAAATGCTGTAATTGTAAGCGATTTATCCCCAAAGATAACCTAGAATTTTTAGAATGGGTTGCTGAAAATAAGCTTAAGGAGAACAAATAATGAGAAAGCTAGATTGTGAATGTAAACATACGCACGCTGAGCATTCTGAAACAGATACTCAGGTTTGTACCGTATCGCAATGTCCATGCACAGCTTATGATCCAGCTGGTCATAATCCTGAGCTGTACAACATCCTTTGCCCACGATGCAGAAAAGTACGTCTGGAAAAAGCATACTCTAGAACGTATGCTTGCCCAGTTTGTAACTATATCATGTTTGAAAAGCAAGTAAGGGAAGCCCTGAATGAAACTTTATAGAGGCATTCGTACAATGCCTGGATATTTTCCAGTTGTATTTGTTGATGAGAGGGTACTAGATATCAACCCTTCAAAGACCGTTGTGCATGATTATGATGCAGATCGTCCAGAGTGGGGTTATTTTGGTTCAGGACCATCTCAGACAGCAGCTGCTATCCTATATGATATTACAGGTGATGCTGAGCTTACAAAGACATATCATCAGGAGTTTAAGAGGGAGTTTATAGCTACCTTTGATGAACACGGATTTATACTGTTGGAAACTCAAGTGAGAACATGGTTGGAGAAGCAACTACGTAACACGGAGGAATAATGAACGATCCAAAAGTGAAGGCTAATGAGGATAAGAAGGAAGAAGTATATAGCCAGACTGTCCTAGAAGAGCTTGAAGAACTTCTCAACGATAAAGAAGAATATAGGCCATAATGAAATACCTAGCGTTTGATGTTGAGTCTGGTGGGGTTGAAGCAGAGCATTCCCTGCTCTCAGCTTATTTTGTGGTCATTGATGAAGACCTCAAAACGGTCTACGGTGAGCTCGAGCTTCTAGTTAAGCCAGATGATGGCAATTATGTGCTCACAGCTCAAGCCCTGGAAGTCAATAAGATTGACATTATAGCCCACGATAAGGTGGCAATCACTGAGAGCAAAGCTGGAACGATGCTCTATAACTTCCTAAAAGAACATGCCCCAAATGGGACAACCAAGCTTACCCCTTTAGGTCAGGGGATCTTCTTTGACATTCAGTTTGTCAAAAGGCATCTACTTAACAAGACGTTTAATCAGTTTGTCTCCTATAGGGTGCTTGATATCTCAAGCGTTATTCAGTTCTTTAAACTGATAGGATTGGTTTCACGAGATTTAGCAGGTTCTTTATCCGAGATAGCTACTCATTTCGGTATATCTACTATAACAAATGTCCCTCACACGGCTAAAGGTGATACCTGGATGTCCATTGAGGTACTGAGGAAACTTAAGGCTCTCGCAACGGTCGAAACAGCTCTATAAATCAACCAAAAATAGGGGGTTGACAAGAGCGCAAATATCTGTTATAATTATATAGGGAGATAAACAATGGCTGAACACAATTTCAACGCTGCTCAGTCGAATCCAGGTTTAACGGCAACAGGTGAGAAGTGGTATCAGAATTGCTACGTGTGCAACAAGCAGATCAATTTCTTTAAGGCACCACGAGAAAGTTGGAGACAGATCGGACAATACGTCAGACACATGAAGTGTTATCCGAAGCCATTGAAGTAAAGGAGGACATAATGAAAAGACTACTCAGCATTGTCATGATGTTAGTAGGAATTCAATCAGTATGTACCCCAGTCGAGTTGCCCAAAGATGTGTACAAGGCGGAAGCACTAAAGATTCAATCGTACTACAAAGTCATGGTAAAACGGGGAGATGAAAGAGTTGTCCCTGATTTACGCGTGATTGAGCATGTATTGCGATCGATCGATCAATATTTACCAAAGTACTTCCCTAATGGTCCGTTTACTAGGGAAGACTTTATAGCAATTGCGATGCTTGAATCTGATTTCCATCAGTTCGAAATTGGAACATCAGGTGAACGTGGGATTTTTCAGATCATGAAGATTCACGTTAAGAGTGAAAAGTCATGGGAACGGATGTATGGCATTGATTTGAATACCAAATACTCAATGATCATCATGCGAGATAAGTATCAGAAGCGGCAGGATTTTAGAAAGACAGTTATTGCATACAACGGTTACGTTGTAAATAAACGAGGACAACTGATTGCGAAATACTGGAGACTGTATTTGAAGCATAAAGAGATTGTCCACGCAATATTGCAGGGGTAAATGTCGTAAAGGAGTAGTATGTCAACATTCTGGTTGTCTATCTTATTCTTGTTTATCGGTATCATTGAATGGTACATTGAGACATTAGAACGCTTAGTTTCTAGCCGCCTCAAAGTTTGGTCTACGATCATGTACAGTACGTTGAATCAGGTCATAGACTTTTTCATGTATATCTTTCTGTTTGGTGTTCTAATTCAATTTTGGGAAACGTGGCATACTGGTGTTCATGATTACACAAAACTGATTCCCTATATCATATATACAATTGGTAAGATTGGTGGAACAGGTTTAGCTACGTGGTGGTATGCTCGTAAGAAGAAGCAGAATGATAAAGAAAAGGCCGTTGCTCTTATTACTACCTCTAATACGGCTAAGAAGAAACGAGGTAAGCGTAAGCTTAATAAGAAGGTTAAGCATTCTGTAGAGGTTGGTCATTTGTTTGACTCAGTTGAAACAGAAGATTTGAAGGATGAGATTAAGGCACAGGTTGTAGAGAACGTGACACAGAAAATCTCAGACAAAGTAGATGAAGCGTTGGATCAGGGGAGCAAATAATGAGTTTAACTAGAATCCAAAAGACATTTGTGCAATTGGCGTCCAGAAAGTGGATGAATGCTGTACCGTACGGACGACCTCCTTATGGCTATCGATCTAAGAAGAAATTCCCTGTAGCTAAAGTAAGGGTTGAGATTATTGATGCTGTTACTGGTCAGAAAACGTCTGGTAAATCTGGTTCAGAACCAACCAAGGCTAAGCTTAAGAAATGGCTGAAGCTGCGTAACGTTCGAGCTGAATTTATAGAGGTTATCCTTAAGAAGAAGTCAACTTGGTTTAAACTCGAAGATTCTGAATTCAATGACTATCCTATTATAGTTAAGGTTGGAACCTATAAAGCACCGTACCTTATTAAGCGTGTACAAGATCGAAGGACTCGCAAGGGTATTACAACCATCAGTATCCAATTGGAAACAACTGGGAACATTGATTATATCTCGATCTTAAGTAAGAAGAAAGAAATGCTAGCTAATAAGGGAAAGAAATGAATCCAGCGCAGTATATAAAGATGCATGAGCTGTGGGATCTTGAGAAGCTGAAACAGCATGCTCAACATAACAACGTCTATGTCATTCAATCCCCTAAATTCCCAGATGTCGTGATGCTGCATTATATGGATGCAGTTCAGTACGATAACCTGTGGAATACCTTTAATCGAATGTGCCGTGGATTGATCCTAGACATGAAAAATCAACGTGTCTTGGCATGGCCGTTCAACAAATTTTTCAACCTAGATCAAATGCCTGAGACGAAATATGATAAACTCGAGACTTTGGGCCATTTTGATACAAGCGAGAAGCTAGATGGTTCGATGATCATTATGTTCCGTGATCCAAATACGAACAAGCTGATGCTTACAACTAAAGGCTCGTTGGATTCAGAACATGGTCAATATGCTAACGCGTTACCATTATCCCCTCAATTCCTTCTTAATGCAGAACGTTACATGAGCAGAGGTACTCTCGTATTTGAGCTCATCTCGAAACGATTTCAAATTGTGGTGGATTATAGAAAGAAGGGTTACGAAGAGGGTTTGTATCTCATTGGCTATCGCGATCATATCTCTGGCCAGCTTGCAAGCTTTAATGAAGTAGATAAGATTGCTGGGATGCTTGGTGTTCCTACATTTAAGAGATATCCCTTTAATTCCCTAGATTCCCTTCTGTCCACTGCGAAGGATCTTCCCGTGCTTGAAGAAGGCTTCGTACTCAGGTTTGAGGATGATCTTATGGTCAAGGTCAAAGGAAGTGCTTACCTTGCAGCTCATCGCTTTATAAGTCATCTAAGCGATCGGAACATATTACAGGCTGTAGCTGATGGAACGGCATCAAACTTAGCTACTCTAGCCCCTGAAGAATACGTCCAAGATGTACTAGATAAGATTGATCATTTCCAGAAAAGAGTTGCAGAGTTGGAGAAAACGTGTTATACTTTATATAGCGAGTCTCCTAAGAATGTTATACGGAGAGACTTCGCTTTCTGGGTTAACGAGAATGTCCCTTCTCATTTTAAGGGATTCATGTTTCAATTGCTGGACAATAAACCGGTCGATCGTAAGCACTTGTTTAGAGTGCTCGAAGAGATCGATAATATCGATGGAAGAACGAGGATATAATTATGAAACTTAGACCTTTCTTGTTGGGCATTCTGGTTGGACAGTTGGTGATGCTTCCGTACGTAGTTCATTTGATTAGAACACCAAGGATCGTAGCTGAAACTGTTCCAGATAGATATTATAATTTTAATGAGACAAGGCACAAGACGATTAATGATATCCCAGTGGGACATGTGCTTTCCATTAATATTGCCTCAATGGATAAGGTAAATGAAGAGTATCAAAAACTTGATCCAGGCGGTGTTAGAGTTGCCGGATTCTATAGTTATGGTACAAATACAATTTGGTGTATCCATGATCCATTAGTATTGGCTCATGAGATCAAACATGCAACGGAAGGAGACTACCACCGATGAAAGGCTTCTCTTATAAGATCAATTACTTCTGCTGCGCATTATCATTGTTTGCATCGTTGTTCTGCGCAATGACTCATCAGCTTGGATTTATGCTAATCAATTTCTTTTTTGCAGTATGGAATTGGTATGTAGCCGAGTATAAACGAGGACTAGAAAATGAAAAAGAAAATCCAGACTCAGATCGTTCAGACACTGAC
>Ga0134122_10000495_pt1 | contig 26814 bp, 24 predicted proteins | sample KB302_FD_96461 | JGI IMG/M metagenome (GOLD analysis project Ga0134122, IMG submission 96461) | Terrestrial soil microbial communities without Nitrogen fertilizer from Kellogg Biological Station, Michigan, USA - KB3-0-2 | ecosystem: Environmental > Terrestrial > Soil > Unclassified ...
ATTGCCGCTATACGCTGCCCCTGTTTTGCCAGGGCCGCGGCATTCTGGGCGCGTAGCTCAGCGGTAGAGCACTACCTTGACATGGTAGGGGTCACAGGTTCGATCCCTGTCGCGCCCACCATCAGCGGCCGACTGAGAGACACTGGGTTATGAAAGTCAGGAATTCACTCAAGTCATTGCGCGGGCGCCACCGCGGCAACCGCCTGGTGCGCCGCAAGGGTCGCGTCTACATTATCAATAAGACCAACCGTCGCTTCAAAGCCCGCCAGGGCTGAGGCTTCGCGCCAACGCCGCTTTGACGGCAGCCGGGCCGCCCGGCTATGTTAGCCCTATGGTTGGTCTGACCTTGCGCCTTACCTCCCTTCTTGCCGCGGTCGCGGTCGGCGCCTGCCTGATCGGCGGCACGCCGGGCACGCTGGCGCAAACCCAACCCACGCCCGGGGAGACACCCGCCCCCAAGGATGGCCAACCACCCGCGATCGCGCCGCCGCCCCCGCAGGCCAAGCGCGGCTCCGCCGCGCTGCCAAAAACGCCGGAGGAGCGGGAAAAGACCCTGTCGGATCTTTACGCTCTGCTCGCCACGGCCGACGACGAGGACAGCGCCAAAGCCATCGCCGAAGCAATCGAGCGTATCTGGCTGCACTCCGGCAGCCCCACCATCGATCTCTTGATGGAGCGGTCGATGAAGGCGGTGACGGAGAAGAATCAGGAACTCGCCTTGAAGCTCCTCGACCACATCGTGGAGCTTGCACCCGACTTCACGGAGGCCTGGAATCGCCGCGCCTATGTGCACTTCGTGCGCAACGAGATCGAATTGGCGCTCGGGGATCTACGCCGCGCGCTGGCGCTCGATCCCAATCACTTCAAGGCGCTCGATGGGCTCGGCCAGATCTTGCGCGAGATCGGCCAGAAAAAGGCTGCCCTCAAAGCCTTCAAGCAGTTGCTGGAGATCCACCCTTACTGGTCGGGCGCCCAGCAACTCGTCGACGAGCTGGCCCGCGAGGTGGAAGGCCAGGGTATTTAAGTCGGCCGGCAGCCTGGTTTTTCTCCTCCGCTAGCGCGCCTCCCGCTCAGACCCGTCCTGCAAAAACGGGCGTCACAGGCTTTGCCGCTCCCGCCTGGGGTTTTTGCGCTGCATCGCCGATGGCCGCCGGCGCACGCATGTGTTGACAACCGCGCGGAAGCGTTTGTTTGCGCCAACCCGGCGCTAGCGATCCTGCGTCCGCCTTGCTAAGCACGATCCACATCCGATTTGCCACCGTGGAGGTGCGGTGCTGAGAGTCGATTACCTGTCGATTGCGGGCCTGCCGCCGCTCTCCTTCGAAGTCGCGCCAGGACAATGCCTCGCGATCGAGGGCCCGTCGGGCTCTGGCAAGACCCGTCTCCTGCGCGCGATCGCCGATCTCGATCCAGCCGAAGGATACGTGTTTTTGGAAGGTGTGGAGCGTGCGGAAATGACAGGACCGCTCTGGCGCCGGTGCGTGCGCTTTGTCTCCGCGGAGCCCGCCTGGTGGGCGGCCACGCCGCGCGCCCACTTTCCGCCCGCAGCCAGGCTCGATCGCCTGCTTGCCGCCCTCGGGCTTGAGCACTTGAACCTCGACCAGCCAGTGGCGGAGCTTTCGACGGGCGAGCGTCAGCGCCTGGCGCTGGTGCGCGCGCTTGCCGATGATCCACCGGTGTTACTGCTCGACGAGCCGACCTCCGCGTTGGCCGCCACCAATGCGGCCTTGGCGAGCGAGTTCATCAAGTTTCAGATCCTTGCCGGTCGCATCGTAATTCTGGTCAGCCATGACGCCGTACAGATCGAGCGCCTCGCCACAGCCCGACTGCACCTGTCCGATGTTGTCTGGCCGCCCGCCAGCGAAAGTGCGGCCGCATGAGCAGCGTGGCCCTGTCAAACACCGACCTGGTGCTGGCCGCTCTCTTGCTTGCCATTAACGGGGGTATCTCGGTGGCGTTTGGCCTGCGCCTCGAGCGCAACCTTTTGCTGGCCACCGTGCGCATGGTGGCGCAGGTTGCCGCCATCGGCTTCATCCTCAAGTTCGTTTTCGCGCAGTCCTCGCCGCTCTGGACCGCGGCGGTTGCCATGCTGATGTTGCTCCTCGCCGGCTACGAACTGATGGCGCGTCAGGAGCGGCGCTTCAAGGGTTGGTGGACCTACGGCCTCGGCAACGCGACATTGCTGTTCGCAAGCGGCTTGGCCACGCTTTACGCTGTAACCGTCGTGATCGCGCCAAGCCCATGGTACGCGCCGCGCTATCTGCTGCCCATCCTCGGCATGGTGCTCGGCAGTACACTGACCAGCGTTAGCCTGGTGCTGCAAACCTTGGCAGAGGCGATCGAGCGCGAGCGCGGCGCCATCGAGGCGCGCATCGCTCAAGGCGGCACCCGTTTTGCTGCCTTCGCGCCGCTGCTGCGGCGCGCCATGCGCACAGCCACGACGCCCTTGCTCAATATCATGAGCGTTGCCGGCATGGTCGCCTTGCCTGGCATGATGACCGGCCAAATTCTGGCCGGCGCCGATCCCCTCGAAGCGGCCAGGTATCAGATCGTGCTGATGTTCGTCTTGGCCGGCGCTGCCGGCCTTGGCGCCTTCGCCGCTGCCTTCGGCGGCATTTTGCTCCTCAGCGACAATCGCCACCGCCTCCGCCTCGACCGACTGGCGCCGTTCGGTTAGCTCCCAGTGACGTCCTCAGCCCAGGCGATCGAGCCACCACTTCATACCGGCCGAACCTGGCGCCAGCAGCACGTAAGCCCACAGGAACGCCGACCCCCAGTTGGCAATTTGAAAGCGCAGCCAAGGCATCTCGATGATGCCGGCAACGATCGGAACACTGGCGCGCAGCGGTCCGGAAAAGCGTCCGAGCACGATCGCCCACACGCCCCATCGTTTGAAGAAAGCACGCCCGTTCTCGATCAGCTTCGGATGATTTTTTAGCGGCCATTTCTTCTGAATCTGCTCGTGATAGTGGTAACCGAGCCAGTAAGACAGCCAGTCACCGAGCGCTGCACCGGTCGCAGCCGAAGCCACGATCGACCAGAAGATCAAGGGGTTGGCGGCACCGACAATTGCCCCGATCCCAACCAGCATGGCCCAGAACGGCAGCACCAGCGAAACGAACGCCAAGGACTCGCCAAACGCCAAAATAAACACGATTGCCGACGCCCAATTGGGGTGTGCACGTACGAACTCCAGCACCGTGTTGGTGATTTCGGCCAGCCCCATCAGTCCCTCCCACGCCGCTCGGCGAACAAGCCCTGATCGGCCGAGGTTTGTCAACGCGCGCTAGGGCGCAGGCCTCGGCCGTGCCGGGGAGGCGGCAAGGTTAGGGCTTTGCCAAGCGGTGGCGGCGTGCGGCACAATTTGTGCTTGGCTCGTCTTGATCTCATGGTTTGCGTCCGGTTAATAGACGCTGCCAGCGGTGTTGGGGGGGCCAGTTGTGGGCGTTGTAGTTGTCGCCGGCGCACGTCACACGGTAAATCGCCGACTGGCCTTGCTGGTCTTGTGTGGTGCCAATTTGGCACTCGTGGTTGCCATCGCCGGCAGTGTCACAGTCCTCTCTGACGTCCTTGCGCCACTGACCGGTCACTTCATGGGCGTCGGGCTTGCCGCAAGTCTGGCCTTGCTGACGCGCCACCTCTCCTCCCTGGTCCTCGGCATCTCAGCGACCTTCATCGTGCACGCCTGGCTTGGATTGGCGGCTTGCTGCCATCCACCCCAACCTGCCCCCGTCGATGGCCAGGCGCTGAGCCCGATCGCCGCGACCGGCCCAGGGCACGACGTCTCGGTGCTTGCGCTCAACACCTGGCACGACCACAACGATCCGTCCCGGCTGACAGACTATCTGGCCAACGTCGACGCTGATCTCGTCGTGCTATCGGAATTCGGACCGAACAAGCGGGCGATGCTCGGACAATTGAAGGCCTCCCATCCCTTCCAGGTCGACTGTGCGGACGAATGGGCCTGCTCTTTGGCCTTGATCTCGCGGCTCCCCTTTGCCTCTGCCGGCGCCGGCCACATTGCCGATGGCAAATTGGCCTTTGTGTGGGCCCGTCTCGCCGGGGGCGTGACCGTGCTTGGCACGCATGTGCACCGGCCGAGCCGCGATCCGTGGCTGCACGAGCAGCAGATGCTCGACCTTGTTGAATTCATCGGTCGCATCCCAGGACCGGTCATCCTGGCTGGCGACCTCAACACCACGCCGTGGTCGAAGACCTACCGCACGCTGCGGCGCGTCGCCGGGCTGGTGCCGGCGAGCACGCTGAGGCCCACTTGGCCCGCCTGGCCGTTGGCGTTCCCACAGGTCGCCCTCGACCACATCTTCGTGTCTGCCGATCTCACCGTCACCGCGGCCGGCACGGGCCCCGCCGTCGGTTCGGACCATCTGCCGATCTGGGCCATCGTGCAGCGCCGAGCCTCCTTCGAGCGTGGCAAGGCGGCCGCGCGGGGGTTTGCCCTACGCTCGGCACCGGCGCAGCCTAATTTCAGCGCCCAACTCTTTGCTGACCTCGGCGGCGAACATGGTGGCACGCGAAATCTGCGCCGGTGATAGCCCCTTGCCGTCCGGTCCGCGCAGCGACTTAGGCGCGTTGTCGGCCTCGCGCTTTCCGTGCGCCAACTCCTCGCAACTCAATTCCTTTTTCCGGCTGCGGTAGGCAAACAGGCGCACCCCCGACGCATGCGCCTGCGCCGTGGCTGGCTCTTTCACCCACTTGCGATCCTTGTCGGCCATCATGGACTTAAGCGCCACCTGGCGCTGCTCGACGCACTCGGGCGAGTCGTCGAGGCAAGCCATACCTGCCCGACCGTCGTCGGGCCCGAACAGTCCCGAGCAGCCGGCGCCGATCAGGCTCAGCGCGCCCAAGGCAGCGATCACTGTCTGCTTGGGCAGGCGCCCGCTGGAGTGACGCATCGTTTCCCCTTGAGGTTCCCGCACGGAGCCCATAGAAGGCAGGCATGGCAGGGGTGTGGCAACCCTTAACTACGCGCGCGCCCCGCCAGCTTGCTTGTACGAACGCTACGAGATTCGCCGATCCCCTTGAATACGGCCGGCAACATCACCGAGTAAGACGGAGTAATGGCCATGCCCCACGCTGTTCGCATCCACCAACCCGGCGGCCCAGATGTGATGCAATGGGATAGTGTCGAGGTGGGCGCGCCGGGGCCCGGCCAGGTGCGGCTCAAACAGCACGCCGTCGGCGTCAACTACATCGACATTTATCAACGCTCGGGGCTTTACAAATTGCCACTGCCTTTCGTGGCCGGATCCGAGGGCGCCGGCGAGGTGACCGCGGTCGGTGCCGGGGTCAGTGAGTTCAAGGTCGGCGATCGCGGCGCCTACGCCGCCGTGGCCGGCGGCTATGCCGACGAACGGTTGATGCCGGCGGAGCGGCTGGTCAAACTGCCCGACAGCATCGACTACAAAACGGCGGCCGCCATGATGCTGCAAGGCATGACGGTGCGCTATTTGCTGCGCGAGACCTACAAGGTCGGCAAGGGGACCACCCTCTTGTTCCACGCCGCCGCCGGCGGCGTCGGCCTGATCGCCTGCCAATGGGCACACCACCTCGGCGCCACGGTGATCGGCACGGTCAGCACCCCCGCCAAAGCTGAGCTCGCCAAGGCACACGGCTGCACCCACGTGATCAACTACAAGACCGAGGATTTCGTCAAACGCACCAAAGAGCTGACGAACGGCCAGGGCGTCGATGTGGTCTATGATGCGGTCGGCAAGGACACCTATCCCGGCTCACTCGATTGCCTGAAGCCGCTTGGTTTGTGGGTCAGCTTTGGCAACGCTTCGGGTGCCATTACCAATTTCGACATCCTGCAACTCTCCGCCAAGGGTTCGCTCTATGCCACGCGGCCCACACTTGGCACCTACATCGCCAAGCGCGCAGATCTGTTGGCCAATGCCAATGAGCTGTTCGACGTGGTGAGCAAGGGAATTGTCAAAATCAACGTCAATCACACCTATCCCCTCAAGGACGCCGTCGAGGCGCATAAGGACCTGGAGGGCCGCAAAACCACCGGCTCCATCGTCCTGCTGCCCTAGCCTCGTCCCGCACCAAGGGCGCCGGCTCTGACGCGCTCTTTTTGTTGCAAGCGCAGGTCTTTTTTTCGAGGTCCATCGTATGGCGCAAAAGCCGATCGAGCTCCACTACTGGCCGACACCCAACGGGCACAAGATCACGATCTTCTGCGAAGAAGCGGGCGTTCCCTACGAGATCAAGCCGGTCAACATTGGCAAGGGCGATCAATTCAAGCCCGAGTTTTTGGCCATCGCGCCCAACAACCGCATGCCGGCGATCGTCGATCCCGATGGTCCCGGTGGCAAGTCGATCTCGATCTTCGAATCGGGTGCGATCCTGCAGTACCTCGGTCGCAAGACCGGTAAATTTTATCCGAGCGAGGAACGCGCCCGTGTCGAGGTGGAGCAGTGGCTCTATTGGCAGATGGCCAACCTCGGTCCCAACTGTGGTCAGGCGCACCATTTCCGCAACTATGCGCAGGAGAAGCTGCCTTACGCCATCGACCGCTACACGAACGAGGTGAACCGGCTCTACGGCGTGATGGATACGCGGCTCAAGGGTCGCGAATTTCTCGCCGGCAGTTATTCGATCGCCGACATGGCGGCCTATCCTTGGGTGCGACCCTACAAGAACCAAGGTCAGGATCTCGCCGAGTTTCCAAACCTCGAGAAATGGTTCCAGCGCCTGCACGACCGCCCCGCGGTTGCCAAAGCCGTCAGGATTGGGGAGGAGCTGCGCTCCAACTACAATCTTGCCACCGACAAGGATGCGCAAAACGTCCTGTTCGGCCAGCGCGCCCGGCGCTAGGGGTCGAGCCGACTTTCCCTTCGCTCAATCGCGCGCCGAGCCCGTTCGCGGCGGTGTCGGGCGTACGCTCTGGATGCGGGTGCGGGCCTAACGGGCGCCGCGGATCACCGCTCGAGCTCGGCGCAGCTTATTAATTGACGGCGGGCAGGCTCTGCGTGCTCCAGATCAAGATGGCGCCGTCCTCGCCGGCCGAGATCAGGCGCCGCCCGCCATCGGCAAAACCTAGCGCCCGCACGGGCCCGCTGTGTCCACGCAACACGCGCGCATTTCGCATGGCGCGCAGGTCCCACAGCTTGACCAACCCGTCGGTGCCGGCTGTGGCCAAGAGCGGGCGATCGCTCGGCATAAAGGCGATCGAGGTCACCCGGCCGCTATGCGCCCGAAACGAGCGCTGTAGGCGCGAGGAGGACGTCGACCACACGCTGATGGACCCATCCATGCTGCCGCTCGCCACCAGGCGTCCGCCAGGGGCAATTTCGAGCGCGCTGACGCCCGCCAGCGGGCCCCGGTAGGTGCGGCCGAGACCGCGCGGCTCGGTGCGCCACACCCTGATCATGTGGCCCGGTCCGTTGGCCACGAGCAGCGGCCGCGATCTGGCCGCGGCCACCAGGTCGGACACACTTTCCCCCGCCTCGACCAGCGCGGAGGATGTGGACGGATCGCGAATATCAAACATCGTCAGCGGTGCAGCCGGGCTGGCGGCAACGAAGAGATTGGGGTCGTCGGTAAAGGCCAGCGAACTTATCGGGCCATCCTGTAGATGGTAGAGTTTCAATCTTTCAGCACGTTGCAGGTCCCACAGCACAATCGCACCCGCCTTGTGCCCCGTCAGCGCGCGACGATCGTCGAGTGCCAGCGCCGTGGCCGGCCCCTCCTCAAGCTCGATCGTGCGCACGAGCGCGCTGGACAGGCTATTCCAAATTTTTAAGGTCGCATCCGCCCCAGACGAGACGATCCAGTGGCGCGCATCATCGCTGGCGAGCGCCGTCACCGCGCCATTGTGCCCGCTCAAGCGCCCGACCTGGGCAAGATCGCTCGTCTGGCTTGCCCCCGACTCGGCGCCGCGTTTCTCATAGGGCGGCAAGCGGCTTTGATAGCTGACCGCCACCCAGGCGATCAAAAGTCCCGCGACAAGCTTGTAAATCAGTGACCGCCAGCGCCGCGACGGCAATCCCCAGCGCCGCACGCGACGCCCCTTTGGCGATGCCGGCCGTTCCTCGGCGCCGACGGCGCGGGCCTTGGGCGTGGGCACGTCCCTCTTTACGGCCCGCTGGGCGCGTGCGGGCGCGTCCAACCCGTAGGGCACCCGCCCGAAGCCGAAAAGACGTTTGGGTCCCGAGGCGGATGCGGCCGCCGAGGCCACCGCGCGCTTTTTTGCTGCCTTGCGCCGGCCAGCGGCCGGCTCCGCCTCGACCTTTGGCGCGGGCTTGCGCAGCGGCCGGCGACTTTTTAGGGCATCGATGAAATCAAGCAGTTGGCCTTGCGGCTGCGGCGCGTCCGGCGGCAGCGGCACAAGCGTCGCCTCCTTGTCGGGCGAGCGCACATCGGGCGCGTCTTTGCCTCCTGCAACCGGCGTTGCAGGCGCCTGCGATCGCTTGCGGCCAAGCGTGCGCACAAGCGCCAGCCGGAGGCCGAGCCCACCGCTGGCGCGCTTGAGCTCGGGCGCCAACAGCGCGCCGCGCCAGGCCGCGATCGATTGCGGTCGCTCCGTCACTTCCAGATTGAGAGCCGTGTCGATTGCCGTCAGAAAGGAGGCCCGATAGGAGCTCAACGCCGCCTCGCGCGCGGTGACGTAATCGTCCGCCACCATGCGCGAGGGTGAGTCTGGGGGGCGCTTGCCGGTGATGGCATGATAGAGCGTCGCGCCCAGGGCATAGATGTCGGTCCAGGGTCCCTGCTTGCTTGCCGTGGTCGCGTACTGCTCATAGGGACTGTAGCCTGGCTTCACCAGGGCACTAACCGTCCGGGAATGTGAGATCATCTCGCCGCGCGCCGAGCCGAAATCGATCAGCACGGGCGATCCATCCGTGCGAATAATGATGTTGTCGGGCGCGATGTCGCGGTGCAGGAAATTTGCCTTGTGGACAAACTCGAGCGCGTCGAGCAGCGGCGTCAAAATGCGGTCGAGCTCCGCTTGCCGCGGGGCGCGCTTCAGGCGACCGAGCCAAGACTTGAAACTGCCCCCCTCCTCGAAGGCGATCACCATGTAGCCGGTATCGTTGGCCAGGAAGTAGCGATACACCCCGACGATGTTCGGGTGCACGAAGCGGGCAAGCGTCTTGGCCTCCGAAATGAAGCGATCGAGGCCCCACTTGAAGTCTTCCGCACACCCCTCAGAGCGCGGCGACGCATTGATGGTACCGACCCGGGCGGCAAAATCGGCGGGAAAGTATTCCTTGATGGTGACGAGACGGCCGAGCGCGATTTCCTCGGCCAAGTAGGTGATGCCGAAGCCGCCGGCACCTAGGACCCGCTTGATCTGGTAGTCGCCGACGAGCTCCGTCCCTTCCGGCAAGGCCAGAAGGTTCGTGCTGGACGCCGGCTTGGGTTGCATCGCCTTCCCCATTGCGGCCCGTACGAGCTTGCAGGGGGCAACCCCGCGACAGATTTGGCCTTCTTCCCGGCGCCAACATGCGCCCCCTGTCCCGCCCGCACTCACGAACCGAACGCGACAGCATTACAGGCAATAATATGGCGGAACAATGAGCCCCGCAGCAGATCAGCAGCGAATGTGCAACACCTCAGGCGTGCGGCCATGTTCCTGCCGTCATACTCTTGCAACGATGCGAGCGATTCGTGCGGGAAGTCAGCCGTGAAGCGTCTGGCACGCTGTGCAAAGACGGCGGCGGTGCAAGTTGGTTCGGCACCGGCGCGCGACGCCCAGCTGGTCTTGCCACACACGCGTGTGTTTGCGTCCCCGCCATCCGCACATCCCAACTTGGCCGCGACGGCGGCACCAACGCCTGCACACGAAAGGAGTGAGAGCACAATGAAGGACAGCAAGCGCAGCGCCGTCGAGACGTCGCTTGAGGGCTCCGGCGCCTCGATTCCCAACCGCATCCTCGGGACCCTCCGCGATGCGCTCCACGCCGCCAGCCGCGAATCGACGGGCGAGGTCAGCGGGCGCGCGCGGGCCCCGCACGAGCCCGCGGTAAAACCGCCCGCGCTGACCACCAACCCGGTCGCGGCGAGTGTGCCGGCGGCCTCTGAGCGGGTCCAGCCGCCGCTACTACCCCAACTGACCCCGCCGGTCAGCGCGGCGGAAGCGCTGAGATTGGCCAAGACGCCCGCGGTCGCCGATTGCGAAGCGAAGGAGCCAACAACCAGGGTCGTGCGCGCCATGCCCACGCTCAAGCCGGTGCCGGCGAGCGCCGCCATGGACGACGTCGGCCGGACCCAGGCCGTGCGTGGCAAGCCCAAGGTGATCCGCTCCAGCTTCCACCAGGACCCCGTCGTCGGCTGGCTCGTGATCGTCGGTGGGCCGGGCCTCGGGGCCTATCGCCCAATCTATGAGGGCAACAACACGCTTGGCCGCTCCAAGGCACAGCGCATTCCCATCGACTTTGGCGACGATTCCATCTCCTCGGAGGAGCAGGCCTATATCCGCTACGATTCCGTCGATCGCTCGTTCCTGTTTGTTCCCAACCTGGCCAAGACCAACATCGTCTCGATCAACAACAAAAAGCCGACCGCGGCCGTGCCGCTCCAGGCCATGGATGTGATAACGGTAGGGCGTACACAGCTCGCCTTTGTGCCGTTTTGCGGCGAGGAGTTTGACTGGTCGGAACTGACAGATCTCAAGGAGTAGCAGTGGCGTTTCAATATGCCGGTTGTGCCAGCCAAGGCGCGCGCAGCTACCAGGAGGATGCGGCCGCCATCCGCACGGCCGCCGGCGAAGAGGTCCTGATTGGCGATGGGCATGCCGGAAGCGCGGCCGAGTTCACCCTCGCGCTCGCCGACGGCATGGGCGGACACGCCGGCGGCGCACTGGCAAGTGAACTTGCCTGCCGTACCTATCTTGCGGCCATGGCCTCCTCATCGGGCGACCTTTCGGCACGTCTCGAGGAGGCCCTCTCCCGCGCCAACGCGGCGATTGCCGATTACGTGGTGGAGCATCCGGCCCTCAACGGCATGGGCTGCACGCTGGTCGGCGCCGCCTTTGGTGGCTTTGGTATCGAATGGGTGAGCGTCGGCGATAGTCCACTTTATCTCGTCCGTCTCGGTAAGATCGAACTCCTTAACGAGGATCATTCCCTGGCTCCCGAGCTCGACAAACTGGCGGCGGCCGGCAAGATCAGCCGTGCGGACGCCCGCAACGATCCCCGCCGCCACTTCCTCCGCTCTGCCTTGACCGGCAGCGCACCCGAAATGGTCGATCGTCCTCACCGGCCGCTGCGACTCGAGCCCAATGATGTGATCGTGCTCGCCAGCGACGGGATCGGCACCTTGGAGAAAGAAGAGATTTTGGCCGCGGTCGAGGCGCACGCCTCGGCAGGTCCGGCCGACATGGCCAATGCGCTCCTGCGTGCGGTGGAGGCCAAGGGCGAAACTTACCAGGACAATACCACTATCGTGGTGGTGGTCGTCGGCCCCAACTGAGCCGCCAGCGGGCCAAGCGGTTTGGCGATTGGGGGCAGCGGCCATGAACCAAGGGCTCGTTCATGCCCGTCACGCTAAGCCCCCGGCATGGCGCCGCACTGCAGGTGGGCACGCGCGCAACGGCTATCGGGCCGCATTGCGGCTGCCGTGACAGGCCCTTGGATCGGAGCTACGGTGCGGACGGTAGATGCCGCTCTTTGCTTTTGCATCGAGAGCGGCTGGGACCGGTCGGCGGCAGCAGAAGAGGCGTTCGCAGCGCAGCCTTCGGGCACCGGTTGGGACCTTGCCGGTCGCGCGATTGCGGCGTTCCGCTCGCGCGATTTTTCTTGGCGCGGGCGGAGCACGGGAATGCGAACAAAAGTGAAGGCGATCGAAACGTTGGCCTGCGATGCGGGTTGGCGCAACTACCACTTCGTCAAACTCACTACCGAAGAGGGTGTGGTCGGGTGGAGCGAATTCGACGAAGGCTTTGGTTCACCGGGTGTCGGCGCCATCATCGAGCGCCTGGCGCCGCGCGTCGTTGGCCAGGCGGTCGGCGAGCACGAGCGCATCTATGCCGAGCTGCATTGCCTTACCCGGCCCGGCTCTGGCGGCGTCGTGGCCCAGGCCTTGGGCGCCATCGAGAACGCCCTCCTGGATGCCAAGGCGCGAACGCTCGGCGTGCCCTGTTACCAATTGTTAGGCGGCAAAATCCGCGACCGCATTCGCGTCTACTGGTCACATTGCGCGACCTGGCGCATCAATCACCCGACCTACTATACGCCGGCGATCACCGAGCTCGACGGCGTCAAGGCGATGGGCCGGGAAGTGCGCGAGAAGGGCTTCAGCGCCCTCAAGACCAATATCTTTCTCTACGAGGGCGACGGTAAAAACCCGAAAGGATGGCGGCCCGGCTTTGCTGTTCCCTTCTATCCGGAGCTCAACCTCGACAGGCGCGTGCTGCGCAGCCTGCGCCTGCATCTAGAGGCTATGCGTGAAGGGGCCGGGCCCGATGTGGACTTGCTGCTCGACCTCAACTTCAACGCCAAGACCGAAGGCTACCTCAAGATTTTGCGTGAGATCGCCGCCATCGACATGTTCTGGATCGAAATCGACAGCTTCAGCCCGGAGGCACTGGGCTACATCCGCCGGCAAAGTCCGCATCCCATCTCCTCATGCGAGACCTTACTCGGCGTGCGCGAGTTCATGCCGTACTTCCGCGAGCAGGCCATGGATGTGGCAATCATCGACACCCCCTGGAACGGAGTATGGCAGTCTATGAAGATCGCCGCGCTGGCCGAGGCGCACGAGGTCAACGTCGCCCCGCATAATTTCTACGGCCACCTCTGCACCATGATGAATGCCCACTTCGCGGCCGCCGTGCCCAACCTGCGCATCATGGAAACCGATATCGATCGCCTCGCCTGGGATGACGAGCTGGTCAGCCATGCGCCGGTCTATGAGGCTGGCCACCTGGTCCTGCCCGACCGCCCGGGCTGGGGCACCGAACCCAATGAAGCCGCCATTCGCGCACGACCACCGAAGGCGCAGGGCGGCCTGCTCGGCTACGGACAGAATGCCAGGTCTGCTCCGCAGACGTGAAGTTGGCGCTCGTGCGGCTCACATCGATCAAGGCGATTGCCGTTGCGCTTGCCTTGGCAGGCTGCAGCAACAATCCCTATCCGGCCGGCGATCGCGCCCGGAAGATCCTGTATTCGTCCTTTAGCGAGGCGCCCAAGACGCTCGATCCGGCCGTCGCCTACACCACGGCCTCCCACATTGTTACCGGCAATGTCTACGACACGCTGCTCGAGTACCACTTTCTCAAGCGTCCCTATGAGCTGATGCCCGCCCTCGCCGAGAGCGTGCCCTCGGCCGTCCCGCACCCCGACGGCGGCGTGTCATACCTGTTCAAAATCCGCGACGGCATCCTGTTCCACGCCGACCCTTGTTTTCAGTTGAGCCAAGGCGACGGCCGCAGCCGCAAGGTGACGGCTGCCGATTTTGCCTTCGAGCTGGCGCGACTGGCCGACCCGACCGTCAACAGTCCGCTGGCCGGCAGCTTCGCTCAGGTGCAGGGCTTCGCCCCGTTCGCCGAAAGGCTTGCGGCCATGCGCCAGGCCGATCCGACCTTCGCCGCCCTGCCGTCACACGAGCAGTACCAACGCGCCGGCGGCATCGCCGGCGTCATCGTCCGCAACGAGCGTGAGCTCGAAATCGTTCTCAGCGAAGCCAAGCCGCAAATGCTCTACTTCTTCGCCATGCCATTCACCACGCCGGTGCCGTGGGAAGCGGTCGCCTACTACAACGGCCAACGGGGCCGGGAGCACTTTGCCGATCACCCCGTCGGCACCGGGCCCTACCGGCTGGCGGTCTACGAAAAGCAGTACCGCATGCAGCTGGAGCGCAATGAGACTTGGTACGGGAGCCAGGCAGGCATGCCGGCCGCGCCGGGCGCCACCTTTCCGCGCGAGATCGATCAACAGGATATCGTCAGCAAACAGGTTGACGGTGACTATGCCGGCCGTCGCCTGCCCTTTCTTGACCGCATCAACTTCGTGCGCGAACGCGAGGACATCCCGCGCTTCAACAAGTTCCTGCAGGGCTATTACGACGAAGGCCACATCATCAAGGAGAGTTTCGACGCCGTCGTGCAGAACGATGCGCTGTCACCGCAAATGGCGGCGCGCGGCATGCGGCTCGACAAGACCGTGGAGCCAAGCATTTTCTATATCGGCTTCAATATGGACGATCCGGTGGTGGGCACCGCCGCCGGCGAGCGCGGACGCAAACTGCGCCAGGCGATGAGCCTAGTGATCGACGCCAAGGCCTATCTCGAACTGTTTCTCAACGGCCGCGGCGTGCTGGCGCAAACCCCGTTGCCGCCGGGGATTTTCGGCTACGACCAAACCTACAAGAACCCGTTTCGTCAGCTCGATTTGGCGCGCGCACAAAAACTGCTCGCCGAGGCCGGCTACCGCAACGGCCTCGATGCGCGCACCGGCGCACCGCTAAAGCTTTCCTTTGATACGCCGAACACGACCGCGCAGGCGCTCCTACAGTATCAGTTTTACGTATCGGCTTGGCGCCAACTCGGGCTCGACGTCGAAATCAACGCCTCCACCTACAATCAATTCCAGGCCAAGGTGCGCCGCGGCGCCTATCAACTCTTTACCTGGGGATGGATCGCCGACTTTCCCGATCCGGAAAACTTCTTCTTCCTGCTCGAATGCGGCAATGCTCAGTCGAAGAGCGGCGGACCGAACACTGCCAACTTTTGCAACGGCGCCTTCGATCGCCTGTACCATGAAATGAAGAGCCTACCCAACGACGTGCGCCGCCAGGGGTTGATCAAGAGCATGCTCGCCCTCACCGAACAGGAGCGGCCCTGGATCGAGCTGTTTCACAATGAGGAGTATGCGCTGAGCCATGCCTGGGTGATCAACTCCAAGCCGATGGGCCTGTCCTATCCCACCTACAAATATATGGACGTGGACCCGGAGCTCAGATCGCGCCTGCAGTCGGAATGGAACGTACCCGTGCGCTGGCCGCTCTACCTGGCGCTACTGGCGATCGTCGCCGTCACCATCCCGGCTGTGCGCACCTTCTATCGGGAGCGGCAGTGATGGCGGCCTATCTCATCCGTCGCACAATTTACGGGCTCTTCACCGTACTTGGCGTGCTCCTGCTGCTGTTCGTGCTGTTCTTCGCGGTCACGGATCCCGACGATATCGCCCGCAAGGCGGTGGGCGAGCGCGCGCGCCCCGAGGTCTATGCTTTGTGGAAAAAGAACCATGGCTACGACCGGCCGCTGCTTTTGAACCGCGCCTACGCCGCCGCCGACAGTCGACGCTATAGCGATACGCTGCTGTTTGATCACTATCGGCGGATGCTCACGTTCGATTTCGGCAACAGCGATGCCGACGACTCCGCCATCGCCCGTCGGCTCAAGGAAGGCATGGGGCCGAGCCTCAGCCTAACCGTGCCGCTGTTCGCCCTTGGCCTCGTCGTCAGCGTACTGCTCGCATTGTTCGTGGCGTTTTTCCGCGAGACCTATATCGATCGCGCCGTGCTGGTGTTGTGCATGTTGACGATGAGTATCGCCAGCCTGCTCTATATCATCGGGGGGCAGTATTTGATCGGCATGCTGCTGAAGTGGTTCCCGATCTCCGGCTTCGCCTTCGATCCCTATCTGGCGGGTCGTTTCCTGGCCCTGCCCGTCCTGGTCGGTGTCGTCGCCGGCATTGGCGCCGATGTGCGCCTCTATCGCACCATTTTTGTCGAAGAAAGCAACCGCGACTACGTCCGCACCGCCAGGGCCAAGGGATGCGGGGAGGCGCGCGTGATGCTGGCCCACGTCCTGCGCAATGCATTGATCCCCATCCTGAGCAACATCGTCATTACCATTCCGTTTCTGTTCACCGGCGCGCTGCTGCTCGAATCCTTCTTCGGCATTCCTGGCCTCGGCTCCCTCACGGTGGAAGCCATCCAGGGCAATGACTTCTCCACCCTCAGAACCATGGTGTATCTCGGGGCCTTGCTGTTCATCGCCGGGCAGATCCTGACCGATGTCAGCTACGCCCTCGCCGATCCGCGCGTACGCCTCACCTGAAAGCCCGCCGGTTTGTCCTCGCTTTCGAACATGCTCGTCGTCTTGCTGCTAGCTGGGAGTGTCTGGCTGGCGCGCGTCGTCTCGCGCGACCGCTTCTGGCGCGAGAATGCTAGCCAACTTTGGCGGCGCCGGCCCATTGCCCTTATCACGCTGGCCCTGTTTGTTGGCATCGGGCTGATGGATTCGATCGGCTGGGTCGGCGGCGGCACGCCCGGCGACGACGACGTCGCGGCGCTGCGCTCGCGCACGCTGATCGATCGCCTGTTCCAGCCCGAACGCATCACCGAATCGAGCTATTCAGCGCCGCTGGCCAGCGTCAGCTTCTATGGCGGCCAGCCGCTTACTCACCCGGGCCGGCACCTGCTCGGCACCGACATCCTGGGCCGGGATGTGGTCTATCGCACAGCCAAGGGCGTGCGCGTGGCGCTGCTGATCGGCGGCTTCACCAGCCTGATCGTCATCCCCATCGCCCTATTGTTCGGCGTGTCGGCGGGCTATTTCGGCAAGCGCATCGACGATGCCGTGTTTTTCCTGATGACGGTGCTAGCGTCGGTGCCTTCGCTGCTGCTGCTAATCGCGCTCGTCATGGTGATGGGTCGCGGCACGTTGCAGGTGTGTGTCGCTCTCGGCATTACTGGCTGGGTGCACTTCTGCCGCATCGCCCGCGGCGAAACCTTGAAGTTGCGCGAGGCCGAGTTCGTCGACGCTGCCCGCGCCCTCGGCGTCTCCGACCTCACCATCATTCGCCGGCATGTGCTCCCCAACATCGCCCACCTCATCATCATTACCTTCGCCTTGTCTTTCACCGGCCTGGTCCTGGCGGAAACGATCCTGTCCTATCTTGGCATCGGGCTCGAGGGCAGCTGGGGCCAGATGATCGACCAGGCCCGCAACGAGCTGTCGCGCACGCCGATCATCTGGTGGAATTTGACCGGAGCCTCGCTGGGACTGTTCGCGCTTGTGCTTGCCGTCAATATGATCGCCGATGCGCTGCGCGACATCATCGACCCGCGCACGCGCAGGGAGGGCCAATGAGCACGCCCCTGCTTGCGGTGGAGAATCTGGTCCTGACCTTTCCCGGCGAAGGCGGCAGAGTTGCCGTCGTCGACAAGGTCAGCTTGGCGATTGGGCGCGGCGAGACGCTGGCGTTGGTTGGCGAATCGGGCTGCGGCAAATCCCTGACCGCCCTTGCCATCATGCGGCTGCTGCCAAAGCCCGGCCGCATTGAGGCCTCGAGCCGCATCGAGTTCGATGGCCGCAACCTGCTCGAATTGTCGGTGCCCGAGATGCGCTCGATCCGTGGCGGCGCCATCGGCATGATCTTTCAGGAACCGATGACGAGCCTCAATCCCGTGACCAGCGTGGGCCAGCAGGTGCTGGAGGCGGTGTTGCTGCACGAAAAGGTTTCGCGCCGGGCCGCACGCGAACGCGTGATCGAGCTGTTCCAAATGGTGGGCATTCCCGATCCAGGCGCCCGCTTTGGCGCCTATCCGCATCAGCTCTCCGGCGGTCTCAAGCAGCGTGTCATGATCGCCACGGCGATGGCCATGCGCCCGCGCCTTTTGATTGCCGATGAGCCGACCACCGCGCTCGACGCCACGATCCGCGCCCAGATCCTGGAGCTGTTGCGGCAACTCTCCGCCACGACCGGCACGGCCGTGTTGCTGATCACGCATGACTTCGGTGTGGTCAACGAGATCGCCGATCGCGTCGCCGTCATGTACGCCGGCATGATCGTCGAGGAAGGCACGCGCCGCGATTTGCTGGGCCAGCCGCGCCACCCCTATGCCCAGGGCTTGCTCAAATCCATTCCGCGTCCTGAGGCGCGCGGCGGCAGGCTCGAGGAGATCAAGGGTGTAGTTCCGCGCCCCGGGCGTTGGCCGCCCGCGTGTCGCTTCGCACCACGCTGCCCGTCCGCCTTCGACCGCTGCCGGGCAGAGCTACCACACCGGACGGAGGTTTCGCCCTCGCAAGGTGCCTGGTGCCACCTCGTCGAGTACGAGGTGCACGCATGACGGTGCTCAGCGCCGATGCCCTGCTGGAGGTGCGCGGCTTGCAGACCTGGTTCCCGATTCGCTCGGGGGTGTTGCGGCGGGTCAATGGTGCGGTGCGCGCCGTCGACGGCGTCGACCTCACCGTCTACCCCGGCGAGACCCTGGCCCTGGTGGGCGAATCGGGATGTGGCAAGACCACGGTCGGCCGCACGCTGCTGCGGCTGGTCGAACCCACCGGGGGCAACATCTGGTTCGGCGGCGTCAATCTAACGCGACTTTCTCGCGACGCCTTCAGGCCCTACCGCCAGAAAATGCAGATCGTCATGCAGGATCCTGGCGCGGCGCTCGATCCACGGCTGACGGTGCGCGATACCATTGCCGAGGGCATGGACGCCTTCGGCCTCGGCGCAAACGCCGAGCAGCGCACGCAGCGCGTCGCCGATCTGATGCGCCGCGTCAGCCTGGATCCGGAATTGATGTGGCGCTATCCGCACGAATTCTCGGGCGGACAACGGCAACGGATCTCAATTGCGCGCGCGCTCGCCGTCGAGCCGGTGCTGTTGATCTGCGATGAAGCGACCTCGGCCCTCGACGTCTCGATCCAGGCGCAAATCCTAAACTTGTTGGGTGAGCTCAAGGCCGAGCGAAAACTGACTTACCTCTTCATCACTCACGATTTGGGGGTGGTTCGCTACTTCGCCGACCGCGTCGCCGTCATGTATCTCGGCCGTATCGTCGAGCTGGGGCGCACCGAGCGCGTCTTTGCCGAGCCCGCGCATCCCTATACCAAGGCCTTGCTCGCCTCGATCCCGTCGCTTGACCCAGAGCGCCGGGGCGTCAAGCCGATGGCGCTCGGCGACGTGCCATCTCCAAGCCGCCCGCCATCGGGTTGCCACTTCCACCCGCGCTGTGCGGTACGGCTTGCCACCTGCAGCAGATACGATCCGCCGGTCATGCCGCTGCGCGATGGCTTCTCGCGCTGCGTGCTCACGCCGGACGCCGAGGCCAGCCAGCCCGACCGAGCCGACATCGCGATGGCGACCTCGTCCAAGTCCTATTCTGCTGACGGGACAACGGAGCCGCAGCCATGACGCGGGTCTTGCATCGCGCCGTCAACCGCAGCTATCCGGCAGCCGAGTCGGGCAGCGGCATTTGCCACTCGACAGCACCGGCAAGCTCTATATCGACGCCAGCGGCGGAGCGGCGGCTTCCTGCCTTGGTCACGGCCGCCCCGACGTGCTGGCGGCCATGCAGGCCCAGCTCGACAAGCTGGCCTATGCGCCTTCGAGCTTCTTCACCACCCGCCCGGCCGAGGAGTTGGCGCATCGGCTCGTCGCCCACACGCCGCCCGGCATGTCCAAGGTGGTTTTTTGCAGCAGTGGCTCCGAGCCCATCGGGCCTGCTTGAAGATGGCGCGGCACTACTTTGTGGAGAGGCAGAAAATTCATTGGGCGTTGCCAGTCCGATCACGGCATCGGGCTTGGGGCGCGGCCCGGCGGCAGGCGGCACGGGCGCCTGGCCGCGCGGGCGCCGTTCGGCAGGCTCTGCTGGTCCCTTCGGGTGGCAATGTCGATGGCCGCAGCGGCGACCAGGTCTTGCTGGCACCGCCATTCATCGTCACGGGCCCTGAGGTCGAGACGATCGTCGAGATGCTGGCGCTTGCGACTGACGATGCCCTGATCGAGATCGGCGCGGCTTGAGCCGAAAGGGGCGGCGGCCGCGCCCCGTTTGTGCTGGAAGCGCGCGGGGAGCGCGCCCGAGCGTGGCCGGTGCCGGGGCTCCCCGCCCCTATTGCGCTGCCGTCACTAGGATCTCGACCAGATCCTGTCCGGCCAGGGCGGCGACACCAATGCAGGCCCGTTGTGGTGGATTGGCGCGGTCCACCCATTGATCCCAGGCGCGGTCCATCTCCGGCTTGCGGCCCATGTCGGTGATATAAACGGTGGCGCGTAGGATGCGTGATTTGTGGGAGCCTGCATCGGCTAGGCACTTGTCGATTTCGGCAAGCGCGTCGAGGGTCTGCTCGTAAAGCGCACCCGACTTGTCCTTGGCGGTAGCAACCGCATAGACGATGCCGTCGTGGGCGACGGCCCGACTACGCGTGGGTGTGGTGCCGGCAAAGCGCGTGATCATTGGGGGGCTCCTCAAGTTTCGACGCGGCGACTGTAGAGGTGCCTTGGCGATTGGCAACGCGGGAAGTGCTTGACCCAGGCGCCCGCGGCCCTCTAGGCAAGGTGCCAGGGCCGGCGCGTGACGCTACGTCTGGGGGCGAAGGCCAAGCGGCGCAGGCCAAAAGGGCGAAGGCGAGGGGGGCCGACGGCAAGATCGATCGGCCAGCCCTCGCCCTGGGTCGATCGGCAAGGCGGCCGCTCGCTGGCGTGGCGCTTGCAGATCGACGCCTTGCCGGCCGATCGAGGCGGCATCGGCATGAAATCGCATGCAGACGGAGCGACGCATGGCTGATGGCAGGAAAAATCCCACCGACACCTTGCAGGCCGGCAGCACCGGCGACTGGGAGGTCGTCATCGGACTTGAGGTCCATGCCCAGGTTGCCTCGAAGGCCAAGCTGTTCTCCGGCGCCTCCACCGCATTCGGCGGCGCGCCCAATAGCCACGTGTCCCTGGTCGATGCCGCAATGCCCGGCATGCTACCGGTGATCAATCAGGGCTGCATCGATCAGGCCGTGCGCACGGGTTTGGGTCTGGCGGCGCAAATCAATCTCAGCTCCGTGTTCGACCGCAAGAACTACTTTTATCCCGATCTACCGCAGGGCTATCAGATCTCCCAGTATAAGCAGCCGATCGTCGGCGCCGGCAAGGTCGAGATTGAGGTGGATGGGAAAGTACATACGGTCGGCATCGAGCGGTTGCACCTGGAACAGGATGCAGGCAAGCTCGTGCACGATCAGCATCCCGAACATTCTCTTGTCGATCTCAATCGTTCGGGCGTAGCGCTGATGGAGATCGTCTCCAAACCGGACTTGCGCTCGGCCAAGCAGGCGCAGGCCTATGTCACGAAGCTGCGCTCGATCCTGCGCTATCTCGGCACCTGCGACGGTGACATGGAAAAAGGTAACTTGCGTGCCGACGTCAATGTCTCGGTGCGCCGCAAAGGCGCCAAAGAGCTTAGCACGCGCTGCGAGATCAAGAACGTCAACTCTATTCGCTTTATTGGTCAGGCCATCGAGGTGGAGGCCCGCCGCCAGATCGATATCATCGAAGACGGTGGCAGCGTCGAACAGGAGACGCGCTTGTTCGATCCGACGCGGGGCGAGACCCGCTCGATGCGCTCCAAGGAGGAAGCGCACGACTATCGCTATTTCCCCGATCCTGACCTGTTACCACTCGAATTGACGCAAGCCTACGTCGACGACCTGCAACGGCATCTGCCCGAGCTGCCGGACGCCAAGGTTCAACGCTTCACCAAGGACTACAGGCTCTCCACCTATGACGCGCGTGTCCTTACCGCCGAGCGCGAAAACGCCGATTTCTTTGAGGCCGTGGCCAAGGAACGCGCTGGCGCTGCTGCGCCGCGCGACGGCAAGATGGTGGCCAACTGGGTCATCAACGAGCTGTTTGGCCGCCTCAATAAGGAGGGCCTCACGATTGCCGCCAGCCCGATCTCCAGCGCCCAGCTTGGCGCCATCATCGATCTGATCAGCTCGGGTGCGATTTCCGGCAAGATCGCCAAGGACGTGTTCGAGATCGTCTGGCGCGAGGGCGGCGAACCCGTCGACATCGTCGAACGACGCGGCCTCAAGCAGGTCACCGACACCGGCGCCATCGAGACTGCCATCGACGCCATTATCGCCGCCAACCCCGACAAGGTCGCCGGCGTTCAGGCCAAACCTGCCATGCTCGGCTGGTTCGTCGGCCAGGTCATGAAATCGACCGGCGGTAAGGCAAATCCGCAGGCGGTCAACGATGTCTTGAAGAGGAAACTGGGGCTTGCCTGAGCGGCCCGCGATCGGCACCCCTCGCTACGGCAGGCGCCGGGGATGCCAGCACACCCCGATCGTCCACAAGCGGGGGCGCCCCTCCCGCGCCGCGGGCGTCGGCTTGGCCACGCACGGAGATAAAGCGCCGTTCAGGCCTTTGCCGCGGCCGCCTTTGCCGTCCGCGCTTTACCCGCCATCTTCTTGAGCTGGCGCCGCGCCCGCAAGGTATTGCCCTGGCTGCGGGTGAGCTTCTTGCGCGGCAGCGCCCGACGTGCCTTTTTCTTCTGCTTTTCGACATTGCGCATTGAACGAACCGCCATCTTGAGCTCCTGTCTCGCTCGCTTTCGGCGCCGATGTAAGGTCTTTCTCGGCGCCGCACAAGTTGAATTCGAAGCCCGCGGCACGCCTTGCAGCAGCCTTTTCGCCGGGCCGCACACTGGCTACAACTGCGGTCATGGCAAAGAGGAGGTGTGCCCATGCGAACCGTGGCGCTCGAGGAGCATTTCACCGTCCCATCCCTAGTCCGCCGCATTAGCCCCGATGCCATCAGCCGGCGCGGTTTCGGCAAACGAACGGCCGTGCCGGGCCGCGCCAACCCGCTCGATCTGTTGCCCGAAATCGGCGCCGCGCGGCTCAAATCCATGGATGCTTCCGGCATCAGCGTCCAGGTGCTGTCGACCTCGGGGCCTGGTGCCGATTTGGTGGATGGTGCCGAGGGCGTCGCGATCGCGCGCGAGATGAACGACGCCTTGGCTGAGGCGATCGCGCGTCACCCCGACCGCTTCCAGGGCTTTGCGCACCTGCCGATGCGCGAACCGGACGCCGCCGCCGAGGAGCTCGTCCGCTCAGTCAAGACGCTCGGCTTTCGCGGGGCGCTCATCAACGGCATGACAAATGACCGCTTTCTCGACGATGGGCGCTTCGAGCCCATCCTCGCGGCGGCCCAGGACCTCGACGTTCCGATCTATCTGCATCCGCATCTGGCGCCGCAGGCCGTGCGCGAGCTCTACTACGGCAACCTCCCCGGCACCGCCGGCTACGTACTGGAGGCGGCCGGCTGGGGCTGGCACGCGGAAACGGCCGTGCATGTGTTGCGCCTCGTCTTGGCCGGGACCTTGGATCGGCATCCCCGACTCAAGCTGATCATTGGTCACATGGGCGAGGGGCTGCCGGCCATGCTGGCGCGTTGCGATCAGGTCTCGGAGGCCTATATTCAGCACCTGTCCCGACCGATCAGTCGCACCATTCTCGAGCAAGTCTGGATTACGACCAGCGGCATGTTCAGCCAGCCGCCGTTGCTCGCAGCCCTGTTGACGTTTGGTATCGACCGCATCCTGTTCTCCGTCGACTATCCCTATGCTGCCAATGAAAGCGGCCGTGCCTTTCTCGACTCGCTGGCGCTGGCGCCGGCCGATCTGGCCAAGCTCGCCCACGGCAACGCCGATCGTCTGCTCAAGCTCGGCGCGGGTTCACCCTAGCGCGGCGGCGCGGCTAATCGATCGGACCGCCCGGGGGGACGGCGCCGAGGAGAACTGGACATCCTCGCCGCGTACACTATGTAAGTGCGCCCAAATCGTAAGGGCCCAAACCGTTTGAGCGAGGACGGAGCGATGTTGAGCCGCTGGAGGGATGCCGACGCCCGTAAGGCGATCGAGGGCTACGAAGAGATCGGCGTCAGCGAGGACCTGGCGCTGCGCACCTATAGTACGCGCTTGCTCGGCGGCGATCCGCTGCTCGTGCTGCACGGCGGCGGCAACACCTCGGTCAAAACCCGGCTTGCCGACCTGTTGGGCGAGAGCCACCAGGTCTTGTGCGTCAAGGGGTCGGGCTGGGATATGGCCAGCATCGAGCCGGCCGGGCTGCCGGCGGTGAAGCTTGAACCTTTGCGCAAGCTGCGTCGGCTCGATCGGCTCGCCGACGAGGACATGGTTAACTTCCAACGCACGAACTTGCTCAATCCCAGCGCACCCAATCCGTCGGTCGAAACCCTACTGCATGCCTTCCTACCGGGCACATTCATCGATCACACGCATGCGGCGGCCGTGCTGAGCCTGGTCGATCAGCCAAACGGCCAGGACTTGGTCGAGGACGTCTACAACGGCAGCATGGGCTTCGTGCCCTATGTCATTCCGGGGTTTGGCCTCGCCAAGCTGGCGGCAGGGGTGTTCGAGGCTAAGCCCGACGTCGAAGGGCTGATCCTCCACAAGCACGGCATTTTCACGTTCGGAGACAGCGCACGCGAGGCCTATGAGCGCATGATCGCGATGGTGACGCGCGCCGAGGTGCGATTGGCGAAAGGTCGCCGCAACGTGTTCGCGGCGGCGGCGCTGCCGCCGGCGCTGGCCGACCTCGCCGAGGTGGCGCCCATCATTCGCGGTGCCGTCGCGGTGCGGTCGAGCGCGGCGCCGCCGGAGCCCAAGCGTTTCGTGCTCGAATTCCGTGGCGGCCGCGAGGTGTTGAACTACGTCAACGGCGCCGATTTGGCCGACTACGGCCAGCGCGGCGTGGTTACGCCCGATCACATTATTCGCACCAAAAACCACCCCCTGATCGCGCCGCCGGCACGGGCGGGCAAGCTCGACGCCTTCCAGCAGGGGTTGCGCGCAGCGGTGGCCGACTATGTGGCGAGGTACGACGCCATGTTCCAGCGCCAGAACGCGCGCGTCGGTGGCAGCAAGAGCAAGCTCGATCCGATGCCGCGCGTGGTGCTGGTGCCGGGGCTCGGATTGTTCGGCGTTGGCGCCACGGCAAAGGATGCCACCATTGCCGCCGACCTTGCCGAGAACGCCATCCGTGTCATTACCGATGCCGAAGCCATCGGTCATTTCGAACCTCTCCCGGAAGCGGAGCTGTTCGATGTGGAGTACTGGAGCCTGGAGCAGGCCAAGCTCAAGGGCGCCGTGGCCAAGGCCTGCACGGGCCAGGTGGCGGTCGTGACGGGCGGCGCCAGCGGCATCGGCGCGGCGACGGCGAGGGCGTTTGCCGCCGCGGGAGCGGAAGTGGCGGTGCTCGACCGTGCCGAAGCGGCCGCCACGGCTGTCGCCAACGAGGTGAAGGGCTTGGCCGTCGCCTGCAACGTGTGCGATCGCAGCTCGGTTGCCGCCGCCTTCGCCCGGATCGTGGAAAGGTTCGGCGGCGTCGATATCGTGGTCTCGAACGCTGGCGCGGCCTGGCAGGGGCGGATCGGCGAGGTGGCCGACGACGTTTTGCGCCAGAGCTTTGAACTCAATTTCTTTGCGCATCAGGCCGTGGCGCAGGAAGCGGTGGCCATCATGCAGAAGCAGGCGACCGGCGGCGTCCTGCTGTTCAATGTCTCCAAGCAGGCGGTCAATCCCGGTCCGAGTTTTGGCCCCTACGGCCTGCCCAAGGCCGCGACGCTCGCGCTCATGCGCCAGTATGCGCTCGACTATGGCGAGGATGGCATCCGCGCCAACGGGGTCAATGCCGATCGCATTCGCACGGGATTGTTGACCAACGACATGATTGCCGAACGCGCCAAGGCACGCGGCGTCAGCGAGCGCAGCTACATGGGCGGCAATCTGCTCAAGCGCGAGGTGACGGCCGAGGACGTGGCACAAGCCTTCGTGGCCCTTGCCAAGGCACGTGCCACCAGTGGCCATATCGCTACCGTGGACGGCGGCAACATCGCCGCGGCGCTGCGCTAAAGCAGCACCGACCGGCAGCCGGGGAGCAGGCGAGGGCATCTCTCAAGCCCGCCAGCCAGTCGTTCGAGGCCCTTTTTGGTCGAGGGACTTTCGCTCGAGGCTTGGGCGAACGCCGCACCAGACCATGACCTTGGCCCGCTTGCGACCTACCCTTGAACCTTACGCGCTCTCCGGGGCGCGGTAGGGCCGCCGGCGCTCGCACAAGATTTGCGAGGTGATGCCGAACACGATTTCGCCCTTCTGGTTGCGGCCCTGTGAATTGAGGATGAGCAGCCCCCGGTTGGCCCGCGATTTGAGATCGATCTTATCGGTGAGGCGCGCGCGATACTCGACCGTGTCACCGACCAACACCGGCCGGGGCCAACTAAGGTTCTTGAAGCCCGGCGAGGGGCCGTAGGTGGCGAGCGCGATGCCCTCGGCGCGCGCGGCGGCGCTAGACTGCTGGCGAGCGGCAACGAGGCTGCGGATATAAAGGGCGGCGGTGTGCCAGCCGGACGCGGCCAACGCGCCGAACAGCGAGGCTTTGGCGGCCGCCTCGTCGAGGTGAAACGGCTGCGGATCCCAGGCACGGGCAAAGGCGATGATGCTGTCCTTGCTGAAGTCGTGCCGGCCGAGATCGAAAATCTCGCCCACCTCGCGATCCTCGAAAAACAGATCTGGCTTGCTGCTGAGAGGGCCGGGCGGCGTGCCCTCCCAAAGGTTCAATTGCGTCTTGACTTGACTTTGGGCTTGACCTTGGGCTTGACGCTGGCTGGGGCCTTGCTCGCCGGCGCGGATGGGCGAGCGCAGGCGCGTGAACTGGTTGGTGACCCAGTTGGCGATGACGGCATCGTCGGCGCCAATCAGTTCCACCAGCACCTTTGAGGCGCCGACATCGGGACGCGATTTCAGGACGCGTTTTTGCTGGATCCGGTAGCTGCAGCGCACGCTATCGCCCGGCCTCAATGGCTTTAGCCACTTCACTTCGTCGACGCCGGGCGAGCCGAGGGAGGCCACACGGTTCAAGAGGGCCTCACACACCAGCCGCATCATGATGACGCAGATGTGGTAGCCCGACGCACACAGGCCGCCGACGATGGTCGCCTTTGCCGCCTCGGCGTCCACGTGCATGGGTTGCGGATCCCAGGCGCGCCCGAAGGCGATGATTTCCTCGGCGGTGACGGTCATGGCAGCAGAAAGATAGGGCCG
>Ga0134122_10000496_pt1 | contig 26772 bp, 27 predicted proteins | sample KB302_FD_96461 | JGI IMG/M metagenome (GOLD analysis project Ga0134122, IMG submission 96461) | Terrestrial soil microbial communities without Nitrogen fertilizer from Kellogg Biological Station, Michigan, USA - KB3-0-2 | ecosystem: Environmental > Terrestrial > Soil > Unclassified ...
CGTCCATCCCGGTCAGCTCCGCCATCATGGTCTGGTACTCGAAGATCGAGCGCAGCGTGCCCTGGCTCGCCTCCGGCTGGTACGGGGTGTAGGCGGTGAAGAACTCTCCACGGGAGATCAAATGGTTGATCGGGCTCGGAATCGCGTGATCGTAGGACCCCGCCCCCAGGAAGCACGCGTGGTCGTCGGCGCCCGCGTTCCGGTCCGCCAGCCGCTGCAGGTGGCGCACCAGGTCGGTCTCCGCCATCGCCCCCGGCAGGTTGAGGGGGCGCGAGAGCCGCGCCTTGGTCGGGATGCGGACCAGCAGGTCCTCGATGGAGGAGGCCCCGATGACGCCCAGCATCTCCTTCTGCTGGGCGGCGGTGTTCGAGATGTAGCGCATGCCGTCCCCTTCCCCGCTCTAGTGGCCCGCGCCCGCGGTGAGCTTCTCGTAGTCGGCCGCGCTCATCAGGGCCGCGGCCTCCTTGGGATCGCTCATGCGGATCACCAGCATCCAGCCCGCGCCGTAGGGATCGGAGTTGACCACCTCCGGCTTCTTGGGCAGCTCCGCGTTGACCTCGACCACCTCGCCCGACACGGGGGCGAAGAGGTCGGACACCGCCTTCACCGACTCCACCACCCCGAAGGTCTTGAGCGCGGTGACCTTGGCGCCCACCTTCGGCAGCTCCACGAAGACCACGTCGCCGAGCTGCTCCTGCGCGAAGGCGGTGATGCCGACCCGGGCCCGATCGCCCTCCACCTTGGCCCACTCGTGCTCGCGGGTGTACTTGAGCTCCGCCGGAACGTTCGCCATCGACGCTCTCCTAGGCCTTCTTGGTATGCGAGGGATGGAACGGAGTCTTCACCACGCGCGCCGCGTGCTGCGCGCCGCGGATCTCCACCGTCAAGGCGGTGCCCACCGCGGCGTGCGGCGCCGCCACGTAGCCCATGCCGATCGACCGCTCCACCGACGGTCCGAACGAGCCCGAGGTGACCACGCCCACCGGGTGGCCGTCCGCGAGCAGGCGATAGCCGTGCCGCGGCACCGCGCGCTCCGCCATCTCGAAGCCCACCAGCTTGCGGGGCACGCCCGTCCTGCGCATCGCCTCGATGGCCCCGCGTCCGAGGAAGTCGCCCTTGGCCGGCTTCACCACCCAGCCGAGGCCGGCCTCCAGGGGATTGCTGGTCTCGTCGATGTCGTTGCCGTAGAGCGCGTACTTCATCTCGAGGCGCAGGGTGTCGCGGGCCCCGAGCCCGATGGGCTTGATGCCGTCGGCGCGCCCCGCCTCGATCAGGGCGGTCCAGAGCGCCTCCGCGCGCGCGGCGGGCACGTAGAGCTCGAAGCCGTCCTCTCCGGTGTAGCCGGTGCGCGAGATGATGCCCGCCACCCCCGCGACCGTGCCGCGCACGAAGTGGTAGTAGTCGATGCCGGTCACGTCGCGATCGGCCAGGCGCCCGACCAGCCCTTCCGCCCGCGGCCCCTGCACCGCGAGCAGCGCGGTCTGCTCGCTGACATTGCTCCACTCCGCGCGCCCCTCGCTGTGCGAGGTGACCCACGCCCAGTCCTTGTCGATGTTGGAGGCGTTGACCACCAGCATGTAGTGATCGGCGGCGAGGCGGTACACCGTGAGGTCGTCGACGATGCCGCCCTCCGGGTAGCAGAGGGCCGCGTACTGCACCTGGCCGTCGTGGAGGCCGCTCGCGTCGTTGGTGCAGAGGCGCTGCACCGCGGCGAGGGCGTCGGGGCCCCGCACCTCGAGCTCGCCCATGTGGCTGATGTCGAAGAGCCCCACCGCGGAGCGCACCGTGCGGTGCTCGTCGATGATGCCGGTGTACTGCACCGGCATGTCCCAGCCCCCGAAGGGGACCATCTTGGCGCCCGCCTTGACGTGCACCTCGCGGAGCGGGGTGCGCTTGAGCGGAGTCGCGGAGTGGTCGTCGATCATTCGGGCTGGTCCGGCCGCGGCCCAAGCTTCATGTTGTGAATCGGCCTCATCTTAACGGAAGGTCCCCGGGGTCGCAACGACGGTGTAGCCGCGGCTCTCCATGCAGGCGATCCACTCCCGCTCGAAGCGCGAGCGGCCCGACACGCTGATCGCGCCGCCCGCGATGCCGCCCGCCCCCGCCCCCGCGATCAGCCCCTCGGTCGCGTCCGACACCGTGGAGGCGGGCAGCCCGGTGATCAGCCCGCCCACCGCGGCCCCCGCGGTGCCGAGCGTGAAGAGGTTGCGGAGCACGTTGCCGGCGGGCGACACGTCGCCGTTGTAGTTGGTGCGATAGCCCACCTCCGCCTTGCAGTCCGCCACGTCGAGGCGATGCTGGGTCGCGGTCTGCGCCTGCGCGGCCACCGTGTCCGGGACCTTGGTGGAGCCGCAGCCGGAGGCGGCCAGCGCGGCCGCGAGCACCAGCCCCGCCACGCGCCCGGCCATCACCGTGACCACCATCCCGCCGGTGTCATCCGAGTACCCGGCCGAGCGCGTCGACGAAGCGGTCCGCGTCGGCGTCGGTCATGGCCAGCGAGCAGGCCCCGAGACCGCGCTGGGAGAGCAGCACCCCGTCGTTGACGAGGCCCAGGAACGTGCGCGCGGCCGCCTGGGGGTCGTCGGGACGCGTCGAGCGATAGTCGCTGAGCTTCTTCTTGGTGTGGTGGAGCCAGAACAGCGAGCCCGTCCCGGTCACCTGTCCCGCGTAGCCCTTCTTGCGCAGCAGGCGCCGCACCCCGTCGCGCACGCGCTCGCCCAGGGCCTCGAGCCGGGCGTAGGCCTCGGGGGTGAGCTGCTCCATGGTGGCGATGCCGCCCGCCATCGTGAGCGGGTTGGCGTTGAAGGTCCCGCCGTGGTTGATGCGCCCCTTGCCGTCGCGCGGGTCGTAGAAGTTCATGACGTCCGCCCGCCCACCGAAGGCACCCACCGCGAGGCCGCCGCCGATGATCTTGCCGAGCGTGGTCAGGTCGGGACGGATCCCGAAGCGCTCCTGGGCGCCCCCGCGCCCCACCCGGAACGAGATCACCTCGTCGAAGATGAGCAGGATCCCCAGACGCTGGGTGACCTCGCGCAGCCGCTCGAGGAAGCCCTCGCGCGGGGGGACCAGGCCCGCGTTGGCCAGCAGCGGGTCGACCAGCAGCGCCGCGATGTCGCTCCCCTGCTTCTCGAGGATCTTCGCGCACGCGTCCGCGTCGTTCCACGGCAGCGTCACCACGTGCTTGAGCACCATGGGCGGCACGCCCGCCGACCACGCCACCGACTTCGGCCGCTTGCGCGAGCCGGCGGCGGCCGGGTCCGGCGCCACGCTCACCAGCACCCAGTCGTGCGTGCCGTGATAGGCGCCCTCGAACTTGGCGATCTTGGCCCGGCCGGTGAAGGCCCGCGCCACCCGCACCGCGTGCATGGTGGCCTCGGTGCCGGAGTTGGCGAAGCGCACCACCTCGAGCCCCGGGATCCGGGTGGTCAGGATCTCGGCGAGGCGGATCTCGTGCTCGCTCGGCCCCGGGAACGACATGCCGTGGACCGCCGCGTCCTGGATCGCCTTCACCACCGCGGGGTTGGCGTGGCCCAGGATCAGGCTCGTGTAGTTGCCGTTGAAGTCGAGCCGCTCCACGCCGTCGGCGTCCCAGATGCGCGGGCCCTCGCCGCGGGTGATGTAGAAGGGGTACGGGTCGAAGAAGGTGGTGGTGCGGCTGTTGCCGCCCGGCATCACCCGCAGCGCCTCCTCGAACAGCTGGCGCGAGCGGGGAGTCTTGGCCTGGTAGTCGGTGACGATGCGCTCGAGTGTCATGGGCTTCCTCTCCTCGCCGGGCCTTGTTCGACGTGGGGTGTCATTCGATGGCGGTGTCCAGCGCCCGCACGCTGTCCCGAAGCATCGCATGAGCCTCGGCCACTGTCACGCGGCGGAAAGCGAGGCGGCCGCCCGGCTTGAGCTGGGCGATGCGCCCGAGGTCGAACGAGCACACCGTCGCGATCTTGGTGTAGCCTCCCGCCGACTGCCGGTCGGCCAGCAGCACGATGGGCTGTCCCTCCCCGATGACCTGGATGCCGCCCATCGGCACGCCGTCGGAGACGATGTCGTGGCCGCGGGTGTGCTCGATGAACGGACCCTTGAGCCGCGCGCCCATGCGGTCGCTCTGCGGCAGGAGCTCGTACGGGCCCTCCAGCAGCGCGGCGATGCCGGCGGCGGTGAAGCGATCGTCCTGCGGCCCGAGCGTCACCGCCACCTCCGCCTCCGTCCCGTACGCGGGCGCGCGGCCGGCCCGCAGGCGGCGGGGGCGCGCGGGGGCCGGAGCGCCGAGCGGCAGCCGGTCACCCTTGCGCAGCGCGCGCCCGCCCAGACCGCCGAGCCGCCCGCGCACGTAGGTCGAGCGCGAGCCCAGGACCCGCGGCGTGTCGAGCCCGCCCGCCACCGCCACGTAGGCGCGCACGCCGGCCCGCGCGGGGCCGAGCCGCAGCACGTCGCCCGCCTTCAGCGGCACCGCCTCCCACATCGGGATGGCGGCCCCGTTCACGGTGGGCGACATGTCGGCCCCGGTCACCGCGATCAGCCGTGCGTCGGTCAGCTCGAGGCGCGGGCCGACCAGCGTGCACTCGAGGACGGCCGCGTCGTCCGGGTTGCCGACCAGGCGGTTGGCGAGCAGGAACGCCTCGCGGTCCATCGGCCCCGAGGTGGGGATGCCGACGCGCAGGTGCCCGAAGCGGCCCGCATCCTGGATGGTGGTGAGCGGCCCGCCCTCCTGGACGGAGAGCAGGCTCACGAGCCGCCCACGATCGCCGGCGCGTAGCGGCCGGCCGCGACGTCGGCCGCGATCGCGTCGTACTCGGCGCGGTCGATCGCGCGGAAGCGCACGTGGTCGCCCGCCCGCAGCAGGATGGGATCGGCCGCCTCCGGGTCGTACATGCGGACCGGGGTGCGCCCCAGCACCCAGAAGCCGCCCGGGCTCTCCACCGAGTAGATGCAGCACTGGATGCCGCCGATGCTCACGCTGCCCGGCGGGGTCTTGGTGCGCGGGTTCACGAGCCGGGGGATCGTGAGGCGGTCAGGCATGCCGGTCATGTAGGGCAGGCCCGGGGTGAAGCCCACGAAGTACACGTAGTAGTCCGAGCCCGCGTGCAGGCGGACCACCTCCGCGGGCGGCAGCCCCAGCTTCTCGGCCGCCGCGTCGAGCTCGAAGCCCAGCTCGCCCTCGTAGCAGCACGGCAGCTCCACGGTGCGGGCGGGGGGCAGCACCTCCGGCCGCGCCGCCGCGCACAGCTCGCGCAGCGCCGCCTCGAGCGCCGCGTAGCCAATGACGAGCGGGTCATAGTAGACGAGCAGCGCGCGGTAGCTCGGCACCGTCTCCCCGACCCCGGGCAGACGCCGCTGCTGGAGGAGGTACTCCAGCGCCAGGACGCGGGCGTTGAGCTCCCGGTTCACCTCGTCGCCCAGCTCGACGGAGACCGCGCGATCCCCGCAGGGCAGGAGGCGCGGCTCGGACCAGATCGTCACCGGGCGAGAGGCGTCAAATCGCGGCCAGCGCGTGGTTCGGCAGGTCGGTGATGAACATGTGGCCCGGGCTGTGGGTGATCATGAACGAGGGCCTGGAGGCCAGGGCCACCGCCTGCGGGGTCACCCCGCACGCCCAGAACACCGGCACCTCGCCCGGCTTCACCCCGACCGAGTCACCCCAGTCCGGACGGTTGATGTCCGCGATACCGAGCGCGGAGGGGTCCCCCACGTGCACCGGCGCCCCGTGGGCGTTGGGAAAGCGAGCGGAGGCGGTCACCGCTTTCGAGATCATCCCGGTGGGGATCGGGCGCATCGACACCACCATGGGGCCGTGGAACTGGCCGGCGGGTCGGCACTGCACCGACGTCTTCCACATCGCCACGTTCTTGCCCTGCTCGATGTGGCGCATCGGGATGCCCGCGTCCAGCAGCGCCCACTCGAAGGTGAACGAGCAGCCCAGCAGGAACGCGACCAGGTCGTCTCTCCAGAAGGGCCGGACGTCCGTGACCTCGTCCGCGAGCACTCCGTCCTTGTAGATCCGGTAGCGCGGGATGTCGGTGCGCAGGTCCGCCCCCGGCGCGACCCCGACCGGCTCCGGCGATCCCACGTCGGTCACCTCGATGAGCGGGCAGGGGCGCGGGTTGCGCTGGCAGAAGAGCAGGAAATCGTAGGCCTGCTCCCGGGGCAGCACCGCGAGGTTGGCCTGCACGTAGCCGGGGGCCAGGCCCGCGGTGACGCCGGCCAGGCGGCCGGCGCGGATGTCGGCGCGGATCTCCTTGGGGTGACGGGCATCGATCGGCATCGTGAGCCTCCGGACGTTCTACTTGAGGTGCCCGAGCCGGGGCCACAGCTCGGGGTTGCCCAGCACGTGCGGCCTCTCGCCCCGCAGGACGCGGAGCATCTCCGCGGTGACCTGGAGCGCCATGCCTCGCATGGTCTCGCGGGTCACCCCGGCCACGTGCGGCGAGACGATCACGTTCTCGAGCTGGAAGAATCGGTTGTCGGAGGAGGCGGGCTCCTCCTCGAACACGTCGATGCCCGCGGCCCGGATCTTGCCGCTCTCGAGGCCGGCGACGAGCGCGCTCTCGTCCTGGGTCTTGCCGCGGGAGGTATTGACGAAGATCACGCCGTCCTTCATCTGGGCGACGGCGGCCGCGTCGATCATGTGGTGCGTTTCCTTCGTGTGGGGGGTGTGGCAGGTGACCACGTCGGCCTGGCGCAGCACCGAGCCCATGTCGGGCATGGGCTCGACCCCGCGATTGCGCACCTCGTCGGCGGGGACGTACTTGTCGTAACCGATCACGCGCATGCCCAGCGCGGCCGCGGTCTTCGCCACCCGCCGGCCGATGTTGCCGACCCCGATGATCCCGAGGGTCTTGCCGTTGAGCTCGACGAAGCCCTGCCAGCGCCCCTTGCCCCAGTCCGCCTTCCGGGTCCGCTGGTCGACCACCACCGCCTGCTTGGCGCAGGCCAGCATCAGCATGATGGCGTGCTCGGCCACCGAGTTGGAGTTGGAGCCGGGGGCGTGCACCACCGCCACCCCGAGGTCGGTCGCGGCGGGCAAATCCACGATGTCGAGGCCCACCCCGTGGCGGCCCACCACCTTCAGGCGCGGGCAGGCCGCCATCAGGCCGCGGGTGCAGTCGGGCTTGGAGCGGAAGAGGATCCCCTCCGCCTCCTGGGCGGCCGCCACCATGCCGGCCTCGGTCTCGGCATCGGTCACGACCACCCGGGCCTCGGCCTCCAGCTGGGCCATGCCATCGGGATGGATGGGGCCTCCGAGCACGACGAGCGGCTTCACGGCCCGCATTATAGCGGAGAGGGGCTCGCCCCGTCACGCCGGCCACCCGGGCGGTGGCACGACGCATGCGGGACCCGCCGGCATGAGCTCGATCACCACCCTCCGGCGGGAGGCCGCCACCTGCACCGCCTGTCCCCTGTATCGCCACGCGACCCAGACCGTGTTCGGCGAGGGCGACGCGCACGCCGCGATCGTGCTGGTCGGCGAGCAGCCGGGCAACGACGAGGATCTGGCCGGGCGGCCCTTCGTGGGGCCGGCGGGACGGCTGCTGGACCGCGCGCTGGAGCGGGCTGGGCTGGAGCGCTCGAGCCTCTACGTCACCAACGCGGTCAAGCACTTCAAGTGGAGCAAGGACCGCGGGGGCGGCAAGCGGCGGATCCACGAGAAGCCCAGTGCGAGCGAGGTCGAGGCGTGCCGTCCGTGGCTCGAGCAGGAGCTCTGGCTGATCCGCCCCCAGGTGGTGGTGTGCCTGGGCGCGACCGCGGCGCGCTCGGTGCTGGCACGCGCAGTCACCATCGCCGCGAGTCGGGGCCGGCCCCTGACCTCTCCCGAGGGCTATCGCACCCTCGTCACCGTCCATCCCTCCGCGCTGCTGCGCATCCCCGATCCCGGCGACCGGGAGGACGCCGAGGAGCGCTTCGTCGCGGATCTTCGTGCGGCCGGCCGCTCCGCTCGGCACGCCATTCGTGCGGACGACGAAAAAACGACCCGGTAGTTCTTCCTGAACGATCGCTCGCGCTGGAAGGCCCACGCCGGCGACCCGCCAAAACTGCGGGCGTCACGCGGCCGCGATGCGGTGAGTTGCTGGCACGTCGCTTGAACTCACCGCGCCTGCAATCCAAATCGCCACCGCGGCCCGCGAGGCCAGGAGAGACACACCATGACGCAACCGGGACTTCTGGCCGGCCACCAGGACGAGGACCTATCGGGCGATGCGATAGTCCGCATGTCGGCTCAGCAGAACTGCTGGGCGGTCGTGCTCGCCGGAGGCGAGGGTATGCGCCTCCGCTCGCTCGTGCGTCGGGTGGTGGGCCACGATCGCCCGAAGCAGTACGTCCCGCTCCTGGGCGCGCGCACGCTGCTGCGACAGACCTTGGACCGCGTGGGCCTCGCCATTCCCGAGAGCCGCACCCTCGTGGTGACGGTCCGGCAGCACGCCGGCTACATTTCCGAGGAGTTCGCCGCGCCGCCGCGTCCCAGGATCCTGGCCCAGCCCTTCGACCGCGGGACGGCTGCCGGCGTGCTCTACCCGGCCCACTGGATCGCGTGGCGCAATCCCGAGGCCACCGTCGCCGTTTTCCCGTCCGACCACTTCCTGCTGGGTGAAGCCGCGTTCATGGCCCACGTGGCCGAGATCGCGGCCTGGGTCGACAAGAACCCGGACCGGCTTGTCCTGCTGGGCGCCCAGCCCACCTCACCCGAGGTGGAATACGGCTGGATCGAGCCCGGCGAGGTGCTCGGCGAGGCCTCGAGCGGGCCGATCCGGGCGGTGCGCCAGTTCTGGGAGAAGCCCGCGGTGGCGCGGGCCCGCGCGTGCATGACCGCCGGGCACCTGTGGAACACCTCGGTGATGGTCGGCAAGGTCGCCACGCTGGTGCAGGTCGGCGGACAGGCCCTGCCCGACCTCAGCGAGCGCCTGGGCCGGATCGAGCCGTACGCGGGCACGCCCAGCGAGGCCGACGCGATCCGCCAGGCCTACGAGCTGATGCCGAAGGCCAACTTCTCGCGGGCCGTTCTCGAGGTCGCGCCGGCGTCGCTCGCGGTGTCCCGCCTGCCCCGGATCGTGTGGTCGGATCTCGGGAGTCCTCATCGGGTGATGGAGGCCCTCACCCGGATGCGCATCCGGCCGGAGTGGGCCCACACCCTGGCCACGACCGCCTGACAAGGAGCTCAGCCGCACGCGGATTCCCGCGGATCCGATCCGCCCGGGGATCCGATCTGACGGATGACGCGAAGCCGGCCGGCTCGCCGAGAGGTGAGCCGGCCGGTGGTGCGTTCAGCAGCTCGACCGGGAGCTCAGGCCGATGCCGATGCGGCGGCCCGCCGCGCGACGGGCCGCAGCGGAGGCGGCGGCGTCAGGGTGACCTGCAGGTCGCAATATTCCTGCAGGAGGTCCGGGCATTGCTCCCGGATCTCGGCCAGCACCCCGGGCGCACCCTTCCCGAGCCGGAGGAGCGTCGCGGCCCTCGAGAGCACACGCTGCTGGCGCGCGAGCTCGTGCTGCGTCTCGGATATCTCCTTGGTCCGCCGACCGATCTCGGCCAGCAACGACGCCTCCAGCACGTGCCCCTCCGTCATGGCCCGCTCCTTTCTCCTCGTGCTCGGTGTGCTCGCCTGCGCGAAAGTCTGTCGCGTAAAGCAAGCGCTCTGCCAGGTCGGCGGCCCCCTCGTGGCCCGGTTTTCCTCCCAGGGGTCGTGCGAGGCCCGCGCGGCGCGCGTTCTTTACCGGGTCGGAACTTCTCGATGCGGATCCGCGTAGGGAGGCGTGAGGCATTCTTACCGCGGCCGATGGGATGCTTCCCGGTCGAGCGCCGCGCCACGGCGCGCGCGGAGCGGAGGTTTCGCTGCGCCGCCGCGACTTTCCAGCGCGTGGTCCGCGCGGCATGGCGATTGCTGCCCTGAGAGGCATGGCCGCTCGACCCAACATCCTGATCGTCGACGACGAGGAGGATTCGCGCGCCGCGCTCCAGACCGTCCTGGCGACCTGGGGCTACGCCACCGATGCCGCGGCCGAGGGTCACGATGCCCTGCAGAAGGCGGCGGCGCTCCACCCGTCGCTGGTGGTGACCGACCTCATGATGCCGGACATGGACGGCCTGAGCCTGCTCGGCGCGCTCCAGCAAGAGATGCCCCGGGTACCGGTCATCATCCTCACCGGAAAGGCCTCCGTCGACACCGCGGTCTCCGCGATGCGCCAGGGCGCCTACGACTACCTCACCAAGCCGGTCGACCTCGAGCGGCTGCGACTGCTGATCGAGAAGGCGCTGGAGCGCGCCCGCACGCTCGACGAGATCACGATCCTGCGGCGCCGGGTCAAGGACGTCTGGGGCATGGGCCGGCTCATCGGCCGCAGCGCGCCGATGCAGGAGGTCCACCGGCTCATCGAGCAGGCCGCGATCACTCCCGCCCCGGTGCTGATCCACGGCGAGACCGGCACCGGCAAGGAGCTGGTCGCGCGCACCCTGCACGAGCTCTCCGCACGGGCCGACGGGCCCTTCGTGGCCGTGAACTGCGCGGCCATGCCCGAGACCCTGCTGGAGAGCGAGATCTTCGGTCACGAGCGGGGCGCGTTCACCGACGCCCGCGACCGGCGCGAGGGCTGCTTCGAGCTGGCTCACGGGGGCACCCTGCTCCTCGACGAGGTCGCCGAGATGCAGCCCGGCACCCAGGCCAAGTTCCTGCGCGTGCTGGAGGAGGGCGCGTTCCGTCGCCTCGGCGGCAAGGCCGAGATCTCGGTGGACGTGCGGGTGGTGGCGGCCACCAACCGGGACCCGGTGGCGGCGATGAAGGACGGGACCTTCCGGGAGGACCTCTACTACCGCCTGAACGTGTTCACGCTCACGGTGCCGCCGCTCCGGCAGCGGATCGACGACATCCCGCTGCTGGTGACCGGCTTCATCGAGGAGTTCAACGGCAAGTACGACAAGCGGGTCTCGGGCGTCGACGACGCCACCCTCAAGGTGCTCATGTCCCACAACTGGCCGGGCAACGTGCGGGAGCTGCGCAACGTGGTCGAGCGGGCGTTCATCGCCTGCGAGGGCGACGTGATCGTGCCCCGCATGCTGCCGAGCGGGGCCTCCGCCGCGACGGTGCCCACCGCCTGGAGCGGCGATCCCGACTCCCTCACCGCCCCCGTCGGCCTGCCCCTGCGGGAAGTCGAGAAGCAGTTCGTGCTGCGCACCCTGGCCGCCGAGAACAACAACAAGACCCGCGCCGCGGACCGGCTCGGGATCAGCACCAAGACCTTGCACAACATGCTGCAGCGCTGGGGCCTCCTGCACAAGCAGCCCACCCGGATGGGGTCGTGATCACCCAGATGCGAGCGACCATGAGCGAGCTGGCGCGCGACCTCCGGTCTCGTGTGGACGCGCTCGAGCGGACGCTCGCCCGCCAGCCCGACCGGTCGGACCGAGCGCCCCTCGAGGACGACGTGCACGCGCTGCGGGAGATGATCGACCGCCTGGAGGGCCTGGAGCGGGACGAGCGACACCAGTTCGGCCACGACCTGCGGGTGCCGCTGAACGCGATCGCGGGCTGGACCCACATCCTGCGGCTCGACGCCTCCAGCACCGGCACCGTGCAGCGGGCGGTCGACGTGTTCGAGCGGAACGTGCGGGCCCTCACCCGCCTGATCGAGACCTACACCGCGGAGGGCGAGGGGCGCTAGCCGGCCGCCCTTGGCGCCTCGATCAGCGCGGCCAGCCGCGCGGGGTCCACCGGCTTCACGAGGTGCGCGTCGAAGCCGGCTTCCTGCGAGCGGCGATGGTCCTCGGGGAGCCCGTAGCCGGTGAGGGCCACCAGGCGCACTCCCGCGCCCACCTGCGCGCGCACGCGGCGGGCCACCTCGTAGCCGTCGATCCCGGGCAGGCCCACGTCCACCAGGGCGATGTCGGGCTTGATCGCCACGATCGCCTCCACCCCGCGCGGGCCGTCCTCCGCCTCGTGCACCTCGTGGCCCGCGTGCTCGAGGAGGAAGCGCAGCATGTCGCGGCTGTCGTGGCTGTCCTCCACCAGGACGATGCGCCGCGGGGAGGGCGCCGAGGGCGCCGCGGCGGCCGCGGGCGCGTCCGCCGGCGCGGGGCACTGGGGCAGCTCGACGGTGACGGTGCTGCCGAGGCCGCGGCCGGGGCTCTCGGCCGCGACGCGCCCGCCGTGGAGCTCGGCGAGGCGGCGCACCAGGGTGAGCCCGATGCCGAGACCGCCCTCGGCCCGCTCCAGGGTTCGCTCGCCCTGGAAGAAGAGGTCGAACACCCGCTCGATCATGTAGGGCGTCATGCCGGCGCCGGTGTCGTGCACCGAGAGCCGCGCGGTCCGCCCGTCGCCGGTGACCACGACGTCCACGCCCCCGCCCGGCGGCGTGTACTTCACCGCGTTGGAGAGCAGGTTCATCACGATCTGCTCGACGCGCGCCTGGTCCGCCTCCACCCACGTGGGCTTGGCCCGCACCGTGATCCGGTGCGAGGGCGCCCCGTCCTGGGGGATGAGGCCTCCCACGCAGCGCTCCACCACGTCCGCGAGGTTCACCGGCACCCGCAGCAAACGGATCTTGCCGGTGGTGACGCGGCCCACGTCCAGCAGGTCGTCGACCAGGCGTCCGAGCTGGCGCACCTGGCGGCCGATCACGCCGCGCGCGCGCCGCACCGCCTCCGGGTCGGGGGCCCCCGACTGGGTCTCGAGCACGCGCACCGCGGTGTTCACCACGTCGAGCGGGTTGCGCAGCTCGTGGCCGAGCATGGCCAGGAACTCGTCCTTGGCCCGGTTGTTGGCCTCCGCCTCCTCGCGCGCCTCCTGCTCGCGGGCGAACAGCGCGGCCCGCACGTCGGCGGCCTGCCGCTCGATGGTGACGTCGCTCACGATGCACACCAGCCCGGTCACGACGTCGCCCTCCAGCACCGGATCCACCAGCAGCCGGAGCCACCGCTGGTCGGTCTGGAGATCGAAGGTCTCGCGGCGACGGCTTCGCTCCACCCGCGCGGTCGGCGAGGGCTCGGCACCGCCCCCGAGCTGGCGCCACACCTCGGCCCACGGCCGGCCGACCACGTCGGCCGACGAGGCTCCGAGCAGGGCCGCGAGGGCGCCGTTGCACCGGGCCACGGTGCCCTCCGGGCTCAGCAGGCAGATGCCGTCGCCGATGGCGTCGAAGGTGGCCTGCCAGCCGCGGCTCGCGGCCCGGAGATCCTCCTCGGCGCGCCGCAGGCGCAGCAGCGAGTGGATGGTGGCCAGGAGCACCGCGGGCTCGACCGGATCGGTGAGATAGCTGTCCGCGCCCCCCTCGTAGGCGAGCTCCGCGGCCTTGTCGCTGAGGAAGGTGGCCGAGATGTGGACGATGGGGACGGTCATGGTGCTCTGCTGGGCCCGCAGCCGTCGGCACACCTCGAAACCGTCCATGTCCGGGAGGTTCACGTCGAGGAGCACCAGGTCCGGACGCTGCTCCTCCGCGAGCCGGAGCGCATCCGCGCCGGTTCCCGCCTCGGTCACCTGGAAGCCGGAGCGGACCAGCATCTGGCTGCGCGCGTACCGGGAGGCCTCGTAGTCGTCGACGTTGAGGATGCGGCCCCGGGGCTCAGCCACGCGGGGCCTCCCCGGAGAGGGCGGCGCGGAGGTGCTCGGCCTCATCGCCGGTGGCCAGCGCCTGCTTGGACAGGATGCGGCGGGCGTGAGGGGCGAGGCGCCGCCGCTCGTCGTCGGTCAGGGCCTTCGAGGTCAGGATCACCACCGGGATGTCCATCGTGGCCGGGTCCTCCTTGAGGCGGTCGAGCACGTCGAAGCCCGACATCTCGGGCATCGCGAGATCGAGCACGATCGCGTCCGGCCGCCGGGCGCGGGCCTCGAGGAGGCCCTGTCTCGGATCACCCGCCTCGGTGACCACGAACGGCGCGCCGGCCAGGTGGTTGCGCACCAGGTAGCGCGAGATCTCGTCGTCGTCGATGACGAGCACGCGCCGGTCCGCGCCCCGCTCCAGGAGGCGGTTCAGGGTGCCGAGCAGCCACGACGGGTGCACCGGCTTGATCGCGTAGGCGTCGGCGCCGAGCGTCAGCCCCTTGGCCTGGTCGTCGATGCTCGAGACCACCACGAGCGGGGTCGTCCGGCTCTCCTCCCGCCGCCGCACCTCGCCGATGAATGCCCAGGTGTCCTCCCCCGCGAGCCGGATGTCGAGCACGATCGCCACCGGCCGCATCTGCTCCAGCAGTCGCCGCGCCTCGGGCAGCGTGCGCGCGATCACGGGGTGATAGCGTGAGTCGCGGAAGTAGTGGTCGTAGAGGAGCAGGTCCTGGGCGCTGTCCTCCACCACCAGCACCGGAACCTCGCCCGCCGCGAGAGGCACCGGCGCGCCCGTCTCCGCGTCGCGGCCCTCCGCCGGCGCGGGCTCGCCCGGGAACCGGGCCGGCAGCACGGTGGTGAACGTGGAGCCGACCCCGGGCGTGCTCTCGAGCGAGACCGAGCCGCCCAGCAGGGTGGCCAGGCGTCGCACGAGGGGCAGGCCGAGGCCGGTGCCGCGCACCCGCCGCTGCACCGGACTGTCGAGCTGGCCGAACTCCTCGAAGATGCGATCCTGGTCGGCCGGCGCGATGCCGATGCCGGTGTCGGCCACCGAGAAGGCGACCAGAGGGCCGCGCTCTCCCTCCCCGGCCGCGCGCGCGGTGACCCGGATCTCGCCTCGCTCGGTGAACTTGAGGGCGTTCGAGAGCAGGTTGCGGAGGATCTGGGAGACCTTGCCCTCGTCGGTGTGCATCGGGGGCAGGCCGTCCGGCTCCTCGAAGACGAGGTTCACGTGCTCGTTGAGCAGGAGCGGTCGCAGCATGCCGCGGAGCGCGGCGAAGAGATCGCGCACGTCGAAGTCGGCGGGCCGCACCACGATCTTGCCCGCCTCCACCTTGGCCAGGTCGAGCAGGTCGTTGACCAGCTCGGTGAGGTCCTCGGCCGCGCGGCGGATGTAGCCGACCTGGCGCTGCTGCTCGGGTCCGAGCGGCCGGCCGGTGTCCTCCAGCAGCAGGCGCGAGAGGGCCATCATCGAGTTGAGCGGGGTCCGGAACTCGTGGCTCATGTTCGAGAGGAAGCGCGACTTCATCTCGTCGGCCCGGCGGAGGGTGTCCGCCTTCTCGTCCAGCTCCGCGTAGAGGGCGAGGACGCCGCGGTTGGTGTCCTGCAGCTCCGCGTTGAGCCGCGAGAGGTCCTCCTGGCGCTGACGCAGCTCCTCGAGGGTACGCAGCAGCTCCTGGTTCTGCTGCCGGACCTCCTCGAGCGTGCCCTGGGGGGCCTCGCGCGCGAGCGCGTCCGCCAGCGCCGCGAGCCCGGCCGCGCCGATCTCGGGCGCGCGGCGCGAGAAGAGCTTGCCGAGGGTGACGGTGGTGCCCGCGCCGGGGCGGCTCGCGACCTCGAAGTGATCGACCATCCGGCGCGCCCCCAGCATGCCGAGCCCCATGCCGGTGGCGGAGCGATAGCGCCCCGCGAGCACCGAGTCCAGGTCGCGGATGCCGGGGCCGCGGTCGCTCACCCGGACGATCAGGAGCTGCGGCGCGCGGCGGCCCTCCACCGCGATCTCGACCTTGCCCCCGCCCGCGTACATGAACGCGTTCCGGGCGATCTCGGAGACCGCGGTGGCGATCCGGGTCTGGTCCTGGATCTCGAAGCCGAGCCGCGCCGCGATCTGGCGCGCCCGCTGGCGCGCCGCGACCACGTCCTGCTCGAGGCGGATGAAGAGCGAGATCAGGGGCAGGGTCATGGTCGGCGCAGACGGGCCGCGACCACCGTCACGTCGTCGCGGCCGCGGCTCCAGTCCCGGTAGAGCACGCCCGCGACCAGGGCGGGGTGCCGGGCCGCGAGCCCGGGGTAGCGCTCGAGCTGCCAGCGGCTGCCGAGCCCGTCGGAATGCATCACGAGCAGGGCGTCCGCGGGCCAGGGATAGGTGAACTCGTGGATGCGTCCGCGGTCGTGGCCCGCGGTGCCGTTGTTCGAGACGAGGTGCCGGCTGTCGCCGCCCGACGACACCACGCCGGCCACGTTGCCCAGGCCGGCGTAGGTCACCACCTCGCGCGCGCGGTCGATGCGCGCCACCGACACCGCCGCCCCGCGGCTGCCGCGCAGCGCGCCGTGGATCGCGCCGACCAGCGCCGCCGGTGGCAGGTGTGCCTCCTCGTCGAAGGCCCGCGTCGCGAGCCGCGCGGCGTCGGCGGCGCCGAGCCCGTGGCCCAGGCCGTCCACCACCATGACCGCCGGGCATTCCTGCTCCGCGGCCACCGCCCACGCGTCGCCGCACACCTCCTCGCCGGCCTTGGCCACGGTCACCGCGCCGATCTCGAGCGGCCCGCCCGCGGAGTCGACGCCGACCAGGGCCCGGATCACGGTGCCGCCCGGTCGCGAGGAGTACACGTCCACGCGCGTGGCCAGGCGCTCCACCGCGCCGAGGCCGGTGCCCGCGCTCCCCGCGGTCGAGTACCCGTCGCGGAAGGCCTCCGCGACGCTGGCCATGCCGTCGCCGCGGTCCAGCGCGAGCAGCTCCACCGCGGGCGGACCCTCGAGGGCGCGGGCGATCATCTGCCCGCCGCCGCCGTGCTTGATCAGGTTCGTCCCCAGCTCGTTGATCACGAGCGCGAGCTTGCCTTGGTCGGCCGCGCCGAGGCCCGCCGCGACGGCGAGGGCGAGGATCTGGCGCCGCGCCTCCCCGACCTGGCTGGCCTCGACGACCGCGAAGGGGGCCGGGCTCCGCGCGGTGATCACTTCCACCTCGCGATGCGCACCGTGGTGCCCTGTCCGGGCGCGGAGACGATGTCGAACTCGTTGGAGAGACGGCGGGCGCCCCCGAGCCCGAGGCCGAGGCCGGAGCCGCTGGTGAAGCCGTCGCGCAGGGCCTGGGCCACGTCCGGGATGCCGGGGCCCTTGTCCTCGAAGGTGAGCCGCAGGCCGCGCCGCGCCCCTTCGTGGAGCGCCTCGAAGCGGGTGATCCCGCCCCCGCCGTAGATCAGGGCGTTGCGGGCCAGCTCACTGGCCGCGGTCACGATCTTGGTCTGGTCGATCAGCGAGAAGCCGAGATCGATCGCCCACTGGCGGGTGACCTGCCGGACACGCATCACGTCCTCGTCGGAGCGGACGTCCATAATCTCCTCGCGGACCGCGGGCATCGGGCGCCTAGCGCGCGTCGAACCCGCGGCGCATGAGGGCCATCCCCTTCTCGGCGTTCAGCGCGGTCCTGACCCCTTCGAGGTTCAGCCCGAGCTCGACCAGCGTGATGGCCACCGCGGGCTGCATGCCGACCACCACCGTCTCCGCGTCCAGGACGCGGGCCATCTTGGCGATGTTCCCGAGCGCGCGGCCGATGAACGAATCGACGATCTCCAGCGCGGAGATGTCGATCAGCACCCCGCGGGCCCGGTGCTGGACGATCTGCTGGGTCAGCTCGTCCTGGAGTCCCATGACCAGCCGGTCGTGCATCTCGACCTGGATGGTGACGAGCAGGAACTCCCCCATCTTGAGGATGGGGATCCGCTCCGCGGGCGGCTTGCCGTCACGCACGGGGAGCCGAGCGCGTCACGGTGGCGCCGATGCGCCCGAGGGCCAGGATCAGCGCGTCGGCGAGGGTCGCCTTGGTCGCGACGCTGCCGAGGTCGACGCCCAGGTGGACGATGGTCTGGGCGATCTGGGGACGGATCCCGCTGATGATGCACTCCGCCCCCATCAGGCGGGCCGCCGCCACCGTCTTCAGGAGGTGCTGGGCCACCAGCGTGTCGACCGTCGGCACCCCGGTGATGTCGATGATCGCGATCGAGGCGCCCGAGTCCACGATGCGCTGGAGCAGGCTCTCCATCACCACCTGGGTCCGGTCGCTGTCGAGCGTGCCGATGAGCGGCACCGCCAGCACCCCCTCCCACAGCGCGACCACCGGGGTCGAGAGCTCGAGCAGGTCACGCCGCTGGCGCTCGATCATGTCCTCGCGCGTGCGCTGGTAGACCTCGGTGGTGAAGAGGCCGAGCTTGTCGAGGAGCCGGGTGGCGGTCCACGACTCGCGGCCGAGCCCTTCGCCGTCGGAGCGGTACTCCTCGCGGAGGCGGGCGAAGAGCGGCTCCTTGAACGAGAAGATGAAGGTCGCGGTCTCGGACGGCGTGGAGCCCTGGCGCGCGCGCGCCGCGGAGAGGCCGGTCAGCATGTCGCGCATCTTCGCCCACGCGGGGCCGTCGATCTCTCCGGTCGCGTCCTGGGCCATCGCCTGCGCCAGGAGCCGGGCGAACGTCCGCGCCTGCTCTTCCGTCTCCGCGCGGTCGGCGCCGCGGCTCGTCTTCGCGAGCAGACTGGTCCACTCCGCGAGGATGCGGGACTCCTGATCGCGCAGGATTGCCGCGAGCCGACTCTGATGGTCCACCATGAGGCGCTCCTCTCCGGCGAGAGATGGCGGGCCGCGCCCGCGGGGCCTCATTAGACGACGGGGCGCGATGCTTTTCAACCGCCATCCGTCGGCTAAGTGGGCGTTCGGTAAAAACTTCCAGCCCTCGCCTCCCCCATTGACAAGCACGACGTTTCGTCGATAATCACCGCACCCGCAGCCCCGGATCAGGCTCGCTCCAGCTTCAAAAAGCGCCGACCCCTCGTCTCATGGAGGAGACGCAGGCCATGATCGGATCCCGGCGAATCGGCCTGACGCCCGCTCGACGGCCTCCCGGCCGCCCCGGTCACCGGTGCGCCTCGCGGCCTGGCGCGCTCGACCGGACCGGTCCGCGCCTGGTCGTGCTCTCGCTCCTGCTCGCCCTCGTCGCGGGCGCCGCGCATCCCGGCGCCGCGGCCGCCGCCGAGGGGCAGGTCACGTGGGCGGTGCACATCACGCTGGCGCCGACGTGGTTCGATCCCGCCGAGACCGCGGGGATCATCACCCCGTACATGGTCCTGTACGCCCTGCACGACGCCCTCGTGAAGCCGATGCCGGGCAAGCCCATGGCTCCGAGCCTGGCCGAGTCGTGGACCGCGTCGAAGGACGGGCTGGTCTACGAGTTCGTGCTGCGGAAGAACGTCCGCTTCCACAACGGCGAGGTCATGACCGCGGAGGACGTGAAGTACTCCTTCGAGCGGTACCGCGGAGCGAGCGCAAGCCTGCTGAAGGCCAAGGTGGCCAGGGTCGAGGTCGTCGATCCCCTGCGGGTGCGCTTCACCCTCAAGCAGGCGTGGCCCGACTTCCTCGCCTTCTACGCCACGCCGGCCACCGGCGCGGCGTGGATCGTGCCGAAGAAGTACGTGGAGCAGGTGGGCGAGGAGGGCTTCAAGAAGGCCCCGGTGGGGGCGGGCCCGTACAAGTTCGTCGCGTTCAAGCCCGGCGTCGAGCTGACCCTCGAGGCCCACGAGGGGTACTGGCGCAAGCCGCCCGCGGTGAAGACGCTGATCTTCCGCACCATCCCCGACGAGTCGACCCGGCTCGCCGCGTTGCGGCGGGGTGAGGTCGACGTGGCCTACTCGATCACCGGCCCGCTCGCGGAGGAGGTCAAGCGCACCCCGGGGCTCTCGCTGGTGCCGACCTACTTCACGTTCACCACCTGGCTCGTCTTCCCCGACCAGTGGGACCCGAAGTCGCCCTGGCACGACCGGCGGGTGCGCCTGGCCGCCAATCTCGCCATGGACCGCGCCGGGATCAACCAGGCGGTGTACCTCGGCCTCTCGAAGCTCTCGCACTCGTTCATCCCGCAGGGCATGGACTACTACTGGGCGCCGCCGCCTTACGCGTACGACCCGAAGCGGGCGCGCGCCCTCCTGGCCGAGGCGGGCTATCCGAACGGCTTCGAGACCGGCGATCTCTCCGGCGACACCATCTACGGCGTCGCCATCGGGGAGCCGGTGGTCAACTACCTCCAGCAGGTCGGCATCCGGCTCCGCCTGCGGCCCATGGAGCGGGCCGCGTTCTTCAAGGAGTACGGCGAGAAGAAGCTGCGCGGGGTGATCTTCAGCGGCAGCGGAGCGCCCGGCAACGCCCCCACCCGCCTCGAGCAGTACGCGGTCACCGGCGGTCGCTACGCCTACGGGGCGTATCCCGACATCGACGGGCTCTACTCCGAGCAGGCGAACGAGATGAACCCGCGGGTGCGCGCGCAGATCCTCAACAAGATCCAGCAGCTCATCCACGACAAGGTGATGTTCGGGCCGGTCATCGAGCCCGCGTTCCTCAACGGGGTCGGTCCGCGCCTCGAGGTGCACGGCCTCGGCCTCATCGCCAACCACGCCTACTCGGCTCCCTACGAGGAGCTGAGGCTCAAGCGGCCGTGAAGCGTTACATCGCCCAGCGGCTCGGCTACGCGCTGATCTCCCTCGCGCTCCTGTCCGTCACCATCTTCCTGTTCGTGCGCCTCACCGGCGATCCCGCGGTGCTGCTGGTGGAGCCGGGGGCGAGCCAGGCCGACATCGACGCGATCCGCCACCAGTTCGGGCTCGACCGGTCCCTCTGGGTCCAGTACGGCCTCTTCGTGTCGAGCCTGGTGCGGGGCGACCTCGGCAACTCCTTCTACTACCGTACCCCGGTGCTCGAGCTCTACCTCTCGCGGCTGCCCCAGTCGCTGCTGCTCGCGGTGGCGGCCATGGCCTTCTCGCTCGTGATCGGCATCCCCACCGGGATCATCGCCGCGGTGCGGGTCAACCGCTGGTGGGACAGCGCGGGCAAGGTGTTCGCCCTGCTCGGGCTCTCCCTGCCCTCGTTCTGGGTGGGCCTGCTCCTGATCCTGTTCTTCTCGGTCTACCTCGGGTGGCTGCCCTCGTCGGGCTCGGGCACCGCGGCGCACCTGTTGATGCCCGCCTTCGCGCTCGGCTGGTACTTCGCCGCCGCCCACATGCGTCTGACCCGCTCCTCGATGCTCGAGGTGCTGGGCTCCGAATACGTGAAGCTGGCCCGGCTCAAGGGCCTGCCGGAGGCGCTCGTGATCAGCAAGCACGCCTTCAAGAACGCGTTGATCCCGGTGCTCACCCTGGCCGGCATCAACCTGGTGATCATGGTGAACGTGGCGGTGGTGGTGGAGACGGTCTTCGCGTGGCCCGGCATCGGCCGGCTCATGTACGAGGGCATCGCCTTCCGCGACTTCCCGGTGGTGCAGGCCACCGTGCTCCTGAACGGGGCGATGGTGGTGATCGTGAGCCTGATCGTCGACGTCCTCTACGCGGTGATCGATCCCCGCATCCGGTTCGCCCGATGAACGGCGCCCGGACCGCGACGCTGACCGAGGGCTGGCGCCTGAGCGCGATCCGCAGCATCCGCAGCGAGGGCTTCCCGCTGATCGCCACCTCGCTGCTCGGCCTGCTGCTCTTCGTGGCCCTGTTCGCCAACGTGCTGGCCCCCCACGATCCGGAGGTGGGCAGCCTCGGGGAGCGCTTCCGTCCCCCGGTGTGGCAGCAGGGCGGCAGCGAGAAGTTCCTCCTCGGCAGCGACCACCTCGGGCGCGACGTGCTCTCCCGGCTCATCTTCGGGGCGCGGGTCTCGGTGGTGGTCGGCTTCACCGCGGTGCTGGTGGCGGGCGTGGTGGGCACCCTGCTCGGGATCCTCTCCGGCTACATGGGGGGCTGGGTCGACCAGGTCATCATGCGGGTCACCGACACCTGGCTGGCCCTGCCCGCGCTGACCTTCGCGATCTTCCTCGCCGCGGTGGTGGGCCCGAGCGAGATGAACATCGTGATCATCCTGGGCCTGGTGTACTGGACGCGCTACGCGCGGGTCATCCGCGGCGAGGTGCTGTCGCTCAAGGAGCGCGACTTCGTGCGCCTCGCCATCGTGGCCGGCTGCTCCAAGCGCACCATCATGCGGCGCCACATCCTGCCCAACGTGCTCAACTCCGCCATCGTGCTCGGCACCCTGATGCTGGGGGTGGTGGTGGTGACCGAGGCCGCGCTGTCGTTCCTGGGGGTGGGCGTGCCGCCCCCCAAGCCCGCGTGGGGCCTCATGCTGGCCGACGGCAAGAAGGGGCTGATGGCGGGCTACTGGTGGCTCACGGTGCTGCCCGGCTGCTGCATCATGCTGATGGTCCTCTCCGCCAACCTCCTGGGCGACTGGCTCCGCGTGAAGTTCGACCCTCAGCTCCGCCAGCTGTGAGCGAGAGCCCGCTCCTCGAGCTGCGCGGCCTCTCCACCCACTACGTCAGCGCGCGCGGCACCCGGGTGGTGCGCGCGGTCGACGACGTGTCGCTGAGCCTGGCCCCCGGCCGCACCCTCGGCATCGTGGGGGAGTCCGGCTCGGGCAAGAGCACGCTCGCGCTGACCATCCTGCGCCTGCTGCCGCCCGCGGCGCGGATCACCGCGGGCCAGATCCGGTTCGAGGGCGAGGACCTCCTCACGAAGTCGGACCGGGAGATGCGGCACGTGCGCGGCAAGCGCATCGCGATGATCCTGCAGGACCCTATGGCCTCGCTGAACCCGCTCTTCACCATCGGCGACCAGGTGGCGGAGCCGCTGCGGGTGCACGAGGGGGAGGGGCGCCGGGGCGCGTGGGCCCGCGCCACCCAGCTCCTGAGGTCGGTGCGCATCTCCGCCCCCGAGTCGCGGGTGCGCGAGTACCCGCACCAGATGTCGGGCGGCATGCGCCAGCGCATCGTGGGGGCCATCGGCATCTCGTGCTCGCCGCGCCTGCTGATCGCGGACGAGCCCACCACGAGCCTCGACCTCACCATCCAGGCCCAGTACCTGAACCTGCTGCGCGACCTCCAGCGCGAGCACCGCCTGGCCCTGATCTTCATCACTCACAACCTCGGCATCGTGGCCAAGATGTGCGACCAGGTCGCGGTGATGTACGGGGGTCGGCTCGTGGAGTGGGGGCCGGTCACCCGGATCTTCGACGCCCCGGCGCATCCCTACACGCGGGCGCTGCTGGAGTCGATCCCGCGCATGGGGGACGGCCGCGAGCGCCTCACCGCGGTCGAGGGCCAGCCGCCCGACCTCGCCGCGCCGCCGAGCGGCTGCGCCTTCCACCCGCGCTGCCCGCAGGCCGTGGCCCGCTGCCGCGAGGAGGCGCCTCCCGAGACGGTCATCGGACCCATCCACACCGCGCGCTGCTGGCTCAACGTGCCCGCCGCGGCCGGCGCCGCGCCCGCCGCCGTCAGATGACCGAGCGGCCGCCGCTGCTGGAGGCCCGCACGCTCACCAAGCACTTCCCGGTGCGACGCGGGCTACTGTCCAAGGTGGTCGGGATGGTGCGCGCGGTCGACGGGGTGACGTTCTCCATCCCGGTGGGCAAGACCCTCGGCCTGGTGGGCGAGTCCGGCTGCGGCAAGACCACCACCGCCAAGCTGGTGCTGCGCCTGGAGGAGCCCACCCAGGGCTCCCTGCACTTCGACGGGCGCGACGTGGTCGGCCTGAAGGGCAAGGACCTCGCCGAGTACCGGCGGTCGGTGCAGGCGGTCTTCCAGGATCCGTTCGCCTCCCTCAACCCGCGCATGCGCGTCGACGCCATCATCGCGGAGCCGCTCATCACCCACGAGCGCCTCGACGGAGCGGAGGTCGACAAGCGTGTCGCGCGGCTGATCGACCTGGTGGGCCTGTCCGAGCGGTCGGCCCGGCTCTTCCCCCACGAGTTCTCCGGTGGCCAGCGCCAGCGCATCGCGATCGCGCGGTCGCTCGCGGTCTCGCCGCGGCTGGTGGTGCTGGACGAGCCGGTGTCCGCGCTCGACGTGTCGATCCGGGCCCAGATCCTGAACCTGCTGCGCGACCTGCAGGCCCAGCTCGGGCTCTCCTACCTCTTCATCGCCCACGACCTGGCCGCGGTGGCCCACATGAGCCACACCATCGCGGTGATGTACCTCGGGCAGATCGTGGAGATCGGCGACGCGGCCACCGTCTCGACCCACCCCAAGCATCCCTACACGCAGGCCCTCTTCGCGGCGGCCCTGCCCTCGCATCCCTCCGAGCAGCGCGACGAGATGGTGCTGACCGGCGAGGTGCCGAGCCCGCTCAACCCGCCGTCGGCCTGCCGCTTCCACCCGCGCTGCCCGCACGCGATGCCCCGCTGCTCCACCGAGGAGCCGGTGCTGCGCGCGGCGGAGGGTCGGCGGGTGTCCTGCCACCTGTATTGAGTCGGGGGTCTCGACGACCCCCTCCGGGGCCTCCCCCTCTTGGAACGGATTGCGCCGGTGGAGCCGGCGCTCGAACCGGAGTGATCGGTTGAGCCGGGCCAGACGCTACAATGATCTGGCCATGGATCTCGTCTCGGCCCTCCTCGACGTCGTCCTGCATCTCGACCGGCACCTGAGCGACGTCATCCAGCACTACGGGGTGTGGACCTACCTGATCCTGTTCCTGATCGTGTTCTGCGAGACCGGGCTCGTGGTGACTCCGTTCCTGCCCGGTGATTCGCTGCTGTTCGCGGTCGGCACCTTCGCGGCCCTCGGGGCGCTCGACCTGTGGCTGGCGATGGCGCTGCTGATGGTGGCCGCGATCCTCGGCGACAGCCTCAACTACGCGATCGGGGCCCGGGTGGGCCCGCGGGTGTTCCGCCAGGAGGGCGTGCGCTTCCTGAACCGCCGCCACCTGGAGCGGACCCACGCCTTCTACGAGCGCTACGGGGCCAAGACCATCGTGATCGCCCGCTTCGTTCCGATCGTCCGCACCTTCGCCCCGTTCGTGGCCGGGATCGGGCAGATGCGCTACGCGCGCTTCCTCTTCTACAACGTGACGGGCGGGGCGATCTGGATCCTGATCCTGGTGCTGGGCGGCTACCTCTTCGGCAACATCCCGGTGGTGCGGCGGAACTTCTCCCTGGTGATCTTCGCCATCATCGGGCTGTCGATCCTCCCCGCCGTGATCGAGGTGGCGCGCCAGCGCTGGAGCGCGCCCACCGGAGCCCGCTGATCCGCGAGCCGGCTACTTGACCGCGCCCGCGGTCAGCCCCGAGACGTAGTAGTCGAGGAAGAAGACGTAGAGGATCACGATCGGCACCGAGCCCAGCACCGCCCCCGCCATCAGCGAGCCCCAGAAGTAGATGTCGCCGCGGATCAGCTCGCTCGTGACCCCCACGCTGGCCGTGATCTGATCGGACGACGAGGTGAAGGTCAGGGCGTAGATGAACTCGTTCCAGGACAGGGTGAACGCGAAGAGGATCGCGCACACCAGCCCCGGGATCGCGATCGGGAGCACGATGCGTATCAGGGCCTGGATCCGGGTGGCTCCGTCCACCATCGCGCACTCCTCCACTTCCTTGGGCACGGTGCGGAAGTAGCCCATGAGGAGCCAGGTGCAGAACGGCACCAGGAACGTGGGGTACGTGAGCACGAGCGCCCACTTGGAGTCGGCGAGCCCGACCCAGTTGATCACCTGGGCGAGCGGCAGGAACAGGAGCGACGTCGGCACCAGGTAGGTCACGAAGATGCCGGTGCCGAACGCGCCGACGCCGGGGAAGCGGAGCCGGGCGAGGGCGTAGGCCGCGATGGTGCCGATCACGATCGAGACCCCGGTGGCCAGGATCGTCACCATCAGGCTGTTCTTGGTCCAGGTGAGGAACTCGGTCTCCCAGAGCAGTTTCCGGTAGTGGTCGAGGGTGGGCCCCTGCTTGATGACGAGTGGCACCGCGAAGCGGTCGTAGAGCTCCCGGTCCTGCTTCAGCGACGTGAGCGTCATGTGATAGAAGGGGAACAGCGCGAAGACCAGGAACGGCAGCAGGCCCAGGTGGATCAGCAGCCGCCGCGCGAGGGGCCGCCGCGCGACCGTCACGCTACACCGCCTGCTTGCGCACGAAGCGCAGCTGGGCCCACACCACGAACACCAGCAGCGGGAAGAGGTAGAGCGAGACCGCGGCCCCCTCCCCGATGCGCCCCACCTCCAGCCCGAGCATGCGGGACAGCGTGGCGAAGAGGTGGGTGGAATTGATGGGCCCGCCGCGGGTCAGCACGTAGACGATGTTGAAGTCGCTGAAGGTGAAGATCGTCGAGAAGAGCACCACCACCGCCAGGACCGGCTTGAGCAGGGGCAGCGTGATGTGCCAGAAGCGGGCCCCCGCCCCCGCCCCGTCCGCGTGGGCCGCCTCGTAGATCTCCTTGGGGATCGCCACGAGCCCGGCCAGGATCGTGATCGCGAAGAACGGCAGCCCGCGCCACACGTTGACCGTGATCACCGCCGCCATCGCGTAGTACTTCTGGCCGAGCCAGTTGGGCCCCGGCGGGTCCATGAGGCCCAGCGCGAGACCGGTCCAGTTCACCACGCTGTAGAGCGAGTTGAACATCCACCACCAGCCGAGCGTGGAGAGCGCGGTGGGGATGACCCACGGGAGCAGGACCGCACCGCGGATCAGCCGCTTGAACCAGAGCTGCTCGTTCAGCAGGAGCGCGAGGATTATGCCCAGCACCACCTTGAAGGCCACCGCGATGCCGGTGAACACGAACGCGTTCTGGAAGGTCTGACGGAACGCGTCGCTCTCCCAGAGGCGAATGAAGTTGCGCAGGCCCACGAACTCGCTGGGCCGCCCGATGAACGCGTTGGACATCGCGAAGTAGAGCGCCATCACGAACGGGTAGGCCACCAGCAGCAGCAGGAGGATGAGGGCCGGGGTGACGAACACCGGCCCCAGGATGGACTCGCGGTCGAGCCAGCCCCGGACGCGGGCGGTCAACGGCCGGCCGCGCGTGACGTTGATCCGGTCGGCTCTGACCGCCATGGTCTGGCTACCCTGACTCCTTTGTCATGCGTTCGGGCCTCGGCGCAATGGTCTGGCTACCTGACTTCTCTGTGTCCAGTCGGGTCTACCCGCCGTTGTCTGTCTACCGTGACGTCTCTTTCAAATGCGCTCGGCTCGCCTTCGGCTTCACCCTTTCAAGGCGGCTACCCGGCGATGATCTTCTTCATCTCGTTCTCCGCCCAGGCGA
>Ga0134122_10000497_pt1 | contig 26685 bp, 25 predicted proteins | sample KB302_FD_96461 | JGI IMG/M metagenome (GOLD analysis project Ga0134122, IMG submission 96461) | Terrestrial soil microbial communities without Nitrogen fertilizer from Kellogg Biological Station, Michigan, USA - KB3-0-2 | ecosystem: Environmental > Terrestrial > Soil > Unclassified ...
CGCAACAACACGGTCTACGTCTGCCACGCCTACGGCTGCCGGATGCAGACAGCGTTCCGCTTTACCGATACCGACATCGGGCAAATCAAAACCCTGATGATCAAGACCCGCAAGGCCGACACACCCTACGAGGAACGGCGGGCGGTGGCCTACGCCATCGGCTGGATGGAAAAGCGCACCGGCGACGTGATTGGCACCAGTGCCGACCGACCGGGCATGGATTTTTCCGCAAGCGGCGACCCGACCCAACAGGACTGCGTCGATGAGGCGACCAATACCACGAGCTACCTGTTGATCCTGGAGCGCAACGGCCTCCTCAAACACCACACCGTCGGTACGCCGTTTTCCAAGGAGAATTTGCTGCGCGGGGTTGCCGGCTGGCCGCACTGGACCGCCGTTCTCAAGGAAAACGCCAACGGCCAGAAGTGGGCGGTCGACAGCTGGATCTACGCCAACGGCGAGAACCCGGCGATCGTGGAGGCGGAAAGGTGGTACATTTCAAGCCTCGATCAGCTGCCGAAGTCGACCCACTAGGCTAGCACCCGCGGCTTGACAGGCCCGCGCGCACGCTCATCCTACGAACGACCCCCGGGGATGGGAGGCGGGCAAAGACGTCCATGTCGTGGTATCGCTCCAAGCTCGAGCACGATCTCAAGCGCTGGCAGGCCGCCGGATGGGTCACCACCGACGGCGCCGGCGCCATCCGCCGGGACCTCGATCAGAACAAGTCTGCCTTCGCCGCCGCTCCTGTCTTGGCGGTGCTGGGTGCCGTCCTATTTGGCTTCGCGGTCATGAGTTTTGTGGCCGCGCACTGGACGGGGATGTCCAAGCTCGCGCGCCTCGCCTTGCTGATCGGGGCCCTGTGGGCCTGTTACGGCGGCGCCGCCCTCTTGTTCCAGCGCCAGCTCGCGGCCTTCGCGCACGCCGCCGTATTGGGAGGCATTGCCGTCTACGGCGCCAGCATCATGTTGATCGCCCAGATGTACCACATGGAGGGCAATCCGGCCGATGCGGTCTTGCTGTGGGCGCTCGGTGCTTTGCTGGGGGCGGTGTTGGCACGCTCGCCTGCCGCCCTGGCTGCCACCTTCGTTCTCCTGACCGTCTGGTGCTCATGGGAACGCATCGCCAGTGAAAGCGCGCTCTATTCATTTCTGGTGCCCTGGGCCGGGGCCGCGCTTACGGCGGCCTGGTTGCGCTGGCGCCCGGGAGGTCACCTCGCGGCCCTGAGCTTGGCGCTGTGGCTGGTGCCGCTGGGTTTTCTGGTCTGGGGACACCACGCACATTGGCTCGTCGTCCTGATTGGTGGCGCGGTCGCGGCGGCGGCGGCCGTTTGGGGACGCGCCATCGACCGGCATTTGCCCGTATCGGCCGTGCTCTTCACCTACGGCCTTGCCGTGAGCTATGCGGGGCTTTTCATTCTACAGTTCCTGGATGACGGTCGCTGGTTGCTCGCCAGCACCGACAGCGCACCCCTCCTCAGGCTGCTTGCGCTTGCCATCCTTTCCCTCCTGCTTTTGCTCGGCGCCATGGTGTGGGCCCTCAATGGCGACAACCGCCCCGCCCTATGGCTCGCCTATACGGCGTTTGCGCTCGAGATTTTTACGCTCTACGTGCGGACCTTTGGATCTTTGCTCAACACCTCCCTGTTCTTCCTGGTTGCCGCGTTGATCGTGAGCGCACTCGCTTGGCTCGCCTACCGACTGCACCGGTCGAAAACCGCGACGGAGGCCGCCACGTGACCCTCCTGGCAAACCGCATGGCGCGCGCACTGGCGCTCCTCGCCCTGATCCAGACGGGCGTCCTTGCCGTCATGGTGTTCGACCGCACGCGGCTCCTGACGACCGGGCGCGAAATCACCTTGCCCATCATCCCGGTCGACCCCAGAGACCTGTTTCGCGGCGAATACGTGGAACTTGGCTACGCCGTGGGGCGGGTCCCCGCGCGCCTGCTGGAAGGTCCGCCACCGTCGCCCAACGCGCCCTTTTACGTCACCCTGGAGCAGGCGCAGGATGGAACCTGGGCACCCATCAAGCTCAGCCGCGACAAGCCGCAAGAGACGGGCCCCGACCGGATCGTGCTCAAGGGGCGTGGCCGGTTTAACCGGCTTGCGCTCAATGCCAGCGATCCCGACGCCGTCAATAGCGTGCGCTACGGCATCGAACAGTATTTTGTGCCCCAGGGCGAGGGGCCGCGGCTCGAGGCGCTGGCGCGCGACAAAAAACTCGCCGCCCTGATCGCCGTCGATGGCAGCGGTAATGCGGCCATCAAAGGTATCCTCATTGACGGGCGCCTCCAGTACGAGGAGCCGCTTTTGTGAGTTGGCGCGCGCGACGGGGTGCGTGCTAAGACTCGCCGCCTAACAAGCCAGCACGGAGAACACCATGACCATCAAGCGCCACGAGCCGTCCAAGATCTATTCCAAGGTGGTCGAAGCCAACGGCTTTGTGTTCACGGCCGGCATCGTCGCCGACGACGTCAAGCAGGACGCCAAAGGTCAGACCCAGCAGATCTTGAAGGAGATCGATCGGCTCCTGAAACTCGGCGGCACGGACAAGTCCAAGCTTGTGTCGGCCACCATCTGGGTCACCGATATCCGCAACCGGGATGCCATGAACGAGGCGTGGAACGCCTGGACCGGCGGCGAGAACTTGCCGGGTCGCGCCTGCATCGAGGCGGCCCTCGCCGACCCGCGCATGTTGGTCGAGATCGCCGTGGTCGCCGCCAAGTAGCGCCGCGACCGCCGCCACCCCCTTAATTCCTGACTGAAAGCGGAAACTTTTCGCCCGCCGCCCCACTCACGTGTGACGCAAATGCAGCGCCGCCGGCGCAAAGTCGCGCCGGCTTACCTTCGGCCGAAGCGGAATCGCTCAACGTTCGTTAAGGCTTAGCCGAAGCGCAGGATCATCAAAGGGGCGGGAGCCATGAAAGGAGTTACTGCAGTAATTGTCGCGGGCATGTTGGCGCTGGGGCTCGCGCCCAGCAGCGCGGCGGCCCAGGACGGCATGGGTCTGGCCGGCATTCACGATTGGGTAAAGGTTGCTGGCAGGACCTGCATGGCCGACCATTTCCATGATGGGCAAGGCACCGGCCCGACCAAGGCGCAAGCACAGGCCGCCGCCATCCGCGCCTGGACCGACTTCACGGCTTGGGAGTACGGGCGCCGCTGGGCGAGATGGCAAAACTCGGTGTCCAGGTCGGGTAGCTGCTCGGGCACACGCGGCAACATCAGCTGCAACGTCACCTCGCGACCCTGCACCAACTGAAGGGGCGATCGGGATCAGAACGGGTTCCAGGTCGCCTTCGGTGTGAAGCGGATATAGCCGATATTGGCCCCAAGCCTCAGGCCCATGCCGGAGCGGATCGGGGCCATGATGACGCTGCCATTGGTGACAAGCGTTGCGCCAACGCCGCCCACCAGATAGGCCGAACCGTCAATGCCGGTGAAGCTGGCGTAGATTTGTTCCGGCGATCCCAGCCGATAAATGAGAAAGAGCGTCTTGGAGCCCTCGGCGCCGACGTCGGTACCGAGCGACGGTCCGTGCCAGTAGATCGGTTGGCTGCCGCCCGAACGCAGATAGAGCGTTCCCGAGCCGTAGCGCACACCGGCGAGCAAAGCACCGCCCCCCTCGGTCCCTAGCACGTAGCCCGTCGGCCGGCCGCTGTTCTGAAACAGATATTCGATGACGGCGCCGAGGTTGGCCGACACCTTGCCGAAAAAGCCGGCGCTCGCCGCCATGATCTCATCGATGGAGTAGCCGTCTTCATCGGGCCCAAGGTTGCCGGGCGGCAGGGGCGAGAGAGGCACCTGCGGCGGCGGCGCAAGAATAGCCACCTCGCGTGAGCCATCGCTCTTGGTCTGCGCCGACCAGGCGCTCGTCTCTGGCTGTTTGCCGGGGCCCGGCCTTGCCGCCACCGCCGGCGGGGGCGCCGGCGGCTTTGCGGCCTCGGGGCGGGGCTTGGGCGCTTCGGCTGCCTTTGGCTTGGGCTCAGGGGTGGGCGGGGGCGGCGTCGGCGCCAACATTTGGTCGAGCTTTGACAGGGTGTAGGCGGCCTTGGCCTTGATGGTGGCCTGCAGTTCCAAGCCGGCCGCGCCCAGTTCCTGGAGCTTGTTGCAATCGGCTTCGTTGGCGGGCTCGATGCTGCCTAAGGCATCGAGCTTAGCCAGCAGATCGTTGGCCTGGGCGTTGTAGGCCTCGATCCGCTCGTCTTGCACGGCCGCCAAGGCCTTTTCCTCGAAATCCGCATCGGACCAGGCTTTGTGATCCTTGAGCTCGCGCATCTTCGCGCGCAGGCGCGGGGCGTTGTCCGCATTGAGCTTGCGCAGGGCGGCACCGGCCTGATCGACGGCCTTGCCGAAATCCTCCTTGCTGCACAAAGCGGCCGCGGCCCCGGACAGGGCACCGAGGCTCACCAGCATCGTCAACACCATCACGTGCCACATGGCCGCGTCCCACTGCTCGCTGTAGACCATTTCTCGCGCGGACTTGGGCGAAACGAGGCCCGTCAGCGTTGCTCAGCAACTGTGGCCTCGTTATCGCTCAGGCACCAATTAAAAATGCCGCATACCCCAGCTACGGTTCCGCTTACGCTTTTGGCATGGCAAGCTAGGCCATGTCGAAATCACTGACCATCCCAAGGCTTTCGCTCCCAGCCGCGTTCGCGCTCTGTGTCGCGCTCATGCTGCTGAGCGCGGCGATCCTGGCTTGGATGGGCCACGGTCTCATTTGCAAGTGTGGCTATGTCAAACTCTGGCATGCCAGTCGCACCGATTCGCAAACCTCCCAGCACCTCACCGATTGGTACACCTATAGCCATGTTCTGCACGGCATCGTCCTTTATTGGCTGACGGGCCTCCTGGCACAGGGACGGTTGTCGGTTGCCGCCCGCCTGGTGATCGCCACCTCGATCGAAGCGGGCTGGGAGGTTTTTGAGAACACCCCCTTTATCATCAACCGCTACCGCGCCGTCACCATTTCCAGGGACTACTTCGGCGACAGCATCGTCAATTCGATGGCCGACATTACCGCCATGATCCTGGGTTTCCTGGTGGCGGCGCGCTTGCCGGCCTGGCTCACGGTGGCGCTGCTGATCGGCGTCGAGCTCGTCCTCCTGGTCCTTATTCGCGACAATCTAACCCTCAACATCATCATGCTCATCCATCCGACGGAATGGTTGAGAGCCTGGCAAGCCGGCGGCTGAGACGGCCTCGGCGCCGCTAGATGTCAACCACCTCCAGCACGCCGGGAAGCGTGGCAATGGCTCCCTTCTGAGCGGGCGAGACATCGAACCGGCGCTGCGGGAAAGAGAAGCTCACTTCGCGTCCCTGCACGAAGAAGGACAGGGATATTTCGCCCTTACCTGCGCCCTTCAGCCTTTCCCCCAAGACGGCGAGATCGCGGCTGCCGTTTTTGAGCAGCGCATCGGCATCCAACACGACCCTCCATCCCTTCTGGATACTGCTCGCCGCCGCATCGAGCGATTGCACCGCCTGCGCGCGCAACTTCAAGGCTTCTCCGTCCCGCTCACCCTCGACGGTGAGCAGAACCGCCATGCCCGGCTCCAACAAGGAGCGCGCCGCGGCCAGCGTTTCAGAGAAGATCACGGCTTCGAATTGGCCGGTCGGCTCGGAAAACATCGCAAAGGCGAACTTGTTGCCCTTTTGCGAGCGCCGTTCGCGCACCGACACGACGATGCCGGCGATGCGCCCGGCGGCCGCGCCGCGCTCGCAGCGCGCTTCGAACTCCGCATAGGTCGACACCCCTAGTTTGGGGAGCGCGCTGGCGTAGGCATCGAGCGGGTGGCCGGACAGGAAGAAGCCGATCGCCTCGAACTCCTGTTGCAGGCGTTCCATCGGCGTCCACGCCTGCACGGGCCGCATATCGATAGAGGCCTCGCCGGCGGCGCTGCCGCCGAACAGGTCGCCGGTGCCCTGTGCCTCGTTCTCGGCCAAGCGATTGGCAAAAGCCAAGAGCTGCTCGACATTGCCGTAGACGCGCGCCCGGTTGGCCTCGAGCGCGTCGAAGGCGCCGGCGGCGCTCAGCGTTTCCAAGCCGCGCTTGTTGAGCGCCTTGGTGTTGCAGCGTCGGGCAAAGTCGCACAGATCGTCAAAGCCGCCATTGACGCGGCGCTCGGCGACGATGCTTTCGACCGCCTGCGCACCGATGTTCTTGAGGGCGGCCAGCGAGTAGCGGATCGAGCCTTCGCCGGCGAGGAAATCCACCTCGGACGCATTGATGCAGGGCGGCAGGATGCGGATCTTGGCCCGGTTTGCCTCGGCCGTGTACATCGCCAGCTTGTCAGTATTGTTCATGTCGAGCGTCATGGAGGCGGCCAGGAATTCCTCGCGGAAATTGGCCTTCATATAGGCGGTCTGGTAGCTGACGAGCGCGTAGGCCGCGGCGTGGCTCTTGTTGAAGCCGTAGCCGGCAAACTTGTCGACCAACTCGAAAATGTACTCCGCGTCGGCGCGCTTAACGCCGCCCTTAAGCGCGCCCTCGACGAAGCGGCTCTTCTGCTGCGCCATTTCGCGCTTGTCTTTCTTGCCCATGGCGCGCCGCAGGAGATCGGCTTCGCCAAGCGAGAAGCCGGCCAGCACCTGGGCGATCTGCATCACCTGTTCCTGGTAGATGATGACGCCATAGGTCTCTTTGAGAATGCCCTCCAGCCGCGGATGCAGGAGCTCGACCGGTTCCTCGCCGTGCTTGCGATTGATGTAGGTGGGGATGTTGTCCATCGGGCCCGGCCGATAGAGCGCCACCATGGCAATGATGTCCTCGAAACGGTCGGGCTTCAGCCGCTTGAGGCTGTCGCGCATGCCCGTACCTTCGAGTTGGAACACGCCGACCGTATCGGCCCTGGCCAACAGCTCGTAACTCGCCGCGTCATCGAGGGGTAGCCCCGCCAGCTCGATATCGATGCCGCGCCCGCGCTTGACCAACTCGACGGCCTTGCGCAGCACCGTCAAGGTCTTGAGCCCCAGAAAGTCGAACTTCACGAGGCCCGCGGCCTCGACCAGCTTCCAGTTGAACTGGGTGATCGGAAAGCTGGACTTGGGGTCGCGATAGAGCGGCACCAACTCCTCCAGCGGGCGGTCGCCGATCACCATGCCCGCGGCGTGTGTCGAGGCGTGCCGGTAAAGGCCTTCCAGCTTTTGCGCGATTTCGAGCAGGCGGGCGGTGACCGGCTCGCGGTCGCGCTCCTCCTGCAATTTGGGTTCGATCTCGATGGCCTGCGCCAAGCTTACCGGGTTGGCGGGATTGTTGGGGACGAGCTTGCACAGCCGGTCGACCTGCCCATAGGGCATCTGCAGCACGCGCCCCACGTCTCGCAACACGGCCCGCGCCTGCAACTTGCCGTGGGTGATGATCTGCGCCACGCGGTCGGCGCCGTACTTGCCTTGCACATAGCGGATCACCTCATCACGGCGATCCTGGCAAAAGTCGATGTCGAAGTCCGGCATCGAGACGCGTTCGGGGTTGAGGAAGCGCTCGAACAACAAGCCGAAGCGCAAGGGATCAAGATCGGTGATGGTGAGCGCCCAGGCGACGACCGAGCCTGCGCCCGAGCCGCGACCGGGACCGACGGGAATGCCGTTGGCCTTGGCCCATTTGATGAAGTCGGCAACAATCAAAAAGTAGCCGGGATACTTCATCCTCGAAATCACATCGACCTCGAAGGCCAACCGTTGCTGGTAGTCCGCGGCGGTGAAGCCCGGCGCCAGTGGGCTAGTGGCGAGGCGCTCACTTAGACCGGCCTCGGCCTGCGCCCTGAGTTCGTTTGCCTCCAGCGCCAGCTGCTCGCTTTCCGAGGTCCCCGGTGCCGCCACGACGAACTTCGGCAAAATCGGCTTGCGGCCGAGCGGCCGATAGACACAGCGCTTGGCGATCTCGATCGTGTTGGCCAGCGCTTCCGGCAGGTCGGCGAAGAGGCGGGCCATCGCCTGCGCACTCTTAAAGCAGTGTTCGCGCGAGAGCCGGCGGCGATTGTCCTCGGTGACATAGCTGCCATCGGCGATGCACATCAGCGCATCGTGCGCCTCGTAGTCGTCGGGGCTTGCGAAATAGACTTCGTTGCTGGCAACGATCGGCAGTCGCTGCCCATAGGCCAGCGCGAGCAGATCGGGCTCGGTCTTGCTCTCGTGGCTCAAGCCATGGCGCTGCAGCTCGACGTAGAGCCGGTCGCCATAGATGGCGCTGAGCGCCTGCAAGCGCTCGGCCGCCAGCTCTTTTTGCTCCTCGGCGAGCGCCCTGTTGATCGGGCCGTCCGGTCCGCCCGTCAGGGCAATGAGGCCGTCCGCGCGCGCCCCCCCGAGCTGGCTCAGCTTGAGGTGGGGCGGCTCGCCTTCGGCGGGATCCAGAAAAGCGCGCGAGGAGAGCTGCATGAGGTTTTGATAGCCGCGCTCATTCGCGGCGATAAGGGCGATCGAGCCGGCACAGGCAAGGCGCCCCTGCGCCCCGAACGGCCGGCCGGGACCCGTCCGGTCCGGCTCGGCGAAGTCCACTTGCAACGTCAAGCCCATGATCGGCTGCACGCCGGCGGCCGCCATCTTGTCAGAAAACTCAAGCGCCCCAAAAAGATTGCCCGTATCCGTCAGGCCGAGGGCAGGAAAACCCTGGCTGACCGCCAGCTTGGCCAGCTTGGCAATGGTGATGGCACCTTCCAGTAGCGAGTAGGCCGAGTGCACCTTAAGATGCACGAAGGCCGGCGCCCGGGCCCCAGTCATCGTTTCCTCGTCGCTGCGAATCGCCGCGGTCATGGCCCGGAATGCACAATCTTTCCAGCCAACTTGCAATCGAAGAACGGCGGTTTGTCCCACCCCAAGCTCTGCTTGTGGATGGCATGGATTGGGTCCATGGGATTGAGGTTGCTGCGATTTTCGCGCACCCGCGGCGGCGCCTCTGCGCCGCAAGCAGGCCACCAGCGAACTTACGCCCAAGGCCGGTTCGCGCAAGAGGAGATCCAAGGAGCCCCATGGCAGCTCTTCGCGAGGCGTTGACGGGCAACGCGCCGCTCTCATTGGCGCTCGGCGGCCTTCTCATCGGCGGCCTGTTCGGCGCCATCGTCTTCAGAACCAACTACTGTGCCATGGGCTCGCTCTCGGACATTTACAACTTCGGCGACTATCGCCGTTTTCGCGCCTGGTTGCTGGCGGCCGCCACGGCGCTCTTGGGCACACAACTTCTTGCGCGTGGCGGCATCGTTGACCTCGACAAGTCGATGTATTTGGCCCCAACGCTCAATTGGGTTGGCAACGCCATGGGCGGCGTCGTCTTCGGCATCGGTATGGTCTTTGCCGGGGGTTGTCCGAGCCGCAATCTGGCACGCGCCGGCGCGGGCGATTTGCGCTCGCTGATCACGCTGGTGGTGCTCGGCCTCACCGCCTACATGGCAATCGGCGGTTTGCTCGGGCCGCTGCGGGCGCGCCTGGAGGCGGCCACAGCCGTTTCCCTTGCGCTCGAAAGCCAAGGCCTCGATCATCTCTTGAGCGCCATTCTGCGGGCGCCCGTCGGCGTGGCGAACCTCTTGGCGACGCTGGTGCTGGCGGGAGGGGTGTTCGTCTATTGCGCCGCCGACAAGAAATTTCGCGCCTCACCGGTACACATCCTGTCGGGGTTGGCCGTGGGGGGCTGCGTTGTTGCGGGCTGGGCGCTGACCGGCCTTGCCGTCGACGAGTTCGCGGCGCGACCGCTGCAACCGGTGTCGCTGACCTATATCCGCCCAACGGGCGATGCGCTGGAATGGCTGCAGCGCTTTACGGCCGCGCCCGTCCCGAGCTTCGGTGTCGGCAGTGTGTTTGGCGCCCTCTGCGGCGCCGGCGCCGCGGCCGTCATCATGGGCCGATTTCGCCTGATCGGCTTCTCCGATACGGGCGACATGATCCGTAATCTGCTCGGCGCCGCGCTAATGGGCGTCGGCGGCGTGCTGGCGCTGGGCTGTACGGTCGGCCAGGCCATCACCGGCGTTTCGACGTTGGCTTTTGGCTCCCTCCTGACGTTTGCCGCCATCGTTGTTGGGGGTTTTTGGGGATTGCGCCTGTTGGAACGAACCTTGCTGGATGCGAATTAAGTGCTCATGCCTACAGCGGGGGTTATGCTCCGCTGCCCAATTTGCATGCAGGGTGAGATATTATTGCGCTCAGACGGGACCACATCATGAACTTGGTGATGGCATCACGATCGATCGGCTGCGGCCTCAAAGGCACACTCGCTCAGGGACGCCCCGGCCGAATCGCGTCACAATCCCTGTCATTAAAACGTCTTAAAACACGGACGTCGGCGCGGGGCACGGCACTTGCAAGAAAGCCATTCGCAATTGGTTCGTTGTCAGTCAGTGCATTTGGGACGGGTCCATTAGCAACGGGTTTTGATGCAATGAGTTCATCGCCGTGGAGCGTTGGAGCGCAACGGCGGGGCGCGCGTCGGCAAGACTAGGGCGGGATTCCCTCGAGGAGGAGGTAGGCGCGAAACCAGCGAGGCACGCTATGGCAAGAGCATGGATATTGGCAGGTCTGCTGTTGGCAGCAACGGGGGCGGCGGCCCATGATTGGTATCCCATCGAATGCTGCTCCGGCATGGATTGCGCGCCCGTCGAGAAGGTCGAGATCATTTCCCTGCAGAGCGCGGGCATCATGGGAAGCGCACCGCTCCCAGGCAGCATGCGGATCACCACCAAGCACGGTAGCGTGATTGTGCCCGCAAACTTCCCGCGCCGTGAATCCAAAGACAATCAGATGCACGCCTGCATACGGCCTTCGACCGGCGGCACCCCGCGCCTCATTTGCCTGTTTTTGCCGCCGTCGACCTGAGGCGCGCTATAGACCTAAGCCTTCCAGGGCGGCTCGCTCAAGTCTGGCGCGCGCCTTCCCAGTGCCTCACGCGCAAGGGGAATTTCCGCGGCAACCCGGTCGAAGGCGCAATGCCTTAAAGCCAGGCGGGAGTACGATCAAAGTTGGTTCTTGAGCCCCGCCGCGGCCTTGCACTGAACCCTGCCCGGGGGCCCTAACGCCGGGGCGTCTGCCGGGCCTTGCGTGCGGCATAGCGGCGGTCGCGTTCGGCCTTGCGTTCGGCTGCCTCGGCCGCATCGCGAATGACTTTTTCAACGGCCTCGCGACGCTCGCGCGCCTCCCGCTCGGCCTTCTCAATGGCCTCCCGCTGCGCCCGCTCCTCGGCTTCCTTGCGCTTGCGCTCGTCGCGTTCCTTCTCGCGGGCTTCGCGAGCTTCCGCAATCGCCTTGCGCTCGGCCGCCCGCGCCAACACGGACGGGTCATCCGCCGCCGGTCGCGAGCGGAACTTCTCGAGGATTTGCTGCTTTGCTTTGGCAGCCCGCTCGAGCCGCTCAAGACGTTTCTGATCCTTGTATTCTCTCATTGCAGTCCTTCTACATCGCCGTCCTTCTCGACGCGGCTCTTTTGAAATCGATCGCGCCGAGGCGGCCATCGCTTGGGCCAAATATGCTCACAAGCGGCCGCGCGTCCAACCAGTGAGGGCTGCTGTCTCTAGCAGCTCTGCAGCTCGCGGCCAAGCGCACCGGCGCATGGCCGGGCTGCCCATTTGCCGCGCCGCCGATGCGGCAAAAAATCCGCGCACTAGGGGCACCTTTCCTGGCCGCAATCCGTCCTTAGATAGGTGCGAAGGCCCACGCCATCGGAGACCGCAAATGCCAAAGCTCGTCCTTTATCACGCCGCACCCTCCCGCTCCTCGATTGTGCATTGGATGCTCGAAGAGCTGGGCCAGCCTTACGAGTTGCAGATGGTTAGCTTCAAACAGGGGGAGAACCGCCAGCCGGCCTACCTCGCCGTCAATCCCATGGGCAAGGTGCCCGCCCTCAAGCACGGGGACACCGTGATCACGGAGGCCGCCGCCATCTGCGCATACCTTGCCGATGAGTTTCCGCAAGCGGGTCTCAACATTCCCGTCGGCGATCCAAGGCGTGGCACCTACTTAAAATGGCTGTTTTTCGGGCCGAGCTGCGTCGAGCCCGCCATTACTGAGCGTGCGTTCCCGCGCAAGGAGCCGCCGGCGCGCTCCGCACTGGGGTTCGGCGACTTCGATACCGTTGTAGACGTGCTGGCCAAGGCGGCCGCCGCGGCCTCGCCTTACCTCTTGGGCAATAAGTTCACCGCCGCCGACGTCATCATCGGCTCCGGCTTGCGCTGGGGAACCATGTTCAAGCTTCTGCCGGATCGTGCCGAATTCAAACCCTATATGGCCACGCTCGCCGAGCGCCCCGCCTTGCGGCGGGCAACCGAGAAAGATGCCGACTTGCAGAAGGCTCAGGAGGCGGGAACCTAACCCTGGCGCGCGGCGACCGCTTTGCGCTGCACGCGCTCATCGAAGCGCGCCACATTGACGACCACGCGCTCATGCTGGCCGTCGCCGATCACCTCGCGCTCGTCGCGCGCCTCGACGCGGAAGCGGATGGTGCGCGCCTCCACGCTGAGCACCTCGGCGGTGGCCGTGACGCGCAGGCCGACCGGCGTTGCCGCGAAGTGGCGCACGTCGAGGTGAATGCCGAGGCTCTGGTAACCGCTCGGGAGCAGGTGCTCGACGGCGGCCAGGGCCGCCGCCTCGATGACGTTGATCATCACCGGCGTCGCGAGCACCGCGATCCGGCCGGAACCGACGCGGGGAGCGGTATGCTCAGGTCCGACGATGAGATCCGCCGTGCCCGTCTGACCAGGTCGGATGGCGCTAAGATCGATCATGACCGTGCTCGTCGTCTTGACTTGCCAGCCCACCTAGACTTGAGGGCGGATCCCGCAGGCATAGCATGCCCGGGGTCCACTGCGGCACCGCAGCGGTCGCGGCCGCCAGCCCCTTTTCTTCGCTGCTGCCGCCCTTCCGCTCATCGCGGCTGTGCCGGTAAAGGCAAAATGCGCACTTGTTGATCTGGCAAGCCCGGATTGATCTGGCAAGCCCGGATCTTGATGGTTCCCGATCAGGATTTTTTTTAAGCCCGGTCTGTTCCAGAAAAATGGACGGCGGGCTTGGCGCGGCCAACCGAGGCCAGCGCGGTTCTTCTGGCGCGCGCTGCCTTAGTTTTTCGCGCGCTCGACGTAGGACCCGTCATCGGTGGAGATGACGACCCGCGTGCCTGCCTGGATATGGGGCGGCACCATCACGCGCTGGCCATTTGCGAGCACGGCGGGCTTGTAGGATGACGAGGCCGTCTGGCCCTTGACGACGGGGTCCGCCTCGACGATTTCAAAGGTCACGCGCGGGGGCAGTTCGACGGCCACCGGCACGCCCTCGTGCAGGCTCAAGGTGACGGGCATGCTTTCCTGCAGATAGGCGGACTGTTCACCCAACAGGTCCTTGGGGACCGCGATCTGATCGTAGGTGTCCGGATCCATGAAGGTGTAGCCGGTGTCGTCTTCGTAAAGATAGTTGTAAGTCTTGTCCTCGAGGTAGGCGCGCTCGACCTGGTCGGTGGTGCGATAGCGTTCCGTGATCTTCACGCCATCGGAAATGCGTCGCATATCGAGGTGCGTCACCGGGGTGCCCTTGCCCGGGTGAATATTCTCGGCCTTCATGACGACGCACAGCTTGCCGTCCACCTCCAGCACGTTGCCTTTGCGCACCGAGCTTGCGATAACCTTCACCACCGTCGATCTCTCCCGATTTGCAGGCTTGGCCGCATGCGCCAGGAGCGGCGGCAGGCTCGCCATGAGTCCTAGAGCTGGCGCTTTCTAGCGGCCTTTTCGAACCTCGCCAAGGAGCAAACGCCTGCCGCCCCCGCAGCCAAGTCCCTGGTGGAACCCACAGAACCATGCCGACCGGCGCGGATTCCTGCTGGCGCGCGGGCGGATCTTGACGGCGATCCGCCGCTGGTTCGAGGCGCAGGGCTTTGTGGAGGTCGACACCAGCATTCTGCAGACCTCGCCGGGCAACGAGACCCATCTGCACGCCTTCACTACCACGCTGATCGATCCGGACGGCAGCCAGCGCCCGCTTTATCTCCACACCTCGCCCGAGTTCGCCTGCAAGAAGCTGCTGGCGGCCGGCGAGCAGCGCATCTTCACCTTCGCGCCCGTATTCCGCAATCGCGAGCGGGGCGCGCTGCATCATCCCGCCTTCACGATGCTCGAGTGGTATCGTGCGCACACACCCTACGAAGAGCTGATGGGGGATTGCGCCGCGCTCTTGCGCCTCGCCGCGCAAGCGGCCGGCACGAGCCGTTTCAGCCATGGGGCGCGCAGCGCCGATCCCTTCGCTGGCCCCGATCGCCTCAGCTTGGCTGAGGCCTTTCGCCGCCACGCTGGCATCGACCTGTTGGCGACGCTCGCTGGTGCAAGCCCGGATGCGGCCGCACTCGCCGCGGCGGCCACCGCCGCCGGCGTGCGCGTGGCCGAGGATGATACGTGGGAGGACACGTTCAGCCGCATCCTGCTCGCCAAGGTCGAACCCTGTCTCGGCAACGATCGCGCCACCTTCCTCGATCAGTACCCGGCCCAGCTTGCGGCCCTGGCACGGCCCAACGCCGACGACCCGCGCCTAGCGGATCGCTTCGAGCTCTACGCCTGCGGCGTGGAATTGGCCAATGCCTTCGGCGAGCTGACGGACGCCGCCGAGCAACGGCGGCGCCTCGAGGCCGAAATGAATGAAAAGCAGCGTCGGTACGGCGAACGCTATCCGATCGATCAAGACTTTATCGCCGCCCTCGACCTGATGCCGGCGGCCGCCGGCGCCGCATTGGGCTTGGATCGCCTGGTGATGCTTGCGACCGGCGCCACGCGCATCGAGCAGGTGCTGTGGGCGCCAATCGCCGAGCCCGGCCACTGACGTCAATGCGCCGCGACGGGATCCTCCTTGAGAAAGCGTCCCGCCACCCAGCCCTGCATGCCGCGAAACTCGACCCGGCACCACTTCGTGTTGGCGGCCCGGCGCTGCGGCTCGCTCATGCGCGCCCACTGATCGAAGGGAAGTTCACCGCGACGGCAACCGAAATTCTTCAGTCCCCGCGCGTTGAACGGGATGCCCACGAGGCTCTTGCTGTCGGCGGAGGGCACATCGCGCAGGTGCAGGACATCGTCGGGGGCAACGCCGGTAACCGCCCAGAAGCTGGGACTTGGACGCACATCCTCCTCCTCCTGGGCCGCGGCGATCACGTCGCTGCCGCAGCAGAACGCCGCCGCAACGGCGATGAGGCATAGTCGACGCATTAGGCGGCTCCCCCCGAAACCTTGATGGCCGGCAGCAGGGCGCAGGAATGTGCCGGCCCGATGGCAAACCCGCGGCCGCGACCGCCGGCCGCGCCGACGCCCCGCAGGCAAATAGGCCTTGCCGGCCAATGGCATCCGGGCCTAAAGGCTCCCCAGCAAGAGCCGAAGGGTCAAGCCGCGTGGTCGGCGCCACTACCACACTGCGCAGTGTCGGCGAGTTAGACGCCGAGGGCCTGCTCCCGGCCGGGGCGGCGCACGCGCTCGAGGCGGTGGCGGACCGCTATGCCGTCGCGCTCACCCCGGAGATGGTGCGGCTCATCGATCGCGGCGACCCCGACGATCCCATCGCGCGCCAGTTCCTGCCCGATCGCAACGAGCTCCTCGCCTTGCCCGGCGAGGCCGCCGACCCCTTCGATGAGGCTCGCCTCTCACCGGTGCCCGGCGTCGTGCATCGCTATGGCGACCGCGCCCTGCTCAAACTCACGCATGTCTGCCCGGTCTACTGCCGCTTCTGCTTTCGCCGCGAGGTCGTGGGCCCGGGCGGGCCCGCTCCGCTGGTTGGAGAAGCCCTCGATAGGGCCATCGCCTACATCGCCGGTGCGCCCGCGATCTGGGAGGTGATTGTCACCGGCGGCGATCCCTTCATGCTCTCCTCGCGCCGCCTGGCCGAGGTGAGCCAACGCCTGGCGGCCGTTGCCCACGTCAAGGTGCTGCGCTGGCACACGCGGGTGCCCGCCGTCGATCCGGCACGGGTAAGCCCGGAGCTGGTCACCGCCCTGGCGGTCCCCGGCAAAGCCGTCATGGTGGTGCTGCATGCCAATCACGCGCGCGAGTTGACGGCGGCGGCGCGGGCCGCCTGCGCTCGCCTGATCGATGCCGGCATTCCGATGCTGAGCCAGACCGTGCTCCTCAAGGGCATCAATGACACGCCCGACACGTTGGCGGACCTGCTGCGGGCCTTTGTCGAGACGCGGATCAAACCCTACTACCTGCACCAGCTCGATCCCGCGCCGGGTACCAGCCATTTTCGCGTTTCGATTGCGCGAGGACAGGCCTTGATGCGGGCCCTGCGCGGCCACCTCTCAGGCCTGGCGCAACCGGTCTACGTGCTCGATATCCCCGGCGGACACGGCAAGGTGCCGATTGGCCCTGCCTACTTGAGCGGGGAGGCCACGACCGTTACCGACCCGCGGGGGGTCGAGCACCGCCTCGGCGAACGCGGCTGATTGCCGGCGCCGCCGACCCCAGCCACACCACCCCAACCCGTCAGAGGCCAGGGGGTCTCACAAGGTCGTCGGCGCCGATCACTCCGCAGGCAGCGCCCTGCCGGACGCCAGCACGGTCTCGTGCCCGGGAGCTGGATGGCGCGGTACCAGGAAGGAACAGCTGAGCGATACGCTCGCCACGCACGCCCCTAGCCAGAAGATGATGGCGGGATCGATCATGCCCAGCGCCCCGAACGCCACCGGCACCACCACCGCCGCCACGTGATTGATGGTAAAGGCCACCGAGGTGGTGGCCGCCAGATCGGCGGGATCGGCAATCTTCTGGAAATAAGTGCGCTGCGCCAAGGTGAGGGTAAAGAACACGCCGTCGATGACGAACAGGAGGCCCGCCAGCGTCGCGCTGGTGGTCGTGGCATAACCGGCGAACACGATGATCAAAACCACGTTCTCGAGCGTGATGGTGTGGCGCTCGCCGACACGCATTACCAGTCGGCCGAGGCGGGGGGCCAGCAGCGTGTTGGCGGCGGTGGTGACCAACATCAAGGTTGCCATGTCGGCAACGTCGTAGCCAAACTTCTTGACCAACAGAAACCCGCCGAAGGCAACGAACAGCTGCCGCCGCGCCCCGGTCATGAAGGTCAGCGTGTAGTAGAGCCAATAGCGTCGGCGCAGCACGATGCGCTTGCGCTGCGCCACCGGTCCCTCGAAGCGCCGAAACCAGAGCGCCGCCGCGCCGGTCAATAGCATGCAGGCAACACCGACGGCCAAGAACAGCTGCGCGTAGGCGCGGCCTCCCGCCCACCAGGCGATGGCAAGTCCTCCGTAGCTCGTAAACTGCGCCGCTGCCCCCGCCGCCGTAATGGTGCCGATCAAGCGGGGCGCCTCAGCCTTGGGCAGCAGCTGCAGTTGCAGCGAGACATTCATGGTCTCGAAGTAATGGAAGCCCACCGACATGATGAAGGTGGTCATGAGCACGCCAGTCAGCGTCGGGAATTGACCGGTCAGGGCGACGCCCAGCCCCATGATGGCGAGCGCCACGTAGGCCAGGACCTGTTCGCGCACCACCAGCAGCCAGAAAATTGCGGTAAAGGCCAGGAAGCCCGGGATTTCGCGAACTGACTGGGTGAGGCCGGTCTCGAACCACTGGAAGTTGGCGCGCTCGACCGTGAAGTTGTAGAGGAGCGCCGCCCAGCCCGCGTAGCCCAGGTAGTTGATGAACGCCAGCGTGCGCAGGAACACGATCGGCGTGGTGCGCAGCTTGGCGGTGGAGAGGTGGAGCACGTCGCAAAACCCAAAAGGCAAAAGTGGGACTTGAGAGACCCACCTCTGCCTTCTCACGTGCGGGCGGTCAACCGCCCTCTAGCTGCGCTAGCCTGCCAACGCGCCGGCGACGGGCTTTTGATCCTCGCCGGCCACAAGGCACAGCAGCGCCGGACCCAGCGCTTTGTCCAGCCAAGGAGATGTCGGGGAAAGGCTTAGTCCTTGTCCGTCTCTTCCTTCGGTTTCTTCGGCGGCTTCTTGGACTTTTTCTTTTTGCTGCTGTCGTCGGCAGCGGGCGCTGCTTGCGGCGCACCGAACACGACGGTAGCGGCCGCACCGGCACCGAGCCCTAAGGCCCCCAACAGCGAGCGGCGCGTCACGCTGCGCTCGGCAGTGATGTCGGCATCGGTCAGTGTGACCGTTGCTTGCTCGGATACGGCGGGTGTCTTGCGTGCCACGACGATCTCCCTTTGTGGAATGTCGTCTTCAACAATCAACCAGGGCCAAACTCAAGTCAAGGCTTGAGCCCTTAGGGGCAACCATGAAGCAACCGCGGGTGCGGGATAACCCGACAAGCGCGGCGCGCGCGCCACAAGATCGATCGCCGGCAGGCCACCTCAATCCGATCGCAGCAACAGGCCCTCGCGCAGCAGCCGCCGCGCCAGCACGAGCTTGCCAGCCTCGTCGAGGCGGCCCGGCAAATCATTGACGTGAAAGGGCGCGCCGGCGAGCGCCGAGCGCAACGGCTCGGCGGCGGCCGCCGGCAACGTGAGGCGCGAGGCGCCAAACAGCAGCGTAACCTCGTCGCCACCCTCATCGAGGCGATAGCTGAGATGCGGACGGGCCACAAGGCGGGTGTCGCGCGCCACCGGTGTCCCCCGGTCGATTTCTTGCAACATGCCCGCAAGATCGGGGCGGCGCGAGGTCACGAACTCCTCGGCCAGCTTTTGCAGAATGGGATCGAGGTCGGCCGCCTGCGCAAAGGTGTCCACGAGCGCGCAAAAGGTGGCCCTGGCCGCGCCGAGATCGAAGTTGGGATCGGCAAAGCCCGCCGGCAAATTGCGGCGAAAGGCCGGCGCGGCGAGGCAGGCGGCCGAGACCGCTTCCAGCATCACGTCCGCCCAGGTCTTGCCGATCAGTCCCAGCGTGATGTGGAGCGAACTCTCTTCGGTCGAGCGGGCGGAGTGGAAGAGGCCGCGCGGGCAATAGAACAGATCGCCGGCGCGAATGGTGATTTCCCGGGTCGGCGGGCCGGGCTGATGCTTGGCCTTGTCGAAGGCCTGGCCGTGCAGCGGCAGCTCGATCAGCGTGTCGTAGAGCGTCCACACCTTCGACCCGGCCACTTGAAGCACGAAAACGTCGTGGCTGTCGAAGTGCGTGGAAAAGCCCTGCGCCGCGGGCGGCGACAGGTAGATATTGGTCTGAAAATGCCCACTGAACACCTTTTCGACGACCCGGCACAGGGCACCAAGTTCGGGCAGGCTTTCGTGCAGGCGCCTCACCGAGATGGTGGCGCCGGTGCGGAAAAGCTCATAGGCGCGCGGCAGGTCGAGCCGGCCGGCGCCGTCCGGGTCGGCAAGCGTATAGTCCTCGGCGCTGAGTTTGCGTGCCGCATCCACCAAAAACACATCCGGATGGCACGGCGAGGTGGTGGCAAGGAAATGATCGATGGCGCCGAGGCTCAAGAGCGGCTCAAACCGCCGGGGCTCGCCGCGCGCAATCAACAGCGGCTGGCGCTCGTAGTAGTCGGCGAAGAAGGCCTGCGGCGTGACGGGCTCGAGTAACCACTCGAAGGACAACGTCATCGGCTCACCCCCGGTATGGGGCCGCAAACGCCCCTTGGCATGACCCACCAGCGACGGGCCCGATCGCCCCGTACTTAGAGGAGAGCCGTCGCGCTGGCTATCGCTGCGCGGCCACGCTTTTGTAGCGCCTATTTGATGAGGCCCATCAGCCGCGGCAGGCCCAGCGTCAATTCGGGAAAGAGCGTGATTGCCAGCAAGGAGGCCAACAGTGGGATCAGCCAAGGCAGGATCGCCATGGTGGTGCGCTCGATCGACAATTTGGCGATGCGGGCCAACACGAACAGCACCATGCCGAGCGGCGGGTGCAGCAAGCCGATCATCAAATTGAGCGTCATCATGACGCCGAAGTGCACCGGGTCGATGCCAACCTTGGTGATGATGGGCATCAGCACCGGCACCAGGATGCTGATCGAGGCGATTGGCTCCAAAAAGCAGCCCACCACCAAGAGCAGGATGTTGATGAGCAGCAGGATCAGGTATCGGTTGGTCGTGAACGACAATAGCGCGTCGGCGGCATATTCCGTCATCCGTGTGGTCGTCAGCACCCAGCCGAACAGGGAGGCTGCAGCCACGATCAGCAGCACCGCCGCCGTCGTCTCGATGGTGTCGAGCGTGACCTTGTAGAACTGCTTGAAGGTCAGCGATCGGTAGAGACAGAGCCCGAGAATGATGGCCCAGGCACAGGCCGCGATCGCCGCTTCGGTGGGCGTGAACCAGCCAAAGGTCATGCCGCCGATGATGATCAGCGGCGTTAACAGCGCCGGCAGGGCGGCGATGAAGGTGGCGCCGAGGATGCGCAATGAAAAGGCCTGGTCGCGGCCCATGCCGTACTTGCGCGCGCAGTAGGTGACATAGGCCATCATGAAGATGGTCATGACCGCGCCCGGGACCACACCGCCCAGAAACAGGGCGCCGATCGAGACATTGGCCATCATGCCGTAGATCACGAACGGCAGCGAGGGCGGGATGATCGGCCCCAGCGTCGATGAGGCGGCGGTCACGCCGACCGAGAATTCGGTCGAGTAGCCGTGATCCTTCATGGCCTTGATCTCGATGGTGCCGAGACCGGCAGCATCGGCGATGGCCGTGCCCGACATACCGGCAAAAATCACCGAGCCTACGATGTTGACGTGGGCCAGGCCGCCGCGGGTCCAGCCTGCGATTGCCACCGCGAAGTCGTAGATGCGATTGGTGATCCCGGCGGAATTCATCAGGTTGCCGGCGAGGATGAAGAAGGGCACGGCCAGCAGCGGGAAGCTGTCCACGCCGCCCGCCATGCGGTGCAAAATCACGAAGTCCGGAATGCCGGCGATGACGTGAGTATAGATCAGGGACGAGGCGGCAAGCGCGATGAAGACCGGCAGGCCCGCAAGCAGCGCCAGCAGAAAGATGAAGATGACAAGGGTCATGGGGAAGCGTTCGCCGTTTCGGTCGGGGCCGCGATCAGGCTATAGGGCTAGCGCCAGCCGTCGCGGGCGTTGCGCCACACCTTGAGCGCCTGGCGGCCAAACATCAGGAAGCAGCCGACGGCAACCGCGCCATAGACGACGCTCATCGGCAAATCGATCACCGTCATGCGCTGATATTGCATGCGCTCGACAATGAGCACGGAAAAGTAGGCGAGCAGGCCGAGAAAGCCGAGCGTGACAAGGTCGACGGCGGCGAGCAGCGCCCGGCCGTAGCCGCTCGGCAGCAGGTTGGGCAACAGGGCCACGGCGATGTGGTTGTTGCGCCGGGTGACGACCGCACCACCGAGAAAGGTAAGCGCCATCAGCCCATAGCGGGCGATCTCCTCGGTCCAGGCCAGGCTATCGTTGAGCACATAGCGGGTGAAGAACTGCAAAAAGACGATGCCGGCCAGGGCCCAGAAAACGGCAAAGGCCAGCCAGTCCTCGAAGTGGTGCTCGATGACGATTTCCTCGTCGGCGACCTCGATCAGGCGCTTGGGCTCGGCGGCCGTCGACTCGGACGCTCCAGCGTGCATGCTCTTTCCTCAGGTTGACGGCCGGCGCCCGCAAGGGGCGCCGGTTCCCAGCTCAGCACGGTTGGCGATTGCGACCGCAGGGAGAACGGCTATTTCAGGGCTTGCAGGGCGTCGTATTCGGTCTTGCTCCAGCCGCCGCTACCGTCATTGTGCAACGGCAAGGCCGCGGTGCGGAAGGCCTCGCGATCGACATCGACCACGGTCTTGCCGAGCTTGCGGAATTCGTCGGCCAGCTTCTGTTCGGAGATGCGGATCTGGTCGGTGGCCTTCGCCGCGGCCGCAACCAGCACCTCGTTGAACACCTTCTTGTCCTCGTCGGAGAGCTTCGACCACACGTGATTGCCGACGATCACCAGCAGCGATTCGGTGATGTGGCCCGACAGCATGATGTGGCTTTGCACCTCATAGAACTTCTTGGCCATAATGGTCGGCAATGGGTTCTCCTGGCCGTCGACCGTGCCTTGCTGCAGGGCAAGGTAGACCTCGGCGAAGGCGATCGGCGTGGCGTTAGCTCCGACCGATTTGGTGAACATGAGAAAGAGCGGCGCCGGCGGCACCCGCAGCTTCATGCCCTTCATGTCCTCGGGCTTCTTGATCTCCTTGTTGGCGGTCACCATGCGCTGGCCGTAGTAGGTGAGCGACATCACCTTGTGCTTGGTCTTGTCCTCGTAGCCCTTGGCAATCTCGCGGAACAGCGCCGAGTCGCGATAGAGCTTCCAGTGCTCGAAATCGCGCAATACGTAGGGCGCGTTGGTGAGGGCGATCGGCTTGTGGATGGAGCCCGCAAAGGCGACGCCGGTGTAGATCATATCGACCGTGCCGAGGCCCAAGCCTTCGTTGATCTGGTTCTCGTTGCCAAGCTGGGAGGCGGCAAAGACGTCGATCTGGTACCTGCCGTTGGTGCGCTTTTTGATTTCTTCGGCGGCCCACACCGCCTCGGTGTGATAAGGCTCGGCCGTCTCGTAAACGTGGGCCCATTTGAGCTTGGTTTGGGCGCTTGTCCCCGGCGCGCCGAGAACAGTCAGCAGCACCGCGAGCAGCAGATACTTGGCAAATCTCATGTCGTTTCCTCCGTCCCGCAAAGCTCAATGCTTTATGGGAAGTTATCGTATAAGCGGACGAATTGGGGCTCTAGGCGATTTTTGGCGGAACTTCAACCGCCGATCTTAAAGGGATTGAAGTCGGTGTTGCGGTCGAAATGGTCGATAGCCTCGGCGCGCTTGAGATAGCCGACGGCGGCGTAGGTGACCGGCGTAAAGATCACCTCCACCAAGGTCTTGGTGGCGAACTGAGCCAGCATCACCGCGGGCAAGGCAGCATCGGGAATGATGCCGGTGCCGTAAAAAGCCAAGGGATAAAAGAGCGCACTGTCGACGGCCTCCCCGCCAATCGTCGAGCCGATGGTGCGCGTCCACAAGGCCCGCCCGCCGGTCCAAACCTTCATTTTTGCCAGCACGTAGGCGTTGACGAACTCGCCGCAGAAGTAGGCGATGATGGAGGCGGCGACGATGCGCCAGGTATTGCCGAAGGCGATCTCGAAAGCCTGCTGGTGGGGCCAGAAGGGCGCGGGCGGCAGGGCCACGACAATGGCGGCCATCAGGGACGCAAACACCAGAGCCGCGAAGCCCACCCAGATCACCTTGCGCGCCTCGGCATACCCGTAGACCTCGGTCAGGATATCGCCGAACACGTAGGAAATGGGGAAGAAGATGGCGGCCGCCCCGAACACGAAGGGGCCCCACAGCGGCAGGTCGACGACGGCAATCTTGGCGGGGCCGATCAGATTGGAGCACACCAACACCACGACGAAGCCGACCATCAAGATATCGAAGTGGCGGTAGCGGCGATTGGTGGGCATCGGAGGCGTCCATGGCTTGAGCGCGGGAGGCCTGCTTAGCAAACCGAACCGGATTGTCTAAGTAGAATTGTCGGTCTAGCTTCAAGTCTAGTAATACAATACAATTTGCGTGCACCCCTGCCTGCGGACAGGAGCCATGACCACCAGCCTTCGCCCCGAGCTCGCACCCTTGGGCAAACGCATTCAGCAGGCGCGCCGGGGCGTGGGTCTGACCCAACCCCAGGTGGGTCGCGCCCTGGGAGTGAGCAAGCAGCAGGTCAGCCATTGGGAGACGGGGCGCTCCGACATCACGCGCGAACACCTCCTGCACCTGGCCAAACTGTTTGACGTCGAGATGGATTGGTTGGCGCGCGGCACCCTGATCGAGGTCGCCGACGCCGCGACCGGCGGCGCGCCGGCGCTGGACGGCGTCGGCTTGACCGCCCTTGGACAGAAGGCACCGACGCCGCTTTCGCCGGCAACGGCGCTGTTGGAGCGCGTCGCCAATCCGCACCCCGACACCAGCTATGTGGCGCGTTTTACGGCGCCGGAGTTCACCTCCCTTTGTCCGGTGACCGGCCAACCCGACTTTGCGCATTTGGTGATCGACTACGCGCCCGACCGCTGGCTGGTGGAGTCAAAATCCTTGAAGCTCTACCTTGCTTCCTTCCGCAACCACGGTGCCTTCCATGAGGACTGCACGGTGGCAATCGGCAAACGCCTGGTGGCCCTGCTCGAGCCCCACTACTTCCGCATCGGCGGCTATTGGTATCCGCGCGGCGGCATACCGATCGACGTATTCTGGCAGACGGGCACGCTGCCGGCGAACCTATGGTTGCCGGATCAGGGGGTGGCGCCCTATCGCGGCCGCGGCTGAGCCAAGCCTCACTCTAGCTTTTGCGCCGCGGTCACCGACCCCCCCGTAGCGGTGCGGCCGCCGTCGACGACGTACTGGGCACCGGTGATGTTGCCCGCCAGATCGGAGCACAAAAAGAGCACGACATTGGCCACCTCTTCGGCGGTGCCGTAGCGGCCGATGGGCAGGCTCGCCCGGTAGCGGTCACCCACGCTTGCGGGATTGCCGGGATTGAGCTGGGTCTCGAGCGAATGGATCATACGCGTGTCGATCGGACCGGGACAAACCGCGTTGACGCGCACGCCCGAGCGCGCCACCTCGCCGGCGGCGGCCTTGGTCAAGCCCAGCACGGCGTGTTTGGAGGCGACGTAGGCCGACATGCCGGGCGTGGCGACGAGGCCCGCCACCGAGGCCGTGTTCACGACCGCGCCGGCCCTCTGCTTCAGCAACACCGGCAGCACGTGCCGCAGGCCTAAGAAGACGCCCTTGACGTTGACGCTGATCACCTGGTCGAACACGGCTTCGTCGTATTCGGCGGTGGGGGCGACCTTGCCTTCGATGCCGGCGTTGTTGAAAAAGCAATCGATCCGGCCGTGGGCCTCGAGCGTGGCCTTCACGTAGGCTTGGACGTCGGCCGATTTGGTCACGTCCGCCCGCAGCGCCAGCGCGCGGCCGCCCTGCTGGGCGATGGTGGCCATGGTGCGCTCGGCCGCCGCCGCATCGAGGTCGACGGCGACAACCTCGGCGCCACGCGCCGCAAAGCCAAGCGCCGCAGCCCGGCCAATGCCGTTGCCGGCACCCGTGATGAGCGCGACCTTGCCCTTGAACTCCATGGCTGTTCCTCCACGCCTGCTCGCGACTTGGAAAAAGGATAGCATGCGCGCCCCTGTTGGCCAGCCCTGCAATCCCGTAGCCTTGCCAGCAGCCGCGGCGGGGTGGAAAGCTCACGCCCGCTACCATCCCTGACATAGCACCGAACCGATGCACGCTCTGACACCTGCCGCCAAAATCGGCCACTGGCTCACCCAATTCGAGCGTGCCCTGGCGGCGGGCGACGGGTCGCAAACGCTGACACTGTTCCAGACGCGCTGCTTCTGGCGCGACATGGTGGCCTTCACCTGGAATATCAAAACCATGGAAGGGCAGGCGGAGATCGCGCCCTTCCTGTCGGCGACGCTGGCAACGGCGCGTCCGGTGAACTTCCAGATCGAGGGCGAAGCGCGGGAAACCGACGAGGCCACCGAGGCGCGCTTCACGTTCGAGACCAGCGTCTGCAAGGGGCGCGGCCACCTGCGCCTGCAACAGGGCAAATGCTATACGCTGCTGACCACCGCCACCGCGCTCAAGGGCCACGAGGAAAAGGCTGGCCGGATGCGCGCCAACGGCGTGGCGCATGGCGTCCACCCCAACCGAAAAAGCTGGCTGGAGCTAAAGAGCCAAGACCAGGCCGAGCTCGGCTATTCTCGCCAGCCCTACTGCGTGATCGTCGGTGGCGGCCAGGGCGGCATCGCCTTGGCCGCGCGCCTCACCCGCTTAGAGGTGCCGACCATCGTGCTTGAGCAAAATGCGCGCGCCGGCGACAGCTGGCGCAAGCGCTACAAGTCGCTGTGCCTGCACGATCCGGTCTGGTACGACCACCTGCCCTACCTGCCTTTCCCCGATCATTGGCCGGTGTTCACCCCCAAGGACAAGTTGGGCGACTGGCTGGAGATGTACGTCAAGGTGATGGAGCTCAACTACTGGGCCTCGAGCGCCTGCCGCAAGGCCAGCTACGACGAAGCCAGGAAGGTGTGGACCGTGCTGGTCGAGCGGGAAGGCGAGCTCCTCACGCTGAGACCCAAGCAGCTGGTGTTGGCGACGGGTATGTCCGGGTTCCCGCAGGTGCCGAACTTTCCGGGCCGCGAGACCTTCAAGGGCGAGCAGCACCATTCCAGTTGCCATACCTCGGGCGAGCCCTATGCGGGAAAACGCTGCGTGGTGATCGGGTCGAACAATTCCGCGCACGATATTGCCGCCGAATTGTGGGAGCACGGCGCCGAGGTGACGATGGTGCAGCGCTCGCCGACCGTGGTCGTACGCTCGGAAACCTTAATCGAAAAGGCGCACGGGCCGCTTTATTCAGAGGCCGCCTTGGAGAAGGGCATCGGCACGGACATCGCCGACCTGACGCTGGCCTCGATCCCGCACCGATTGGTCCCCGAACGCGCCAAAGTGCTCTACCAAGAGATCCGCGAGCGCGATCAGGAGCTCTATGACCGGCTGCAGACGGCAGGCTTCTGGTTCGACTTCGGCGTGGACGGCACCGGGATCCACACAATCTATGCACGGCGCGGCTCGGGCTATTACATCGATGTCGGCGCCAGCGAGCTGATCGCCGACGGCCGCATCAAGCTCAAAAGCCGCGTCGCGGTCGAGCGCATCACGCCGACCTCGGTGCATTTGAGCGACGGCAGCACGCTAGCGGCCGACCTCATCGTCTATGCTACCGGCTACGGCTCCATGAACGAATGGGCCGCGCACCTGATCAGCCCGCACGTCGCCGACAAGGTCGGCAAA
>Ga0134122_10000498_pt1 | contig 26652 bp, 25 predicted proteins | sample KB302_FD_96461 | JGI IMG/M metagenome (GOLD analysis project Ga0134122, IMG submission 96461) | Terrestrial soil microbial communities without Nitrogen fertilizer from Kellogg Biological Station, Michigan, USA - KB3-0-2 | ecosystem: Environmental > Terrestrial > Soil > Unclassified ...
AAGGGCGACGCGAACGACGCCGTCATTAAAGCGCTCGCCGATGCAGGTATGCTCATCGCGCGCTCGCGGCTAAAGCATCAATACCCGCATTCGTGGCGCTCGAAAAAACCAATCATCTTCCGCAACACGCCGCAATGGTTCATCGCGATGGACAAGAATATCGCGGCGTTCAAGGACACGCTGCGCGGTCTCGCACTCAAGGGTATTAAAAGCGTGAAGTGGGTTCCGCCGCAGGGCGAGAACCGCATCACCGGCATGATCGAGAATCGTCCCGACTGGGTGATCTCGCGCCAGCGAGCTTGGGGCGTGCCGATCACTGTGTTCGTTGACAAGAAGACCGGCGAGGTGCTGAAGGACGAAAAAGTTAACGCGCGCATCGCCGATATCTTCGAGAAAGAAGGCGCCGACGCATGGTTTGCCGACAAGGACGGCGCGCGCTTCCTCAAGCCCGAATACGATCCTGCCGGTTACGAGAAAGTGAACGACATCCTCGATGTGTGGTTCGATTCCGGCTCAACCCACGCGTTCACGCTGGAGGTGCGCGAAGATCTGAAGGTGAAACGCGTGCGCGATGGCGGACGCGATACCGTGATGTATCTCGAAGGCTCCGATCAACACCGCGGCTGGTTCCAGTCCTCGCTCCTCGAATCCTGCGGCACGCGCGGCGTTCCGCCCTACGACATCGTGCTCACACACGGCTTCCTTCTCGACGAGAAGGGCGTGGACAAGATGTCGAAGTCGGTGGGCAACGTGGTGTCGCCCGAGGAGGTCATTCGCACCTCGGGTGCCGACATCCTGCGGCTCTGGGCGGCGGCCTCGGATTACGCCGACGACGTGCGTTTCGGTCCGGAGATCATCAAGAATTTCGTAGAAACCTACCGCAAGCTGCGCAACACGCTGCGTTGGCTGCTCGGTTCGCTGCATCATCTCCACGAGAAGGATCACGTTTCGTTCGAGAAAATGCCCGAATTAGAAAGACTCATTCTGCATCGCCTTTCCGAACTGGATGAGGATATGCGGCGCTTCTACGCGGATTTCGATTACAAGCGCGTCTTCGCCACCCTCAACGCCTTTATGACTTCCGACCTTTCGGCATTTTACTTTGACGTTCGCAAGGACACGCTCTACTGCGAGCCGATCTCGTCGGTCGCGCGCAAGGCTTGCCTCACTGTGCTGGATCATTTGTTCCAGCGTCTCACGATTTGGCTTGCGCCAATTCTCTGCTTTACAGCGGAAGAAGTCTGGCTCGCACGGTTTTCGTCGAATGACGGCTCGGTGCATCTGCAAACCTTCCCGGAGACGCCAAAGTCCTGGCGCGATGAAGCGCTTGCAGAAAAATGGCGGAAAGTCCGCAGTGTCCGCCGTGTCGTCACCGGGGCGCTCGAAATCGAACGCGTACAAAAGCGCATCGGCGCCTCGCTTGAAGCGGCGCCCATCGTCTACATCGTAGACAAAGATTTGCGCACGGCGCTTAAGGGAATCGATCTCGCGGAGGTCTGCATCACCTCGGATGCGAAAATTACCGAAGGGAAGGGGCCTCCGGATGCCTTTCGTCTCGACGATGTTCCAGGTGTCGCGGTCGAACCGAAGCGCGCCGAAGGGACGAAGTGCGCGCGTTCGTGGAAAATTTCTTTGTTGGTTGGCAGCGACCGCGAATATCCGGACGTGACGCCGCGTGATGCGCAGGCGCTGCGCGAGTTTTATACCGCGCGCCGCGCGGCGGAATAGATGATCGCCCTCATTCCCCGCATGACGAAGCGGCTCGACAGCCTTCTCATTCGCTTTGGTCTTGCCGTCGCAGTCCTCACACTGCTCGCCGATCAGGCGACGAAATATCTAGTACTCAAGGGCATCGGCCTTCGCACTGGAGAGGCGCTGACGGTGACCCCTTTCTTCGACCTCGTTCTGGCAATGAACCGAGGCATCAGTTATGGACTGTTCCAGCAGGATAGCGGCCTAGGCCGCTGGCTACTGGTTATGGTGAATCTGGGTGCCGTCGCCCTGTTCACGTTCTGGCTACTGCGGGCAAAATCCCGTCTCATTGCCTCAGCTTTGGGCCTTTTGATCGGAGGGGCGCTGGGAAATGCCATCGACCGGTCACTTTATGGGGCTGTGATTGACTTCGTTTCTTTACATGCCCTTGGCTGGCGATGGTATGTCTTTAACTTGGCTGATGCGGCCATCGTTGCTGGGGTGATAGGCCTCCTGTACGATGCAACCGGTAGCCGCGTCACGAAATAGCCGCCATCGAACGGAAGCTGACCCCTTCCTTGGCCCAGTTAATGTCTTGAGTCCCCTTGGGGAGATGAAGATGCAGACCCACATCTTTTCCTGGAAGTCCTTGCGGCTGATCCCGCTGATCGGCACGTTATCGATTTTCGCGGCAGCGCCCGTGACAGCCCAGGAAGAGCCCACCGATCTGCAAAAGATTCTCGGAGCTGCGGGCATTATCTCGCTGCCGAAGGATCCGATCGACTATCAAGAACGCTCACCCTTGGTGGTGCCGCCGTCAGCTCAATTACCGCCGCCACAGAGCCCCGACGATGTGAGGCGGCTCAATCCGGAGTGGCCGGTCGATCATGACCTGAAACGTGCGCGCGCAGCCGCGGCCGATGAAAAAACGCCAGCGACTATCAGGAACGAACCATTTTACGGCGGGCGAGCTTTGCGGCCAGACGAAATAAGCCGGGCGAAGCCTGCCAAAGGCACCGGGTCGAGTGACACGGCGGGCGGGGAAGCAAATAGAGGCGAAGAACGCTACAGCCCCGAAAAGCTCGGCTTTAAGGGTTGGGGTCAAAAACAATCGTTTGAACCTTTCAAGGGCGAGCCCGATCGCACCAGCCTTCTCGAGCCGCCGCCGGGTTACCGGACTCCGTCCCCGAACGCTCCCTATGGCGTGGTCGAAGAGCAGAAAAGTACTTCAAGGAGCAGCGTTTTTGATCGGTTGGAATCGAAATAATAGAAAGAGAAAAACAATTCGCCTTCCTCTTTTGACGAATTCGATCAAAACGCCTTGGCTTAGCCTTCTGCGGCAATCGATCGGCGGCCTGTTCACAAACTTCAACGCCAATTCGAGTTCAGGATGCTGATGAAGATCATTGCCGCAATGGCGGTTGCCGGAGCCGCTACAATGTTGAGCCCACGCGTAGCTGCCGCCGAACCGAGCGGGCCGGCTGTGGTGCGATTTGCGCTCTCGAACGGCCTCGAAGTCGTCGTGATCCCGGACCGGCGTACGCCGGTCGTGACCCACATGATCTGGTACCGCGTGGGCTCAGCTGACGAGGAACAGGGAAAATCCGGCATCGCGCATTTCCTCGAGCACCTGATGTTCAAGGGCACGGCCAAACACCCGATGGGACATTTCTCCAGGACGCTCGCAACTCTCGGCGGACAGGAGAACGCCTTCACCAGCAGCGATTACACCGCTTATTACCAGCGCGTGACCAGCGATCATCTTGAGCAGGTGATGGCATTCGAAGCCGACCGCATGACGGGCCTTGTGCTCACTGACGCCGTGGTCTTGCCCGAACGCGACGTGGTGCTGGAAGAACGCCGCATGCGTACGGATAGCGATCCCGGGGCTCAGCTAGGCGAGGCGGTTCAGGCGGCGCTTTTCGTCAATCATCCATATGGTCGGCCTGTTATCGGCTGGGAGCACGAGATCCGCGCCCTCAATCGCCAGGAAGCGCTCGCTTTTTACCGCCGCTTTTACGCGCCGAACAACGCCATCCTGGTCATCGCGGGGAACGTCACGGCCGACGAGGTTCGTAAGTCGGCAGAAAAAATTTACGGAACCTTGCCGCGTAACAACAGCATATTGGCGCGCGTAAGGCCTCAGGAGCCCGAACCGCGCGCGAACCGCCGTATCGTCCTTTCCGATATCCGCGTCGCCCAACCAGGCCTGACGCGCAGCTATCTTGTTCCTTCCTATCGGTCGGCGAAGCCGGGCGAGGCCGAGTCGATTGAGGTATTGGCGCATGTGCTTGGCGCTGGCACGCTGAGTCGTCTCTATCGCGCACTGGTCATGGAAAAAGGTATCGCCTCTTCTGCCGGTGCCTGGTATGGCGGCACGTCCTACGACCTGACGCGTTTTGCGCTTTCGGTTACCCCACGTCCCGGCGTTTCGCTCGATGACCTCGAACTCGCAGTCGACGGAGTGATCGCGGATGTTGTTGCAAACGGAATCACCGAGGCCGATCTCGCGCGCGCAAAAACCAAGCTCGTCGCCGATACGGTTTACGCCTGGGACGACCAGTTCACGCTCGCCCGCATGTACGGGGCGGCGCTTGCGACCGGAAACACGATTGAGGCGGTGCGGGAGTGGCCGGACCGAATCCGCGCAGTGACCACCGATCAGGTTCAGGCTGCGGCGAGAAACTGGCTCGAAGCGCGCCGCTCGGTGACCGGCCACCTCATCAAGCCACCCGTATCAGTGGAAAAGCGTTCGTGATGCGCTTCTTGGCGCTTTTCCTCATGAGCCTCACCATTACATCTGCCGCTCCGCACGCCGCCGGCAAGACCAATATCGAGCGCATCGTGACGCCCATGGGCATCGAGGTTTGGCTTGTGCGTGAAACAAACCTTCCTATGCTTTCTTTCGAGTTCGCATTTTTAGGCGGGGCGGCTCAAGATCCTGCGGAGAAACCCGGTGTCGCCAGTCTTGTCGCAGGACTTCTCGATGAAGGCGCCGGCAGTCTGGACGCCCGCACGTTTCATGAGCAGCTTGAGGAGCGCGCGATCGGACTTTCTTTCGGCACGGGGCGCGATACTTTTCGTGGTTCGCTCAAGACGCTCAGTGAGAATCGCGACAAGGCATTCGAGCTTTTGAGCCTTTCGCTTACAGCGCCACGTTTCGATAACGGGGAAATCGAACGAGTGCGAGCCGCGATGCTCGCGGGCTTACGCCGTCGCTCAACCAATCCTCCTGACATTGCGAATGACCGTTGGTTCGCGCGCGCATTTCCGGGCCATCCATATGGCCGTTCGGTGCATGGCACACTTGAATCTCTCCCATCCATAACCACTGACGACATGCGCACTTACGTTCGTCGCGTGCTGACACGCTCCAATCTAAAAATTGCAGTTGTCGGCGCGATTGACGGCCCGGCTATTGCCACACTGGTCGATCGTACTTTTGGTGCCCTGCCCGCGAAGGCTGAACTCGTTCCAGTTGCGGACGTGACGCCGCAAGGTTTGGGGACCCGCGAGACCGTCGAACTCAAGGTGCCACAGACCGTAATTACTTACGGCGGCATTGGGCTCAAGCGTGACGATCCTGATTTCATTCCTGCCTTTGTCCTCAATCATATTTTGGGCGGCGGTGGTTTTGAATCGCGCCTATTCGCGGAAGTGCGGGAGAAGCGTGGGCTGGCATATTCCGTTTACAGCAGTCTTATGCCGTTCCATCATGCCGGCTTGTTCATCGGGGGAGTTTCCACGCGCAACGATCGCGTTAGCGAAGCCCTGGAGATCATCACGGGCGAAATCAAGCGCATTGCGGTAGAGGGACCGACGGCGGACGAAATCGATAAGGCCAAGCGGTTTCTGATCGGCTCCTACCCCTTACGGTTCGATACGTCGAGCAAAATCGCGGCAAGCCTTCTCGATATGCAGGTCGAGAATCTCGGAATCGATTACATCGACAAACGGAACGCTTTGGTTGAGGCGGTCAATGCCGCTGATGTTCGCCGTGCAGCAAGCCGTTTTCTTTCCGATATGCGGCTCCTGACGATACTGGTGGGTGAGCCGAAGTTGGCAGCAGCGCGTGGTACGGCGGAATAACGGGGTTCGCTTGCCATAAAAAACGCTGCTATAAATTTGGGTAGGGGAAGCCTAAGGGAGTACGCGGAATGCGTTTCTGGCCAGTTCAGAGAACTGTCCCTATGCGCGTGGGGTTTGTGGCGTTGCTTGCAGGCGTTGTAGTCGCAGGCTGCACCTCCGACACCAAATCCCTCAGGACCGCATCGGTTGAGGGCAGCCAGCCTGCCAAAGTTGCGGATACCGATATTGATTGTCCTTCAATGCTGGTGCGCACTGGCGCTTCCACATGGCAGGTGCCGCCCGGAACGCCTTCAACAGGACTGCGCTATCAGGCTTCGCTCGGCCAAATGGCCCGCGAGTGCGCGATACTCGGCGAGTCGATGACCATCAAGGTCGGCATCGAGGGGCGCGTCCTGGTAGGGCCGAAGGGCGCTCCCGGCAATATGACCGTGCCGATACGCATGGCGCTCGTGCAGGAAGGACCGCAGCCGAAATCAATCTGGACAAAATTCTATTCGGTGCCGGTCATCATTCCGCAGGGCCAGAGCGGGGCCGCGTTCACGCAGGTCGAGGACGATCTTACCTTTGCACTGCCCGCAAACAAGAACACTGCCAACTATGTAATCTATGTTGGGTTCGACCCGCAGGGTGCGGCAGCAGCAGCGAGGGGAAAAGGCAAAACAACCCCGTCCGCGAGCACCGCAAAACCCAAGCCGAAGAAAACGAAGACTCCGAATGCCGAGCCTTCTCCGAGCGGCAGCTTTGCGCCTCCGTCCAGCGGCGGATTCGCGCCGCCAGCGCAGCAGCAATAGCCGAATAGCAAAGAGCGCCACCACAAAGGTGCGTAGCGCTTCCGTAGTTCGATCAATCGAGGCGGGCTTTCACATCTCGGATCGCCGTGGTCAGTAGATCGTCGGCAACCTTGCCCTTGACCGTTTCGCTGAGGATTTTTTCCGAGGCCCTGACAGCGGCTTCAGCCGCGGCGGCACGCACGTCGGCAAGCGCCTGTACTTCGGCTTGGGCGATCTTGCTTTCAGCCATCTTGGTGCGGCGAACGACGAATTCTTCCATTTGTCTCTTGGCTTCTGCCGCGATTTCCTGCGCCTCGATCTTGGCCTGCGCGATGATCGAAGCCGCTTCGGCCTCCGCTTCGCGTTGTTTCTTCTGATACTCGGCCAAAAGCTGTTGCGCTTCGCTCTTCAGACGGCGAGCTTCGGCGAGTTCCGCACTTACCTTCGCGCCGCGGCTGTCCAGGCTCGCAAGGATCGAACGATGCGCCCCCGCCCGCCATACGAGCAGGAGAAACACAACGAACGCGACGGCGACCCAGGTTTCCGCTTCGTAGAACGCGTGCAAGGGCGGGCTCCTTAGTTGATCGTCTGATCGACCGCGCGTTCGAGCGCGGGCTTGGCGGGAGCGACGCCGATGAGACGCTCGACAATCGCAGCCGCTGCGTCGACGGCAATACCGCGGACGTTTTTCATTGCAGCTGCCTTAGTGGCTTCGATTTTCTTCTCGGCTTCGGCAAGTTTGGAAACGAGCCCCGCTTCTAATTCTTTTCGGCGTGCCTCCGATTGCGCTGCGAGTTCCTGGTGTGTCTTGGCCGCGATCGCCTGCGCGTTCGCCCGTGCGTCGGCGAGCGCCTTTTCATAAGCGGCGGCAGCGGCTTCACTCGCTGATTTCGCCTTCGCAGCCTCGGCCAGATCGCCCTCGATACGCAGGCGTCTTGCCTCAAGGATTTTCCCGATCCGCGGCAGCACGAGCTTGGCCAGCAGCACATAGAGCACGACAAAACTCAGTGCGAGCCAGACGAGCTGCGAGGCGAAGAACTCCTTTTGGAAAGGCGGAAAGGGGCCCTTCTCGTGCGGAGTTCCCGTGTGAGCCGATGTTGCCATGACGCGGGCGCGGACTTCCGGAGCTTAGAGTGCGAAGAGAAGCAGTAGCGCGATGAGAAGCGAGAAAATGCCGAGCGCTTCCGTGACCGCGAACCCGAAGATCAGGTTGCCGAACTGAGCCTGGGCTGCCGACGGGTTACGCAACGCGGCGGCGAGATAGTGACCGAAAATGGCGCCCACGCCGACGCCGGCGCCGCCCATTCCGATGCATGCAATACCAGCGCCGATGTATTTTGCAGCTAGCGGATCCATGTGAAGTACTCCTTGTTTCAGCTTGTGAGAGAAATGGGCTAGTGGCCCGGGTGAATCGCGTCGTTCAGATAGATACAAGTGAGAATTGCGAAAACGTAAGCTTGCAGGAAAGCGACCAAGAGTTCGAGCGCGGTCAGTGCGACGGTAAGCGCAAGCGGCAAAATCGCGCCGATCCAGCCGGCGATGCCGATGCCGCCCAGGAGCGCCACGAAGCCAGCAAAAACCTTGAGCGTAATGTGACCGGCAAGCACGTTGGCGAACAGGCGGACACTGTGCGAGATCGGCCGCGAGAAGAACGACAACACCTCGATCGCGACAATCAGCGGCAAGATATAAATCGGCACGCCGCTTGGCACGAACAGTTTGAAGAAACGAAAACCGTTGTGCCAGAAGCCGTAGATAATAACCGTCAGAAACACGACCGCCGCCAAAAACACGGTGATGACGAGATGGCTCGTGACAGCGAACAATCCCGGGATCATCCCGAACATGTTCAGCACGAGAATGAAGCTGAACAGCGCGAACACGAGCGGGAAGAATTTCATGCCGGACTCGCCCGCTGATTGCCGCACCATACCGGCGACAAACTCATAGGTAGTTTCGACGACGGATTGCGCGCGGTTCGGAACCAGCGCACCGCTCACGGTCGCGAACAGCATGCCGCCAATGATGACGAACACGGCTGCGAACATGAACAGCGCGGAATTGGTGATCGCGATCTCATGCCCGCCGAAATGGCCGAGAATGTAGATTTTCGAAATATTAAATTGGTGAATCGGATCCATCGTTGGCCGCTGCCTTAAACCCTTAGTCCTTCTTCCATCCATCGCCCTGCTGGGCGGCGACGCCCGCTGAGCGCATGACATTCAACGTACCCGCGGCGAAGCCGAGAAGGAGACATACGATCAGCCCCCAAGGCGTAGAGCCCGCGAACCGATCGATAACCCATCCAACGAAGCCGCCGACCAAAATTCCGGCGACGAATTCGCTGGAGAGCTGAAAGCCCCTGGCCATGTTCGACGAACGAGATTGCGACTTCGTCTCTTGCTCGCGCATCTCTTGCTCGTCCTGCTTCCGCTTTACCCCTGCTTCGCCGATCCGCGTGCCAAGCTGATGTAACCTTCTAGACAAGGCTTCATCATCGTCCGGCAATCGCCGATCCGCCATCGCGAACCCTTCGTGTCCGTGAAAACGCGGCGCAACATAGTGACGGCGGGGGGTCGGAGTCAAGAAAACGGCTGCAAACATGCACATTTTAAGCGCCTGGCATCACGGCGGAATTTGACGAATTTGACCTTAGGCTGCCTGATATTGCTTTGCCGTTTCGAGATCGACTGAGACGAGCTGCGAAATACCTTGCTCCGCCATGGTGACGCCGAACAACCGGTTCATCCGGCTCATCGTGATCGGGTTGTGTGTCACGACCATGAAGCGTGTTTTGGTCGTATTGATCATGTCGTCGAGCAAGTTGCAGAAACGCTCCACGTTCGAATCATCGAGCGGAGCGTCCACCTCGTCGAGAACGCACATCGGCGCCGGATTGGTGAGAAACACGGCAAAGATGAGGGCCATCGCCGTAAGTGCCTGCTCACCGCCTGAGAGCAGCGACAATGTCTGCGGTTTCTTGCCCGGCGGACGTGCGAGAATATCGAGACCGGCTTCGAGCGGATCGTCGGAATTGGTAAGGATCAGTTCTGCATGGCCGCCACTGAAGAGCGTCTTGAACAGTTTTTTGAAATGCTCGTTCACGGTAGCAAACGAAGCCGACAATCGTGCACGGGCTTCCTTGTCGAGGTTCGAAATACCATGGCGCAGCCGCTTGATTGCTTCGGTTAAGTCATCGCGCTCCGAAACGAGACCGTCATGCTGGGCCTCGACCTCGGCAAGTTCCTCGTTCGCACGAAGATTGACGGCGCCGAGCCGTTCGCGCTCCTGTTCGTAGCGCTGTAATTTTGCCTCGACGGCGGCGGGGTCGGGTTCTTCGCCATCCTCTTCGATAATTTCCTTGAGCCGGGCGTTATCCGGAATTCCACCAAGAAGTTCGATGACCTCGCGCGAAAGTGAAGTGCGGCGCTCGCGCGCGGCTTCGAGTCGCGCCTCGGCGCGCGCGGCCTCTTCGCGCGCGGATGATAGACCATCGAGCGCGGCACGCCCCGCCTTGTCGGCTTCCGAGAGACGGGTTTCCGCCTCAGCAAGCCGATCCGCTGCAGCTCGGCGGGCCGTCTCTGCTTCTGAAATCTGAGAAAGCAGGCTCTTGCGCTGAGCCGCAAAAACCGAAGGTGCCTCGTCGAGACTGGTGCGCTCCGTGCGGGTTTCCGAGAGACGCTCCTCCAATGCCTGAACGCGACCACGCGCGCCGTCCTCGCGCTCGCGCCAGGACGCGCGTTCCGAACCGATGAAAGTGAGTCGTTGTGCGCGGGCCGCACGCTCGCGTTCGATGTTTTCGAGTTCCGCCTTTGCCGTACCCAGCGCGGTGCGATGCTCCGCGAGTACGCCACGCACTGCCTCAAGCTCGGATTGCAGACGTTTTCCGTCGGGCAGGGTATTGAGCGCGGCTTCTGCCGCGCTTTTTGCGGCGATCGCTTCGTCGCGGCTCGCCCCAAGGCGGGTATGCGCTTCCGTCGCGGCAGACGTGCGCGCCGCCGTATGGAGAGCCGTCCGTGCATTGTGCTCGGCCTTCTCCGCGGATTGCACTTCGGCTTCCGCTTTTTGCACAGCCCCGGCGCGATTTTTGACCTCCGCTCGCGCGGTCTCGATTTCGCGATCGAGTTCGGCGATGCGATTGCGTGCCGCCAGCCGCCGGGTCGACGCCGTGGGCGCTTCCGGTTTCGCGACAAAACCGTCCCAACGCCAAAGGTCGCCTTCCTTCGAGACCATCCGCTGGCCCGGCGCCAGCCGCTGCTGCAGCCGCGCGCCATCCGCCCGATTGACCACGCCAATCTGGGAGAGGCGGCGGGCAAGTGCCGCCGGTGCATTCACGAAACGTGTGAGGGGAGCGGCCTCCCGGGGCAATGCGGGATCGCCACTTACGGGACCGGCCCCGGCCCAATGCATCGGCGAGGCGGCATCGAGCGGTGCGTCCAGATCGTCGCCGAGTGCGGCGGCGAGTGCCGCTTCATAGCCCGGTTCGACCTTGATCGTTTCGAGAACCGGTGGCCAGAGTTTTTTTGCCGCCACGTCATGCGTCTTGGCGAGCATTTTCGCTTCGGTTTCCAGTCGATGCAGCTGCTGCTCAGCCGCGGTCAGCGGCTTACGCGCGGCATCAAGTGCCTGGATTGCCGCTGAACGTGCGGCCTCCGCGCGCATAGCGCGGTCGTCGACAGCGGTGAGCGTATCTTCCGAAACCACGCCTTGCCGTTGACCTTTTTGACCCAGCGTTGCGATTTCGCGTTCCAGTTTTTTCAAGCGCTCGGCTTGTTCTGAGGCCGTTCGCGCGAGCTGCTCGTGACGTGCGGTGTATGCGGCAAGCGCCACGGTTGCGTCGCTGAACAGCTTCTCGCTTTGCGCATGTTCCTTTTCGGCGGCCACCAGGCGTTCGCGCGACGCTTCTTCGCCGCCTTCACGCTCTTTTGCCTCCAATGCCAGCGCCTGTTCTTCGCGCGCTAGACGCGCAAGGACTTCCGTGGCGTCGACGCCGAGCGATCGCTCGCGCTCCAGATCCTGCGTCAATTGCGCGATGCGGCGGTCGAGTTCCTCGGCGCGGGTTTTGGCCCGTGTTTCCTCGCGGTCGAGATCGGAGCGGGCGATGGTCAGACGCTGCAAGGCGGCAGCACTCGCGGCCTCGGCTTCGCGCAGCGGGTGGAGCTTTTCGGAAATGAGCGTCTGCGACTTGACTGCCTCGCTTTCGAGCTTGGTGCGTTCGGCCACTTCGCGCTGAGTAAGATGTACGGCGCGCTCGCTCTCGGCGACGCCGGCCTCCGCCTCGCGCCAGCGCAGCGCGAGCAGAATGCTTTGCTGCTTGCGGATATCGTTCGCGACATTCTTGTAGCGCGTGGTCTGACGTGACTGGCGCTTCAGACTGTCCATCTGGCTCGCGATCTGGATGATGACATCTTCCAGACGCTGGAGATTGTGCTCGGCCGCTTTCAGTCGCGTTTCGGCTTCGTGCTTGCGCGCGTGCAGGCCCGCGATGCCGGCGGCCTCCTCCAGAATACGGCGGCGGGATTCCGGCTTCGCGTTGATGATTTCTCCGATTTGGCCCTGACGGACGAGTGCAGGAGAACGCGATCCGGACGATGCATCGGCGAAGAGAATATGCACGTCGCGCTGGCGCACTTCGCGTCCATTGATGCGGTAGGCAGAGCCCGCCTCGCGTTCGATTCGCCGCGATACCTCGATTGTGTCCACATCATTAAAGGCGGCCGGTGCGGTGCGGTCCGAATTGTCGAGCACCAGCATGACCTCGGCGTTATTGCGCGCCGGCCGGTTATTGGTGCCCGAAAAAATGACGTCATCCATGCCGGCGGCGCGCATCGCCTTATGCGAGCTTTCGCCCATCACCCAGCGCATCGCCTCGACAAGGTTTGACTTGCCGCAGCCATTGGGGCCGACAACGCCTGTGAGCCCCGGTTCGATCATGAACTCGGAGGGCTCGACAAAGGATTTGAAGCCAATAAGCCTGAGCTTAGTGAATTGCATACGCCGCCTTATCGCGCCGCCCCGGCGCGAATCGTTGATCCCTCACAATGCTTTGGCGGCCACGAGACAGCAAGTCGTTCGCGCCAGTTACCCCGGTAACACAGGGTAATTTATTGTACTTTGACCAGCGGCTCGAGCAATTTGTCGAGCGCAGCCAAGGTCATTTCGCCGCGTACCACCTGGCCGTTCACAAAAAACGTGGGGGTTGAGTTCACGCCAAACTTTTCGTTGCCACGGCGCGCGACCTCTTGGATCGAATCGGCGAGCTTGTTGTCCGTAAGGCAGGTTTCGAAGCTTTGTTGGGTGAAACCCGCCTGTTTTGCGATGGCGAGCAGTCCCTTGGCCGGCTCCTTGGTGAATGCCCAGTTCTTCTGCTGCTCGAACAGCACGTCGATCATCTGAAAATATTTATCCGCGGGCGCGCAACGTGCGAGCATGAAGGCGCCGGTCGCGACCGCGTCGAGCGGAAATTCGCGGAAAACGAAGCGCACCTTGCCGGTGTCGATATATTTGCTCTTTAGCGTGGGGTAGACCGTAGCGTGAAAATTCGCGCAATGGCTGCAGGTCATCGATGCATATTCAACGAGAGTGACGGGCGCGGTTTCGGAGCCAAGGATTTTGTCGCCGAGCGGCCCGGGCGTCATGAGATCCACAACGTTGAGGTTCTGGGCCGATACCGAGCCCATCGTCATTCCGGCGAGCGCAAGCACGCCAAGCTTAGAAAGAATATTTCGCCGGGAAAAAATCACCTTAAGCCTCCAGGTTAAATGGTCGCGGGATACCTGCCGGGCAGATTGTGGCAAGCATGGGGAATGAAAGGAAGGCCGTAATCACGCCCGCGTTATGCGACCGCGCACGAAAGCGCCAAGCCGGGCAATCGATTGGCCGAGTGATTTGTCTTCGAACGGGCCTATCGTTTCGGCGATCTCGGCCACAGCGGCAGGTTCCGGTTCCGCAGGCGCCAAGGGTACCGGAGCGCGGGGCGTCACTGGGCCCTGCCGGATCGCGATACGGCCGACGCAGCGCCAGCCGAAATAGCGGTTGACCCGTTCCATCACCACAGGCGCAAGATGCTGCAATTCGATCGCATAGGCTCCCTCGACCCGCACCACTAACGTTCCGACGGAATCGGGGTCGTCGCGCTTGGGCCAGGAGAGTCGCATCGGTTCCGAGCGCCCCGCAAGCTCGGGTCCGACAATGTCTTCCCAGTGCGTCACGATTTCGACCGCCGCAAAACCTTGACGCGCGAATGCCTCGTTCACCGTGACATTGACGAGATCGGCGAGCGGTGTCGCGGACCAGCGCTTTTTGGAAGGAGTTGAGGCCATCGGGATTGCTCTTGAGCGAAGACTCGGGAACGCTGTTGCCGTGGAGCGAATATGATCCGGTCCAACCTAGCAGTCGCAGCGTCGAGAACAAGCACGGGTGCCAATCCTATGGAGCTTCTCCATTGGTATGATCGCAATCGTCGCGAATTGCCCTGGCGTCCCAAGTCTCGCGAACGTGCGGACCCTTATCGGGTCTGGCTCTCCGAAATCATGTTGCAGCAAACACGTGCTGAGACAGTGGCGCGGTATTACAACCGCTTTCTCGAACGTTTCCCGACTGTAGACAAGCTCGCCGAGGCAAGGCTCGGCGACGTTCTGAAGACTTGGGCCGGGCTCGGCTACTACGCACGGGCTCGCAATTTGCATGCTTGCGCGCGCACGGTGGTGAAGGAACACGGCGGACGATTTCCCGATAGCGAAGAAGCCCTGCGGGAATTGCCGGGCATCGGCGCCTATACAGCGGCAGCAATCGCAGCGATTGCGTTCGGCAAGAAGGCAACCCCGGTCGACGGCAATATCGAGCGCGTAATCGCGCGGCTTTTTGCCGTCGAGACGCCGCTACCAGCCGCGAAATCCGAATTGCAGCGGTTAGCCGCAGTGCTCACACCTGACCGGCGCGCGGGCGATTTTGCCCAGGCAATGATGGATCTGGGATCAACGATCTGCACTCCCAAGAATCCGTCTTGCCTATTGTGTCCGTGGAACACGGACTGCACGGCATTACAAACCGGTAGTCAGGAAACACTCCCGCGCCGGACCCCGAAGGCTGAAGGAAAGCAGCGGCGGGGAGCAGCTTTCTTTATGTTGCGTGCCGACGGCGCAGTCCTGCTGCGCAAGCGGCCGCCACGCGGCCTTCTTGGCGGTATGACCGAAGTGCCCACTACCGAATGGAGCACGGACTTTGATGAGCCTGGCGCTCTGAAGCATGCGCCACTGAAAGCAACATGGCGCCGCCTGCCAGGCGTCGTGCGCCACGTCTTTACGCATTTTCCGCTGGAGCTGACGGTTCATGTGGCCGAAGTCGCCAAAGCAACGCGCGCACCAAAAGGCGAGCGCTTTGTAAAATTACAAGACCTCGAAAAAGAAGCGCTGCCGTCGCTGATGCGTAAGGTCATCGCGCATGCGGTGGATGGTACAAGATTGGCTTCGGGAAGAAAGAACTAGGCTTCCGCGCCGGCCATCTCCTGGCGGATCATCGCGCGCAGATCGTCGATGGGCTTGCGGCCCTTCTTGTCCTCGACGTGCCAATAGGCCCAGCCGTTGCAGGCTTCGAGTCCCTGGGCGATTGCTCCAATTTTGTGGATCGAGCCGATGGAGGGCGCACCTTTGGCATTTTTCAGCGTGAGCGATCCATCCGGGCGGACTACCGCGCGCACGCGGCCCTTGGCATCGGTGACAATAGCGCCCGCCTTTACGAGGCCTCGCTCGACCAGCGAAGCGAACGCGACACGCGGCGCTTCGCGCGCACTGATGAACGGAACGAGCGACGCTTCTTCCAAAGGCTCGATCGCAGCAATACGCTTCATCGCGGCAGCGGCATAGGTCTTGTCGCGCTCGATCCCGATAAAGTGGCGGCCAAGGCGTTTCGCGACTGCGCCTGAGGTGCCCGAGCCAAAGAAGGGATCGAGCACGACGTCGCCGGGCTTCGACGCCGACAGAATCGCCCGTGCGAGCAATGCTTCCGGCTTTTGTGTCGGATGAACCTTCTTGCCGTCCGCACCTTTCAGCCGTTCCTCGCCGGTGCAAAGAGCGAGCGTCCAGTCGGAGCGCACCTGCACGTCCTCGTTTCCGGCTTTGAGCGCATCGTAATTGAAGGTGTATTTCCCGGTTTGCTCGCGCGCGGCCCAGATCAGGGTTTCGTGCGCGTTGGTGAAGCGGCGGCCGCGGAAATTCGGCATAGGGTTTGTCTTCCGCCAGATTACGTCATTGAGGATCCAGTAGCCGATGTCCTGGAGGATCGTTCCCACTCGAAAGATGTTGTGATAGGAGCCGATGACCCAGATCGTTGCATTCGGTTTCATGGCCCGGCGGCAGGCGAGCAGCCATGCGCGGGTGAAATCGTCATAGGCCGAAAAACTCGAGAACTTGTCCCAATCGTTGTCGACGGCATCGACTTTGGAGTCGTCGGGGCGCTTCAGGTCGCTTTGAAGCTGTAAATTGTAGGGCGGGTCCGCGAACACGAGGTCGATCGAGCCGGCTGGCAGCTTCCCCAATTCGGCAATGCAATCGCCGACCCTGACCTGGTCGAGGTGGCCTTCAAGACCCGTGGATTTGGAGGCTAGACGGGGCGCCCCGTAGGGCGCCCCGACACGCAAAACACCCATAACGCAGAACCCGATACGCAGGACGCAACTGGAACCAACACCTTGGATTCTGGCCGCTCAGGGTAAAGACCGGGTAAAGGCAATCGTTAAAATAGCTAAACGATTCAACGGGATGATTAGTCAGGCAGTTGCAGCTTGCCGTCCTTGCCGAATGGAAATCCAGGATTGTGCGCGACCTCCCAGAAGTGCCCATCAGGATCGGCAAAATAACCTGCATAACCACCGTAAAAGGTTCGTTGGGCGGGCTTAAAAATCTTGCCACCAGCGGCAGCGGCGGCCTCCAGGGCCTTATCGACCGAAGCCTCGCTCTCGACATTGAAGGCAAGCGAGACACCCGAAAATTCCGGTTTCGAATTTTCGACATGCACGTCCTTGGCGAGATCTGCGCGTCCCCATACAGCGAGGATCACACCGCCTGCTTCGAAGAACGCGACATCCTTCGCACCCTTCACGCGCCGCTTCATACCGAGTGTTTCGTAGAAACGCGCCGCTCGCTCGACATCTTCGACGCCAAGCGTGACGAGGCTGACCCGAAGGGGCTCCACCGCCCGTTTCAAGCCGCGAACAGATCGAGCTGATTGCGGTTCAACTTCGGCGGCTGGAAATGTGCGGTTGTGAGCCGCGAGCGCTTCTTGTTCAACCCGAGTCGCTCGCAGGCAAGCTCGAAGCGGCGGCCAATCGACCAGGCATAGGGCCCGTTTCCGGTCTGCCGGTGACCCCAGCTCGAATCGTAGTCCTTGCCGCCGTGCAGATCGCGCACAAGTGAGATCACGTGCTTTTCCTTGTCGGGAAAATGCTCGCGTAGCCACTCGCGGAACAGGTCCTTGATTTCTAGCGGCATACGAAGCGTCACGTAGCCCGCGCTCTCGGCGCCCGCCGCGGCCGCGGCATCGAGCACGCGTTCGATTTCCGAATCGTTGATCGCCGGAATAATTGGCGCGACCATGACCGCCGTCGGAATACCGGCATTGGCCAAAGCGCGGATCGTCGCCAGCCTTCGCTGCGGTGTCGCTGCACGCGGCTCCATAGCGCGCGCGAGCTTGCCGTCGAGAGTCGTGATCGAGAGTGCGACCTTGGCGAGATTTTTCTTCGCCATCTCGGAGAGAATATCGATGTCGCGCGTTACAAGCGCGGACTTGGTCACGATCCCGACCGGATGTCCCGCGTCTCGCAGAACTTCCAGAATGCCGCGCGTAACGCGCCACTTCTTCTCGATCGGCTGATAGGGGTCTGTATTCGTCCCCATCGCGATCATGCGAGGCTTGTATTTGGGGTCGGAAAGCTCGCGCGCGAGCAACTCGGGCGCGTCGGGTTTTACAAAAAGCTTCGATTCGAAATCGAGGCCTGGAGAAAGTCCCTGATAGGCGTGGGTCGGACGTGCGAAGCAGTAAATGCAGCCGTGCTCGCAACCACGATACGGGTTGATCGAGCGGTCGAAGCCAATATCGGGCGATTCATTGCGGGTGATGATCTTCCGAGCCCGCTCCTCGGTGACGTAAGTTCGAAAGGGAGGCAGCTCTTCCAGACTCTGCCAGCCGTCATCAAAGGCGACCTTGGCATGCGGCTCGTAGCGCCCACTCGAGTTGGAGACTGCGCCACGCCCACGTCGGCGCTCGCTACCGACGGATGTGTCGAGCACGCCGTCATTCGCGGATGTGTTTTCGGCAGCCGTTTCCGGCCACGGGTCGTCGAAGGTCCTGTCCATTGCCCCAATCCTAAGCCAGCCACGTGAACAAAACAAGAACATTTTTTATTGTGTCTTGGAACACTACATAGGGTGTTTTCAAGACAAAACGATTACAAGGGCTTGGGGTTCCATCCGTGATCACGGTCATTATTCCGACGCTCGATAGCGAACGCGTGCTGGTGCCAGCGCTAGGTGCGCTGGTTTCGGGCTCGGCAGCGGGTTTGCTGCGCGAAGTGATACTCGCCGACGGCGGTTCGCACGACGAAACCGAAAAAATCGCCGATGTCGCAGGCTGTAATTTTCTTAAAGGACCGCACGATCCGGGCGCTCGGCTACGTGCCGCTGCTCATGGCGCGCGGGGTTCATGGCTGCTCTTTCTCGATCCGGCGGCGGTTCTGCAGGAGAGCTGGATGCGCGAAGTGCGTACATTCATCGAAACGGCGGAGCGGGGCGGCCTTGCCGAGAAGCGCGCTGCTACGTTCAAGCTCGGCTTTCAGGGCTTCGGATTCAAGCCGCGCATTGCTGAAGCCGCCGCTGCTGCGCGCCTCGTCGTTATCGGCCGCCCGCGCGCAGAGCAGGGCCTGTTGATCGCGAAGCGTTTCTACAATCACCTTGGCGGTCACCGCGACGGCTCGAAAGCCGAACGTCGTTTGATTGCACGCCTCGGCCGGCGCCGCATCGTCACCTTGCGCACGCGCATCGTCTTGGCGGGCGGTTGACGACGAAGCGTCAGTTCGACCTGTCGTCACGCGTAATGAGCCGTGCGCCACGCTGATAGGTGATGTAACTCCATAGCCAGGTGATCGCGACCACGAAGCGGTTGCGGATGCCGATGAGAAAATAAATGTGTGCCACGCTCCAGAACAGCCAACCGATAAAGCCGGTGAGCTCAATGCGGTGGAGCTTCACCACTGCGGATTTTCGCCCTATGGTCGCCAGATCCCCAGCGTGACGATAGACGAAGGGCTTGGCTTCCTTCGCGCCCGCGATGCGCGCGGCGATGAGCTTGCCCACATAGCGGCCCATTTGTTTTGCGGCCGGCGCGATGCCCGGGATGGGCCCGGGAAGAACGGCTGTATCTCCGACTGCGAAAATTTCCGGATGCCCGGGCACGCTCAGATCCCGCTCGACCTTGATCCGCCCCGCGAGGTCCTGTTCGGCGCCGATCCAGTTCGCCGCGGGCCCGGCAACGACGCCGGCGGCCCAGACGATCGCTTCGGATTCGATCCGCTTCTCGCCGAGCGAGACGCCGTCGCGGCGGCATTCCGTCACCATCGCACCGGTCATGATCTCTACACCCATCTTGCGCAGCGAGCGGTCGGCATAAGCCGCAAGCTTTTCGGTAAAAGTCGGCAGGATACGCGGCCCGCCTTCGATCAATAGAATTCGCGACGAACGCGGATCGATGTGACGAAAATCGTAGCGCAATGCGTGCCGTGCGATTTCAGCGATGGCACCCGCCATCTCGACGCCCGTCGGACCACCGCCGACAACGACGAAAGTCAGAAGCCGCCGTCGATCCCTCTCGCTCCCGGCGGTTTCCGCGCGCTCGAAGGAAAGCAGGATGTGGCTGCGGATTTTGGTGGCGTCAGTGAGCGTCTTCAAGCCCGGAGCCGCCGCCTGCCAGTCGTCATGACCGAAATAGGAATGCGTGACCCCCGTCGCGAGCACCAGATAGTCGTAGGGCAGATCGAGCGAATCTGTCCGAACCACGCGCGCTTTCGTGTCGATGCTTTTGATCGAACACATCACGACACTCGCGTTCTGCTGCCTCCGCAGGATGCTACGCACCGGCCACGCGATGTCGGCGGGTGAAATCACCGCTGTCGCGACCTGATAGAGCAGGGGTTGAAAGCAATGGTGGTTGTGCCGGTCTGCGACAGTCAGATCGACCGGGGTATTTCTCAGCGCGCGCGCGGCTTCCAGTCCGCCGAAACCCGCGCCGATAATGACGACTTTTTTACGCGCGCCGTCCAAAAGAGACCTCTGAATTATTTCTTCACCTTCGCCCGCTTCAGGTTCTCGTCTAGCCGCGGCATGATCTCCACGAAGTTGCATGGGCGATGCCGCAGGTCGAGCTGGTTTACGAGGATCTCGTCCCAAGCGTCGCGGCAAGCGCCCGGTGAACCGGGCAGACAGAAGATAAAAGTTGATTTCGCGGTGCCTGCAGTGGCGCGGCTCTGGATGGTGGAGGAGCCGATCTTGCCGAAAGAAATCTGATGAAAGGCGATGGAAAAACCGTCCATTCGCTTTTCAAATAGAGGCTCGACTGCTTCCGGCGTGACGTCACGCCCGGTGAAGCCAGTGCCGCCGGTCGTAATCACCACATCGATTTTCTTGTCCTTGATCCAGCCTTTCACCTTGGCGCGGATCGATTTCACGTCGTCTTTCACGAGCGCGCGCACGGTGAGCTTGTGGCCCGCGGATTCGATGCGCTCTTTGAGAAGAGCACCGGACTTGTCCTCGGCGATATCGCGGGTGTCGGAAATCGTCAGCACCGCGATCGAGAGCGGCACGAAGGGTTTGGGTTGATCCAGACCGGACATCGCCGGCCTTAAAGCGGGCAGCCCTGGATGGAAGTCGCCTTCAGGCCGGTCTGAAACGCCTGCATGCGTTGCGCGGACGATCCGTGCGTGAACGCGTCCGGCACGACGACGCCCTGCGTGCGACGCTGCAGCCGGTCGTCGCCAATCGCTGAAGCTGTTTGTAGTGCGGCCTCCAGATCGCCCGGCTGCAGGAATTTCCATTTCGCCTGAGAGCGGCCTGCCCAAAGGCCGGCAAAGCAATCTGCCTGCAGTTCGACGCGGACCTGCGTCGCGTTACGCTCGCGCTCGCCCATGGAGCGTTGCGCCTGTTGCACGCGCGGCAGAATCCCGAGCAGATTTTGCACGTGATGGCCGATCTCGTGCGTAATCACATAGGCTTGCGAGAAGCGGCACGCCTGGCCCGTGCAGCCGCGAAATTTCCGCTCGAGATCGTCGAAGAACGAGGTATCGAGATAGACGCGCTGATCGTTCGGGCAATAGAACGGCCCCATGGCCGCTTGTGCAAAGCCGCAAGCTGATTGGGTCGCGCGTGCGAAGATCACAAGCCGCGGCTTGCGATATTGCCGCCCGGCTTCCTGAAAGAGTTCGGTCCAGCGGTCTTCGCTCTCACCGAGCACGGCGGCGACGAACTGACCCTGCTCGTCCTTTGGTGTGCCGACTTGACGCGCGGGTGCCGGTCCCTGTGTTTGCTGCGTACGCGGCCCTTGAACCATTTCGAGTCCGCCGATGATGAGGCGGGGGTCGATGCCGAGCGCCCAGGAAACCAGACCGACGATGATCAGCGTGCCGATGCCGATTCCGCCGCCCGAGCCGATCGGAAAGCCACCGCCTCCCATCGTCGGACCGTCGTCGCGGCGATCCTCGATGTTGTCGCTGCGCCGGAAATCGTCGTACCGCATCGTAACTCTCCCGGAAGGGGGTTATTTGCCAAATCTCTGAGCGGATTGTGGCGGACCTGTGAGTTGGGCGCAATCGGCGCTTTGGCCGATTCAGAACATGGGCTACGTCAAGCAAGTGCGATGCGGAGAATAGCCGTGGGCGGCGAGGAAAAGACGACGCTACGCCGGGGCCCGACCTTCGCCCGGGAGGCGAATGCCTACCGGCGGGGTTTCATGCCCGTTGCAGGTTGTGACGAGGCGGGCAGGGGACCATGGGCCGGGCCGGTAGTGGCGGCGGCAGTCATCCTCGACCCGGTGAAAATTCCAAGGGGCCTGGACGATTCGAAGATGCTCGAACCCGAAGAGCGGGAAATCCTATTCGAGAAAATCACCGCAACCGCGGAAATTGCCATCGCTATCGCGCCGCCCGCGCGGATCGACCGCGACAATATTCTGCGCGCGAGTCTATGGGCATTGGCGCAAGCCGTATGCGCGCTCCCGCGCAAACCCGCGCTGGTGTTTGTCGATGGCCGCGATAGCCTCGCGATTGATTGCGAGGTTGTGCCCGTGATCGGCGGTGACGGCATCGTTGCATCGGTCGCTGCAGCCTCGATCATTGCGAAAGTCACGCGTGACCGCTTGATGCGCCATCTGGGTGCGGCGCATCCGGACTATGGCTTCGAACAGCACAAGGGCTACGGCACCGATTTCCATGCGAAGGCGCTGGAAAAGCTCGGGCCCTGCGTGCATCATCGGCGTACTTTCGCGCCCATCCGCGCGGTTCAGGCCAGCCAAGTAAAATTCTGATGCTCGCACCCAGATCACAACCGGGGCCGCTCCAGGCCTCGCTTTTTGTCGAGGCACTTCGCGCGCATGCCAGCAGGCTCGTAGCGGGTGCGCTGATCGTTCACGCGATCCTGTGGACACTTGCAGCCATACTCGCTGAACCGACGCCGGATCCGAAAATTGCCTTCGGGCTCGCCATCGGACGCGAATGGCAGTTTGGCTATCTGGGCCAACCGCCGTTCGCACCTTGGTTTTTGCAGACCGCTTACAAGGCGATGCCTTCGTTGCTCGTCATGAAGGCTCTAGCCCCGATTTCCGTCGCGCTCGCGGGCTGGTTCTTGTTCGGTCTTGCGCGCCGCATCGTCGGCGATCGTCAGGGTGCGATAGCGGCGCTGATCATGGTGGCAGTGCTTCCTGTCGCCTATCCAGTCGGCGCACTCGACTCTGCGTCGATCCAAATGCCATTAGTCGCGGGCGCAGCACTTGCGTGGTGGCGTGCGCTGACCGAACGAAATCGCATAGCGTGGCTTATTTTTGGGGTCATTGCCGCACTCATGTTTTATGCTGGCGCGCAAGGAATTTTCTTTATTGTTGTTTTGTTGATGCTCACTTTCGGGACGGCTAGCGGGCGCGAAGCGTTCGCTGCGCAGCACTCTCATGCCCCTGCGCTGATGGGGCTGATCTTATTCGCCGTTATCTCCGCGCCGCGCATTTACTGGCTCATCACGCACGATTTCTCAGGAGTGTACGAGGACGCAACCGCTGGTCTTGAGTCTTACGGGGTCATGAAATCCTATGTGGCCGTGGCAGGCGTGATCGCCGGCCATCTGGGCTTGCTGCTGTTGATCGCCGTCGTCACACCCTTTTTCGGAACGGCCCGGATGGCAGCGACACTGGTCACACGTGTTCCATTGCGCGGTTATGCACTGGGTACAGTAATAGTGCTGGCGACAATCCCATTCATTTTCGCCGCTGCGATCACCATCATCTTGGGGTTGAGAACGACGATGGACGCGTTTGCGCCCCTGCTGCTGTATTCAGGTCTGTTGGCCGTCGTGTTCGCGGGTGACACGTTGCAAATCTACCGCCAGTACACCGCCGTAAGTCTTGCGATCGTATTTCTGCTTGTTCCGCCTGTGCTCAACGTGGTGATCGGCTTCATCGCGCCGTGGGTCGGCAATCGCGGACTGATTACCAATTGGCCGGCGCAAGAAGTGGCGCGCAATATGACCGAGATTTATCGCGCCCGTACCGGAAAGCCGCTCGAACTCGTGATTTCTTCTCCAGTTATTGCTAGCGAGATCGCACTGGCAAGCCGCGACCGGCCGCGCATTTTTCCAAATGCCGACAAGGCGCTGGCGCCTTGGATTAGAGACGATACGCTGCGCACGAAGGGCGCAGTCGTCGTATGGCCCGTCATTCGCGGCAATACGGCACCACCGGCGGCGCTCGCGGCAAGCTTGCCGCTCTTTGTGCCGGAAGCACCGCTCACGCTGGATTGGGTGCGCCCAGGCCGGCTCGATCCGGTGCGGCTCGGCTGGGCGATCATTCCACCGCAGCCGTAGCGGTCAGTGATACCCTTCGCCTTCGCGGATTTTTCCGGCGAACATCCAGTAAACGAAAACTGTGTAACCGAGGATGACCGGCAGCATTAATAGCGTGCCGAACAGCATAAAAATCTGACTTGAAGGCGCGGCCGCGGTTTGCCACACCGTCAATGTGGGCGGAACGAGATAAGGGAAATTCGAAATCACGAGTCCCGAATAGCCGAGAAAAAATAGTGCGATCGCGCAGAAAAACGGGAGCACTTCGCGCTTTTCGTCACTGAGCCATTTCCAGCAAGCAAGCGTAACGATCGCGGTGACGATCGGAACTGGCGAGAAGAAAAAGAAATTCGGCAGCGAAAACCACCTCTGTTCAATGCGCGGGAACGCAAGAGGCGTCCAGACGCTCACAATTCCCATGAACACAACGACTGCAACCAGCAAAAATTTTGCCTGTCCGCGTGCGCGTTTTGCGACTTCGCCGTCTGTTTTCATGATGAGCCAGGTCGCGCCAAGCAGCCCATAACCTACGACTACAGCTGCTCCGCAGAGGAAGGCGAAGGGCGTTGCCCAGTCGACTGCGCCTCCTGCATAGGTGCCGTTTTGAACCTTCACACCCTGAATCAATGCGCCGAGGATCACACCCTGCGCGAACGCGGCGACCGTGGAGCCAAGAGCGAAAGCGATGTTCCAGAATTTCTTGCTCGTTTTTCCGAGCCAGCGAAATTCAAACGCCACACCACGAAAGACGAGGCCTAACAGCATCAGAATGATCGGCAGATAAAATGCCGGCATCAAGATCGCATAGGCCTTCGGGAACGCCACCAATAATCCGCCGCCTCCCAGGACGAGCCAGGTTTCATTGCCGTCCCAGAACGGCGCCACCGTATTCATCATCTGGTCGCGCTCTTGTTCGGTCTTGGTGAATGGAAACAGAATACCAATACCGAGATCGAAGCCATCGAGGATCACGTACATCGCAACCGCGAAACCGAGTACCGCAGCCCAGATCAGCGCGAGATACCATTCCATCGAAGGCTCCCTTGGCTCACGTTCCGCCCATGATTTCCTTGCCCGAGTCTTGTGCCGACGACATAGGCCGGTTCGGCAATCCGCTCGAGGGAGCATCGGCCGTGCCCTTGGGGCCGAGCGCTATCAGGCGGTTGATGTAATAAATCCCCATCGAGAACACGATGCCATAGACGAGGACGAACAGCGCCAGCGTCGTCGCGATCGATCCGCCCGGCACGGGCGATATGCCGTCGGCGGTGCGCAAGACTTTGTGGATGATCCAGGGCTGGCGCCCGCTTTCGGTCACCATCCAGCCTGCAATCACGGCGACGAAACCAATCCACCACACATGCTGCGCTGGCCACAGATACCAGCGCGCGTCGAACAATTTTTTCCGCCACCACAGCGCCGCGCCGAGCAGTGCCGAACCGATCATGAACAATCCGATGCCGACCATGATGCGGAACGCGAAAAACACGTTCGGCACCGGCGGGCGGTCGGCGGGCGGCACACTTTTCAGGCCCGGAAACAGTCCGCTCGTACTGTGCGTCAAAATAAGTGAGGCGCCATACGGAATGGAAAGTTCGTACAGGTTTCGTTCGTTCTTCTCATCGGGCCAGGCGAACAGCACAAGCCCGCCGGGTTTCGATCCGTCCCAGTGCGCTTCCATCGCTGCGACCTTGATCGGCTGGTATTTGAGTGTGTTCAGCCCATGCTGGTCGCCGATGAAAAGCTGCAAGGGCGCGACGATGGCAGCAAAGCCGATACCCATGCGCAGCATAGTTTTTGCTTCCTCAAGATATTTCCCAGCGATGAGGTAGCGCGCGCCGACCGCGAGCACGACGAACGACGTGGTGAGATAGGCGGCTGTCGCCATATGAGCGAGGCGATAGGGAAAGCTTGGATTGAAAACGATTTGCAACCAGTCGACGGGAACGGCGATGCCGTTCTGCATTGCGTGGCCGGCAGGCGTATGCATCCAGCTATTGGCCGAAAGAATCCAGAATGTCGAGATCAGCGTGCCAGTTGCAACTGCGATGCAGGAGAAAACATGCAGAGCTGGCGGAAAACGATTCCAACCGAACAGCATGATGCCGAGGAAAGTGGATTCCAGAAAGAACGCGACCAGCACTTCATAACCCATCAAGGGGCCGATGATATTACCCGCGATCTCGGAGAAGCGGCTCCAGTTGGTTCCGAACTGATAAGACAGAACAATTCCCGATACGACGCCCATCGCGAACGAAACCGCGAAAATCTTGGTCCAGAAGCGCGCGAGCCGGTGATAGTGCTCGTGTCCTTTCCACAACCACAAGATTTCGAGCGTCGCGATATAGGCCGAAAGACCGATCGTGAAGGTGGGGAAGATGATGTGGAACGAGATGGTGAAGGCGAATTGTATTCGCGCGAGCATTACGGGATCGAAATCCATGGCCTATGCCTCGCTGCGCTGCGATATGCCTTGCCATCCTAGCATAGCGGCCCCGCGTTTGCCCTGCTGCCAAAACATTTAACTGGTGACTAAGTTTCAAACCGTCAGGAAGTCACGGCATGAAACTCGAGGGAAAAACCGTCCTCGTCACCGGCTCGACCGACGGCGTCGGACGCGTCGTTGCCAAACGCCTTGCGGCGGAAGGCGCGAATGTTTTGATCCATGGCCGCAGCCAGCAGCGCGCGGAAATCGTACTGCGGGAAATTTGCGGCGCGCGGGTTCGCCCGAAAAAAGGCATGGCGACTTTCTACCAGGCCGACTTTTCCTCACTCGCCGAAGTACGAGAACTCGCGGAAACAGTTCTGCACGAACGCGAGCGCGTCGATATTCTGGTCAACAATGCCGGCATCGGTTCGGGTCCAGACAAAAATCACCGGCATCTGAGCGAGGACGGTTTCGAGCTGCGTTTCGCGGTGAACTATCTCGCAGGATTTTTGCTCACCTATTTGTTGCTGCCGCGGCTCGTCGAAAGCGCACCCGCGCGTATCGTCAACGTCTCCTCGCTCGGCCA
>Ga0134122_10000499_pt1 | contig 26585 bp, 24 predicted proteins | sample KB302_FD_96461 | JGI IMG/M metagenome (GOLD analysis project Ga0134122, IMG submission 96461) | Terrestrial soil microbial communities without Nitrogen fertilizer from Kellogg Biological Station, Michigan, USA - KB3-0-2 | ecosystem: Environmental > Terrestrial > Soil > Unclassified ...
CGAAAGATCACGGTGGCAGGCGTTGTGGAAAAAGTGATCTTTCGGGGCGGTTCATTAATTCAGCTCCGAACGCGCGCTTCTCTTCGGCGCTGAATTAATGAACCGCCCCGAAAGATCACTTTTTCCACAACGCCTGCCACCGTGCTTTCAATCGAGCCCGGTGCACTTCCTGACCGCGGAGATAGACCTTATTAATGCGGCGCGAGTTGGCGATGTTCTCGCGGGGATTGGCGTCGAGAACAATGAAGTCGGCATTTTTGCCGGCCGCTACCATTCCCGTATTGAGATGCGCGGCTTCGGCCGAATCGCGTGTCGCGGCGACAATTGCTTCAGCCGGTGTTAGTCCCATCCAAACCCAGTTTTCAAACTCCAATTGTCCCATCCAGCCGATAAAGAACCGGGTCTGTCCGGTGTCGCTTCCCAGAACGATCTTCATGCCGGCCGCTCTGAGCTTCAGCGCATTGGTAGCGCCCATTTGCTTGAGGGTTTGACGGGCGCGTGCGACGGAATCCGGTGTCATGGCTGCCAGTTGGGCACCCCAATGCTCCTGGATCTGCTGCGGAGAAATCGTTTCGGCGAGCAACGGATCGTTCCAATCCTCGCGGCTGGAAGCGGCGGACCCTGCGCCGGGATTGAACCACATGTGGGGTCGATCGTTCTTCGCAATGCGCTCCTTGATGATTGCAATCAATTCATCGTCCGGCAGTTCGCCGTTGCGAACCGGCAGATGGAGCCATCCCTCGACGCCCGCCCGCATCAACTGCTTGGCATCCGCCAGGGTGACGTTGTGTGCCGCGACCGGCACGTTGTACTTGTGCGCTTCTTCGATGATCGCAAGATAGAGCGGCGGCGTCAGCTTCTTCTCGCGTCCGCCCCGATCGTCCACCCAGATCTTGATGAACTCGGGCTTGATCCGGATATTGTCTTGAACCGCGGCTCGAGCTTCCTCGACGGTGGTGACCGGATAAGGCACATCCGTTCTGGAAGGATGTCCGTTGGCGCCCGAACCCGGCCACGCGATGCCGGGTCCCGCGGTACGAAACAGCGTTGCCCCCGGAATCATCTCGTCTCGCACGCGCAGCGGCACGTCGCCCCAGTTCGTTCTGCCGCCGTGCAGGTCGGATCGATCGACCAGATCGCCGATGCCGACGATCGCGCTGAACCCGTAGTACGCGAGACGCTCCAGATGATCGATGAGGTTCTCGCGAGTGTAGTATTCCTTCGCCATCGTGCCGTCGGAATCGTGCTGGTAACCAATGTGGCCGTGAAGATCGACCTTCGCCGGCATGACGGTCTTACCAGCGAGGTTGACGTGTACTGCACCAGCCGGCGCCTGCACGTCCGTGCGGCGGCCGACGCGGGTGAACAAGCCGTTTTGGACGATGAATTCGGAGTCCTCGATGGGCGCACTGCCGTCGCCGGTGATCAGCCGCGCGCCTTCGAAGATCGTGATTACCGCCGCCCCGCGGTTCTGGCTTGCCATCTTCGAGGAAGAGCAAGCCAGTAGGAAGAAACACGATCCGGCGAACAGACAAGACGCCATTGATTTCAATCGGCACATAGAACCCTCCAGACAATTAGATCGTGTCACGATTGTTGAATCAGACTCTGAAACGGTTTGGTCTTCTTCCAGCGATAAATTTGAAAATCGGAATCGAGTGTCAGAATCTCACCCGTATTCAACTCTTCGGCGAGGCGAATAAGGCAGGCATCGGCAAAGTCGATTTGCTGATCTCGATATTTTCGAATGATATGCCGGATAGAACCGGCTGAACGGGACAGCGACAGCGGTATTTGAAAAATTCCCTTTTCGACGTTTTCCAATATCGCCTCAGGGGCGCCCGAAATCTCACGCAAAAGGTAACAGCTTTCGGTAACGACGGCTTCACAAGTTACAAGAGGGTTGCCAAGAGCTTTCACAACGCGAGCGCACCTGGTGTGGTGTTTTTCACTTCGATCGAGTAAAGCCACGATCACTCCTGTATCCAGTAGAACCGGGCTCACCGGCCAAAGTCCTTGAGGTGAGATTTGTTCGATCCAAGGTCGGGTATGCCCGAAGAGAACCTGCCGACTCCGATGATCCGTTTCGGCTTTTCTTCGGTCTGGCACGAGGCAAGCAGACGTATGCCCTCCCGAACAACTCTTGATGGACTCCATCCAAGGCGTCGAGCTAACCGATGGAGTTGCTCTTGTGCTTCCGGATCCAGGCGAGCTTGTACGGTTTTAATCACGCGGCCATTGTAATACACACAGGCCTGCGTAGTACACTCCTGCCGGCAGAAGGGAATCTGGACCGAGCGCGAAGTCGAACATGCTCGGAGCCGCAGGCGATCCAGCCGTCTCGCGACAGTTGCCTATCGAAGAAGAGCTTTCGTTCCAGCGCGATTTTCTCTTTCGTGATGGGATTATCCTCTGGGACGGGAAGGTACAGATCCAGTCCCAGAGGAATCACCAGCAATGCAACCAGGAGGCGGAGCATCCTTATATGCTCGATATGCTCGCTATTGGGAGTCGTCGCACGTTCCGTGTTCGGGTCGCTGACGTACTGAAACCTAACGAACGCCGGAAGCGGTGGACTTATTTCATGAGCGACAACACATTGTCGAGCGCCACCAGATGGGCGCCTTGCTTGATATCACCAACGACGAGTCTGGAGCCATCGCCGCTAAGGTCGAAGCCCGTCAACGGACTCGATTCGAGAACCAATGAGGCAGACGCGCCACCATCCGCCGGGATCTGCATGATTCCCCAATGGTCGAATCCTCCAGCCTGACCCTGATTGAACAGAATCGACTTTCCGTCCCTGGTCCACCTTAGGATTCCGTTCCATTCCCTTTGTTCCAACTTGTAGGTATACAACTCGCGAAAACTACCGCTCTCCAGGGATATCCGGCCAATGTGCAGCTGTGTCTGTCCGATCGGGTCCTGGAGCCATCCGACTGCGAGTGTTCGCCCATCGGGGCTCAGGGTAATTGCCAATGGGGAGTTCACAGCCAGGGGCCCATCGGGGGTACCAGCACTGTTTCCTGTACCTCTTGGCGAACCAGAGACGAGCCGCTCTGCCCCCGTAGCCAGGTCCACAGCCACGATGGTGGCGTCAACATTTGTGCGCGGCACTGCACGTTTCACGACGTAAAGCGTCTTATCGTCCGGCGAGAGAGCGTGGGCCTGAGTCTTGATGCCCAGTGGATGAAACTCCCGGGTCTTTAGATCCACGCGATAGAAGTCGCCGTTCACTCCGAGCAACAGGTTTTTGCTGTCGTGGTACCACGTGGCGGGTAGCCCAGCACCCGTGGCGCCCAGACTGGTTGGGTACATCGTTTCCTCACCCGTCTCGACCGAGCGGACTACCAGAACATTTTGGTCTTGCCCCTTGGGAAGCCGTCGCTTGAAGGCAATCCACTTCCCGTCAGGGGACCATGATGGAGCCAGGCCCGCGAATGTCTCCCTCGGAGAAGGCCGATCTGTCCGCGCAACGGCGCCGTGTTTGGCGTCTACAATTGCGATGGATTCAAGCTGCTCTACGGGCTCCTGATAGAAATAGGAATTGCCGCGCATCGCGATTGGAATAATCTTCCCAATCTCAGGAACGATCAAAGCCTCCGACCCGATCGGCCTTCCATTCAGGATGACAACAGACCACAAGCCGACGGATCCGGAACGATCGCTGGTAAAGAGAAGGCGACTCCCGTCTCGCGTCCAGATGGGGCTCGCGTTGACGCCGGCGGTCTTCACTGCCTCGGCTTCTCCAGAGCCATCGGTTGCCAATACATAGATATGTTGATCGCTGTCTGCGGGTCGGGCTATAACTGGAGTCTTCGGGTTGATCGCTAACGCAGAATACGCGATGTAGCGTCCGTCCGGTGAAACACGAGCGCGTCCGCCCCATGGGTCGCGATAAAGGGCGCCGCTGAGCCGCCATTCCAACGATTTCAAATGTGTGATTTGACTGCTTCCTATAGCAACTCTTAGAAGCTCCCACGTACCGTCGCGCTTTTGGGCTCTGACGAGCACGGATTTCCCATCCGGAAACCAGGCGTCCACAGCGAACCACGGATACTCAGGGCTGTCGAGCACCAGCTGAGACTTGCTGCGCGGCTCTCTGGCCACAATTCGTAGCTGGCTATTCGGTTTTGTCCTTTCCCCAGTATCCCAGTTGTAGACGATCTGCCGAAGATCTGGCGACATCTCAGGTGTGAGTGCGTGCGCATTCAGTTCGGAGTCGCTCTTCACAAAGAGCCGCTCTCGCTGCCCTGTGGACGTATTGCAGATGATGAGGTCGCCGGTGTCTAAGAAATCTCCATCAACCACAAACCGCCCGTCCGAGCTAAGGTCGCCCGCCAGGCCCGCGCACCCGTTGTGCAGCAGACGTTTTGTCAGCGTACCGAGCACAGGCGCGCCGTCCAGGCGCGCCCGCGCCAGCGTCGCTGCTTCCGTCTGGTCGCCGAAGTCTTTCACGATGCGCTCGTAAATCCGGCGCGATTCCGTATCGCCCAACTTTCGATAGGACTCGGCCATCCGCACCAGCGCCTGAGCGGCGATGGCGCGGTCTTTGCTCTCTGCAATCTTCTTATATTGCTCGATGGCGCTCTTCGGATCGCCCTCCAGCGTTTCCTTGTCCATGGCCGCTTTGAGCCCGGCGGCCGCGGCTTTGTCCTGAACTTGCGCGGTCACTGCGGAACGTGTCGACAGCAGCAGTACCGCTGCCATTGCGATTGTGAGACTCAATGTGATTTGTCTTTTCATTCTCGTCATCTTATTCATGGTGGAACCTCCTCATGAGCCCACTGTAGCCGCGCATCGTCGAGCCCTTACCAAGACCAAATCCAGATTGCGTCAAGTTTCATGGCCATCAAAGCGATAGCCCAGACCGCGCACGCCCTGAATGAGCTGCGGCCGGGAAGGGTCTGTTTCGATCTTCTTGCGCAGGTTCAGAATGTGCGTGTCGACGACGCGGTCACTGATGTTGGTGCCTTGCTCCCAGGCCGCGTCGATGAGCTGCTCGCGGGTCAGCACGCGGCCGCGTCGCTCGACGAAAGTCTTCAGGAGGCGGAATTCGAGAGCCGTCAGCGCCACGGGAACGCCATTCCTGCGGACGACCGCGCCTTCGAAATCCACTTCCAGGGTGCCGAATCCGCAGACGCCCAGCGAGGCGCCGTCAAACCGCCGCAGCACCGCGGCAATGCGCGCGCGCAGCTCACGCGGGCTGAACGGCTTGGTCACGTAATCGTCCGCGCCGAGCTCCAGTCCCAACACCTTTTCGGCTTCCTGTGTTTTCGCTGTAAGCAATATGACCGGAGTCTTGATGCGCGAGCGGCGCAGCTCGCGGCAAACCTCGAAGCCGTCCATGCGTGGCAGCATCACGTCCAGCAGGATCAGATCCCATGCTTCGCTGTGCGCCCGGCGCAGCGCGTTTTCGCCGTCGCCTACAGTGTGGACTTCATATCCGTTGCGGCGCAGATCCTCTTCCAATCCCATGGCAATATCGGGCTCGTCTTCGACAATCAAGATGCGTCGCATTCGTTATCCTTTTGCCGGCAGCACAATAGTGAACGTACTGCCTTTGCCTTCGGTGCTCTTCAGATTCACGGTTCCGCCATGAGCTTCCACGATGTGCCGCACCATGGCCAGTCCCAGGCCTGTACCCAGGATGCCTCCCGATGTGGAAGCCTTGCCGCGTACGAACTTTTGAAAGATGGTCTCTTGTTCCGCCGCTGGAATGCCGACACCGCGATCGCTGACGGCGATGGAAACTGCGCCATTCGCGCGGCCCACGTGCACTTCAATTTCGCGGCTGGCGCCACTGTACTTCACCGCGTTGTCCAGCAGGTTCCAGAGCGCTCGCGAGAGCGCCTCGGGATCCGCGGAGACGGGATGTGCGCCGGAGTCGGAGGCACATTTCACTTCGAAGCCGAGCCTCGCCTCGCGAAGAAATTCCTCTGTCACATCGTGGGCGAGCCGAACGGCATCCAGCGGTTTGAAGTGATAGGGATGCCGGCCCGCCTCCATCCGGCCGAAATCCAATACAGACTCGACGAGGCGATGAAGTCGCTCCGTCGCCCGCGTCTGCGCCTGATAGAAGCTGCGGCGTTTTTCCGGAGTCGGGCCGTCTTCCTCCGTTAGCAATTCATTGAACTGACGGAGCGCGGTCAGCGGCGTGCGGAATTCGTGCGAGACGGCGGCTACGAAATCCGACTGGAGCCGTGCCGCCGTCAGTTCACGATTCACCGCGCGCCAGACGAAGTAGCTTCCCGCGATCGTCAGGATCAGCAGCAGCGTCAGGCCAACGAACAGGTTGCGGCGCCGTTCGACGAATTCAGGCGGCTCCTGCTGCCCCGGAGCGCCAGTCACGATGAGTGTCCACGGCAGGCCTGTCGCGGCATCGGTTCGCTGGACCGTCTGGAGCTTTTGAACATCCGCCGGCGGCGCCACACCCGTACCCGCGAGGTAAACCATCTGCGGATAAACAGCCTTCTGAAGCTCCGCCATCCAATGGGATTCCAGGAACCGCGGCCCGCCGATAAGGGCCGCGTCATTGCCACTGCCGAACGACCACATTACCGTCACCGGTACATCGCTCCCATTCAGTAGCTGACTCTCACTGGAGATCGCTTGGTTCGCAGCGCGCGCGAACCACTTTTCATAGAGCCAGTCGGCCGCGGCGGCCAGCGCGAAGTCCTCGTCAGTGGGTTCGTTCTTTGTGCCCAGCCAGGCATCGAGTTTTCCTGCGACATACAGAAGAGCCTCCCGATCCAATCGCCACTTGCCGGTGCGCAGATCGGCGGCGATCGATCCTGCCTCCTGTCGAAGCTCTTGCGTTCGGGACTGCTGTTCGAGAATGGCACAACGTGTTCTGCGGGCGGCAAGATCCGCAGGTTCACCATTGATCGAGACCGACGATATCCGGGCAAGCTCGCTGAATGCAGTGAGCGCTTCCTTGACCCGCCCCATCTTCCGGAGAATTCGGGCCTGATGGAGTAGCGCGCCCGCGCGTATCGGGGCGTGGTTGGAGGCCGCAAGATTGCGGCTGATTTCGAGCGCCTTATCGAAGTTGGGTGGTTCGTGGAACTCTTGCGACTCCAGTTCCTGGAACTGTTCCGCCGGTAATTCAGTGAGTCGCTCGGGCTGGCGGTAATAGGGAATGCCTTGCGGCGGAACCACTTCAATTCGGTCCGGGCGAAACACGACGCAGACCGCATCGTTCGGAACATCCGATAAGGCGCACGGCCGGTCGGCCAGCAGTTTTCTCTGCGCCGCGAGATCTTCTGCGAGAACGCGCACACCCTGATCCGCCGCCCGAGCCAGAAGTTCGGCCTGACGCTTTTGCGCGAGATCGCGATCCTGATCGATCAGGCGTAAACCCAGCGCCACGAGGGTCGCTGCCGGCAGGCAGACAATCAGGGCGAAGAAGATTAAAAGGTTGCGAGGAGGCCGCAACCAAGCACGCAGCCCCGCCATAGTGTCCGTCATCTTCGCTCATTGGAGCACGGTGGAATAGAGGATTCGTCGAGCCTGCGTCGAGATTGCGTCAAGAAGAGTCGCCCCATGTGGGTCATTTCATGAATACGGTAACGAATTCGATACCGTAACTATGAAATTACCAATTCAGGAGAGCAATTCCGTCCGCGTTTTCAAACAGAGTCAGAATATCCCGCGGTACCCTTTGCGTGGACTACCGCTCACCGCTTGCCGCGCTCGTTGAGCCATTCAATCGGCGTACGCCGCGAAGATCGGCGCCCGGACACTGTATCGACGGGAAATCTCCTCGATGAGAGGTCAGGTCCACTCGTTGCGCGGCATCCTCGGCGGAAATCCTCTGGCTCTGAATAATCCCGGGACGAGCCCCGAATTAATTTAATTCGGGGCTCGTCCCGGAATTTCCCTTTTATAATTCTGACAATTTGATTGTCGTGACATTCGGCCCAAGGGAGTTAGCAATGAAAAGCATCAAGTGGAGCGTACTGACCGTGTTTGTCGCATTACCACTGTATGGCCAGGGATTGACAGTGACGATGAAGGAGACCGGACCCACCGGTCAAACGGCGCCGATTCTGCAAACGGATCGAACCCATGCGCGCCTGGACATTCCTTCACTGGCGTCACAGCTGCTTTACGACTCCACAACAAAAACACTCCGAGTCCTCGTACCCCTGATCAAGATTTACCGCGAGTACACTCCGGCCTTCGTACAGCAGAGTGTTGCGGCGGCAGGCGGACGTGGACAACCGGCTCCGGCGAAGATTACTTATAAACGCACGGGGTCGGGCAAGCTCCGGGATTGGACCTGCACGACGTACGACGGATTTCGCGGCACTGAGAAGGTGGCCGAAGTATGTGCATCAGAAGGGAACCAGATCGGCCTGTCTGCCACGGATTTTGCAATCGCTCAGCAAGCCATCGACCTGGCGCGGGCCATCGCGGCGCCAGAGCTGATCGAGCGCATCCCCGTTTACGGCAGCGTTGAAAGCCAGGGGTTCGCCGGATTTCCAGTGCGCCGCTTGAACCTTCGTAACGGTCAACCGGAAAGCACCGCGGAATTGGTCGAGATCCGGCGCGAGGCCGTGCCTGCGGCCAACTTTACTGTCCCTGCCGATTTCAACAAGGTCCCCTAAGCGAGGGAAAAATGAATTCGTTTTCTCCGGCGCATCGTCTACTTGCGCTTCTGGGCGTCACAATCTCCGTGCTCATTCTCATTCCTGGATTATTTCTTCCGGTGTTGACGGTGCGAGGGAAACTCAATCCTGCTGGAGTGGCCGATCTTGCCTACAAAATGCTCGACCAGGGGATGACCGACTCCGCCGTTCAGAGTTTGCGTCCCATGATAAATCCTTCATTGCTCCCTTTGCTCGAGAGCGGAAATAGCGGGATGAAGGGAGCGCTGGTGACAGCTATCGGCGGTCAGCTTTCAACGCAGCTGAGGTCGAATGCACCGATCGAGGTGTATGGGCAAACGCGAAGTATCGTGGGCTCTGTCCGGCACCTCTACAGTGTCGGCAGCTACACGGCCGCGACACTCATTCTTCTCTTCAGCATCATTGTGCCGCTGACTAAATCGTTGCTTGTGACATGGGCTGTTCTGCAATCGAACCCGGAAGTAAGGCGCCGCAGACTCTTCTTTGTCGAGGCAATAGCGAAGTGGTCAATGGCCGATGTTTTCGCCGTGGCGGTGATGATTGCTTATCTTGCCGCACAGGCGAGTCAATCTGCCTCCGGAAGCACAGCGATTATTGAATTCGATGCGTCATTCGGGTCCGGCTTTTATTGGTTTGCAGGCTACTGCCTGACCTCGCTTGCCGTTCAGCAGATATCCGCGCGTTTTCTCATCAACCAGACGAAGGCCTCCATATGACTAAAGCCGGAAAATCATCCGTTTGCCTGCCGCGAATGACGATAGAATTGCCAGTCAGCAGGCCAATATGATCGCCAGATTTATCGCAATTCTCATTGCATTCGCTCTACGTGACACCGCAGGCGTGGTTCATCACCAGGATGAATGGACCAGAAGCCGCGCTGTCGTTGTTTTCTTCACCACCACCGACTGCCCGGTCAGCAACGGCTATGTTCCGGAGATGAATCGGATTCGCGCGGACTACGCTTCCCGGGGCGTCGCGTTCTACGCGGTGCAGGCGGATACAGCGATCTCCGATGCAGAAGTCCGCAAGCATACGAAAGAGTTCGGGATTACTTTTCCGGTCCTGTTCGATCCAAACCAGGTATTGGTTCGACTGACCGGCGCCACCGCTACTCCCGAAGCTGCCGTCCTTTCAAACAGTGGGAAGGTTCTGTATCTGGGGGGAATCGATAATCGCGTAGCGGATTTCGATCGGAGGCGGCCAGCGGCAACCGAACTGTATTTGCGAGATGCGTTGGATGCGGTGCTGGCAGGAAGGGCGGTCTCCCGTCCGAAGACTAATAATATTGTGGGTTGTGCGATCAACCTGGTGAACCCGGAGAGGAAACCATGAAACTTTCAATTGTGGCTTTGCTTGCCATACTGATTTTTTCGCTGGCCTCCAGCGCGGCCACTCCAACTTTCAATAAGGACATTGCGCCGATTCTTTATCAGAATTGCGCATCGTGCCATCGACCGGGTGAAGTGGCGCCTTTCTCATTACTCACATATCAGGATGCATCGAAGCGAGCGAAGCTGATTTCGACGGTCACGGAGCGCCGATACATGCCGCCCTGGAAGGCGGAAGCGGACTACGGAAAGTTTCTAAACGAGCGCCGGCTCACCGATACACAGATTGCTCTCATCAAAGAATGGGCGGACGCCGGCGCCCCCGAGGGCAATGCGGCGGATAAGCCTGCCGTTCCCGTGTTCACAGACGGATGGCAGAATGGAAAGCCCGATAAAATCCTGACTGTGGGTTCGAAGTTTTCGCTGGCGGCCGACGGCCCCGACCAATTTCAATGTTTTGTGATACCGCTAGGACTGGATCACGACACCTTCGTCCGCAGCATGGAGTTCCGGCCGGACAATCGGCGCATCGTCCATCACGTGTTGGTTTTCCTCGATACCAGTGGGATTGCGCGGACTCGCGCGGCTCGCAATGGAGGAAGCTATCCCTGCTTCGGAGGCCCCGGAATTCCAGCGGCCGGCCTGATTGGCGGCTGGGCGCCGGGAGCTCTGCCTCCGCCGCCGGATGAGGACAATGCCCGGCCCGTGCCGCAGGGCGCGGATCTCGTGGTTCAGATCCACTATCATCCTTCCGGAAAAGTAGAGATGGATCAGTCTTCTCTGGGTTTGCTGTTTTCCTCCAAGCCACCGAAGAAAGGTCGGACTGCTGCCCTCGTTCTCGCGCCGAGCATCGATATTCCTGCCGGAGACGCACACTATGTCGTGAAAGGGCAAATCGTTCTGCCACGCGACGTCGAAATGGTGGCGATCGCTCCGCACTCTCACTATCTGGGCAAGGAGATGAAGATAACGGCCCAGCTGCCGGACGGCTCGACCGTCCCATTGATCTGGATCAAGGACTGGGATTTCAACTGGCAGGGTGCTTACTTCTACGAAAAGCCGTTCATGCTGCCGAAGGACACCCGCATCGATCTGGAATACACATTCGACAATTCCGAAAATAACCCGCGTAATCCCACGCATCCTCCGGTGCGCGTGAAATGGGGCGAACAGACAACCGACGAGATGGCGCTCGCATTTCTCGGAATCTCTCTGCCGACGCCGGCGGACGCGGAGGCCTTTCAACGGCAGATGACATTTCAGTACCTGGAAGCATTCCTCTATGAAGGCGTGAGTGTGGACAACCTGCCGTCGGAAATCCCGCCGGCGCAGCGCCAGGCTCTTTCCCTGGCTTTCCTTCTGTTCGACAGAAACGGCAACGGCAAGCTCGACGCCGATGAGCGCGAACCACTGCTGAATCTGCTTCGCAGCCAGGTACGGTAGGATCGTCAATTTCGACCTGGTGCCAGATCATTGCTTGCCGCGCTCGTTGAGCCATTCATACAAGCGGCGCACGCCGCGAAGATCGGCGCCCGGACGCTGGATCGATGGGAAATCTCCCCGATGGGACGTCATATCCACGCGTTGCGCGGCATCCTCGGCGGAAATCCCCTGGCTCTTGAGTGCTGTGATCTGCTTCGTGATGTCCGTCAGATAACTCTGGAAACCGGTAATAAGACTCTTGCCCTTAAAAGGCGCGCCGTGCCCGGGTAGGACGGTGTCGAAGTCCAGCTTCTTGAGCGCTTCAAGCGTTGTCACCCACTCGTCAAACTGCGCGTCGCCCATGTATGCAAGTTGCGGCTCCATGAGGTCGCCGGTGCAGACGATTCGTTCTTTCGGGAGATACACAACGGTATCGCCGTTGGTGTGACCCCGCCCGAGGAACAGCAACTGGACTTCATGCTGTCCGACTTTCACGTCCATCTTTTTTGAAAACGTTTTGTTCGGCGGCGTCGGTTTGATTTCCTTGAGCGCCTCCCAGCCTTTCTGGGCCACATCGAGCTGTCTTTGAATGTCGGCCTTTCGCGCGGGATCGCTCTCACCGGCAATCTGCCGCTGAAGCGTCTCGATCCGGTTCGGCACGTTGGTCAACTGCGATGTCTGATACGGTTCACGGTGAAGCACGTCAAGCTTCTCGATGGCGTACTTCACGTACTCGTGCGCGATGATGTCGGCCTTGCCCGCGTACACCTGGTTGCCGTCGGTGTGATCGTAGTGGAAGTGGGTGTTCACCACATACCGGACCGGCTTGTCCGTAATCACCTTGAGGTCCTCGATCATGGCGCGCGCCGCCGCGGGGCTGGTACCGGTGTCGACCACCATCACATCGCGATCGCCGACGATGACCGGGTTGTTGCTGCCTGTCGTCATGGAGCCGGTCGCGGTAGCGTAGTACACACCGTCTGCAATTTTTTCGAACTTGTACGCCTTGCCGGTGACCACCGGGTAGGGCGCCGGCCCGCCGCGTCCCGGTTGCTGCGCGCTTTGCGCAGTGAGAATCGTGATGGCCAGGATGACAATAATCGCGCGCGTTTTCATAGCTCCTCCGGACCGATTTTTGCGGATTGTACTACAAGCGAGAATCCGCGATCAGATCGCAGCACTCCGATTTGGCGGGAACGTGCTTGTCACCTGCCATAAGGCCGTGCGATACAGAGAAAAGAGAAACATGACTCCGGTCGAAGCGACAAAAATCATCCTCACCCTCATCAGCGGAATATGCTGGACCATCGTTTATGTCGAAGGCATACGTGTCGGAGTCCGCGATAGATCCTATGCAATTCCTTACTACGCGCTTGCACTGAACATTTCCTGGGAGTTGATTCACGCCATTTACGGATTTCGTTCCGGCACCAGCCTGCAGGCGGTTATCAACGCGGTTTGGTTTGTCCTGGACGTGGGCATTCTCTACACGTATTTCAAGTTCGGACGGCGATACTTTGCCCGTTATCAACGTTCCTACGGCTTTGCCGCGTGGAGCGTGCTGGGACTGGGGACCGCGTTTTGCATTGAGTATGCATTCGTCCGGGAGTTTGGCGTGGGCAAGGGTGCTGGGTATTCCGCCTTCCTTCAAAATCTTCTGATGTCGATTCTGTTCATCCAAATGCTGGCCCAGCGCGGCAAGGCCGAAGGTCAGAGCATGTCCATCGCCGTCAGCAAGTGGATCGGCACACTGGCGCCGGCCATTCAGTTCGGACTTATCGGAGAACAGCCGTTTCCTAACGGAAGCTTCCTGATATTGACGTTGGGTGTTTTGTGTAGTGTCTTCGACCTGATTTACATTCGAATGCTGCGCGTGGAGTCGTCATGAGGCCTGATTGTCCTTCCGGTAATTTTGACGAAAGGCCCGCCGGTACGAACGTGGATACGGTGGTGATTCACGCCACGGTTCTCGACACCCTTGAAGAAGTAATCCAGCACTTCAGCGCTCCGTCCAGCAGGGTGTCCGCTCACTACACCATCGACCGCGGCGGAAAGATCGTGTCTCACGTTGCCGAGGAGAAACGCGCCTGGCATGCGGGCCAATCGAAAATGAAAGATGGCCGAACCAACGTCAACGACTTCTCGATCGGTATTGAGCTGGTCAATCGAAACGACGGTATGGATCCTTTCCCTGCAATCCAGATTCAGTCGCTTCGCCGCCTGCTGGCATCGATAATGTCCCGCCACGACATCAAACACATCGTTCCGCACTACGAGTGCGCCGATCCTCCCGGGCGAAAATTGGACCCTGTCGGTTTCGATGGAACCTGGATTCGGAATATTCTCAGCGACGACACCTGCTGACTTCAATCCACTCCGAAATCAAACGACACCAGCGCTCGATGCTGGCCGGTGAGGGATCGCATCGCCGATTGCGGCCCGAGCTGTTCCTGAAGAAGGAATTTGTCGCGCTGGGCCGGAATGACGTCGAGAAATGCCAGTCCGGTTTGCGGTAGATTCAGCAGAGGCCCGACGGAGCCATCCGCGGGAGTGTACACGCCCAGGAAAGACGTCGTGGCCTGGGCTCCCTGCGCCGCCTGACCAGTTGTATTGAACACAGAAAACTTCCCCTCGCCCGTGTCGAAGGTGGCCCAGTGCCAGTCGCGAAAGTAACCTTTGAATTCCGGATTGAAAGAATAAGTAGCACCCGGGATGATGTCCTTGTAATTGTTCTGCCAGACGCCAAGACGAGTTCCCTGCATCCGGTTTTGCCACACGCGATACGGCCCCATGCCCAACCACGTGATGCCCTTCATGTTGCTTTCGGGGTAATCGAAATCAATTCCCAGCAGGCTGGCAGGACCATCGTACGCATAGTCGTATTCCAGCGTCACGCGGCCATTGGACGATATCGTCCACAGCGTTTGTTGCAATGAACCGTTGTATTTCGCCGCAACATGAACCGAACGAGTGCCGCTTCCCGTCACTTCCAGGTTCGTCAACTGGCCGGGGACGCCGACTTCCATAAACTCCGTCGTTCGGCCGGTGTTCCCCCCGCCGCCGCGCGCAGGGCTTGAGGCATTGTTTGTGGCATAGCCAATGAATCGCGGGCCGTTCGACAAGGATAGTTTCCTGGCCCCGCGAGTTACCGAGGCCAGCAGTCCAGTATCTTTGCTGAAGCGCAATTCGAGATTCCCCGCAGTGACAATCCACTGCCCGTTGTCTTCGCGGGATTGGACTGTACCTGCACTCGCAACCGCGCCATTGGTTCCTGTTGTTGGCGAGTCGTTCAGCGGCCAGCTCCAGGTCCACAATTCCTGTCCATCGGGGTCGAGTGCTTTCAGGTAAAGCGCGTCGGCCTTCTGCGCCGGCAGCGACAAACTGATTTCACCGTGATCGTGGGGAGCGACGTTCGGCCCGCTGAACGCTGCTGTGGCCACCACATCGAACCCGGCCTTGCCCGCATCCGGCGCCGCAAAGTTAACGAGCGACCAGACGAAACGGCATTGATCCAGATTGGTGAAATCGAAATGGTTTTGCACCGGGAGTGTCTGCCGCGAACCGGCGGTAAACTTTGCGGGATCGATTTCCACAATCTCAACAGGGGACCAGATTTCCTTGATGGTGTAGAAACTGCCTTCCTTCTGGCGGGCCGGGCCCAAGATGCCGTCCGGGCCGAGATTGCCGCTGCTGTCAATGCGGCGGCCCGGATCGTCTGTGCGCACGACGCCATCGTCGGCCAGCACCCAGAAGAACGCGCCGCCAAGCACTGGACTTTTGCTCATCACTTCCCAGTAGTCATGGAAGCCGGCTCCCAGACCGCCATCGTATAAGCCGTGGAGAAACTCCGTTGGAAAGTAAATGGCGGGTCCGCTAGCCTGGCGCAACAAGTCCGCGTACGTTGGATAATGAGGGTCGTTGACGCCGCGGTCCGTTGAGCGCGGGTGCATGACGTTGCGTTGCTGTATATCCCATTTGGCAAACTCACCGTCGTTGGCCGTGTTCCAGCCGCCTTCATTGCCGTTGTCCCACATCACAATGGATGGGTGGTTGACATCGCGCCGCACCATTTCTCCGATCAGGCGCGCGCCCGTCGGCGTATCGTATGCGCCTTGCCAGCCTGCCAGTTCATCGAGTACGTAGAGCCCCAGTTCATCGCAGGCGTCGAGGAAATCGCGGTCGGGCGGGTAGTGCGACATGCGCACGGCGTTCATGTTCATTTCCTTGATCCGCTTCACATCGTCGTAGTTGATCTGCCGGCTCAATGCGCGTCCCGAATCCTGCCAAAGGCTATGGCGATTGACGCCCTTCATGACGATTTTCTGCCCGTTGAGGTAGAGTCCGTCGCCCGGACGGATCTCGAATGTCCGGAAACCAAACGTGTTCGTAACGACATGCTCCGCCGTTCCGTTTTGTTCGAGCGTGAACCGGGCGCGATAAAGATTGGGCGTTTCAGCGTTCCACAATTTCATGCCGGCGAAACGCGACGCGACCTGGACCTCACTTTGCCCGACGGCCAGTTCGGTGGAAAACGCCGCACCGACGGGCCTGTCCTGCGGGTCCAGAATCTGTACGGTCACCTTCGCTGGTAACTTCACGCCGGCGCCCAGATGAACATCCGCGCGGAAACTGCCATCGGACCTGGCGTCGATGCCCGTCCAATCGATATAGCTTGCCGGCAATACCTCCAGAAACACCGGGCGGAAAATGCCGCCGAAATTCCAGTAGTCGCCCTGACGTTCGGCGCGGTTGACGCTGTAGTTGTCTGCGACCTTGCTCGCCGTGACTTCCAGCAGGTTGCTCTCGCCGAACTTCAATAACGGAGTAATGTCGTATTTGAATTGATAAAACGAACCTTCGTGTGCAGGGCCTGCCGGCTGTCCGTTGATCCACACCTCCGTTTTGGTCATCACGCCATCGAACACGATGCGTACGACTTTCCCCTTCCAATCCGCCGGCGCGGTGAAAGTCGTTTTGTATTTACCCTGCTCGGAAGCGAAACCGGCGCGGTTGATGCTGTTGCCGCCCGGGGCATTCGCGCTGTCGCGAAAACCGCCTCCATAGTTATAAACACCAAAGCCCTGCAACTCCCAATTCGACGGGACGGCGATTTTTTTCCACTCACCGCTCTGCATTCCCGCAGTGACCATGAAGTCCCACGGCACACCATCGTTGTTCCCGGTGCCGGAAAGATACTGGATCTGCGTTTCGTTCGAGGCCGCGGGCGCGGCGGCGGATATGGTTGCCGCCAGCACGAAACACAAGAGTATGAAGGATGGTTTTTTCATCACGATTCTTCAGCCGGTATTCCGGGTACGCTACCACACTTAAGATAAGGTAGTGCTAATCGGCGTTCCTGAGAGGCGGTCGCGGGACGATGGCATCACATGAGGGAATCATTTATGCTTCCATGATTCCCGGCGGTCATGGATATGAAGAAACTCATCGCCATCTTCCTTCCTTGGATCCTTGCGGGCGCTATCGTCAGCCTGAGTGCTGTGCCAGCCCAAACATTATCGAGCCTCGAAGGAGTCGTTGTGGACGCGAAGACCGGGGCACCCGTAGCAGGAGTCACAATCCAGGGGCTAAATGATTTACGAAACCAGCCCGTCGTCGCAACGGACGAAGAAGGCCGTTTTGTCCTCGAGAACATTCCCCTCGGACGAGTGCAGCTTTTGTTTGATAAGAATCGTTATCTTGAGGAGACCATACCCTTCACTGTAGCGTCCGGCCAAACGGCACGCGTCGGAGTTGTGAAGCTAACTCCGGGAGGAATAATCTCGGGCAAACTGCGGAAGACCGACGGAACTCCTGCAGTCAATATCGGAGTCGAACTCTTCTCCTACAAGGTATTAAACGGGACGCCACGATTCATCCTGGCGGGTTCCACAAGTACCAACGACCTGGGAGAGTACCGGCTGACCCGGTTGCTTCCCAATCGATTCCTGGTTGGTTTTAACCCATCAGGACCGCGAGAGCGGAACATACGGTGCGACCGTGGGGAGTTTCAGTGGTTTCCCAATACTCCAAATTCATTCGGCAACGAGGAAAGGCCGTTCCTGTATCCAGGCGTGGGCGATGTGGCCAGCGCCGAATGGATCCTTATCGATGGGGCGGAAGTACGACTCAAGGATACTGTCGTGAGAGCCAACCGTTTTGGGGTTGTTCGTTTGCATTTCCGTAGTCCGGAACTTCCCAAGGACATCAAGTTTGATTTGATAGATGCGTTCGTGGACAACTCTATCGTTTTCGGCAATCCCAGCAGAGAATCCTGGGCCGCGGATCGGTTTACCGATGTGCACCTTGATGCTTCGGACGTCGTACGTTCCTTTTGGCCGATTCGCGTTGGCACCATTGAGGCCGGTACTCGCTGGACGACTGCCAGCGGCGAGGATCTACATCTCAGCAAACGGTTTGAATTTACTGGACGCGACACGGATGTCTTTATCGATCTGAGCAAGCCGGAAGGACAGCTGGATGTTCAGGTGTTTCTGGAACGGCCGGATGGGAGCAGGATTCCACTAGCCGGCGTCGTTCCAAAATTGTGTGACGTCGAAAGTGACGCCTGTCTTTCTCCGTTTCATATGAAAGAAACCGGAGCGGACGGTGTGCTGCGTGTACGATCTGTTTGGAACGGCAGGTACACACTCACACGTCTGGACAACATGCCGCCGGACTCTTACGTTGCGAGCGCCCTTCAGGAAGAACGCAATGCGCTTTCGTCGGCCGTCATTGTGACCACCGATCCTTCGACCCTGAACATTATCGTAAAAACGGGACTCATCAATACCGAAGGCAGAGTTCTGGACAATGAAGGTCATGCTGTAGGCAACGCTGTTGTTGGGATCGTTCCAGATGCGCCGTTGGACGTGAACCGGCTGGAGGCGCTTCGGCGCACGGCTCGCACCGACCAGGACGGGCGATTCCTGCTTTCCGGTGTGAGTCCGGGAAACTACCGGATCTATGCACGTCTCCCCTGGGGATCGAACAGTCTTGAACCGGCTGCGGAATTGGGCCGGCGTGGCACCCCCGTTCGCTTGCAGGAAAGCGGACGACTGGAAAAAGATTTACAACTATTGACCGGTCCCTGAGCTTTGCAAAGAAAAAGCGTGGGTTTTCATCCTTCCCGAGCGTCAATAGAGTGTGACACGACCGTTGCCTGAAGCGGATCTGATCCGGGCTTACCGCGAGACCATCCGGCCGCTCTACGCCTATGTGTCACGACGGGTCGGCGGGGACCTCAGCCTCGCCGAGGATCTGGTCCAGGAAACATGGATGCGTGCTCTGGATGCCTGGCCGCGCAAGGGAATTCCGAACGAGCCTCTGGCGTGGCTGTTGCGTGTGGCTCGCAACACTCTGGCGAGTCACTTCCGCCGGATGCGCCCGGAACCAATCGACCCGACATTGATCGATCTAATCGATCTGGAGAACGAGAAATTCTCGCCGGCGAACCCCGACGCGGCGGCCATTATCGGCTGGGGAATGGCACGTTTGCGCCGCTCGCAGACGGACGTCCTTGAAGCCTTCTACTTCGAGGGAAAAGCGGTTCGTGAGATCGCCGCGAAGTTGTCGCTATCGGAGCGTGCCGTCGAAGGAAGGCTGCGCCGCGCGCGCACCAGGCTGAGAAAGAAGCTCGGTCGAATACTGCGGCCACCTGCGGCTTCGCTCGACCGGCCGGTCAAAGGAGGAACAGAAGATGCACGATAAACACGAACCCCGTCCTGAATTCGTCGAAGGGCTGGAGTGGCAGATCGGCAGCGAAGTGCGACGGCGGAATCGCTCCGCCGAAGCCGGTCGATGGACGCCGCGGTCGCGGATGAAGGCCGCCCTTGCCGTCATGGGTTTGATGCTGGTGTCGATGGGCATCGGCGCCGCCGCCACGGCGGCGGCGTATCAAGCGCAGGGCAACGAGCTTCGTGATCTGTTGACCTCCAGCTTCGAGCGCCGCGCCGAGGTGGCCCGGCAACGTCTCATGGCTGCCACCAAACAGCAGGAAGTCACCGAGCGGCAAGTGTCACTGGGCACGGCGATTCAGTTGGGGTTGCTGGAAGACCGCGTCAAGGTCGCCGAGGCCCAGGCGCAGCTCAGGTCGATCGAATTACAGATCGAGGAGATCCGCATCACACGGCGCGAACCACGCGACGAGGTCTCGTCGCCACTGGTTTCGGGCCGCGATTTTGTCAGCGAACGTTTAAAAGCCGAATATGCCGTACCTGAGGCGGCACGTGAGCTTGAGAAATTGCGGTTGCGGGAAACAGAAAAGCGATTGTCCCTCGGCACCGCGGATATCCTCGACGTCGACGCGGCGCGAGTCCGAACTGGCGAGGTTGAGGCAGCCATCAATGCCCTTCAAGAGAAGCTCAAGCTCCGCGACTGGTTTCTTGGCGGCAAGATCAACGCGATGGACACCGAACTCACCGTCGCAGAGATCGAAGCCGAGCAGCGCCAGAAGACCCTCGCGCCGAAGGTCGGGCTCGCCCGCAAGCAGTTGGAGCGGACAAAATCAAAGGTTCAACTCGGAACTGCCCAGCGCGTGGACGTGGCCGAGGCGACGCTGCGCCTGCAGGAACTGGAGACCGAGATGGCCAGGTGTGAACTGGAACTGGCGCTGGTTCGCCGCCAGCTTGAACAGCGCCGCACGGGTCGATGACGGTGTGTCATTTCAATCTGGACAATCCCGCGCAGCCCTGCGCCAATCCGGAATCGCACGATAGTTTGAAATACGCCCGTGCGCGCACAGTATCTTTCGTCACGCCGTCGCCGGATTCGTACATCTGGCCCAGGTAAATGCAGCCATCGCCACTGTCATGGTCACAGGCCTTCTGATAGAGCGCAAGAGCACGGTTGATATCCTTTCCCACACCGGCGCCCTTCGCGAGCATCTGACCCAGTTCGGTACAGCCATCATCGCTGCCAAAGTCACAGGCTTTTTGCAGAAGGGCAGCAGCCCGGCTGGAGTCTTTCGTCACGCCGTTGCCTGTGTTGAACATCTCCGCCAGAAATGTGCAGCCATCGGCGATGTTCACATTGATTTCTCCGGCGGCGCCGCCAAAGTCACAGACTTTCTGATAAAGCCCGGCAGCGCGGTTGAGGTCTTTCGCCACGCCGTCGCCAGTGAAGTAGAGCTTTCCCAGCAGCCTGCAGCCTTCGATGCTGCGTGCGTCGCAGGCTTTCTGTAAAAAAGGAGCGGCGGTGCCGCTGTTTCGTTCCACGCCATTGCCGTTCAGATATCTCTGGCCCATCGTCAGGCAATCAGCGGCTCCGCCGTTGCCGCACGCCTGCTGAGCGAGGATGACAGTATCGTTGGCCACAGCCGCCCGGTCGGAGCATCCGATGACCGAACCTCCGTCGCATGCTTTTTGAAAGAGGGCCGCGGCGCGAATGGCGTCTTCCGCGACAGCCGCGCCCCGGAGATACATCACACCCAGGTGGTCGCAGCTGTTGGCGTCGGGCGTTTGTCCATCACACGCCTTTTGATACAGGGCAGCGGCGCGGCTTTCATCCTTGGCGACGCCCTGGCCAATCCGATACATGTCGGCGAGTCCGCCGCACGCCTTGAGATATGCGCCGTCGCACGCTTTCGTGTAAAGCGCGGCAGCGTGGCTCTCATCCTTTTCCACCCCCGACCCGAATTCGTACAAGCGTCCGGCGTTGGCACAGCCTTCAACATTGTTTCCATCACAGGCCCGCTGATAAAACTCTGCGGCGCGGCTCTTATCCTTTTCCACGCCCGATCCTGTCTCATACATCGTCGCGACGTTGTTGCAGCCCCCCGCAAAGCCCCTGCTGCAGGCTTCCTGGTAAAGGGCAAGGGCGCGGCTCTTGTCCGCAGGCACTCCTGCGCCGTCTTCGTACATTAAGCCGAGCGCGTTGCAGCCTCTGGCATACTTTGCGTCGCAGGACCGCTTGTAAAGAGTGACGGCGCGCTTGTCGTCTTTCGCAACGCCTTCTCCATCGTTATACATCCGACCCAGGTAAAAGCAGCCATCGGCACTACCGCTTTCGCACGACTTGTCAAATAATCCGGCGGCGCGCGCGAGATCCCTGGATATGCCGTCGCCTTTGTAATACGCCATCCCCAGATCGTAGCAATTGGCCGCATCGCCGCGATCGCACGCTCTCTGTTTCTGAGTCAGAACATCGGATTGCGAGTAGAGCATGCCGCAGGTCCCCGATACCGCTGCAAGGACTGCCAGCATAGACAGGACACGGGTGTAGTTCTTCAAACGCATGTGACTCTCGAACTCCGGATGCTTTCGCAAGGGTCCGGAGCATTCTAGCCGGAAAGTCCGAATTTCAGCAATTCAGGCGAGGAGGATGAAGTGCGCTGAAAAGCTGACTTATTTGTCGCGAAGTCGCCCGACTTACATAGTTGAAAGTTCGAAAGGTTCATTGTTCGAACAGTGACGAATGGCCACTGCTTTGCACTGCTGCTCGGAGGATATGGAGGAAAGCAGCTATAATGGCGTTGATGAATCTTCAAATCACCAACGAAATTCTGGACGCGGCGGAACATCTGCCCGTAGGCGCAACGCTCGTCGTCCCTCAGTTAAGTTGGGATGATTACGAACATCTGCTCGAAGATCTGGCTGAGCGTTCCCATCTGCGTGTTAGTTACGACCGTGGAAGGCTGGAAATCATGAGCCCCTCGCGAGGGCACGAGTCAATCGTGTGTCTCATCGAAGATCTGGTCCTCATCTACTGCCAAACATTTCATCTGAGGCTCGCAAAGTTTGGTAAGACAACATGGAAGCAGCCCCGGCAGGGGAAAGGTATCGAAGCCGATGCGTGCTACTACGTTGGGGACACGCAACGCATCGAGCGCAAAGAGTCGTTCGACCCGGATTTGGATCTGCCGCCAGACATCGCGGTAGAAATCGATATTACCAGTGACTCTTTGAAAAAGTTTCCCATCTATGCGGCGCTTTCGATTCCAGAAGTCTGGTGGTATGACGGCGCTTCGTTCCGGCTTTATCAGCTCGTAGACAGCGCATATGTCGAGATTGCAAGCAGCCATTTCCTTCCCAAACTCACGGGAACAATGTTGACCGAATCGATCGAGATCAAGAAGTCTCAAGACCAGACCGAAGCCCGCGAGGCCTTCCTCCGGCGCATTCAGTCGCTCAAATAGAACCCCCTATTGAACTTGCTACTCGCTGATCTGAATTGCAAGCCTCGTTAGTCACGCCTTCAGCTAACGCATCGCCACGGCCCAAAGAAGCAAAACGTGCGCGGCGAACATGACCGCCGCACAGGGCGCCTGAAACTTGATCACTCCGTAGGAATCCTGCATTTCCAACAGCGAGGCCGGCACAATATTGAAGTTGGCGGCCATCGGCGTGCAAAGGGTTCCGCAGGATGCGCAAGTGAGCAACAGGATTCCAACGACCGCAGGGTCCGCTCCAAACGGGCGAACCAGTAGCGGTATGGCAAGGCCCACCATGATCACCGGAAACGCGGCAAATGAATTTCCCATCAGGAAAGAAGATCCTGCAATGGTCAGGCAGCATACCAGGACTACAGCGAAGAGGTTCCCTTCCGGAATAACGCCACTAACGAACTTCGCGATTGCGCTTCCAACTCCTGCAGCGGTAAACAGCGTGCCGAGCGCGGCAAGCAATTGCGGCAGGATGATCACGGCACCGATGGCGTCCGCCAGGCGGCGGCCCTCCTGGATCAGCCCCGTGGGCCGCGACCTGGTCAGGACGAGAGCTACAATAGCGGCGGCGATCGAGGCATAGCCGAGACTCACGAATACAACGCGATCACTACTGACGTTCTGCCCCCAGGGAACGAGTGACGACGCATAAGTGACAGCCGGAATCATCAGGACTGGGACGAAGATCTTCCAGCCGTAACGAACGGCCGCCGCTGTCTGTTCCTCCGGCCGCGATTCGGAATGCGATCCCCGTCTTACCAATCCGCAACCGTCCAGGACTGCCATAGCGATCACAAGTCCGCCTGTCACCCAATACGGAAGAATGCCTCCGAAGGCAAAGGTAGTCCCGAGCAATGCCCAGAACAGTCCGGTCCCCCACCGGGATGTGTTGGTTTGATCTGCAAACGTGAACGCGGCAAATACCAGCAGGACCGCGCCGGAGAGCGCAAAGATCGCATCCAGAGAAGTGATGGCTTCAATCACGGCTTCTTCACTTTTCTCTTCAGCGATCGCCGCGCGAGCCAGCGATCCAACAGCCAGTATTGAAACGCGGAGACAACCAGCGACACGGCCGCGACAGGAATCGCCCAGCGCGCGATATGCCGGGGGTCCACGTGGATGCCGTTCTGCTGCAGCGACGAGACAATCAGCGCGACACCGCTGGCTCCGAAAAACAGATTCTGGCCAAAGAAGTTGCCATAGTTTTCCGAGGCGGCAGTGACGGCCTTTATTCGTTCGATCTGTTCAGCTTGCTCGTTGTCTCCGGCGTCATCGGCCTTTGCCGCACCGAGCGCCATTGGCAGCACAAGAGGCCTCGAAAAGGAAACGTGGCCGCTTCCCATACGAATGCCCAGCGCGACCATACAGACGCGGAAGAACTGGTACACGATCTGGAGGCGGCCGACCGTTGCTGCAGGGATCTTCCGGATCAGCCGGCGCGCCTGCTCCTGCAGGCCACAGCGTTCTGAAAGCCCGAGTGCCGGCAACGACAGGACGAAGAGAGTGATGATGCGCCCGTTCGCAAAGGCCTTTCCCAGCGTGTCGATGATGCCGGGCGCGCCAGCCGAGCCGATCAGCGGCATGCCCGCGGCAATTCCAGTCACAAGGCCTGCCGCCACAACAATAATGGTGACGCGAAGGCGAAGGAGAAAGCCGGCCGCAACGACGGCGATTCCAATCAAAGGCAGGTAATCCATGGCGGGAACAATAGATCAACCCAGGCGCCGGCACACGCGAGAAAAGTGAGGAGACATATTCGAGATTCTGTCGTCATGGTGCTGTAACACAAGCTGGACAGGGGTTTTCTTGAAAAGCACGGTGGAGAGAATTTGGAGAATTGTGTAAAGCGAATGATCTAGACCAAATCGCTTTTTCGCGATGGCGATAAGCGTGTAGGTCGCGAATTGAATTGGGGGCCGTTCTACTCGAACCCCGAATTCGATTTCGAATTCGGGGTTCGAGTAGAGCGGCCCCCAATTCAATTCGTTATCCTGATCTGAGGGCGTTCCGTGAGCCGTTCGGCCAAATCATCCATAAAAAGTCGGAATTTCGGGGACGTTCATCGAATTCGCTTCGCCAGGATTGCGGCGTTTCCTTTTCAACTGGCTCTGAGGATAGCCTCTTCCAATGCCTTGGGCACTTCGATGCCGATGAATCGATTGGCTGGGTACAAATAATCCTCGCCGCTCTCATCGACGATGCGAAGGTCGCCGCCCTCAGCGGCATCAGCGTCAGGGATAACTCGATAAATCTTGTGCAGCTCAAGCGCGGCGGGATAGCCGGAGTTGTCAATGCACGCAGCGAAACTAGGATTCTTCTTTTTTCTCTTTTGCATCGTCATTGGTCAGACTCCCCGGTCTCCTGGAACTCCGATTCGCTCCCACTGCCGTGTATTCGCAGACTGCAAAACTGCGTCGGTAACCAGATCCGTCGCCAGGCCATCCCTGAATGTTGGCGCCGCTTGCTTTCCTTCTCCGAGCGCCTGGAGAAAATCCGCGACCTGGTGAATGAACGTGTGCTCGTAACCGATCTGCAGTCCGGGCACCCACCAGCGCTTCATGTAGGGGTGATCGCCATCGGTCACGTGAACCTTTCGCCACCCGCGTGTCTGTCCTTCATCGCGATGATCGAAGTACTCGATTCGATGCAGGTCGTGCAGATCCCACATGGCGCTCGCTGTCTCGCCGTTGATTTCGAGTGTGTACAAGGCTTTGTGTCCGCGCGCATAACGCGTTGCCTCGAACGTGGCGAGGGATCCATTTTGAAAGCGGGCGAGAAACGCGCTGGCATCGTCGATGCCGACCGGCTCAACGCGGCCAGAAAGATTGTGCTTACGCTCCTTGATGAATGTTTCCGTCATGGCAGTGACTTCGGCAATCGGACCATTCAACCACATGGCGGTGTCGATCGTATGGGCCAGCAAATCGCCGGTGACGCCGCTGCCCGCCACTGCGGCATCCAGGCGCCATAGCCCCTCACCGCCCTGGGGCAATTCCCGCGAGATCGTCCAATCCTGAAGAAACTTTGCGCGATAATGGAAAATCCGCCCGAAGCGTCCGTCGTCGATCAGATTCTTCAACAGCGTTACGGCCGGTACGCGGCGATAGTTATACCAGACCATGTTGGGAACCTTTGCGCGCTCGACCGCATCGGTCATGGCTTTCGCTTCCGTGGCGTTCCGGCCCAGCGGTTTTTCACAGAGCACCATCTTGCCGGCCTGCGCGGCCGCGATGGCGATCTCTGCGTGCGTGTCGTTCGGGCTGGCGATATCGATCACGTCGATGTCTTTGCGCTCGACAAGTTTTCGCCAATCGGTTTCAACCGATTCGTATCCCCAGTTGTCCGCGAAGGACTTCACGCGTTCCGCATTGCGTGCGCACACGGCGTTGAGAACGGGCTGGTAAGGCACGTCAAAAAAGCGAGCCGCCTGCAGGAACGCATTCGAGTGGGCACGTCCCATGAAACCGTAACCGACCAGGCCAACGTTCAGGCTCTTTCGGAGCATTTTCTTAATGGCTGCGCGCTGTCGCGCTTGCATTCGCAGCCGCTCATCAGTTCCAGCCGTGGGCGTTGCGTACGTCGATCATCGTGCCCAGGATGCTTCGCCACGTTGCCGGGTCCATCATGACTTCATTGGGAAACATACAGCCGTCCCAGTTGATGTGTTGGAGCGCGCGCGTTGGCGTGCCGGCACCGTCCCGCATCCACAGGCCGGCGGCGCGCACGATGTCCATCTTGCCGTTGGGATCGTTCGGCAGACAGTGTTTGCCCGTCTTGTCGTGCGAACCGGATCCCTTTACCGTCGCATCATTCTGGGCGATATGGAAATCGATGGTCCACGGCCGCAGAACACGCGTCATGCTTTCAAGCGCTTCGTACAGGGTTTCCTTTCTGGACCAGTCGTAGTTTTCAGGGAGGATGCGGTCTTCCGGAGCGTTATAGCCAAGTGTGAACAGGAGGGTGTGTGCCATGTCCGCCTGCAACCCCAACGTGCCCGGCCGATCGACTGCTTCGAGCAATTCGGCCATCCTCTTCCAGCTATGC
>Ga0134122_10000500_pt1 | contig 26574 bp, 19 predicted proteins | sample KB302_FD_96461 | JGI IMG/M metagenome (GOLD analysis project Ga0134122, IMG submission 96461) | Terrestrial soil microbial communities without Nitrogen fertilizer from Kellogg Biological Station, Michigan, USA - KB3-0-2 | ecosystem: Environmental > Terrestrial > Soil > Unclassified ...
AGCTGGATGGTGATCTCCTGGCCGCCGGGCGCGTACGGCGCCTCCCCGGCGCGGCCGCCGTTCCAGGCCTTGAGCACCAGGCCGTCCGCCTTCCCCATCCCCAGCCCGGCCAGCGTGGCGTGCCCGGTCTCGTCCGTCGGGAACATCCGGAACGGGCGCCCGCCGCGGGTGGCCCAGACCTGCGCCCCCGGCGAGGGGACGCCGCCCGGCTCCAGCACCAGCACCGAGGTGCCCTGGGAGAGCGTGCCGTCGTCCACCGTCAGCTCCACGTGCGCGGTCTGGCCGGCCTCCACCTTCACCGAGGCCGACGCGAACGGCCCGCGCTGCGCGCCGGTCGACTCGTAGGCCACCACGCGGTACTCGCCGGGCGGCACGTCCGCGTGGAAGGTGCCGTCCTCGTCGTTGACCTCCGCGTCCGACCCCTCGCGCTTGGCCATGTTCCAGAGCCGGACCTGGAACTGCAGCCGCGGGGCGCCGCCCACCTTGGCGGTCAGCCGCCCCTCGACGGCCGACGTCTCCGGCAGCGTGAAGTCCGCGTGCCCCACGTCGCCCTCGGTGAGCTGCAGCACGGTGCGCGACTGGTAGCCGGCCTCGCCGCGCCCGGCCTCCACGTCCACCCGGCCCACCGCGACGCCCTCGATGCGGTACCTGCCCTCCTCGTCCGTCTTCGCCGACTGCGCGGGGCTGTCTCCCAGGGGGCCGGTCGCGGTCACCACCGCGCCGGGGATGGGGCGGTTTCCGTCCGTCACCTGCCCCTCCACCACCGCGGTCCCCGCCAGCTCCACGTGCAGCGTGTACTGCTCGCCGTTGGCGACGGTGATGCCGCGCTCCAGCGACTCGGAGAGGCCCTTGGCGCGGGTCACCACGTCGTAGGCGCCGGGGGCGAGCGCGTTCACCGCGAAGTGGCCCGCGTCGTCCGTGACGGCGCGGCCGGAGTCGCCGGAGGCCAGGTAGGGGCTCACGTCCACCGTCGCGCCGGCCACCGGCTTGCCGCTCGACTTGCGCACCACGTCGCCGGCGATGGTGGCGGCCTTCCCCATCTTCACCACCAGGCCTCGCGCGGTGGTGCGCGCGGCGACCGCCACCGGCGACGGCAGCGCCCCCGCCTCGTTGCCCTTGCGCGCCTGGATCTTGTACGTCCCCGGCAGGACCTCGACGGAGAAGCCGCCGCCCGCGCCGGAGGTGACGCTGATGGGCTCGTCGCGGCCGATCACCATCACCTCCGCGCCGACGCTGGGCTTGCCGTCCGAACCCAGCACGTAGCCCTCCAGCACGCCCGCCGGCGCCAGCTCCAGCACCACGTCCTCGGCGTGGGGGAGCTTCACCAGCTCCTCGGCCTTGCCGAACCCGGGCGCGCTGGCCACCACCTGGTACGCGCCGGCGGAGAGGCCCTTGAAGCGGAAGGCGCCCTTGGCGTCGGCGCGCAGGGTGACGCGCTCCTCGGGCGGCATCTCCTCCAGCAGGTTCTCCGCGCCGTCGTCCTGGTCCGGGACCACGGTGACGTCGGCCAGCGGGACCGGCTCGTGGCTGCGCTTGACCTGCACCCGCCCGTTGAGGACGCGCGGCTCGGTGAGGGCGATCACCACCTGGGTGACCGGGTCGCCCGCGGCGCGCACCACGATCTTGCTGGCCCGGCCCTGGCGGTCCGCCTCCGCCACCGCGACGAAGCGGCCGGTCGCCGCGCGGAAGGAGGCCGTCCCGTCCTTGCCGGTCACCGCCGCGCCGAGCGCCGCCCAGGCGACGTGGTTGGTGTTCGGGTCCCGGCTCCCGCGCTGGTACAGGCGCACGCGCGCGCCTGACACCGGCGACTTCTGGGCCTCCACGCGGACCTGGATCGCCCCGTCCACCGCCTCGGGCGCCGGCGTGGCGTCGCTGCCGGTGGCGGCCTGATCCCCCGTCCCGGTCGGTCGCGCGTCGGCGCGGGTCCCCTGCCCGCTCCCGCTGGATCCCTGGTTGCCCGTCCCCGATCCCGTCCTGGACGCGACGGCGGAGTCATCGCCGCCCGCGCCGCGCGAGCTCCCGTCCGGCCAGAACGCGTACGCCAGCGCGCCCAGCAGGCAGAGGGCGGCGAAGATGGCGAGGGCCCTGGGCACGGTGTTCCACAACCTCCGGCGGAGACCCCCATTCCTACTCAGCCGGCCGCATCCTTGCCAGCCGTCGTCCAGCCCCTACCATTCGCCGTCATGCGGACCGGGACGTCGGCAGCACTCCTCTCCCTCGCGCTCCTCCTCGCGGTGCCCGCCTCGGCGCAGCCGCTGGTGGACGAGGTGGGGGCCTCCCTCTGGCAGACGGTGCCGGTCTTCGAAGGCTTCGGCTTCCGCGAGACGGTGACGGTCAGCGCCGACACGTACCTGGGCTCCTGGCTCCGCGTCCGGACGCTGGCGCGGCTCGCCTCGGCGGCGGAGATCCAGGGCACGGCGCTCCGCCAGCCCACCGTCCCGGTGATGGGCAGCTTCTACGAATTTGCTCCGTCGTTCTCGCTGCTTGCCGGGGGCACGGCGGGACCGCTCTTCATCCAGGGCGGCCTGGGGCTGGCCTACAACATGCGGCTCACGCTCACCGATGAAGCGGTGGTCGGGTTTCCCATCGTCCCCACCGGCACCACCAGCTTCGGCACCATCAAGTCGCTGGGGCTGACCTGGGATCCGGGCGTGGACGCGGTGGTGGAGGTCGGCATCCCCGTCCCGCTGGGGTTCCGGGTGGTGGTGGGCGTCGGCGCCGAGATGGCCCCCGCCCGGCTGGTCGTCCGCACCCGCGAGGACCCCAACGTCGAGGTGGCGCTGCCGGAGCTGTTCCTCAACTGGAGCTTCCAGGTGGGGGTGCGGTGGAGCACCAAGCCGCTGCCGCCCCCGAAGCCCGCGCCGTTGCCGTGAGCCCGGCTTCTGGGCCCTAGATGGCCGGTAGCCCCGCGAGCCGCTCCCGGAAGTCGGCCAGGGCCTTGCCCAGCTCGGCCTCGCTCGCCTCCTGCACCGGGTGCAGCCGGCGGTCGCGGATGAACGCGTCCAGCGACTCATCCAGCCCGTAGAGGTCCTCCGCCGCCTCGATGGCCTGGGCCAGCGAGCGCCGCGCACCCGGCGACCCCTTCGCCCGGTGCAGCTCCGCCTCCGCCAGCCGGGCGCCGCAGGTGGAGATGGTCCGCCGGTCCTGGATGATGAGCACCTGCTCCGTGCACCGCCGGGCGACCTTCTCCAGGGCCTCCAGGAGCGGCGAGAGGTGGGCCATGAGCTGGGCCTCCTGGAGGTCCGCCTGGCCGGCCGCCTCCCGGAGCGTGGCGCGCGTCCGGGCCACCATCCGCTTGTCCTCCGTGAGCATGGCGCGGGAGGCCGGCATCAGGATGAACGAGCGGAGGTCCTCCTCCATCCGCCCCGCCACCTTGCACAGCTCCAGGGACTGCGCGCCGGAGAACCTGGCCATCTTGGCGACCATGGAGCGCAGCAGGTCCGCCACCGTCCGCCGCAGCTTGGACATGGCCGCCACGTCGGCCTGGAAGCCGGGCACCACGTCCTCCCGCCGCACCTCGGTGCACCCGGAGGCGATGAGGAACACCAGGTCGCCGATCTCCCGGCGGAGGTCGGCCCGATAGGTCTGCAACAGCTCCAGCAGGTTCCACCGGTCCGACACCAGGGACGGACTGCGGACGCGCTCGCCCAGGACCCGGGCCCCTTCCGCCAGCGAGGCGTGGACCGCGCGCATCACCGCCTCCACCTCGACCTCCAGCCGGACCTCCATGGTGGTGGCCCCGGCCCAGGATTCCCACAGCTTCTCGGGGGTTGGCGGGGGGTCGACGATGTCCGGGAACTGCCCGCGCATCGCCGCCATCAGCCGGTTGGCGGCCACCAGCGCATCCCGGACCGTGGGGGCCATCTCCTCCCAGAGCGACAGGTCGGCGGAGTCGCCCTCGCTGCTGGTGGGCTCGTGCTTGACCAGGTCGATGGAGGTCAGCCGTTCGATGGCCGTGGCGCCGGCCACGCACACCTCTCGCAGCTTGTGGGACAGGCGGGCGTCCAGGACCTTGGACAGCGCGGCGTCCAGCGTCGGGGAGAGCTGGGCTCGGTACGGCCCCCGCGGGCGTGTGGCAGCCGACATTGGGGTACAACCCCTATCACAGCCCCGCTCATCGCTCCCATGCTCGTTTCGGGGGCGGGGACTGGCATTTTGCCGGCGGGGGAAGTAGGACCCGCCCCCTCCCTGTTATCAAGGGTCTCTGCTGTCCGTCTCTTGCCCGTTTGAGGTCAAACGTCGTGGCTCGCGAAATCCCGCTCGAAAGAATCCGCAACATCGGCATCTCCGCCCACATCGATTCGGGCAAGACGACGCTCACCGAGCGAATCCTCTTCTACACCGGGAAGATCCACGAGATTCACGAGGTGAAGGGGAAGGACGGCGTCGGGGCCAAGATGGACTCGATGGACCTGGAGCGTGAGAAGGGCATCACCATCCAGTCCGCGGCCACGTACTGCATCTGGAAGGACTTCAACGTCAACATCATCGACACCCCGGGGCACGTCGACTTCACCATCGAGGTGGAGCGGGCGCTGCGGGTGCTGGACGGCGCGATCCTGGTCCTGTGCTCGGTGTCCGGCGTGCAGTCCCAGTCCATCACCGTGGACCGGCAGATGCGGCGCTACAAGGTCCCGCGCATCGCCTTCGTGAACAAGATGGACCGCGCCGGCGCCAACTACGAGCGCGTGGCGCTGCAGCTCAAGGAGAAGCTGGGCCACCACCCGGTGATGCTGCAGGTCCCCATCGGCGCCGAGGACCGGTTCCAGGGGATCATCGACCCCATCATCGGCAAGGCCTTCTACTTCGACGGCGAGAACGGCGAGAACATCCGCGAGGAGGAGATCCCCGCCGAGTACGCCGAGCAGACCAAGAAGGCGCGCCACGACATCATCGAGGGCGTGGCCAACGTGGACGACGTGCTGGCCGAGAAGTTCATCCACGACGAGCCCATCTCCAACGAAGAGCTGTGGGCGGCCATCCACCGCGCCACCGTGGCGCTGAAGATGACGCCGGTGATGTGCGGCTCGGCGTACAAGAACAAGGGCGTGCAGCTGCTTCTGGACGGCGTGACCCGCTACCTCCCGAACCCCAAGGAGGTCACCAACGAGGCGCACGACCAGAAGAACAACGAGGCCAAGGTGGTGCTGGAGTCGGTCCCCACCAAGCCGTTCGTGGGCCTGGCGTTCAAGCTGGAGGACGGGCGCTACGGGCAGCTGACGTACATGCGCATGTACCAGGGGCGCATCTCCAAGGGCGACTTCATCGTCAACCAGTCCAACCAGAAGAAGGTGAAGATCCCGCGCATCGTCCGCATGCACTCCAACGAGATGCACGACATCGCCGAGGCGAACGCGGGCGACATCGTGGCGCTGTTCGGCGTGGAGTGCGCCTCCGGCGACACCTTCACCGACGGCAACGTGAGCTACACGATGACGTCGATGCACGTGCCGGACGCGGTGATCTCGCTGGCGGTGGCGCCCAAGGAGCGCACCGCGGCGGCCAACTTCTCCAAGGCGCTGAACCGGTTCACCAAGGAGGACCCCACCTTCCGCGTGCACCGCGACGAGGAGTCCGCGCAGACCATCATCTCCGGGATGGGCGAGCTGCACCTCGAGATCTACATGGAGCGGATGAAGCGCGAGTACGGCTGCGAGGTGATCGCCGGCAAGCCGCAGGTGGCGTACCGCGAGACCATCACCCGCAAGGGCGAGTTCGCGTACACCCACAAGAAGCAGACGGGCGGCTCGGGCCAGTACGCCAAGGTCTGCGGGTACCTGGAGCCGCTGCCGGCGGACGCGGTCCAGCACTACGAGTTCGTGGACGACATCGTGGGCGGCGCCATCCCGCGCGAGTTCATCTCGGCCTGCGACAAGGGCTTCCAGGAGGCGATCAAGAAGGGCTCGCTGATCGGCTTCCCGGTGGTGGGCGTGCGCTGCCTGATCAACGACGGCGCGTCCCACGACGTCGATTCGTCCGAAATGGCGTTCAAGACCGCGTCGATCATGGCCTTCCGCGAGGGCTACGAGGCCGCCAAGCCCACCATCCTCGAGCCGGTGATGAAGGTGCAGGTCTCGGCGCCGGAGGAGTTCCAGGGATCGGTCGTGGGCCAGATCAACCAGCGCCGCGGGCTCATCCTCCTCACCGAGAGCCAGGAGGGCTACGTGGTGGTGGACGCCGAGGTCCCGCTGAACGAGATGTTCGGCTACTCCACCGACCTGCGCTCCGCCACCCAGGGCAAGGGCGAGTTCACCATGGAGTTCGCCAAGTACCTGCCCGTCCCCAAGAACGAGCAGGAAGAGATGATGAAGGCCTACCGGGAGAAGCTGGCGGCCGACAAGAAGTAGTGCATCGCCTCCGCCACCTCCTCCGGCCGCTCCATGGGGAGGAGGTGCCCGGCGCCCGGAAGCATCTTCACCTCCGCCTGGGAGATGCGGGCCTTCAACAGCTCCGCGTTCCCCGGCGGGATGACCAGGTCCTGGTCGCCCTGGAGGATCAGCACCGGCATCTTCAGGCCGGACACCCGCGCCTCCGCGTCATGCGTGGCCCCGGCCAGGAGCTGCGCCCGGTAGGAGTCCCCCGTCATCCCGACCTTGTCGCGATAGCGGAAGTACTCTTCGGCGCGGTCCGGGTGCCGCTCCGCGAAGCCGGCGGAGGCGTTCACCTTCAGCGACCGCTCCGCCACCGCGCGCGCCCCGCCCTCGCGGTTGGTCATCGCCTCCAGCGCCGCGGGCGTGGGCGGGAGCGACTTCGGCCCGCCGAAGCTGGTGGCCATCAGCACCAGCCGCGCGACCCGATCCGGCCGGGCCAGCGCCGCCTCCTGGACGATGAACCCACCCAGGGAGATCCCCACCAGCCCACACGGAGGCAGCTGGAGCGCCTCCATCACGCCCAGGAGGTCCTGGGCCATCAGCGCGGTGGTGTAGGGGCCGGGCGGCTGGTCGCTCCCGTCCACGCCCCGGTTGTCCAGGCGGATCACCCGGTGGGTGGACGCCAGCAGCGGCGCCACCCAGCGCCAGGTCCACGCGCCGTAGGAGAGGCCGGAGACCAGGACCACGGGCGGCCCCTCGCCCTCGTCCTGGTAATGGATGCGGATCCCGTTGGCGCTCACCTCAGGCATCGCCCGAGGTTGGCAGGTCGACACACGTCCCGCCAGGGTGTGCGCACGCCGCCGCCGGCTTAACCTCCATTTCTCGCGGGGGTTGAGATCGACACATGAACGCGGGGCAACGGCTCAGCGTCATCGCCGGGGGCGAGACGCAACAGGGCGCGCCGGACGAGGCGCTCTGGAAGGCCGCGCTCTCGGGGGACGACCGCGCGTTCGGGGAGCTGGTGGCGCGACACCAGGCCCTGGTGCTGAAGCTGGTCCGCCGCTACGCGCGGACGCCGGAGGACGCGAGGGACCTGGCCCAGCAGGTGTTCCTCCGGGCGGTGGACGGCTGGAGCCGGACCTTCCTGCGCTTCCAGCGCAAGGAGATCCCCTTCCGCGCCTGGCTGATCCGGGTGGCGGTGAACCTGGGGAAGAACCACGCCCGCCAGCTGGCGCGCTGGGCGCTGGAGCCCCTGCCGGAGGTGGAGCCGCCCGCGCCGGGCCCGCTGGCGGTGGAGGTGCTGGAGGCGGCGGAGCGGTCGAGGATGGCGCGGGCCATGGCGCTCCAGCTCCCCAAGCGCCAGCGCGAGGTGCTCACCCTGCGCATCGACGCCGGGCTGTCGTTCGAGGAGATCGCGGTGACCCTGGGGATCACCGCCAACAACGCGAAGGTGCACTACCACCACGCGGTCAAGAAGCTGGCCGCGAAGGTGGCGCAGGAGCGGTGAGGGACGCCATGGCGGGATGCGAAGAGCTGGAGTCGAAGATCCTGGACCAGGTGGCCGGCGCGCTGCCTGAGGAGGAGTCCGCCGCGGTCCAGGCCCACCTGGCCGGGTGCCCGCGGTGCCAGGCGTGGGCGGCGTCGTGCCGGGAGGCGGTGCAACTGGCGGCGCTGCCGGAGCCTTCGGAGGTGGAGCAGCGGCTCTTCGCCCAGCTGCCCGGCCGGGCGCGGGCGGCCTTCCGGGAGCGGGCGCAGCGGCCGGCGTGGGGTCGGTCGGTGGCCGTGGGGTTGCTGAGCGCGGCGGCGCTGGCCGCGGTGCTGGTGGCGGCCGGGCCGCGCTGGCGGGGCCACCGCGCCGGGCCGTCCCTGGCCGCCGCCGCGATGGTGGAGCAGGACCCGGGGCCGTCGGAGCTGGAGACCTGGGCGCTCTCCGACCCTCTGGAGGACCCGGACGAACAGGTGATGGTGGATGACGGATCGGTCGATACGGACGATGTGACGGACCTCGACCTGGACACGGAGTCAATGGAGTGAACGACATGAAGACGAAGCTGATCGCAGTCGCGTTGGTGGTGTCCGGGGTGGCGATGGCCGCTCCTCCGCAGCAGCAACCCGCGCCGCAGGGCTGGGGCCAGCAGCAGCAGCAGCAGATGGGCCAGGGCTGGCAGCAGCAGGCCTCGCCGGAGCAGCGCGCGGCCCGCGACCAGCGCAAGCGGATGATGCAGGTGGTGGGGCTGACGGAGGCCCTGGGCTTGTCCACCCAGGACGCGCTCCGGGTGGACGAGACCATCCGCAAGTTCGACGAGCGGCGCCGCCCGCTCAAGGAGACGGTGCGCGAGTCGGCCCGTGTGGTGATGGAGGCCGCCAAGGGCGACAACGCGGCGCTGTCGCAGGTGGACCAGGCCATCAACCGCGTCCTCGACGCGCGGGTGCAGTTGGCCCAGCTGGACAAGGAGCAGATGCAGGCGCTCTCCAGCGGGCTGAACGCGCAGCAGCGCGCCAAGCTGGCGCTGTTCTACGCCCGGTTCCACAAGGGCATGCGCGGCGGGATGGGGCAGGACGGGAGCGAGGGCCGCTTCCGGCCGTTCCGGATGCGCCGCGGCGGCCAGCCCCAGGGCGCGGCGGACGCGCCGGCCTCCGACCCGAGCGCGTCGGTGATGGACGCCGACGGCTCGTTCGGCGACGACAGCCTCAGCCTGTAGCCCGGGGGGCCTTCGCCCGGACGAAGGCCTCCAGCTTGTCGAAGGCGCGCTCCAGCACGGCGGGTGGCGGCAGGAACACCACCCGGAAGTGCTGGGTGCCCGGCGCCTGGCCGAACCCGCTCCCGTGGACGAAGAGCACGCCCGTCTCGTGGAGCAGGTCGATCACGAAGCGCTCGTCGTCGGTGACCCCCGGGAGCTGGAGCCGCGGCATGGCGTAGAACGCGCCGCCCGGCTCCACGCAGGAGAGCCCGGGGATGGCGTTGAGGCGGCGGACGGTGACGTCCCGCCGCTCGCGCAGCTTCCCCATCATCTGCGCGATGTGGTCCTGCGGCCCCTCCAGCGCCGGCTTCACGGCGTACTGCGCCGGCGCCGGCCCGCACAGGCGCGCGTCCGCCAGCTTCAGCGCCGCGCCCCGCAGGGCCTGGGTCAGCGCGCGGTTGGAGAAGATCGCCCAGCCCACCCGCCAGCCGCACGCCAGGTACGCCTTGGACAGCCCGTTGAAGGTGATGATGGGCACGTCCTCCGCCAGCGTGGCGGTGGGGGTGTGCGGCGCGCCGTAGAGCAGCCGGTCGTAGATCTCGTCGGAGAGGACGGCCAGGCGGCGGCGGCGCGCCACCTCCAGCACCTTCAGCAGCCCCGCCTTGTCGGTGAGCCCGCCGGTGGGGTTGTTGGGGTTGCAGATCACCACCGCGCGGGTGCGCGGCCCCACCAGCCGGTCCACCTCGGCCGCGTCCACCGACCAGCCGTGCGCCTCGTCCAGGTGGTACGGGATGACGTCCACCTGCAGCTTGGCCGCCACCGCGTTGTAGAGCGGGTAACCGGGGCTGGGGAGCAGGAGCGAGTCGCCCGGCTCCAGCATGGCGGTGAGCGTCAGCTCGATGGCCTCGCTCGCGCCGGCGGTGATCAGCACGTCCTCGGCCGAGACGCCCGGGAAGCCCCGGGCGGTCGCGTCGGCGGCCACGGCCTCGCGCGCCTGCATCAGGCCGGGCGACGGCGCGTAGCCGTTGTGGCCGTCGATCATCGCCTTGTGGACCGCCTCCACCAGGTGGGGTGGCGTGACGAAGTCGAACTTCAGCGGGTCCCCCACGTTGCAGTAGAGGATCTCCCGCCCCTCGCGCTCCAGCTTGAGGGCCTCGGCGACGACGTTGCGGATGGCGTAGCGGACGTTCTGGATGCGTGCGGCAGGCTCGACCACGGACCCCTCCAGACGGCGCACCTATATCAGCTAAAACCGCCTCCACCGTGAGCCGCTCCGGCAACCGCCTCAACCTCGTCTTCGTGGAGCCCCGCTACCCGGGCCACTTCGAGGCCCCGGTGCGCTGGCTGACCGAGCAGGGCCTGGCCAACGTCAGCTTCGTCTGCGAGACGGTGCAGAAGCCGCCGCCGCAGGGCGTGCGCATCGTCCCCTGCTCCCCGGACGCCCAGGGCCAGAGCGGCCGGCCCTACTTCTACTCCCGCTACTTCGAGGCGGACGCGCGCGCCATGCTCGGCTTCCTGCGCGCGGCAGAGGACGCCCAGCTCGGCTCGGGAGCGGACCTGTTCATCGGCCACGCCGCCTCCGGGGCCACCGCCATGCTGCGCGCCGCCTTCCCTGACATCCCCTCGGTGGGGATGTTCGAGCTGTTCCACGACCAGCACCGCGAGGGCTCCGGCCGCGCCGAGTTCCCGCCCGGCCCGGAGAACCGCCTCCGCTCGCCCCTGCGCAACGCCACCCAGCTGCTGGAGCTGCAGCTGTGCGACGCCGGGTACGTGCCCACGCCCTACCAGAAGTCCACCTTCCCGGAGGCGTTCCACTCCAAGCTCCGGGTCCTCTGGGAGCCGGTGGACACCGCGCGCTTCGCCCCCGGCCAACCCACCGGCGCGCTGGAGATCCGCTGGCCCCAGGGAAGCCGGCTGGTGACGTTCGTGGCCCGCGGCCTGGAGTCGTACCGCGGGTTCGACGTGTTCATGGACGTGGCGGCGCGGGTGGCGGAGCGGCTGCCGGACGTGCACTTCGCGGTGGTGGGCGCGCCGGAGACGTACTCCGGCCACGAGCTGGCCCACATCAAGGAGCGCAGCTTCAAGGACCACGTGCTGGCGAACATGGAGTACCCGGCGGACCGCTTCCACTTCCTGGACTGGATCGGCGAGGAGGAGGTGGCGGACCTGCTCAAGCTGTCCTCGGCCCACTTCCACTGGACGGTGCCGCACGCGCTCTCCCGGAGCGCCATCCAGGCGGCGGCGAGCGGGGCGCTGATCGTCGCCTCGGACACCGCGCCGGTGCGGGACCTGGTGGAGCCCGGGTACTCGGGCCTGCTGTTCGAGCTGTACGACGTGGACACCGCCACCCGGCTCGTCATCGACGGCCTGGAGGACCCCATCCGCTACCGCCCGGTGCGCGCGGCGGCCCGCCAGCTGGCGCTGCAGCGGCACGCGCTGGAGGTGGCGGCGCCCCGGATGTGCGAGCTGTTCTTCGAGGTGGCCGGCCCCGGTCAGTCCAGGTAGCCCTGGGCCTGGAGCCGGAAGAGGTGGGCGTAGCGGCCGCCCTTCTCCAGCAGCTCGTGGTGGGTGCCCAGCTCCTCCACCTTGCCCCCGTGCAGCACGGCGATCCGGTCCGCGATGCGCACGGTGGAGAAGCGGTGGGAGATGATGATCGCGATCCGGTCCGCCGCCAGCGCCTTGAAGCGCTGGAACAGCTCGTGCTCCGCCTCGGCGTCGATGCTGGCGGTGGGCTCGTCCAGGACCAGCACCTCGGCGTCGCGCATGAAGGCGCGGGCCACCGCCAGCTTCTGCCACTGGCCCATGGACAGCTCCTGGCCCGACTCGAACCAGCCGCCCAGCACGGTGTCGAACTTCTTGGGCAGCGTGGAGATCACCCCCGCCGCGCCGCCCTCCTCCGCCGCCTTCTCGATGCGCGGGCGGTCGTCCAGGTAGCGGACCTCGCCCAGGCCGATGTTCTCCGCCGCGGTGAACTGGTAACGGACGAAGTCCTGGTAGACGGCGCCGATCCGAGAGCGCAGGTCCTTGGGGTCCATGTCGCGCAGGTCCACCCCGCCGTAGAGGATGGCGCCCTCGGTGGGCTCGTACAGGCGCAGCAGCAGCTTCACCAGCGTGCTCTTGCCGGCGCCGTTCTCCCCCACCAGGCCCAGCTTCTCGCCGGGCTGGAGGACGAGGTTCACGCCCTGGAGCGCCCACTCCGACTTGCCGGGGTAGCGGAAGGAGACGTCCCGCAGCTCGATGGTGTTGCCCCGGCCCCTCTCCGGCGACAGCGGCGGGAGGACGCGCGGCTTCTCCCCGGAGGTGGGGATGTTCAGGTAGAGGAACAGGTTCGACATGAAGAGGGCGTCCTCGTACATGTCGCCCACCGCGGAGAGGATGCTCTGGAAGGCGCCCTGCCCCTGGCGGAACACGGCCAGGTAGAGCGTCATGTCGCCCAGGGAGATCTCCGCCCGCGCGGCGCGGCCCGCCACCAGCGCGTAGCAGCCGTAGAAGGCCAAAAGCGAGACCAGCCCCAGCCCCAGGCCCCACGCCATCCGGCGGTACGCCAGCCGCTTGTCCTCCGAGTAGAACTTCTGGAACAGCGCCCGGTAGCGCCCGAGGATGGTGGCCCCGAGGTCGAACAGCTTCACCTCCTTCACGTGGCTGTCGCGGGTGAGGATCCACTCCAGGTAGTTCAGGCGGCGGCCCTCGGGGGCGCGCCAGGAGTAGAGGCGGAAGGATTCGCCCGCCAGCTTCGCCTCCGCGGCGAAGGCGGGGATGGAGGCGACGAGGAGGACCAGCACGCTCCAAGGCGAGAGGCGGACCAGGATGGCGGCGTAGGCGCCCAGGGTGATCAACGCCTGGACGATGGAGAGCGCGTTCAGCGCCAGCGAGAGGGGCCGCGAGGAGGCCTCCCGCCGGGCGTTCTGCATCTTGTCGTAGGTGTCCGAGTCCTCGAAGTGGCGGAGCTCCAGCTCCAGCGCCTTGTGGAGGATCTGCTCGTTGATGATGTTGCCCAGGTTGGCGCGGAGGAGCTCGCGGACCAGGCCCTGGGCGCGGCTGACGAAGGTGGAGAGGACCATCAGGCCCAGCTCCCCCGCCACCGCGAAGTAGACGAACTGGCGGTCCGCGGCGAGGCCGGAGCGCGCGGCGCGGACGACCCCGTCCACGATCAGCTTGCCCACCCAGGCGATGCCCGCGGGGAGGACGGCGGCGACGACGGTCAGCGCCGCGACGGCGATCACCGCCGCGCGGTCCGCCCGCCAGACCAGCGCCAGGGTGGCCGGGAGGTGCTTGAAGATCTGCCCGGCGCCCTTGATCCGGTCGCGGAGCCGTTTGGCTTGTGGTGTGTTGGGGGCCACGCTCGTGCTCGGCCGAATGGTTAATGCGGTCGGCGCGGGAGCGCCACGCCTCTCATGTCAATTCCCATCGGGTTGCTCGTAGCACTCTTCGCCGCCCTCTGGGTGCTGGCCCGGGTCCGGGAGAAGCGCCTGCTGGCCGAGCGACCCCCGCCGGGCCGGCTGCTGGGCCTCCGCGGCCAGCGCATCCACGCGGTGGAGCGGCCGGGGAGCGGGCCGGCGGTGGTGTTCATCCACGGGAACCCGGGGTGCTCGCTGGATTTCGTGGACGTGCAGAAGCGGCTCGGCGGGCGGCGGAGCTTCTCCGTGGACCGCCCCGGCTCCGGGTGGAGCGAACGGGAGCCCTCCGCGCTCTCGCCCCGCGCGCAGGCGCTGCTCATCCGGAACGCGCTGCGCGACACGGGGGTGGCGGAGGTGGTGCTGGCGGGGTTCTCGTTCGGGGGGCCGGTGTCGGTGGCGTGGGCGCTGGAGTTCCCGGAGGAGGTGAAGGCGCTGGCGCTGCTGGCGCCGGTGGGGGACCCGGCCTCGCCGATGAAGCTGGACGCGGCGCAGGCGATGCTGGCGTGGCCGGTGTGGGGGTGGGTGGCCAGCTGGACGTTCGCGCCCGCGGTGTTCCCGCTGGCGGCGCCGGGCGGGTGGGTGAAGGCGTTCGCTCCACTGCCGGTGAAGGTGGACGCGGCGGCCGCCGCCTCGCCGTTGATCGGACGGCCCACGTGCCTGTGGTCCACCGCCAAGGATTGGGCAGCGCTCCCGGCGACCATGGGGAGTTGGCGGCGCGCTACCCGCAGGTGAAGGCGCCGGTGGAGATCCTCGCCGCGGCGGACGACCACGTCCTGGGGCCCACGCACGCGCAGGCGCTGGCCCGGGGAATCCCGGGGGCGAACCTGAAGGTCATCCCCGGCGCTGGACACCAGCTCATGCACACCCACCCGGACGAGGTGGTGGCGGCGGTGGAGCGGGCCCTGGCGCGCATCTGACCCACCCTCCCGGCAGGTAATGATTTCAGGCCGGCGCGTTGACTCCGTGAGCCCTTCCTCATGCACGCCACGGCCGCCACACCCGACGCGCAGCTCGCGCCCGCGACGCGAGCGCGCCCATCCATCGCGCTGGAGTGGGTCCGCCAGAACGCCTTCCGCGTCCTGGGGCTCCCCGGCAACGCTCCCCTCTCCGCGATCCACGACGCGGACGCGGCGATGCGGCGCCGCGCCAAGCTCGGGCTTTCGCCGGGCACGCCTTTGGACCTCGACCTCGCCGGGCCGGTGGGCCGCACCGAGGCGGAGGTCCGCGACGCCCTGGCCCGCCTGACGGATCCGTCGACCCGCCTCCGCGAGCGCTTCCTGTGGGTGCACGACGGCGCCGTGGTGAACGGCGCCGGAGACGAGGGGCTGCTGGCCCTGGCCGCCGCCGCCACGGGCGTCGCCCGGACGCACGACGCCGCGTTCTTCCGGCTCCTCGCGGTGTGCGTGCACGACCCGAAGGTGGGCGACGAGAAGCGCTGGCTCCAGGCGCTCGCGCAGTGGAAGGCCTGCATCGACGACGACGCGTACTGGGAGGCGCAGATCGACGCGGAGCTGGAGGGCGGCTTCGAGCCCATGGCGGGCCTCGACGAGGTCCAGGAGCTGCGCGGCCAGGCGGCCTCCCTCATCGCGGAGGTCCCCTCCTCCATCGCCCGCGCCGCGCTGGCGTCCGGCGAGACGGCCGCCGCGGATGCCGCCCTGCGCGCCCTGGGCGGCGCCCGGCTCTCGGACTCCGCCCACGAGGCGATCCTCGCGCCGCTGGTGGAGCGCCTGGAGGAGACGTGCGCGCAGATCGCCAGGACCTGCTCCGAGCGGATCCAGCGCGTGCACGGCGAGGAGGCGGTGATCGCCAACCTCCTCCCGTGCAACGAGGCCATGGCCCGGTTCGACCGCCAGGTGAAGCCCGCCCTCGCCCAGATCCTGCGGTTCGCGGACATGGACACGAACCTGGGTCGCGAGGCGCGGGAAGCCGCCGCGTCGTGCCTTCGCGTCATCGGGGTCAGCTACACCTGGGCGGACATCAGCGACCACGCGGTGAGCGCGCTGCGGCTGGCGGCACTCACCTCCGAAGGCTCCCCCCTCCAGGCGCGCATGCAAGCCGAGCTGAGCGAGCTGGAAGTGGTGGCGCAGCGGAGGCACGAGCAGCAGTACGCCCCGACCGACCTTCCGTCGTGGGAGCAGTCGAAGCAGCACCCGCTGTTCGGCCACACCACCCTCTATTACGAGCCCAAGCACGGCAACCAGATCGAGTACGTGGACGAGAGCGGCTGGGCCCACCTGTGGTACCCGGGCAACCGGGCCGTGGTCCGCTGCGAGTGGCGCGCCGGCGCGACCCACGTCTGGAACCGGAGCCTCCGCCCCACCCACAACCAGGCGACGGGTCGCACGGGCCGGCAGTGGGAGCGCCAATCCATCGAGTCGGTCAAGCGGACCATGGTGGACATCGTCCCGGGCGATCCGCTCCAGCTCGCCCGGGGCACCCTCCCCCACCTCCTCCGGCAGCACCCGCGCTACGGCAGCATCCAGGAAGTGCTGGAGGGCATCCGCCAGATCCGGCGCGAGCTCCCAGCGGACCTGGAGGATGAGCCGCGCCAGCTGATCAGCTCGGTGGAGATCGGCGGCAAGCGGCTGGCCATCTCCTCCGACCTGATCGCCTGGGGCCGGACGCGGATCGCGACCCGGAACGTGGTGGGGATTCGCCTGAGCGTGCCCGGGAACCAGCCCTGGTCCATGCCGGGGGCGGCGGTGCTCGCGGTCGGCGGATTCGACCGCTCCGTCTCCATCGAGTGCGCCGCCGGAGGCCTGGCGACCCAGGAGATCATCCAGGAGCGGTGGACCCGCATCATGGAAGGCCTGTGGCCCGCCGTGATGGTGCCGCTGCTCGACCGGCACCTGCAGCTGCTCAAGACCGGCGAAGGCTTCCTGATCGGCGATCTCCACTTCGATGCGCAGGGCATCCACCGGGCCGAGGGCGACTCGACCCTGCGGAAGGCCTGGACCTCCCTCTTCAGCGACAAGGGCGAGCGCCGGCGGCGCCACCACCTCGACTGGTCCGAGGTGAGCGGCTGCCAGCGCGCGGAGGGCCAGGTGCACCTGGTCTCGCGCCGCGAGCGCTGGGCGAGCCTGAACCCGCGCGACACCTGGAACGCCGCGCTGCTCGAGCCGCTGATCGATTACCTCGTGACCAAGGGGCACCTGTGGGACGTCATCAAAAGAAAAACAGCAAGCTGACCGTGTCCGTCGCGGCCCTGGCGGACGTGGCCGTGGAGTGGTGGCGGCTCGACCGCTGGTCGCAGGCGCAGGACGAAGGCCGGCTGGTGGCGCGCCACGTGGCCCGCCGGCTGGGGCGGTTCCTCGACGAGCAGCGGGTCGAGGTGCTGGACCTCACCGGCAAGCCCTACGAGGCTGGCCTGGCCGTGGAGGTGCTGGAGTCGCAGGCGGACGCGGCGGTGCCGGCCGGCCAGGAGGTCGTCGGCGAGACGGTGTCGCCCATCGTGCTCCGGAAGGGCGCGGTCGTCCGCCACGGGCAGGTGGTGATTCGCCGGGGGGAGGGCTGACCATGGCCGGCACCGTCGCCTACGGGATCGACCTGGGCACGACGAACTCGTGCATCGCGCGCGCGGACGGCGAGGCGATCCGCGTGTACCAGAACAACGATCAGATGAGCGTCACCCCGTCCGTGGTTCGCCTGCTCAAGAACGGGCGGGTGGTGGTGGGGAAGCGGGCGTACAACGCCATCGCGGACGACTCGGAGAACATCGCCCAGGAGTTCAAGCGGTGGATGGGGCAGAAGGGCGACAAGACCTTCCCGGCCGCGGGGAAGACGCTGACCGCCGAGCAGCTCTCCGCCGAGGTGCTCAAGGCGCTCAAGGAGGACGTCCGCCGCGCGGACGGCGCCGACATCCGGGCGGCTGTGGTGACCGTCCCCGCCGCCTTCGGCGCGCTGCAGTGCGACGCCACCGGGCGAGCCTGCGCGGCGGCCGGCCTGGCGCAGGCGCCCCTGCTGCAGGAGCCCATCGCCGCCGCCATCGCGTACGGCGTCGCCCCCGGCGCGCGCGACCAGCGGTGGATGATCTTCGACCTGGGCGGCGGCACCCTGGACATCGCCGTGGTGTCGACCAAGGACGGCCGGCTGACGGTGCTGGAGCACCGCGGCGACAACCTCCTCGGCGGCAAGGACATCGACCGCCGGCTCGCCGAGCACCGCTTCCTGGAGCCGCTCGCGCGGACCTTCGCCCTGCCGGATCCGGCGAAGGACCCGGCCGGGCACCAGCGCCTGCTCCGGCGCCTGGTGCTGAAGGCGGAGGAGACGAAGATCGACCTCTCCACCCAGGAGCAGGTGTTGGTGAGCCTGGTCGACCTCGGCGACGACGCGGATGGGGCGCCGATCGAGCTGGAGCTCACCGTCACCCGCGCGGAGCTCGAGCGCGAGGTGGAGCCGCTGGTGGACCGCGCGGTCCGCCTGGCGGAGGAAGCCCTGGAGGGCGCGCGGATCCGGGGCCGCGACCTGGACCGGGTGCTGCTGGTGGGTGGCCCCACCCAGATGCCGCTCATCCGCTCCGCCCTGGCCGGCAGGCTGGAGGCGCGGATCGACCATTCGCTGGACCCGATGACGGTGGTGGCGCGGGGCGCCGCCGTGTACGCCGGCGGCATCGAGCTGGAGCCTGCCAAGGTCTCCCCGGCTCCGGCCGCGGTGGCGCCCGCTTCGCCGGTGCCGGCGGCAGAGGCCCCTCCGGGAAAGCCGAAGGTGGTGCTCGCGTTCGACCCGGTGAGCGCCAAGACCTCCGCGCCCGTCGCCGGGAGGCTGGAGGGAGATGCGGGGATCACGGAGCTCAAGCTGGACGCCGAGGGCGGCTACTGGTCCAGCGGATGGTTCGCGCTCAGCGCGGGGACCTTCGAGCTCCCGGTGATGTTGCAGGAGGGGAAGACCACCCGCTTCTTCCTCTATGCGCGCGACGCGGCGGGGACGCTGGTGGACGTGGAGCCGGGCGAGCTGTCCATCCGCCACGGGCTGGTGATCAGCGCGCCGCCGCTGCCCCACACCATCGGCGTGGAGGTCTCCAAGCGCGGCGGCAAGGAGCTGGACCCGGTGTTCAAGCGCGGCACGCCGCTGCCGGCGGAGCGGACCATCCGCTACCGCGCCGACCGCACGGTGAAGCCCTCCGACCCGGAGTCGGCCCTGGCGATCAAGCTCTGGGAGGGCGAGGACCTGCGCGAGCCCGAGGCCAACGTCTGGGTGGGGAACGTCAAGATCGCCGCCGCCGACTGCCGGCGCGCGGTCCCCGAGGGGTCGGAGGTGGAGGTCACCATCAAGATCGACGCCTCGCGGCTGATCACCATCGAGGCGTTCATCCCCCACCTCAACCAGCACTTCTCCAACAAGCTCTACGTCGCGCAGGAGGAGGAGAAGGACTACGCGGAGCTCTCCTCGGCGGTCGTCGACCAGGTGGGCGAATACCGGGAGCGCCTCTCCAGGGTGGAGCAGACGCAGGCCCAGGCCGGCGACGAGAAGCAGGCCGAGGAGGTGGAGCGGCTGAAGCGGGAGCTGGACGAGCTGGACCACGAGGCCACCCGCACCTCCGCGACCAGCAACCCGGATCCGGACCAGTCGCGCCGGGTGGTCGAGTCCGCCCGCAACGTCCAGTCGAAGCTCAACCAGCTGGAGCGCGGGGCCGGGGTCGGGGCGCCTTCGGTGGCGATGGAGGCGATCGCCGCCTCCCGGAAGATGGCGCGGGAGGTGGTGGAGCGCTTCGGCTCGTCGCTGGAGAAGAAGGAGCTGCAGATGCTGGAGAAGCAGCTCGAGCGCGGCCTGGACAAGGCCGACGAGCGCGCCATCCAGCGCGTCCAGGAGGCGTTCGACGCGCTCCGCTTCCGCGTGCTGCTGGCGCAGGACTGGTACTGGCGCGAGCTGTTCGAGTCCATGCGCGGCCCGGACCAGGCGTGGCAGAGCAAGGAAGCCGCGGAGAAGCTGCTCGCGCGCGGTCAGGAGGCCGTCAGCTCGGGCGACGGCAAGGACCTGCGCGAGGTGGTGCGGGAGCTGTGGAAGCTCCAGCCGAAGACGAAGGAAGAGGAGGGCCAGGAGCGCGCGATGCGGTCCGGCCTGCGGAGGTTCTGATGACGTTCGTCACCGCTCGCCCCAGCCTGCCGTCGGGACACGCCCTCCCCGGGCTCCCGGGCATCGAGAAGCCGCTCCACGCCGACGGCGCGGTGGAGATCTACCGCCTCGCCGACGCCTCCGAGCGCGTCCTGCTGGTCGTCCCCGCCACCGCCGAGCCGCGGGCGCAGGCGCGCGCGCGCCTGGTCCCGTGGTGGGAGCTGCTCGGCCAGGAGCGCGTCGTGGTGGAGAAGGAGCTGGGCGGTCCCTCCTTCTCCGCCGTCCTGCGGCTCAAGGGGGAGTGGATGGCGTCCGACCGCCGGAAGGCCGCTGCCGGCGAGCAGGCTCTGCTGGAGATGTTCGGAGCGCTGCTGGAGGCCGCCGGCTTGACGCTGCGGTCCCCCACCCCGCTCGGCCGGCCGTCCTTGGCGCGCTCGCTGATCTGGTGGAACGCGGGCGGAGGCGGGCGGGCCACCCCGGTCTACCTCGGCGCCGCGGCGCCCGCCGAGCGCGACCTGGTGCGCGACGCGGCGGCGCTCGTCTATCTCGACGCGTCCGGGATCGATCCTTCGAAGGCCAAGGGCCCGCCGGCGCCGCTGGACCGGTGGGTGAAGACGGCGGGCGCCCAGGCCACGAGCGCGCTCGGGCGCTGCCTCTCGAACGGGCAAGACCGGATCGCCACGCTGGCCGACGCCCGGCGGGCGGCGGGACTGGACCGCGGCGGCGACGGCGCTGCGGAGGTCGAGGCCAAGCCGGTGGCGGATCGGCATGGGACGGGGCTCGCCGCGGTGGCGGGCATGAAGGAGCTGCGGACGCTCCTGGAGAAGGAGGTCGTCCGGCCCATCCGGGACCCGGAGCCGTTCAAGAAGTACGGGTTGGACATCCCCAACGGGATCCTCCTCTACGGCCCGCCCGGGTGCGGGAAGACCTGGATCGCGCGCAAGCTGGCCGAGGAGGTCGGGCACTTCTTCGTGGAGATCATCCCTTCGGAGATCGCCAGCCCGTACATCCACGACAGCGTGATCCGCATCCGCGAGCTGTTCGATACCGCCGCCGAACGCGCGCCGTCGGTGGTGTTCATCGACGAGTTCGAGGCCATGGCTCCGTCGCGGGCGGACCTGGGCGGCAACCAGCAGTACAAGAGCGAGGAGGTGAACGAGTTCCTCGCCCACCTCAACTCCTGCTCGGAGAAGAAGATCTTCGTCATCGCCGCCACCAACGAGCCGCAGAAGATCGACAGCGCCATCCGGCGCACGGGGCGGCTGGACAAGATCATCTACGTCGGCCCACCGGACCAGGAGGCGCGGGTGGAGATGCTGAAGATGCACCTGGCCAAGCGGCCGGTGGCCGGCGACATCGACTACGCGGCGGTCGCGGCCAAGCTGGTCGGCTACTCCGCCAGCGACATCAAGTTCCTGGCGGACCAGGCGGCCCGCGCGGCCATGGAGCGCATGGCGGACATCTCGGAGGAGATCGTCCTGGCCGCCCGGTCCAAGGTCCCGGCGTCCGTTCCTCCCCACGAAGAGGCCCGTTACAAGGACTTCATCACCCGCGGGTGAGCTCCGGGTGGCGGGCGAGGATCTGCGCCGCCACCGCCCCCGCCCGCTCTGCCTCCCCGTCGTTCCCCGCCTCCCGGAGGTGCTTCACCAGGTCGTTCAGCTGGTGGGCGTAGTTCACCTCCCAGCGCGCCGGGTCGGCGCTGGCGAGCTGGCGCTGCAGCTCCACCGACCGGCGGAGGGCGGCGAGGCCTTCCCCCGGGCGGCCCGCTTCGCGGAGGCGGCCCGACAACACCCGTAGGTGGACGGCCAGCGGGAAGTGGTGATCGCCCGGCCGCGCCCGCGCCAGGCGTGCCCGGAGCGCCACCGCCTCCTCGCATGCGGCGACGGCCTCCGCCCGCCGTTCAGCGCGGCTCAGGGAGCCGGAGAGCAGGATGAGGGCATCCGCCAGGGCCGGTTCGTAGACCTCGGGACTTTCGCAGGCGAGGCGCCGGAATATGGCAACGATTTCCTCCCTCGCGGCGCGCTCCTGTGTGTGCTCATCCCGCGCGAAGTGGCCGGCGCCGAGGAACACCAACGCCTCTGCCAGCTGAGGCAGGACGGCGGCGGGCCTAGCCTCCGCGAGCCGGCGATAGATCTCGACGACCTCCCCTGAAACCCGCAGGGCTTCGTCCTTGTCGCCGAGATTGCTCGAGGTCGAGCCCAGGATCTGCAGCGCATGGGCCAGCTGGGCGTCGAATGCCTCCGGCGCCCTCCGCGCGAGGCGCCGGAGCACTTCGACCGCCTCCCGGATGGCCTCGAGCGCCTCTTCGGGCCGCCTGTTCCGATTCAGCTGAAAGGCGTGTTCCACGAGCACCGTCGCCAGCTCCGGCTCGAACCGCGCCGCGCGCGACCGCGCCAGACGCCGGAAGATCTCCACGGCGCCTCCGCTCGCCTCGAGCGCCTCCGGCAACCTCAGGAGCGCCGGCGTGCCGAGCGCATTCGCCAATGCGCGGAGCGATGTCGCCAGCGCGGGCTCGAAGACCTCGGGACGACCACGCGCCAGTCGGCGATAGGTCTCGACGGCCTCCTGGGCCGCCACCACGGCCTGCTCGGGGCGCCCCAGTTGGGCCAGCACATCCGAGAGAATTCCGAGGAAGCCGGCCAACCCCGCGCCGACCAGATCCGGCCGTGACCGCGCCATCCGCCTGTAGACGTCCACCGCCGCCTCGGCCGCGGCCAGTGCCTCCTCGAACTGCCCGAGCATTCGCAGTGCAGATGCGGAGGCGATCAGCGACCTGGCCAGCTCTCCGTCGAAGGACCCGCCCAGTCGCCGGCAGAGGTCCACCGCGCTCCGGCCTGACTGGGCTGCCGCGGCCCATCTCGCCAGGCGCAACCGGAGTGCGGCGAGGGTGGCGAGGGTGGCCGCCAGCGGCCCTCCATACGCCTCGACACTCGACTGGGCGAGGCGCTCGAGGAGGGAGGCCGCGCGCTCACCAGCTTCGTCCGCGGCCTCGAGGCGCCCGAGCGCCTCGAGATAGGTGGAAAGCGCGATCAGGCTGAGCGCGCAGGCCGGCTCGAACGCAATGGGCCGCTCCCTGGCGAGCCGCTCGTAGGCCGCAACCGCGCGGTCACCGGCCTCCAGCGCGGGCTCGAGCATTCCCAGATCAGCGAAGCTCCGGGCGAGCACGTCCGCGAGCGCCGCAGGTAGCTCTTCTGGAACGTGGGCGCCTGGCGTCTGCGTCCCCGCCACGTACTGCGCGTGGGCCACGGCCGCCTGCTGGAGCGCCCACTGGTCCCGCGCCCGGAGAGCGCGCGCGAGGATGGCCGTCAGCGCCTTGCACGCGCGCGTCCACTCGGCCGCTGGCTCTTCCGACCGGCTCCGCAGGTAGTCCGCGAGTACCCGGTGCATGGCGCCGAACATCGGTACCACCGGTGCCTCCGCGCCATCGTGCGCCGTGACGAAGGAGCGCGCGGTGAGCACCGCCCGCGCGGACCTGGACAGCTGGAGCTCCCGGATCAGCTCCACCGGGATCGGCGCTGGAGCGAGCCGGGCCAGCAACCGCGCGGCGCCCCGGGCCTCCGCGTCCAGCAGCTCGTAGGACAACGTGAAGGCCTGGGCGATGCCGCGGAGCGCGCCGGGCGGCACCAGCGGCTCCAGGACCCTCATCTGCTCGTCCAACTCCGACGCCTGCCCCACCGGCTCCGCCGCCTTGGCGGCCAGCTCCGCCACCGTCGTGCTCCCCAGCCGCACGGCCGCGTTCAGCAACACCAGCGCCAGCGGCAACCGCCCCACCCACTCCACCACCTGCCCGGCGTCATCCGCCCGGTGGCCCGCCGGCGCGCCCGCCGCCAGCAGTTGGATCGCGGGCGGCCGCTCGAGGACGCCCACGGGCAGGATGTGCACCCCGTCCGAGGGTCCCAACCTGGCGCGCGAGGTGGTGAGCACCGCCACCCGGTCGTGGGACGGGCACCACCACTCCAGCGGCCGCGGGCGCTCTCCGGCCGCGGGCTCCGGAATGTTGTCCACCACGAAGAGGATGCGGCTGCCCGGTGCCAGCCCCGCCAGCGCCGCGGAGAGATCGTCCCGCACGGTGCGCGCCCCGGGCTGCCCCCGGGAGGCGCGGTACGCGGCCAGGTCGGGGACGTCGGGAGCGAGCGTCCGGAGGATCCCGTGGTGCTGCTCCTCGAGGTCGCCGTCGGCGTCGATCCAGTACAGCCCGTGGGGGAACCGGCGCGGCCCGAGCCGGTGCACGTACTCCAGCGCCAGCTGCGTCTTCCCCACGCCGCCTCCACCCTCCAGCGCCGCCGCAGGCCGAGCCCCTCCCAGCGCATGGTCGATCCGCCACAGGTCCCGAGCCCGGCCCACGAACCCGGCCCCCTTGGACACCGGAAGCTGGCGCGGGTAGCGCTGGATCGGCCCGGCGGCCGGCGGGAGGTCCGCCCCCGCGGAGCGCTCCAGCAGCTCGGCGCGGAGGGTGTCCGGGGACTGCCCCAGCGAGACGCACCGCTGGGCCAGCGTTTGCGAGCACCGCTCCAGGCGCCGCCGGACCAGGTCCACGATGGCGCCGATGTCGTCCGCGGTGTTCCAGTGGGTCGCCTGGATCTCCGGAGGGAACCGGTCCAGGTCCCCCGCCGAGCGGTGCCCTGGTGGGAGGACGACGACGAGCGGATCCAGCTGGCGCGCCGGCTCCTCCTCGCGCGCCGCAGCCCGCGCATACGGCTGCAAGGCCGCGTCGAGCTCCCAGCGGCAGTACCAGGAGTCGAAGTAGGCGTCGTCCGCGAAGACGACGGCCACGCGGCTCCCCAGCAGCGCGTCGGCGATGTGCGCCGGAAAGGCTTCGCCGGGCTGGAGGTGGCGCTCGTCGAGGAAGGCGAGCCCGGCGAGCGCGTCATGGAGCGCCCGCGCGCCCGCCGCGCTGGTCCGCCTCGCGTAGGAGATGAAGACCGGGAGCACCCACCCTGGTGACGCTCGGGGCGGGAAACATTACCCCGGGCGGCGATTCGGCCCTGGCGGCTACGGCAGCCGCCCCGCGGCCGGCTCCTTCCGCGCCGCCGCGAGCGATTCGCGCAACGCGTCCACCGCCCCGCCCGTCTCGCCCGCGTATTGCACGGCGGAGGTGGTGAACAAGTCCATCACCCGCGACAGCCGGTCGTACACCTCGCGCAGTGATCCCCGAGAGCGGGACTCCAGCGCGCAGCGCGCCTCGGCGTCGCGGTAGCGCTCGATCCACCCGACCCGGAACTGCTCCCAGGTCAGGTCGGAGTGCGCCGCCGGCACCGAGGCGGCCACCTTGGCCCGCTCCGACTCCAGCTCCTGGAACAGGGCCTCCGCCCGCTGCAGGCACTCCGCCACGGTGAGGGTCTGCTCCGCGGGCGGCTTGCGGCCCGGCGTCATCCGGATCACCGACGACACCACGCTCTTGATGATCAGCAGCGAGGCCGCGGAGACCACCACCAGGTACAGCGCGTAGGCGCCGATCCGGAACGGCCGGTACCGCGGGTCGTTCGCCGCCCCCTTGGAGCTGCTCTTGGAACTGGAGCTCGCCATGCGCGAAGGCCCACGGCTTTACGCCGCGGGCCTCCGGATCTGCAAGGGTTGTTCTACCGTCCTCCGCCGTTCGGCTTCGGCGCGGGCGCCGCCGGGGCCGCCGGCGCCGCCGCGGGCTGGGTGGTCGCCGGGCCCGGAGCCGGAGCCTTGGCCGCCGCGGGGGCCGGCGCCGCGGCCGTCCCGGGCGTGCCCGCCGCCGGGTCCGCTCCGTCCGCCGCGCCGCCGCTCTGCAGCCGCTTCACGGTGGAGAGCCGGCCCTTCATCTGGGGCGCGAACTCGCTGTTGGGGTACTGCGACAGCCCGTCGCGCGCGACCTGCGCCGCCTTATCGAGCTGGTTGGTCTCCTGGTACGACTGCGCCAGCAGCAGCATCGCGTAGTCGCGGCTCTTGGACTTCTTGTCCTCGGTCACGAAGCGCGCCAGCAGCGGGACCGCCTGCTCGTGCTTGCGGAGCTGGTTGTAGGCGATGCCGAGGAAGAACGACGCCTCCAGCAGGTCCTGCTGATCCGGGTTCATGTTGATGAAGTGGCCCAGGTCCGTCACCACCGCCGGCATGTCGTTCTTGCGGAAGGCCGCCTTGCCGCGCTCGAAGGTCGCCTGGCCGATCTCGCGGCGGAGCTGGTCTGCCTTGTCGGTGAGGGCCTGGCGCTCCAGCGCGGAGAGCTTGGTGGTGTCCAGCTTGGCCAGCTGGTCCACGCCCCGGAGGCGCTCGTCGCCGGGGAGGGTGGTCATGTTCCGGTACACGTCGGACGCGTTCCGCTGCGCGCCGGCCAGGGCCTGGGCGTCCGCCTTCTGCTTCTCCACCTGCTGGGTCAGCTCGGCGACCTGCTTCTCCAGCCGCTCCTTCTCCGCGCCCGCCCCGGCCGTCCGGGCGGTGGAGATCATCAGCCCGCCGCCCACGGCGATCACCGCGAAGGCCACGTACGCGGCCGCGGAGGAGATCCACTGCCGCTTCTGGAAGTCCTCCTGCCGCTTGCCGACCATCTTCATCTCGGCGTGCAGGTTCTTGAGGAGGTTGTCGGTCTTGATGACCAGGTTGCGGGACTCGATGACCTCCTTGCGGATCTCCCCGAGCTCCTTCTCCACTTCGTGCTTCTCCTGGGACATGGACAATTTCCTGGTCGGACCCGCGAGGATCTCCGCCCGCTCTTCGATCATCGGTGCCTGGCTCCCTTTCGAGAGGCGCAAACACCTCCAGCGACGCCGCTGATTCCACCCGCGGGCGCGGATCTACCCCTTCAGCGGGCTGGCGACAAAGCGGTCGTTCACCACGACCGCCAGCCGTCCGGGACCGGCGCCGGGCGGGCGGGCGGCGGCGGGGGCGGCGGCCGGGGGACCGCCTTCAGCCTGGGCTTGGCGGCGACCGGCGGCGGGGGCGGCACCGGCCGCGCGCGCGGGCGAGGCGGCGGGCGCTGCTCCACCTTCTCCTCCAGCAGCTTCACGTACATCCTCAGCTCCGCCAGCGCCTGCTCCTTCTCCATCAGCTGGCGGTGGAGCTCCACCCGGCGCTCCTTCTCGTCCATCAGCTCGGTGTGGAGCTGCATCAGCGACGCCATCGCCTTCTGGGCGTACCCCTCGGGGACCAGGCTGAGGCGGGGCTGGGGGGCGG
>Ga0134122_10000502_pt1 | contig 26564 bp, 14 predicted proteins | sample KB302_FD_96461 | JGI IMG/M metagenome (GOLD analysis project Ga0134122, IMG submission 96461) | Terrestrial soil microbial communities without Nitrogen fertilizer from Kellogg Biological Station, Michigan, USA - KB3-0-2 | ecosystem: Environmental > Terrestrial > Soil > Unclassified ...
AGGTCAACGGCGCCTTTTCCCCCGCCATTTTCCGGCGAATTTCGCACCTCGCGTCGACCTGAAACGCGGCCGCGTCACGACCCGACGCGGGGGACCATCCGAACCGACCCGCTCGCCCCTGACGCGCGTGGGCGCGGGAGATGCACACGGTCCGGTCCTTCACGGAGGCCGCACACATGAAACAAGCACTCCTGCTCACGCTCCTGCTGGGAATCACCGCCCGCGCCGAGAAGGAGGCGCAGCGGACGGTCGACGTTCAGGCCAAGCCCGCCTGCGCCTGCACCACGCCCTGCAACGACCAGGAAGGGGACAGCTGGTGCTTCACCAAGTGGGCGTGCGACGTGTCCTCCACCGGCATCCGCGGCGCGTGGCGCTACTGCAACCCGGCCACCGAGCAGGAGAGGATCCAGGCGAAGCTCAGGGCCGAGGGCTGCGACACCGCCGACTGGAAGACCTTCCGCGACCAGTTGATCGACAGCTATTCGGCGCGGACGGACGGCGTCCTGGAGGCGATCGACACCTGCCGGAAACAGAGCAGCTACACCTCGGCCAAGAAGCCGGTGAAGGACAAGTTCGAGACCTGCGTCGGCCGGTTGGAGAAGCTCTACAAGGTGCTGAATCGCCCGGGCCTCGGACTCTCGAAGAACACGGACGCGTACCAGAAGGCCTATACCGCCAAGCTGAACATCCCGGCCGATCTGGCGAAGGAGGCGCTCTTCCGCGACCTGCAGGCGACCAACCTCAGCGACGCGACGTCGGTGGCGAAGGTGGTGAAGACGATCAAGGACCTCACCCGGAACGCCGCCCTCGTCGTGCCCTACGTCTCTCCCGGCACCCAGTCGCTCGACAACCCGAAGACCTACGGGCGCATCGTGGTCTGGATGAACAGCAGCGGGCTGAGCCGCTACGTGCAGTTCAGCGTCAACGCCGCCCCCGGCGACGCGACCGCCGATCGCTGGCAGGCCTCGGTCGTCAACGTCGAGAGCAAGTCCAAGGCCTACATCTTCGACTGGACCCGCTCGACCGCCGAGCGGCACGTCTTCGAATACAAGTCGGACAAGACCCAGAACAGTCAGCGGTGCTACCAGTGTCACACCAGCGGCGTGCTCGCCATCCACCCGTTCGAGGCGGTCCACGAGGAAGCGGACGACGCGGTCGCCAAGAAGCTGGGCGAGGGATACGCGGAGTGGCTGGGGCCGCTCAACGAGACCTACAAGGGGGAGCTGACCAAGCTCAATGCCCAGATCAAGAAGGACTACGGCCCGGCGCTCGTCGTGGCCGACGCTCCCGACCGGACCCTCGACGGCGCCTTCAGGGACGCGATGATGCCCGACCCGATGGCCACGCCCGGCGAGGGCGCCTGCAGGCCGAAGGAGCTGGCAGCGGTGGCGGCCATCTTCAATGGCGACCCGGGCGACAAGGGCTGCCTCTCCTGCCACGAGAAGCGCGGCTCCCCGGTCGTCTCCCAGGAGGGCCTGGACACGATGATGTACCGATACATCGGGCTCGGGTTCATGCCACTGGGCAACGGGGCCAGCGCCGAGCAACGGAAGGATGCGTCGAGGTGCTACGTGGAGCACTACTCGGTCGGCGCTCCCAATGGCTCGTTGACCGCGTGGCTCAAGGCCCCGGCCTGCGAGTAGTCGGCTAAGGGGAGAGGATGGCGGCGGCGGGGCTCGAGACCTCCGCCGCCTCCCGCAGGAAGGTCCGCCGCTCCTCCGGCGTCAGCTCGCGTCCGGAGTCGAGGAGCTCCAGTTGCTTGCCGTGGGGCGCCCAGAGGAGGTCCTGCCAGAGCAGCGCGGTCCGATCGCCGCTGGCGGTGGCGATGCGCAGGCCGTCCGGGCTGAAGACCGCGCTCCGCACGGAGCTGGAGTGGCCGGAGAGCGTGGCCAGGGTCCGGCCCGTGGCCGCCTCCCAGACCCGCGCCGTGCCGTCCGCGCTGGCGGTGACGACGCGCAGGCCGTCCGGGCTGAACCCCGCGCTCCACACCGGGCCCGCGTGGCCGGAGAGCGTGGCCAGGGTCCGGCCCGTGGCCGTCTCCCAGATCCGCGCCGTGCCGTCGCCGCTGGCGGTGACGACGCACTGGCCGTCCGGATTGAAGACCGCGCTCTGCACCGAGGCGGAGTGGCCGGAGAGCGTGGCCAGGAGCTTGCCCGTGGCCGTCTCCCAGATCCGCGCCGTGCCGTCGCCGCTGGCGGTGACGACGCGCCGGCCGTCCGAGCTGAACCCCGCGCTCCACACCGAGGCGGAATGGCCGGAGAGCGCCGCGAGCAACAGCCCGCTGTCGGACTCCCAGATCCGGGCCGTGCCGTCGTCGCTGGCGGTGACCACCCGGTGGCCGTCGGGGCTGAAGCCCGCGCTCCACACCGCGCCGGTATGGCCGGAGAGCGTGGCCAGGCCCTTGCCGGTGGCGGCCTTCCAGACCTGCGCGGTGGCGTCCTCGTCGCTGGCGGTGACGACGCGGTGGCCGTCGGGGCTGAACGCCGCGCTCTGCACCCAGCCGGAATGCCCGCGGAACGTGGCCAGGGACTGGCCGGTGTCGGCCGCCCAGACCCGGGCCGTCTTGTCCCGGCTGGCGGTGACGACGCGCCGGCCGTCCGGGCTGAACGCCGCGCTCCACACCCAGCCGGAATGGCCGGAGAGCGTGGCCAGCGGTTTGCCGGTGTCGGCCTGCCAGACCCGCGCGGTGTGGTCGTCGCTGGCGGTGACGACGCGCCGGCCGTCCGGGCTGAGCTCCGCGCTGCGCACCGAGCCGGAATGGCCGGAGAGCGTGGCCAGCGGCTTGCCGGGAACCTCCCAGACCCGCGCGGTGTGGTCGTCGCTGGCGGTGACGACGCGCCGGCCGTCCGGGCTGAGCTCCGCGCTGCGCACCCAGCTGGAATGTCCGGAGAGCGTGGCCAGCAGCTTGCCGGTGCCCGCCTCCCAGACCCGCGCCGTGCGATCCCCGCTGGCGGTGACGACGCGCTGGCCGTCCACGCTGAAGGCCGCGCTCTGCACCGAGTCGGAATGTCCGGAGAGCGTGGCCAGGGGTTCCCCGGTCCCGGTTTCCCAGATCCGCGCCGTCCGGTCCCCGCTGGCGGTGACGGCGCGCCGGCCGTCCGGGCTGAACCCGGCGCTCCACACCGGGCCGGAGTGGCCGGCGAGGACGGCCAGGGACTTCCCGGTCCCGGTTTCCCAGATCCGCGCCGTGCCGTCGGCGCTGGCGGTGACGGCGCGCCGGCCGTCCTGGTCGAACCCCGCGCTCCACACCTGACCGGAATGTCCGGAGAGCGTGACCAGCGGTTCCCCGGTGCCGGCTTCCCAGACCCGCGCGGTGCCGTCCTCGCCGGCGGTGAGGATCCGCTGGCCGTCCGCGCTGAACACCGCGCTCCGCATCCAGCCGGAATGTCCGGAGAGCGTGGCCAGGAGCGCTCCGGTCGCGGTCTCCCAGGCCCGCGCGGTGCCGTCCTCGCCGGCGGTGACGACGCGCAGGCCATCCGGGCTGAAGGACGCGCTCCGCACCCAGCCCAGGTGGCCGGAGAGGGTGGCCAGGAGCTTGCCGGTGGCGGCCTCCCAGATCCTCGCCGTCTTGTCGCCGCCGGCGGTGACGACGCGCAGGCCATCCGGGCTGAAGGACGCGCTCCGCACCCAGCCCAGGTGACCGGAGAGGGTGGCCAGGAGCTTGCCGGTGGCGGCCTCCCAGATCCTCGCCGTCCTGTCGGCGCTGGCGGTGACGGCGCACCGGCCGTCGGGGCTGAACGCCGCGCTCCACACCGGGCCGGAGTGTCCGCGGAGCAGGGCGCGGCCGCCCGCGTTGGCCCACCCCGCCAGCACCGAGAACAGCTTGTCGGTCTCGGCCAGCCGCCGCGCTTCCTTCAGCAGGGCGAGGTTGAGCTGCGGATCTCCGCCCAGGCGCGCGGCCACCGTGTCGGCCAGCTCGCGCGAGAGCGCGACCGCCTCGTGTTGCCTCGCCTGCTGCTGGGCCACCCGCAGCAGCGCGATCTCCTCGGCCCGCCGCCTCTCGGCAGCTCGGCCCTGCTCCAGGAACTCCGCCTCGGTCGAGTTGAGGACGCTGGCGCGCTCCTGCTCGGGCAGGCGCGCGAGCCACTCCTCGACCTCCGCCAGCGCCACGCCGCGGTAGAGGAAGGACTCGTGCCGCCCCCGGGCGCTCCACTCGGCCGCGGCCGTCATCAACCGGCGATGCGTCTGCTGCCCGCGGCGATCCTCGCGCACCCAGCCCTGGAGGCGGTCCCACCTCCTGATGAGCTCCTCGTGCGCGACCTCCAGGAACTGGCGCTCTCCCTCGCGGGACCAGGTCAGCAGGTGCACGCCCTCGGCGGCGAAGGCCTGGCTCACCTCCTCCTGGTCGGCGGGGAGCTCCTCTCGGCGCACCCTCCGCCTGGTGTCCAGCGCGTCCTCTCCAGGCTGGACGAGGCGGTGAAACAGCCGGCGGCACGCCGCCTGGTGGGCGGGGACGAGCGATCCGAAGATGGCCTCGGCGCGAGCGTTCAACGCTCCGGCCATCCCTCCCGCCAGCCGGTACTCCTCCAGGCGCAGCTCCCGCTCCGGGCGTTCCCACAGCTGCGCCAGCGCGTGCTCGAGCAGCGGGAGGAAGCCAGGCCGTCCGGCGGAGTCGGCGAGCAGCTCGGTGACGAGCACGGGGTGAAGCGGGCGGCCGCCCCTCTCCGCCGGCCCGACGATCGCCCGGCGGAGCTCGTCCCCGGTCATGGAGGGCACCAGCATCTGGTTCTCCGAGACGAGGGCGGCGAGCTGCCGGTGCTCGGCGAGCCGGGGATAGAAGTCGGCGCGGAAGGTGAGCACCACCAGCGTCTGCCCGGTCCGGACGGTGGCGGCGTACAGCAGGTTGGCGAAGAAGGCCGCGCGGTCGGATTCGCGCGCGCAGAGGGTGAACGCCTCCTCGGCCTGGTCCACCAGGAGCACGGCGCGCCGCTCCGGGTGGTCGTGGAGGGCCATCTTCACCTGGCGGTGCAACGCCTCCTCTGCGGACTGCAACCGCCGGATGAGCTCGCCCGGGTCGACGGCCGGGGCCAGCCTGTTTCCCAGCCCGGCCGCGAGCGATTCCAGCGGGTACGCCCCGGGGCGAATGACGATCTGCGGCCAGGCGGCGCTGCCCGGGAGGCCGCCGGCCCGCAGCGACGCCAGCAGGCCGGCGCGCGCCAGCGACGATTTCCCGCTGCCGGACGAGCCCAGGACGCTCACGAACCGGGGCTGGTACGGCCCCGAGGGCGCCAGCTTGTCGAGCAGCTGCTGGGTCAGCAACTCCCGGCCGAAGAAGAGCGGCGCGTCGTCCACGTCGAAGACCCGGAGCCCGCGATACGGGTTGCGCCCCGGAACGTGGGGCGCGCCGGCGGACGGGCCGGGCTCGATCCCGCGGACACCGCACACCAGGCGGTGGATGGCGTCCGGGTCGTCCAGCCCCTTCGAGAACGCCACCCAGTGGCGGTTCGCCAGGAACCCCGGGAGGTGGCTTGCCCGCTCCGGCCGCGCCCCGGGCAAGAGCGCCGGGACGATCCGGAAGGAGCGCTCGCGGATGCAGCGGTCCAGCGCGGACCTCACCTCTTCGGAGTGCCAGGGCGCCTCGCCTCCCGGGCCGATGAACACGATGCAGCTGCTGCACTCCTGGAGCGCGCGGCCCACCGAGTCGATCCAGGGATCTCCGGGGATCAGGTTCCACTCGTCCAGCCACGTCTGGATGGAATGCCGCTGGAGATGGAGCGCGATCGCCTTGACGCTCTCCTTGTCGGCCCCAGCGTGCGAGAGGAAGACCTCTGGTCGGGACAAGAGGTCTCAGAGCTTATCTCGCCGGCTCAGAGCACGTCGCCGCCCGAGCCGTACCTCAGCAAGAACAGGTCGCCGGCGCCCCGGTTGGAGAAGCCGGGGAAGCTGCCGCTGGTGCCGCCGGACACGGAGATGTCACCGCTCCTGAAACAGAGACGTTGCCGCCGGCGTCCGCGTCCACCCCGACGGCCTCGAGCTTCGACGATCCGATGAGCGCGGTTAGTTGCAGCCCTGGCCCGTCAGCCAGCTCACGCCCGTGTTCTTCTGGCTGGTGCCGTTCGTTCCGCCGTAGTCCACGTTGGTGAAGGACAAGGCCACGCTGGCCCCCGAGGAGTTGTTCTTGATGGTCATCGTCATGGTGTTGGGGATGAGCGCGGTGCCGTTCGGGTAGCCCGTGCCGATGGTGTAGCGCATCCGGCCGTTCGGCAGGACGGCGCACTTGGCCATCTTGTTCTCGAGCGTGGCCCAGTTTCCGCGGTTGAAGTTCGCGTCCTGCGGCACCAGGTTCGCGCGCTTGCCGTAACCGCCCAGCTGGTTCCCGATGAGGTGTCCCCCGTCGTAGTCGTTGCTGGGGTTCTCCGCGTCACCCCACTGACCCACGCTGGCCTGGCAGGCGTCGTTGCGCACGTCGGCGGCGATCGGCGGCAGGTCCGCGTACGCCCGGCTGGGCCGGCCCGAGCCGTCGATGAAGTAGTACTCGCCGCTCACGAGGTGCCAGATGTTCCGGTCGCTCGACGGGAAGTACTGCGGGCAGTCGGTGATGAGCTGGGGGGTGACGCCGGTGTCGGGGACGGAAGCGACGTACCTGACGCCGTAGGGCTCCAGCGCCAGCCGGATCTCGTCGTCCGTGTGGGTCTTGAAGTAATCCATCAACGCGCTCGGGCCACCGAAGTCCTGCTCCATCAGGCTGGCGACGTCCTGGTCGCCCAGTTCCGGACCTCCACAGCCGGCGAGCCAGAGAGCACAGATCGCGACACTGCAACGCAGCACGGCAAGGCGAGCGCTGTTCATGAGGGGCCTCCTGGGGGGGAGGCGAGTGTCGCCTTTTTCGAGGCTCACCGCCCGAAGAAGTGCGTCACCATGGGCAACAGCATCGCCCGCTCTTCCCGGGTGAGCCCCAGCTTGGCGGCGGCCGCGGACGGCGTCTCGCCGTGACGCACCAGGCCAGTGAGGGCGGCCAGCGCGCACGCGCGATCCGAGTTGATCGGCCCGCCGGCCTGGACGGCGCCGGTCCAGTCCGCGCGTTGGTCGCTGGTGTCCGCCAGCAACTGCTTGACCGCGTCCGGCGAGAGCCCCGGATCGAGGATCAGGCACTTCGCGGCCGCGGCCACGAACGCGGGGGCGGCCATCGAGGTGCCGCTCATCGCCTCGTACCCCGCGCCCGGAATCGTCGAGAACACGTCGGCGCCGCGGGCCGCGTGGGTCGCGGTGGGCCCGTAGTTGGAGTGCTCCCACTTGCCGCCGCCGGCGTCCGAGGCCGCGACCACCGCCAGGTTGGGGAACGCCTTCGAGGCGAGGAAGCTGGAGGGGTCGTAGCCGTCCAGCGAGCGCCCGTCGTTCCCGGCCGCCGCCACGAAGAGGACGTCCGGGTGGCGGGCGATCACCTCCGACATCACCTGCACGCGCTCGGGGGTGTCGACGCCGAAGCTGAGGTTGATCGCCCTGGCGCCGTGGTCGATGGCGTACTCGACCGCCACCGCCACCCGGCGCACGTCGTACGGCGCCTCCAGCACGCGCAGGGGGATCAGGTTCACCTGGTCCGTCCCCTGGGTGGCGATGCCCGCGACGTGGGTGCCGTGCCAGTCCCCGTGGGGGTTCCCGGCGTCGTTGTCCCAGTCCACGAAGTCCCAGCCGTGGCTGTCGTCCACCAGGCCGTTCCGGTCGTCGTCCTGGCCGTTGGACGCGACCTCCGCGCCGTTCACCCAGCCCTTGCGGCCCAGCTCCGGGTGGAACAGGTCGAACCCGTTGTCCAGCACCGCGACGTTGACCTCGTCCGCCGAGCGCCCGGCGCGCTGCGCCAACCGCTGGAAGGTCCGGTCCACCTCGCCGACGTTGCCGGACGCCACCAGCTGGGCGAACGCGCGATCCGAGCCGCCCACCGGGCGCGGCGTCATCACCGGGTACCCGCGGGAACGGAGGTAGTCGTCGAGATGGCGGTGTGCCTCGGGGTCGACGTCGAAGCGGCTGGATGCCCAGACGTCGAGGAGGGCGCGCGAGCCGTCCGTCGCGCGCAGCGGGAGCCCGTCCGCCACGGGCTGGAGCACCGTGTGCCATTCCTGGTCAGTCACCTTGCCATCGGCCGTCGCCGCTCGGATCGCGGCGCGGAGGGGATCGGGAGAGGACATCGCCAAGCCATTGTCGCGGCTCTCGAACGGCCGGCCCTGTAAAGGGATTTGCTTCGCCGTTGCCGGGGCGGCGGGTTCCTGCGAACCTCCGCCGCCCCTCTCACGCCCCGCCGAGGCAGTCATGAAAATGCAGCTCATCGTGGTGGTTCCGCTGGCGCTCGCGGCCTCGTGCGCGACGCCGCCGCGCGAGCCCGACCAGGTGGCGCCGCCGCCGGCCGCGCCCATCGCCAACGCGACGAACCAGAAGGGGATCGAGGCCGGCGACGTGAACCGCGGCGTCGATCCGTGCGGCGATTTCTTCGAGTACGCCAACGGCACCTGGCGCGCGAAGAACCCGATCCCCGAGGGCAAGCCGCAGTGGAGCCGCCGCCTCGCCGCGCGGGAGGCGAACCGGCAGAACGTGCGCGCGCTCATCCAGGAGCTCTCGGCGAAGGCCGGATGGCCCGAGGGGAGCCCCGAGCAGCTCGCCGGCGATCTCGACGCGTCGTGCATGGACGAGGCGGCGATCGACGCGGCGGGGATCTCGCCGATCGCGCCGCTGCTCGCCGACATCGACGCGGCCAAGACCCCGGCCGACGTCCAGCGCCTCGTCCGGCGGTTGCACGACATCGGCATCGCCGCGCCGTTCGGCGAGACCGGCGCGCAAGACAACCACGAGCCGCAGTACTTCCAGCTCAACCTCGTCGCGGGCGGCCTCGGCCTCCCGGATCGCGACGCCTACGCGAAGGCCGACGTCCTCGACAAGTACCGGCAGCACGTGGCGCGCATGCTCGCCCTCGGGGGGATGCCGGAGAAGGCGGCCCCCGCGGCCGCCGACGGCGCGATCGCCCTCGAGAAGCGCCTCGCCGAAGCGTCCCTCGACGCGAAGACCGCCGGCGATCCCGCGGCCACCGAGCACAAGACCACGTTCGCGCAGCTCAAGGAGCTGGCGCCCCACGTCGACTGGGACAAGTACTTCGACGAAGCGCACATCCCGCGCGAGCCCCTCAACGTCGCCGAGCCGAAGTTCCTCCAGCAGGTCGACCAGGAGCTCAAGAGCACTCCGGTCGCCACCTGGAAGGCGTACCTCCGGTGGCAGGTGATCAACGCGGCGTCGCCGTGGCTCGCCAAGCCGTTCGCCGAGGCGACCTTCGCGTTCCAGGGGACCGAGATGCCCCCCCGCTCGCCGCGCTGCGCGGACCTGACCGAGACCCTCCTCGGCGAGCCGGTCGGCCGGAAGTACGCCGACAAGTACTTCCCCCCGGCGGCGAAGGCCAAGGCGCGCGAGATCGCCGACAACCTCCGCGCGGTGATGAAGGAGGACCTCGCGTCGTTGCCGTGGATGTCGGCCGACACCCGGAAGAAGGCCATCGAGAAGCTCGAGCTCACCCGCTTCCAGATCGGCTATCCCGACCAGTGGAAGGACTACTCGCAGGTCCAGATCCGCCGGGGCGCGCTCTGGGCGAACATCACCCAGGCGCGCAGGTTCAACGTCGACGACGCGCGGCGCCAGATGGGCAAGCCCGCGGATCGCGACGGATGGCAGCTCCCGCCGTCATCCCCCTTCGCCTATCTCGAGCCGCAGCTCAACGAGCTCGTCATCCCCGCCGGCTTCCTGCAGCCGCCCTACTTCGACGCCGGCGCCACCGACGCCAGGAACTACGGCGCCTTCGGCTCGGGCCTCGCCCACGACATGACCCACGCCTTCGACGCCACCGGCGCCCTCATCGACACCCTGGGCCGCGCGAAGACCTGGTGGACCGACTCCGACCAGCGCGAGTTCGACAAGCGCGCCCAGTGCGTCATCGACCAGTACGAGGGCTACTCGATCGAGCCGGGCGTCCACCACCAGGGCAAGCTCGTCCTCCACGAGGCCCTCGGCGATCAATCCGGCATCCACTTCTCCTGGCTCGCGCTCCAGAAGTCGATGGCGGCGCACCCCGTCCCCACCGCCGACGGCTTCACCCCCGAGCAGCAGTTCTTCCTCGCCTGGGCCCAGTTCCGCGGCGAGGCCATGCGGATCGAGAACCAGCGCCAGACCGTCAAGGGCGACACGCACCCCGTCCCGAAGTTCCGCGTCCTCGGCCCGCTCTCCAACCTGGCGGAGTTCGAACGGGCCTTCTCCTGCAAGGCGGGCGCGCCCATGATGCGGCCGGCCGCGCAGCGCTGCGCCGTCTGGTAGGCCGCTTCCATCCCGGTGGGTTGGCTGCCAGGCTCGGCGCCGAGACCTGCGTGGAGCCCTCTTCCCGATCGACCTTCAGCGTCGGGCTCGCCGAATCGGACCGCGACCTCCAGGGCGTGCTCGCGCTGCAGCGCGCGAGTCGCGCACCGACGCAGGACGGCTTCGTCACGGTCGAGCACACGCTCGACATCCTGCGGGCGATGCACGCGGTCGCTCCCAGCGTCGTCGCCCGGGATCCGGAGGGGCTCGTCGTCGGCTACGCGCTCGCGATGACGGAGGAGGCGCGCGCCCTGCTGCCCATCCTGGAGCCCATGTTCGCGCTGGTCGAGCGCCTGCCGCCGGCGGCCCTGAGCGCGAGGCCAGGCGCGCGGTGGTACGTCATGGGACAGATCGCGGTGGCTCCGGCGTACCGGGGCAGGGGCGTCTTCGACGCGCTCTACGCGGAGCACCGGGCGAGGTACCGGGAGCGCTTCGATCTCGTCATCACCGAGGTCGCGACGCGCAACGCGCGCTCCATGCGCGCGCACCAGCGCGTCGGCTTCCGCACCGTCACCACCTACCGCGACGCGACCGACGAGTGGGCGCTGATCGCGTGGGACTGGCCTGACGCATTTACAGGGCTGGCGAGCATGCTAGAATGAGGCTGGTTTTCTGGAGAACCTGGAGAAACCTGTTTTCACCGCGCACATTCGGCGATCGGTAGCATGCAGGCGCCGTATGTAAGCGTAATAAAGTCACGATCAACACGTCATAGAAGGGGGCCGCGCGCTGGGGATGCGGTCGGCCACCCTGAAGCCCGACCGTACGGGCGGAACTTTTCGCAGAATCATTTCAACGCATCGCTTCCAGGTAGGAGGGGCCTGCTCATGCGATACAAGGTCGCCGTTGTTCGAGGAGCGCGGAGAGCGTCGCTGGCCGTGATGTGCGCCGCGGTGGCGCTTGGTGGATGTGGTGAGCCGATCGACCGCACCCAGGAGGCGGTCGAGGTCTCCTCCACCCAGTCGATCGTCCCGCTCTCGCTCGGGGGCCCGGTGATCCTGGGAGGTGACGACCTCACCGACCACGGCGGCTACAACCCCTCGACCGGACAGCTTCTCGCCGGGTGGATCTACATCAAGAAGGCCCTTCAGAACATCCACAGCTCGGTGACGCGTTCCAACGACGGGACGGTGGCCGTGCTGGGTTCGGCGAACTCCACGGCGACCTCCGCCGATGCTGGAGGCGCCTACCATTACGCGACGCCGCAGGCCGGCATGACTGCGGTGTTCTACGACGGCCCCGTCCAGCTGGAGAACTTCTTCAATGCCCTGAGGGCCGGGACGGTGCACCCGGCCATCATCGTGGCCGTGGGGACGGACGCGAACAACGACCTGGAGCAGAACGAGGGCGTCGTCCTCGCCAACAACGCCGTGACCATGGCCGACTTCGTCAACTCGGGCGGAGGGCTCCTGTCGCACGGCTACGGCCCGATCGCCTACGGGTGGCTGACGACGCTGCTCCCGGGGATCGTGGAGGGCAACGGGTGCACCGTCGAGACGCTGTCCCTGACCGCCGACGGGCAGGCGGCGTTCCCGGGGCTGACGAACAACGACATCCGCGCCGGTCCGTGCCACAGCCACTTCAGCGGGAACCTGGGCAACCTCAAGGTGCTGGCGCGAGACGGGTCGCAGCTGAACATCATCATCGGCGGCGCCGCGGTCCAGCTCCCCGGGACCATCACCCTCACGCCGCAGACGGTCACCTACGTGGTCGGCGTCACGACCTCCCACACGGTCACCGCGAAGGTGCAGGACGGTTCGCTCAACCCCGTCGTCGGCGTGACGGTCACCTTCACCGTCAACTCCGGCCCCAATGCCGGGAACACGGGCACGGCGGTCACGAACGCCCAGGGCCAGGCTTCCTTCACCTATCCCTCCAACGGGGCGACCGGAACGGACAACATCACGGCCAGCTACGTCGACAACGGGACGGTGCGGACGACCCCCACCGTCCAGGCGATCTGGATCGAACCGCCCAACCGCGCTCCGACCGCGATCGCGGGCGGACCGTACACCACCCCGGAGGGCTCCTCGGTCTCCCTCAGCGGCAGCGCCTCTTTTGACCCGGACGGCGACCCCATCACGTACGCCTGGGACCTCGACAACGACGGCGCCTATGACGACGCCATCGGCCCCACGGCGTCCTTCTTCGGGGTGGACGGGCCCTCCACCCACCCCGTGGGGCTCAAGGTCTGCGACAACCACGGCGCGTGCGGCACGGCGGCGACCACGGTCACGGTCATCAACGTCGCCCCCACCGCCAACGCCGGCGCGGACCAGACCGTCTCCCGCAGCGCCCCCGTCTCCCTCTCCGGGACGTTCACCGATCCGGCCGGTGCCGCCGACAACGCGTACGCCTGGTCCTGGGACCTCAACGGCGACGGCGTGCCGGACGCCTCCGGCTCCGCGACGTACGGCTCGGCGATCGTCGCGAACACCCACTTCCCGTCCGCCGGCACCTACACGCTCACGTTCCGGGTGACGGACAAGGATGGAGGCAGCCACAGCGACACCGTGGTCATCACCGTCATCAACCGGCCGCCGGTCGCGAACGCGGGCGGACCGTACAGCACGCCGGAGGGCTCCTCGGTCTCCCTCAACGGCGGCGGCTCTTCCGATCCGGACGGCGACGCCCTCACCTACGCCTGGGACCTCGACGACGACGGCGCCTATGACGACGCCACCGGCCCCGCGGCGTCCTTCTTCGGGGTGGACGGGCCCTCCGTCCACACGGTTGGGCTCAAGGTGTGCGACTCCGGCGGCGCCTGCGGCACGGCGACGACGACGGTCACGGTCATCAACGTCGCGCCCACCGCCAACGCCGGCGCGGACCAGACCGTCTTCCGCAACGCCACCGTCTCCCTCGCCGGGACGTTCACCGACCCGGCCGGTGCCGCCGACAATCCGTACGCCTGGTCCTGGGACCTCGACGGCGACGGCGTGCCGGACGCCGCGGGCTCCGCGTCGTACGGCTCGGCGGTGCCCGCGAGCACCTCCTTCCCGGCCGCCGGCACCTACGCGCTCACGTTCCGGGTGACGGACAAGGACGGAGGCGCCCACGGCGACACGGTGGTCATCACCGTCATCAATCGGCCGCCGGTCGCCAACGCGGGCGGACCGTACGGCACGCCGGAAGGTTCCTCGGCCTCTCTCGACGGCAGCGCCTCTTCCGATCCGGACGGCGACACCCTGACGTACGCCTGGGACCTCGACAACGACGGCGCCTATGACGACGCCTCCGGCCCCACGGCGTCCTTCTTCGGCGTGGATGGACCCTCCGTCCACACCGTGGGGCTCAAGGTCTGCGACCCCGACGGCGCGTGCAACACGGCGGCGACGACGGTCACGGTCGCCAACGTCGCCCCCACCGCCAACGCCGGCGCGGACCAGACGGTCTTCCGCAACGCCACCGTCTCCCTCTCCGGGACGTTCACCGACCCGGCCGGCGCCGCCGACGACGCGTACGTCTGGTCCTGGGACCTCAACGGCGACGGCGTGCCGGACGCCACCGGCCTCACGTCGTACGGGTCGGCGGTGTCCGCGAGCGCCTCCTTCCCGGCCGCCGGCACCTACACGCTCACGTTCTGGGTGACGGACAAGGACGGAGGCGCCAGCAGCGACACCGTGGTCATCACCGTCGTCGACCAGCCGCCGGACTGCTCGCTGGCGGCGCCGAGCATCGCTCTCCTCTGGCCGCCGAACCACCAGATGGTGGACGTGACGATCAATGGAGTCACCGATCCGGACGGCGACCCGGTGACCGTCACCATCACCTCCATCTTCCAGGACGAGCCGGTGGACGACATCGCGGACGGGCACACCAGCCCGGACGGCGCCGGGGTGGGGACGGGCACGGCGAGCGTCCGCGCCGAACGCTCCGGTTCGAAGAAGAACTACGGCAACGGGCGCGTGTATCAGATCGGCTTCACCGCCACCGACGGCGATCTCTCCTGCTCCGGCAAGGTGGCGGTGGGCGTCCCGCACGACCAGGGAGGCCAGCCGTTCCCGGTGGATGACGGCGCGCTGTACGACTCGACGGCGCCCTGAGTCCAGGGGCGTCGAAGAGCCGCGGCTCCGGCGGGCGCGTTCACCCCGCCGGGGCCACTGAAAGCACGGGGCCGGCCGTGAAACATGTAACGGAGGGTCCTCATGCTCAAGCGACGCATCTTCTCGATAGGCATCACGGGCGTCCTCGCCATGGGGGCCGCGGCCACCGCTCGCGCGCAGGTGGCCTCGCTGGTCAAGGACGTCCAGCCGGGAGCCAACAGCTCCTTCCCCGGTGGAGCGGTGGAGCTGAACGGCGCGCTGCTGCTCCTCATGGATGACGGCACGGCCGGCGTCGAGCCGTGGCGGACGGACGGCACCGCCGCGGGCACCACCCTCCTCAAGGACATCCGCCCCGGCCCGGCCAGCGGGGCGTTCAGCCCCCAGCAGCTCATCGTCTCGGGCAACATCGCCTTCTTCTCCGCGGACGACGGCACGACCGGCTTCGAGCTGTGGAAGACGGACGGCACGGCCGCGGGCACCACCCTCGTCAAGGACATCCGCCCGGGCGCCATCGGGTCCTTCCCGATCCTCGGCGCGGTGCTGGGCGGCGCGCTGTACTTCTACGCCAGCGACGGGACCAACGGCATCGAGCTGTGGAAGAGCGACGGGACCTCGGCCGGCACGACCCTCGTCAAGGACATCCGCCCCGGCTCCAGCAGCGGGCCCCAGGGCCCTCTGACGGTCGCTGGGTCCACGCTCTACTTCCCGGCCTACGACGACGGGACCAATGGCATCGAGCTGTGGAAGAGCGACGGCACGGCGAGCGGGACCGTCCTGGTGAAGGACCTCAACCCGGGGAGCGGCGACTCCAACCCCACCTCCTTGACCGCCGTGGGCAACGCCGTGTTCTTCGTCGCGGACGACGGCGCCAGCGGCATCGAGCTGTGGAAGAGCGACGGGACCCCGGCGGGGACCACCCTCGTCAAGGACGTCTTGACCGGGAGCGGCTCCGGGGCCAGCGGGTCCGCGCTCGCCGCGTTCGGGAACATCCTCCTCTTCACCGCGACCGACGGCAGCTCCGGCGTGGAGCTGTGGCGCAGTGACGGGACGGCCGCGGGCACCTCCCGCGTCATGGACATCTGGCCGGGCGGGCAGGGCTCCGACCCGATCAACCTGACGGCCGCGGGCGCCGGGGTCTTCTTCCTCGCCGACGACGGGAGCCACGGCCTCGAGCTGTGGAAGAGCGACGGCACCGCGGGCGGGACCGCCCTGGTCAAGGACATCCAGCCCGGCGCCGGCAGCGGCGGCACCACCGAGGGGTTCCTCACGGCCTTCGGGGGCAAGGTGCTCTTCCCGGCGGACGACGGGAGCCACGGCCTCGAGCTGTGGAAGAGCGACGGGAGCGCCTCCGGCACGTTGATGGTGGAGGACCTGAGGCCGGGCGCGGCCGGCTCGAGTCCGCAGTGGGTGGTGGCGCTGGGCTCCACGTTCGTCTCGGTGCAGGACGACGGCGCGGCGGGCGCGGAGCCCTGGCTGCTGCCGGCCTGGGCGCTCGACACCACTCCGCCCGCCGTCACCCCGACCGTCGCGGGGACGCTGGGCGGAGGCGGTTTCTACACCTCCGATGTCACGGTGACGTGGTCCAGCGTGGACGGAGACTCTCCCATCCTGCGCACGACGGGATGCTCGCCGTCGACGGTGACCGCCGACACCGCGGGGATGACCGTGCAATGCACCGCCGTCTCCGGAGGCGGCACCACCACCGGGAGCGTGACGGTGAAGCGGGACACCGCGCCTCCGGCGGTCACCTGCCCGGCGAACGTGACCACCTTCTCCAGCAGCTCGGGCGGCAGGAACGTGAACCTCCCGCCGGCGACCGCGACCGACGCCATCGATCCGGCCCCCACGGTGGCCCTGAGCCCGGCCTCGGGGTCGCTGTTCGCGACGGGGGTCACGCACGTCACGGCCACCGCGACGGACGCCGCGGGCCTGGGCTCCAGCTGCGTGTTCGACGTGACCGTGGTCGTGGACCAGACCCCTCCGGTGGTCGTCTGTCCCGCGGACGTGACCGTGGAGGACGCCGCTCCGGGCGGCGCGACGGTGAGCTACGCGGCGGCGACGGCGACGGACGACCACGACCCGGCGCCCGCCCTCTCGTACAGCACGCCCTCGGGAGCGAGCTTCCCCGTCGGCGAGACCACCGTCGACGTCACCGCGCGCGACGTGGCGGGAAACGCCGCGACCTGCGCGTTCAAGGTGATCGTGAATGCACGGGCGGGCGGTTGCGGGTGCGGAGCCGGGACGGCGCGCGGGTCGCCGGCCTGGTCGTTCGCCTTGCTCGCGTTCGCCTTGCTCCGGGTGGCCAGGGGGCGGGCACGAGCCGTACCTGCACGCACCGCCGCTCCTGCCGGAACCAGCACCTGAGCTGGACTCGTGCAAGCCCACGGGAACAACATGAACCACATGCGTCAGCGAATCGGTGGAAGAGTGCTGGGGCTCCTTGCGCTCCAGGTCGTATCAGCCTGCTCGTCGATGACCGGAGACTCCTCGCGGGCGCCCCTCGCGGGCGACCGCTGCGAGGTGCGGCCACCATTCGTTCCCAACTTCGAGCCGGAGCTGGAGTGGCAATGGACCGGCAGCTCGATCATGCCCACGCACAACCAGGTGATGATGACGCCGGTGGTGGTGGACGTGAACCAGGACGGCATCCCCGACGTCCTGTTCAACTCCTTCCAGGGCGGCAACTACACCAGCAACGGCGTCCTCCGCGCGATCAGCGGCGACGACGGCCACGACCTGTGGGCGGTGACGGACCCGGCCTACCGCGTCCGGGGCGCGGCCAGCATCGCGGCCGCGAACATCGACTCCGATCCCCAGGTGGAGATCTGCACCATCCCGGAGAACGGCGCGGGGATCATCTGCTTCGAGCACGACGGGACCTTCAAGTTCCGCACCTCCACCCCGGCCAATAACTGGGGCGGCGTCTCCTTCGCCGATCTGGACGGCGACGGGCACGTCGAGATCCTCGACGGCAACACCGTGTTCGACGCCGCCGGCCATCCCCTCTGGGCGGGGTCCGACGGGGTGGGCGGGATCTCCGGCACGGGCCCCATCTCCTTCGCCGCCGACATCGACCAGGACGGCCTGCTGGAGGTCGTCAACGACCGCGCCGTCTACCGCCACGACGGGACGATCAAATGCGTCAACACGAGCATCGGCCACGGCCTGGCGGCGGTGGGGAACTTCGACCAGGATCCCGAGGGCGAGATCGTCGTCGTCTGGGGCTCGATGGTCAGCTTGCTGGACGACGACTGCAGGGAGCTGTGGCGCAAGCCGCTCCCCGGCGGCGGCGCCGGCGGCGCACCCAACATCGCGGACTTCGACAACGACGGCATGCCGGAGATCGGCGTGGCGGGGGCGAACCAGTACACCGTCTTCGAGCACACCGGCGCCGTGAAGTGGTCCAAGCCGGTCCAGGATCTGAGCTCCAACCGCACCGGCTCGTCCACGTTCGACTTCGAAGGCGACGGGAAGTCGGAGGTCATCTACGGCGACGAGCACTTCCTGCGCATCTACGACGGGAGCACCGGCGCCGTGCGCTTCGAGGTGCCGAACAGCTCCGGGACCACGTACGAAAACCCGGTCATCGCGGACGTGGACGGCGACAACAACGCCGAGATCGTGGTCTGCGCGAATGACTACGCGTGGGGAAACACCCACGGCATCCGCGTGTTCCGGGACAGGAACGACGGCTGGGTCAACACGCGGGGGATCTGGAACCAGCACGCGTACTCGGTGACGAACGTCAACGACGACGGCAGCATCCCCGCCCATCCCGCGACCAACTGGCTCACGGCGGGCCTCAACACGTTCCGCTCCAACAGCCAGGGCACCGGGACCCGGTCCCCGTTCGCCGCGCCGGACCTGACCGCGTCCGACGTCGCCGCGCAGTGCACCCCCTCCACCCAGACGCTGGCGCTCTCGGCGACCGTTCACAACCAGGGCGACGCCGCGGCCTCGGCGGGGCTGAACGTCGCGTTCTACCGGGGCGACCCGGCCTCGGGAGGCACGCTGCTCGGCGTGGCGACCGTCCCCGCGCGGATCGAGGCCGGCGCCCAGGCCACCGCGACGCTGTCGCTGCACCCCGCTCCCGGAGGCCTCGCGGACGTGTGGGCGGTGGCGGACGACGACGGCACCGGCACCGGCCGCGAGGTCGAGTGCGTGGAGACGAACAACGCGGGCTCCGCCCACCTGGACCTCCGGTGCGAGCAGAACCTGCCGCCGGTGGCGGTGTGCCGGAACGTCACGGTGAGCGCCGGGCCGGCGTGCTCCGGGAGCGGGAGCGTGGACAACGGGAGCTACGACCCGGACAACCAGCCGGATCCGCTGGTCGTCACCGAGGCGCCGCAGGGACCCTTCGGGCTGGGCAGCCACGCCGTCACCCTCACTGCCAGCGACGGCGCCGCGACGGATTCCTGCCAGGGCACGGTCACGGTGGTGGATGACACGCCGCCGGCGCTGAGCTGCCCCGCGCCGCAGGTCCTGGAGTGCAATGCGGGGAGCGCGGTGGCCACCTACGCCCCGGTGTACTCGGACAACTGCAGCGTGCAAGCCGGCTGCTCGCCGGCCTCCGGCTCCACCTTCCCGGTGGGGGTGACGCCCGTCGCGTGCAGCGCCACCGACGGCTCTGGCAACCAGTCCTCGTGTGGCTTCTCGGTGACGGTCCGCGACACCCAGGGGCCGGTGGCGGGCGGATCGAAGGGCCTCACCCTGTGGCCGCCCAATCACAAGTACCGGAGCCTCTCGCTGAGCGATTGCGCGGAGGACCCGGTGGACCAGTGCCAGGGGACGCTGCCCATCGATCACAGCGGGCGGATCACCCGCGTGACCTCGGACGAGGTGGAGGACGACAACGGCGTGGGTGACGGCCAGACGTGCGCGGACATGGTCATCACCGGGCAGGCGACGGTGGACCTCCGCTCCGAGCGCGAGGGGACCTCGGACGGCCGAGTCTACACGCTGTATTACGTGGTGACGGATCCGGCCGGGAACACCACCTCGTCGTCGTGCACGGTGACGGTGCCGCACGACCAGTCCGGCCGCCCCGCGGTGGACGGCGGAGCGGCGTACTGCGTCGGAGAGGGCTGCCCGGGCGGGACCGCCGGGAGCCCCGCCTGCCGGTGATCGGGCCGGGACGCATCGAGCGGTGAGCTCCTTCGCCTGACGCACCTTCGAGAAGAAGCCCCGGCTCCGCAACCTCGCGAAGCCGGGGCTTCTCATGGGATGGCGGGGCGGTGCGAGGGCACCCACGCCACGGAGCGGATCAAGGGTCTGACCGCGCTGGGCGAGTAGAATCCCGGCCCATGCCGCCAACGCGGAAGACGAAGAAGAGGAAGGCTTCTGGAAGCACCATCGCCGAGAAGTGGATGGAGATCGCCCAGAGCCGGGGGATGACGGCCCAGCCGCCGGCTGCTCGCAAGGCGGGCGCGGCGCTGTGGAAGCTCCTCGAGGACCGCCTGCCTTCGGTGCGCCTCGCGGCGGGCTTCGCGCTCGCCTCGGTGCGCGACCCTGCCCTCGTGCAGGCGTTCATCCTCGACCTCGCGGGCGCCTCCTCGGCGAGGGCCGCGCGCGCGGCGCTGACCCTCGGCGAGGCGGGGTTCCAGAACGCGGCCCCGTACTTCCTGGCGACGTTCACCCGCAAGGACCGGAAGGCGAGCGCGGCCTTCGCCCGCGCGCTGGGGATGCTCGCCGAGAAGTCGGCGGCCCCCGTGCTGATCGAGGCGCTGGATGACGACTTCGTGCCCACCGAAGCCGCCATCGCGCTCGGCCAGCTCAACGAGCCGCAGGCGGTGCCCGCGCTGGTTCGCGCCTTGTCTCACAGGGACGAGTCCGTCCGGGCGGCCGCGGCCTATTCGCTGGCCTGCCTGCCGGCCCCCTCCGAGGAGCAGGAGCGCGCGCTCCGGCAGCGCCTGACCGAGCTGAGCTCCGACCGGTCTCGCCGCGTGCGGATCTGCGCCGCGGTGGCGCGGTACGAGCACGGGGATCCCGAGGGGCTTGCCGCCGTCCACGCCGCGCTGCACTGAGGAGGGGACGCCATGATTTCCCGCATCGGCGGCTCGCGGTTCGATTCCGGCGCCCAGTGGGACGCCTCGGCGGTCGCGGTCCCGCCTGCCTCCGGCGCCGTGCTGCGACTGGGCTCCTCCGGTCCGGAGGTCGTCGAGCTGCAGAAGAAGCTCAACGGCCTTGGTGAGAACCTGCCCATCAACGGCACGTTCGGCCCCCGCACCCAGGAGGCCGTCCGCCGTCTCCAGCTCGCGCGAGGGATTCGCCCAGCCAACGGCATCGCCGGACCGGAGACGGCCGCGGCCCTGAGCCGCCCGCGCGCGGACGGGACCATGTTTCAGGCCAGCAGCTTCGAGGCCGCGCGTCCCCGGACCCGGGCCCCGGTCGCGCTGTCGGTTCCCGAGCCGCCGGCCACGCCGGCGCGCACCGGCGGCGCCGCACCGAACGCCTCCGCCGGGAACCTGGACGACCTCCAGCTTCGCGTCTTCGGACGCGACACCCGCTGGAAGTCGTTCCACCAGGGGCCTCACTTCGGCGACCCGGGCGCGACCGGCGCGCCCTTCCATGAGCGGGTGAGCCAGCGTTACTTCGTCGCGGGGGGAAACTCGCTCTTCACCACGAGGAGCTCCATCTACACCGAGACGCACGTCGTCGCGAACGCGACCGCCGCGAACCTGGTGTCGGAGCTGAGCAAGCAGACCTTCTGGTCAGGGGGGCGCGTCGAGGACTGGAGGGAGCAGCCGGACGGCACGCGGACGTACGTGCTGAAGCCCGCCGGTCAGCCCGGGGGGCTCGCTCTGGTCGAGGTTCACGAGAGGATGTATCCGCCGCTCCAGCTCGCCGACGGTTCGTGGGTGCTCCGGGTCGACATGAGCCCGAGGGAAGGGAGCGCCGCGGGCAGAGCGTACTTCCTGGTGAAGCCGCGGCCGGGAGGTGGCTGCGACGTGTATGGACGATTCGCGGACGTGGACGAGAACAGCGCGCTCTTCTCGCCCGAGGACTTCGCCAGGAACCACCTGCTGGGGGAGCGCGGCCGATTGTCCGAAGGGGGGCTGACGAACAGGCTCCTCAGGCTCCCCGACGGCACGGGCATCGGCCCCGCGGTGCAGCGCGCGGAGGCGGCCACCGCCAGGCAGCGCCGATCTCCCGGTCCTTCATTCTGAGCGGCGTCCAGGCCTGCCGGCATGTGCCTCGCCGCCGGCCGCGACGCCCGGTGGAGATCATGGACCGCGAGTGGGCGGTCCTCCAGGGCGCTCCGGCGCCAGCACCCGCACCGGAACCGGGTTGCGCTCGGCGGCGCAGCCGGGCACCTGGGCCGAGCAGGCGCCCCGCGCGCGCGGCGCGTCGTCGGGAAAGCGGCGCTCCAGGAACTCCTGGTCGGCGGCGTCCACCAGCGCCGGAGGTGCTCCCAGGGCTCGCAGGGCCAGCGCCTGGACGCGGAGCAGGGTCGGATCGAGCGGGTGGAGCCGCAGCCCAGCCCCGGCGGCCGCGAGTGACGCTCCAGCCCTCCCGCCGCTCCCGAGCGCCAACGCCAACTGCCGCCAGGCCTGGAGGTCGCCGGGAGCGTTCCGGGCGCAGCGCGTCGCGGCCTCCATCGCCTCCGGCCAGCGCCAGACGGAGGACTGGGCTTCGGCGCGGAGGCAGTCCACCGCGGCCTCCGGGAGGACGTTCCGGGCGACGGCCGCGTCCAGGTGCGCCAGGGCCTCGTCCGCGCGCCCCTGCCGCACCGCCACCCGCGCCAGCTCCACCAGGATCCGTCCCCGCGCCGCCGGCTGGTCCGTTCCGACCAGCTCGAGCGCCCGGCCGAGCGGCGCGCGCGCCTCGTCGAGGTCCTCCTGGAAGCTCTTGGAGAGCGCCATCCCGTGCGCGTACAGCCGCTCGGCGAGCGCCTCCGCGTGGAGCCCGGACCTGGCCCCCGCGCCCAGCTCCACCTCGGCGCGGTCGATCTCGGTGACTGGCTGCTCCACGCACGGGTCCAGGGCGGCGCCGTTGAGCCGGAGGCTGACCGCGGCGAATGCCTGGCCCGACCGGCCGCGGTGGTCCTCGCAGGCGAGGCGCTGGAGGTCGAGGTTCCGGCTCCGGTGGAGCAGGCGCGCCACCACCCGCAGCGGAAACCGCGCATCGAGGGGCACCGCCGTCTCGAAGCGACAGGCGGTGGCGTCGCGCGGAGGGACGGTGTGGTTCCAGGCCGCGGTCAGGAAGCGGTGGGTGTCGCGGGTGGAGATGGGCTTGCCGCCGGCATCCAACACCTCGGCGCGGAGGTGGTGCTCCGCGTCGTGGCCCAGCACGCGGCCGGCCGCGTCGCGAAGCTCGACGTCGACCCAGGTGTCCTGCGCGTCCTGGACCCCACCCGGGAAGGCGTGGCCCACCTGGCGGTTGCGCACCACCACGTCGAAGGAGAACCGCTCTCCGGGGCGCACCGGGGCGCCCTCGGCGGGGAAGACCCATTCGCCCCCGGCGCGGCGGATCGCCGGGACGTCGAGGGTCGCCACGCCGCGGAGGAAGGCCTGGTTCCGGGCCAGGCGGTCGGCGTCGCCCCGCATCGCCGCCAGGTACGTGTGCCCTCCGAGGAACCGGTGGGAGGCGATCCGGCCTTCCTTCGCCCCGGCGTCACCCAGGAGGGCCGGCTCCCGCGGCATGTGGCAGCCCTGGCAGGTCCGAGGGGCGACCCCGGGATCGACCCGGTCGGCGTGATTGCCGGCGAACTCCGAGCGCGACCAGGGGGTGTACTCATCCATCCCGAAGAAGGTGGCGGCGTTGCCGGTGTCGCGATCCAGGAACGAGCGGTGGCACGTGCCGCACAGCTCCGCCGTCCTCAACAGCGGCGGCGCCACCTGGGCCTTGTGCTCGGCGATGGAGCGGGCGTCGTCCCCCGGGAGCGCCACGTCGCGCGTGGCCAGGGTGTACGAACCGTTCCCCAGGCGGCGCGTCGCCACGATGCCGTGGCAGGTCTGGCAGGTGATGGCCGCATGCGCGCGCTGGTCCTCCGGCGCCACCGGCGCATCCATCGCCCCTTCCACCAGCAGGGCCACGTCGTGGCACCCGGCGCACATCCGGCTGGCGGCGCGCCCGGCGCCCTCCCGGACCCGCTCGACGCTCACCCGGTAGAGCGGGTTGTTGAAGGAGGCGAAGGCGTGCGCGCTGGTTCGCCACTGGGCCACCGCGTCCTGGTGGCACCCGCCGCAGGTCTGGACGTCGCGCAGCTCGGCGCCCCGGACCACCCCGTCCCCGGCCACCTCCACCTGCGCGGGATAGAAGCGCCGGGCATGCTGCGGGAGCAGCGGCTGGGGCGCCGCGCCCACCAGGAGCGCGAGGAGGAGCGGTGCCGGCACCACGGTCACCGGCGCGGGGCCTGTTTGCTCTCGGCCTTGATCCCCAGCTCCGGCACGTCGGAGGCGAGGAGCTTCTCGACCGGGTCCGTCAGCGGCTTGGGGGCAGCCGCCGGCGCCGCCGAGCCGAGCGTGGGCGTGGCTCCGAACGCGAACCCACCCTGCGCGGACGGGGGCAGCGCCGGAGCGGGGCCCATCATGTACGAGGGCATGGCCGCGCCGCCGCCTCCGCCCCGGAAGCACATGTTGACGTCGAAGGGGCGCCGGATGATGTAGCGCCCCTGGAAGCGGTTGTGCTCGGCGGGCGCGGTCTTCCAGACCTCCGGGACGCCGCCGGCGATGGGCGGCGCCGCCTGGAACACCAGGTCGTCGTTCAGGCTGTCCTTGCCGTATCTCAGGTGCAGGCGGGTGAGCGTGGACTGGCGGGCGAAGGCGGCGATGGCGTCGTCGACGTTCTCGAGGCGGGGGAGGGCGTCCGCGCCCAGGTAGCGCGCCAGCGGCTCGTCCACCGGGACCGGCGGAGGGCACGGATCGCAGGTGACTCCGTAGATGCCCTGCGGCTGCATCACCCGCGGCGGGGGGAGGGCGCCCTCCCAGGCGAACTCGGTGACCGCCGCCCCCTGGTTCCGCGCGAAGGTCCGGCGCAGCAGCTCGGCGTAGAGGCTGCCGAACTGCGCCTGGGCGCTCGGCTTGAGATACAGGTTGCTGGGGATGGTCACCGTCTTGCGGTTGGCGATCTCGTAGCGCGTCTTGCCGATGAGGTGGACGATCAGGTCCTGCGTCCCGGCGCTGTTCATCAGCCCCAGCCGGACCGGCAGGGAGAAGCTCTCGCTGTCGTAGTGGAAGCGGAGCGGCGAGAGCACCGCCTGGCCGTTCTGGAACTTCACCTTCTGGGCGTTGACCTTGGCGACGAAGAACTTCGAGCCACCCTGCACGTAGGGCCGGAGGTACGGCTCGGCTCCGGCGGGGATCTTGTACTTGTTCTCCTGCAGCCACGTCTCCAGGCCGGTGGAGTCCTTGGCCGAGAGGATCACGATCTGGTACTCGTCCACGTCGAACCTGGCCTCGACCTTCACGCCCAGGTCCCGGTGGGCAGCGCCCGCCGGCATGGATGGGATGGCGGCGGAGGCCATCGGCGGGGGCGGAGGGCACTGGCCCGGCTCGTATTCCTCCACCAGTCGCGGCGAGGCCAGCGCGTCGATCCGGTCGAACACCGCGGTGGGGAGGGTCCGGACCTGCTTCTGCGTCAGGACGACGGGCACCGGGACGACCAGGGCGAAATTCTCCGGCGGGCCCCGGTAGTTGTTCTGCATCGACAGGACGGTGCGCGTGCCGTCGCGCATCAGCACGACCATGGTCGCGTCATTGAAGAGCTGCGCGCCGGCAGAGGAGACGAAGAAACCGCAGAACGCGTGCGCGGCCACTGGCGCAGCGGCCAGCAGCCACAGCGTGACCCGCATCGATCGCTTGAGCATGTTCACCTTCGTGGGGGGGGCCGACGGTGTTGGGTGGATGGTCGAGCTTACTTGAGCGGCCGGCTCGGATGGAGGGCCGGCCCGAAACCTCCTACAAGCCCCAAGAGCGCCTCGCGCTCTCGGCGCGGAACCGGCCGAGCAGCTCCCTCCGGAGCCGGGCGGCGAAGACCTCCAGGGCGCTCAGAAAGGATGACCACGCGACCGAGATCTGCCCTGGCGCGTACGAGCAGGTGATGCGCAGCTCGTCGCCGTGCGCCTCGAAGAAGAGGCGGGCATCCGAGTCCGGGAACTGGAAGATGCTCCGGCCGTCACCGGAGCCGGCCAGCTCCTCGACGAGGTCGGCCACGGCGGCCGCCAGCTCGAGCAGCGGGACCCAGTCCCATCCGGTCGTGAAGTCGGCCCCGGTGGACTGGAGGACCATCGCGCCCAGCGGCGGACGCTCCCGCTCCCAGGACTTCGAGAGGTGGTAGTCGAGACGCATGGTGGGCCTCCGGCGCGATGGCCGAAAGGGTAGGGCCCGCCTCGCGCCGCGCCCGCCGATTCGGGTACGGTCCCGCGGTCACGAGTCCTTGACGCGCTCCGCCGAGCGCGTGGAGATCGCGAAATCCGCATGCACGGTTTGAAAGGAGGTGGGGGGAGACGGACCGCGTGAGCGGCGCCGCGCCCCCCATCAACCCATGGCGACGCACTTCCGGACCTGCAACCTCTGCGAGGCGATGTGCGGCCTGGCGATCACGGTGGAGGGCAACCGGATCGAGGCGATCCGCGGCGACGCGGACGACCCGTTCTCCCGCGGCCACCTCTGCCCCAAGGGCCCCGCGATGAAGGAGATCTACGAGGACCCGGACCGGCTGCGGCACCCGGTGCGGCGCACCTCGAACGGCTGGCAGCGGCTGACCTGGGCCGAGGCCTTCGAGGAGGCGGGGGCGCGGCTCTCCGCGGTGCGGGCCCGGCACGGGCGCGACTCCCTCGGCGTCTACGTCGGCAACCCGGTGGTGCACAACCACGGCGCGCTGCTGATGCTCCCCGGCTTCCTCCGCTCGCTGCGGACGAAGAACCGGTTCGACGCCAACTCCGTCGACACCAACCCGCGGCTGCTGGCCAACGCGCTGATCTACGGCGACCAGTTCTCGGTGCCCATCCCCGACGTGGACCGGACCGACTACCTGCTGATGCTGGGCGCCAACCCGGCGGCGTCGAACGGGAGCCTGATGACCCTGGGCGACGTGCGCGGCCGGCTGAAGGGGCTCGCCAAGCGCGGCGCGAAGCTGGTGCTGATCGACCCCCGGCGGACCGAGACCGCGGCCTGGGCCACCGAGCACCACTTCATCCGCCCCGCGGGCGATGCCGCGTTCCTGCTCGGGCTGCTGCACGCGATCTTCGCCATC
>Ga0134122_10000503_pt1 | contig 26529 bp, 21 predicted proteins | sample KB302_FD_96461 | JGI IMG/M metagenome (GOLD analysis project Ga0134122, IMG submission 96461) | Terrestrial soil microbial communities without Nitrogen fertilizer from Kellogg Biological Station, Michigan, USA - KB3-0-2 | ecosystem: Environmental > Terrestrial > Soil > Unclassified ...
AAAGTTGCGCCGTGTACGTCCCGGGTGCTTGGCCGTTCGTGTCCCACCAAGCCGTGGCCCCCGGCAGCGTCGCCACCAGGCCCGCCGTCGAGAAGACCTTCCAAGTGTAGGTAAGGGGGGGCGCTCCCCCGCCCGTGCCGACCAACCGCACCAGCTCGCCGACCTGCACCCCCCCGGGGTTCGCCGTCGCCGAGAGAACCGACGGAACCGGGTCGAGCACCGTGACCGTCTTGGTCTCGGTATTGCAGCCCGCCGCATTGCATGTCTGGAGCGAAACCTGCTTGCTGCCGGGGGTGGCGAACACCACGATCGGATTCGCGAGGGTCGAAGTGGCTCCCTGAACCGGAGAGCCGACGGCGAGCGCGGCTCCCATCAGAAGAAAGACAGAGATATCGCTGGGGCGCAGTTTTAGAGCCATGACCGGGTTGTAACCTCCGCGAGTTCGGCAAGCATGGTAGCTCCCGGCCGGCGGCGGGTCAATATGGTTATTCGCCATCAAGTGGTCGTCAAATCGCGGTCGGAGGGCGTTCGCACGTAGAATCCCTGTCCCGAGTCGTCGCGCGGCCTGCCGCGCGACTCTGCAAACTGACCGCTGTCCCTTTCCCGAGATTCTTACCCCAAACCATGAAGCCCGTCGAAATTCACGATTTCCTCTCCCAGCGCGTCATCGGCCAGGACGAGACCCTCCGGTTCGTCGCGGTCGCGATCTTCAAGCACCTGGAAGGCGAGAAGTACGGCAACCTCCTGCTGATCGGCAACTCCGGGACCGGCAAAACCACGATCATGCGCGGCATCGAGGCTCTGTACGCCGAGCACGAAGAGTTTTTCGAGTACCGCGTGGTCTTGATCATGAACGCCAGCACCATCGCGGCCGAGGATGGGGCGATCGACACCTCGCGCCTGTTCCACCGCCTGGAGGAGCGCACCCGCCAGGTGCTCGGAGCCAACGCCACGGCCGAAGAGATCGGCCGGGCGATGGAGCGCGCCACCGTCTGCCTGGACGAGATCGACAAGGTCTCGGGCGTCGTGGGCGGCAAGCCCTATGTCACCGGCATCAACATCCAGCAGGCGCTGCTCACTCTGATCGAGGGCGAGCGCGTCAGCCACAAAATCACCGTGATGCGCGACAAGGTCGCCGAAACGACCAACGCCTGGATCGACACCGGCAAGATGCTCTTCCTCTGCGCCGGGGCGTTCGAGACCCTGTACGACCAGGTGTTCCAGCGCGTGATCTCCCCCAAGAGCGGGATCAAGCTGCCGACCACGACGATCTACGAGAACGGCAAAATCCAGATCCGCGAGTACTTCACCCTGCGCCACCACTTCCGGCAGGAGGATCTGTTCGAGTACGGCATGCAGCCGCAGTTCCTCTCGCGGTTCGACAACGCGGTGATCCTCGAAGATCTAACCCCCGGCACGCTCGCCCGAATCTTCCGCGAGCCGGCCGAAGGGGTGCTCCAGATTTCCCAGAACTTCTTCCGCAAGATGGGCATCGACCTCGAGGTGACCGAGCCGGCGATCCTGAAGATCGCCGACGAGGCCTCCAAGAGCAGCCGGATCGGCGCCCGGGCGCTCAAATCCGTGTTCGGCCGGGTGATCAAACCGTACGAGTTCGACCCCTTCGGCCATCCGGAGGTCGAGCCGAAAGGCGACCGGCACAACCTGGTGATCGACGACAAGATCGTCAGCGGCACGCTCAAGTCCCCGATTTGAACGCACCCTGAGCCGAACCCTCGAGTTTCCGCGCGTTTCCTCTGAGATAGAATTTCGTCGATGAGCCGGAAAAACAGCTACCGCCGCCGCAAGAAGAAGAGCCTCGTCGGGCCGCTCGTCGGCCTCGCCGTGGTCGGAGCGACCGCCGCGGCCACGGCGGCTCTCGTGGTCGCCTACCGCCGAGGAGTTTGGAGCGAACTCCTCGGCCTCGATCCCGATCTCGACCCCGGCCGGATCGGCGGCGAGCTGTTCTCGCCCGCGCCGCGCCTGCAGGATCTGGCGCTCTGGCTGCCCGGCCCGGCCGGCAATCTCTTCGTCCGCGACGGCGGCGCGGGGGGAGCCCACGATCTGCCGCTTCTGTTCGTCCATGGCCTCGGCGGCAACGGCGGCCAATGGGTGCTCCAGCTCGACGCCTTCCGGCCCGAGCGGCGGGCGGTGGCGCTCGACCTGCGCGGCCATGGCGAATCCGACCCGGCCGAAGACGGCGATTATTCGGTTCCCGCTCTCAGCAAGGACATCGGCGCGGTCGCCGACCAGCTGCACCTGCGCCAATTCGTCCTGATCGGCCACAGCCTGGGCGCCCTGCCGGCGATCGCCTACGCCGCGGCGCACCCCAGCCGGGTGGCCGCGCTCGTCCTGGTCGATCCGAACGGCGACCAGACGAAGCTTCCCCGCACCGAGATCGACGCTTTTCTCGATGCGGTGCGCCGCGATCCGGTGGCCGAAACCGAGAGCTATTTCCGTCAGCTTGTGGTTGGAGGCGACCGCGAAGCCTCGGCCTGGATTCTCGAAGACCTCGCGCAGACCGATCCCCAAGCGATCGTCGGAGCGCTCGAAGGCGCCGCAACCTGGTCGCCGATGGCACCGCTCGCCGCCTACCCCGGACCGAAAATCGCCCTGGTGAGCCAGCTCAACAGCCTGCCGATCAGCCTCCACCGTCTGGACGAAAACCTGCCTGTCCAGCCCGTCGGCGGCACCGGCCACTGGATTCAGCTCGACCGGCCCGAAGCGGTCGAGCGGGCGCTCGACGAGCTGCTGGAAGCGATCGAGTCGTAGAAGGGGGTAGCCTCTCCGTCGCCGCCTTGATCGCCGAGAAGAAGAGCAACTCTGATCAGAACCAGCGATTCTGGCGCAGGAGCAGTAATCCTGGACCAGAATCAGCGTTCCTGGCGGAGAGAAGGGCAACCCTGGCCCAGAAACGTTGATTCTGGCGGAGATCTGGTGAATCTGGTGGAGTCCGGCCGTCCAAGTCGAGGAAGGGTTCCTTGAGGTCATAGATCCCTCCCGCCGCGCCGGTCGTACTCGTTATCGGCGGTTTATCGGCGGTTCTTCTCCGTAGCCTGGCCCTCACTTCGAATACAACTCGATCACTTGCTCGATCGCCGCGCGGCAGACGGCGCAGAAGCCGACTTCGTCGCGGGTGAACATGATGCAGTCCTCCTGCGGTCGGAACATGCCCGTCGCCTGGTAGTTCGCGCCTTCGAAGGCGCCGACTTTGCCCGAGTTGGCGTCTTTGCCCAGCAGCTCCGTTTCGTGGGTTTGCTCCTCGCGGAACAGCGCGTCCATCTCGGATTCCGGGCGCCGATCGGCGCGGATTTTTCGGCGGCGGGCCTGGATTTCCTTCTGGAACGCCTCGAACTCGGCCTTCTTCCACGTCGTCGGAAGCGCGATTCCGGCCGAAAGCAGCGCCTTCCATTTGATCGTCGCCGGATCGGCGTTCGCCGTGACGTTCTTTTCCCAGGGCTCGACCACCGCGCCGTTGTCGGTCGCCACGTCCGAGGTGTAGTACTCGTCGGCGAGCCCGGCGAAATGGTGGCCGAATTCGTGGACGAAAACGTAAGGCGACCAGACGCTGTCCGCCGCGACCGTGCCGTAGAGGCCGAAGATCCCGCCGCCGCCGTAGGTCTGGGCGTTGACCAGGATCTCGACGAAATCGTAGGGCGCGAACTGGGCCGCCTCGCGGAACGCCCGGTTGTCGAAGGTGAGGACGTAGCGCTCCGAGCCGAACGCGTCGTAGGTGGCGCCGACGGGATTCCTTCGATGAATGCCGGTCGAAGGGCGGGAGATACCGGATTCGGCCGCGGCCGGGCTCAAGCCCCAGACGTTGAAATCCCCGCGGTGGCTCTTGAACGGCTCCTGGCCGAACAGCATCCCGATCATCCGCCGCGCGTCTTTTTCGAACTTCGGGCGCTCCTCTTTGGTGTAGCCGTCGCCCAGGATCAACAGGTCCACCTTATCCGACGGGTCGCCATGAGTCTCGAGCGAGAGCAGCGCGGCGGGGGCGTTCGTTACGGAGGTGTCAACGAACATGCCGGCCGGATCGACGGCGAGGCTCCAGATCTCGTGGAAGTCGTTTTTCGCGTCGCGCTTTTTCAAGCTGATGCGGACCGGCCGCTCGGGCGCCGGAAAGCGGAACGATTCGGAAAACGTCCCCCAGCGCTCCTTGGCCTCGTCCGTGGTCTGCCATTCGCCGAAGATCGAGGCGAAGCCGCGCGAATAGATCGCCCGGTTGGTTTCGCGATCGACCACCTCGAAGAAATAGAGGCCGAGGTTCGTATCGTCGAACGGCCGGCGAGGGTTGCCCGCCCAGGGGAGCGGCTCGAACGCCACCCGGTCCAGGGCGAACATCTCCGTCGTCGCATTTCCGGTATGGAAGTAGTCGACGCGCAACGTCCGCGTTTGCGTATCCGCGCCGGTTCCGCGCGATGAAGCCGCCCGGGCGGGAGCGGCGGAAGCCAACAGCGCCGCGCCGAACCCCAGCGCGACGAGAACGAGCCTCGCATCCTTCATAGAACAGACCTCCTTGGGCAGAACCGGATTCGAACGGCACGACGTTAGCATGGGCTCGACTCGACCCGGCCTCATCGGTGCGGGAGGTTCTTCATGTCCTATTTGATCGATGGCAGCAATCTCGGAGGAGTGGGGGGCGGCCGATCCGGCGCGCGCGATGCGCGGGCGGTGGTCGCCTGGCTGCTCCCCTGGGTGCGCGAGCGCTCCAATCGCGGCCGGATGATCGTCGTCTTCGACGGCTCCGAGCGGTCGGACGTGGCGGTGCGCTACGGCCCGATGGAGGTCGAGTTCGCGGCCCCGCGATCGGCCGACGACGCCATTCTGGCGCGGGTTCGGACCAGCCCGAAGGCCTGGATCGTGGTGACCAACGACGCGGCTCTCGCCCGCGCCTGCCAGGACCTGGGCGCCACGACCCGCACCGCCACCGCGCTGGCCCGCCGCGTTCTGACCCGTCCCGGAGATTCCGGAGAACGCCGGCCGCCGAGCCGCAGACGCTCGATGCGCGAAGCCTCGGACAAGCCCCATCCGAGCGGCAGCGACCAGGCGCACTGGAAAGCGGTATTCGGAGGGTTGGAAAAGGACGAAAAGGACGGCAAGGAATCCAAGGACAACCCAAGCGACGAGAGGGGATGACGGCGGCCGGCCATAGACTGCGGCGCATGGCGACCATCGGAGAGCTTCTCCTGCGGGGCAAAGCGCGGCTGGCCGAGGCGGCGTTTGTGCCGCCGCCCCCTCCGCGCGAGGCGGCGCTGCTGCTCGGCCGAGTGCTCGGGTTTTCCGAGGCGCAGGTTCTGGCGCGCGACGATCGGCCGGTCGAGCCCGCGGACGCGGCGCGCTACCTGGAGTGGATCGAGCGCCGCGCGGGCGGCGAGCCGGTGGCCTATCTGCTCGGCGAGCGGGAGTTTTACGGCCGCGTCTTTCACATCGACCGCCGAGTGCTGATCCCGCGCCCCGAGACCGAGCATTTGATCGAACAGGTCCTGGCCACCCCGCTGCCGTCGCGCCCGCGCATTCTGGAGGTCGGCGCGGGCTCCGGCTGCATTGCCGTGACGCTCGCCTGCGAGCTGCCCGCCGCCCGGATCGTCGCCACCGATCTCTCGGCCGGCGCGCTCGCGGTCGCGCGGCGCAACGCGGTACGGCTCGGCGCGACCGATCGGGTCGATCTGATCCGCACGGATCTGTTCACCGGGATCGTTCCCGAAAAGATCGATCTGCTGGTCAGCAACCCGCCGTACGTCGATCGAACCGAAGCTGCCGAAATGTCACCCGAAGTTTGCAATTTCGAGCCTCACCTGGCACTCTTTCCGCCCGGCGGAGGGGGCCTGGAGACGATCGATCGTCTGCTCGCTTCAGCCGCCGCCTTGCGTCCCGGCGTTCGGGTTTTGCTGGAGATCGGGCGCGGTCAGCTCGAAGCGGTCGAATCGTCGGCCCGTGCGGCCGGCTTCGATCTCCTCGCGGCGCCCGCCGATTACGCCGGCATCCCGCGCGTTGCGGTTCTCGCCCGGCGCTGACCGGCTTTCGCGCCAAACGACGGGCGCCGAGCTTGCAGACGCTTCGAGAGGAGCGGCAGCCGACGGGCCAAGGCGGCGACACGGCAGGCCGATCTCCAGCCGGAGCGAGCGAGCGAAAATGGATAGATTCCGCATCATCGGACCGACCCGGCTCCACGGCCACGTTCGCGCGAGCGGCGCCAAAAACGCCGCGCTTCCGGCGCTCGCCGCCTCCCTCCTCACCGACCGGCCGGTCCGTTTCACGCGGGTGCCCCGCGTGCGCGACATCCGCACCATGCTGCGGCTGCTGGAGCACCTCGGCGTGGGGGCGGGCGAGATCGGCGCCAACGGCGAGCTGACGCTCGAACGGCACGCGACGCCGGGCGCCCCGCCGATCGAAGCACCTTACGATCTGATGAAGACCATGCGCGCGGGCGTCCTAGTGCTCGGCCCCCTGCTCGCCCGCTTCGGGCGCGCCCGGGTTTCGCTGCCCGGCGGCTGCGCGATCGGCGTCCGCCCCATCGACCAACACTTGAAAGCGCTCGAAGCGCTCGGCGCCCGGGTTCGCCTGGAACACGGCTATGTCGAAGCGAGCTGCGCGCGCCTGATCGGCGCCCGGTTCCGCTTCGACATGCCGACCGTCACCGGGACGGAAAATCTTTTGATGGCCGCCTGTTTCGCCCGCGGCACCACCGTTCTCGACAACTGCGCGCGCGAGCCGGAGGTGGTCGATCTTGCCCGCCTGCTCCGCGCGATGGGGGCGAAGCTCGAAGGCGAAGGGACCGAAACGATCGAAATCGAAGGGGTGGACGAGCTGCAAGGTGCCGAGCACGTGGTGATTTCGGATCGGATCGAAGGGGGCACGTATCTGGTCGGAGCCGCGCTCACGGGCGGGGACGTGACGCTCGAAGATGCCGATCCCGCCGCGCTCGCGCCGCTGCTCGAACAGCTCGCGCTGGTCGGCGCCGCGGTCGCGGAAGGCCCCGAGGGGATTCGCGTGCGCGCCGACGGCAGGCTCCAGGCGGCGGACATCGAAACCGCGCCGCACCCCGGATTTCCGACCGACCTTCAGGCGCAATACCTGGCTCTGATGACCCAGGCCGAAGGCTCGGCCACCATCCGCGAGAGCGTGTTCGAGAACCGCTTTCAGCACGTCCCCGAACTGATGCGCATGGGCGCGGATCTGCAAGTCGAGGGGCGCGACGTGCGGGTCAAGGGACCGACGCCGCTCGCGGGCGCGAGCGTCATGGCGACCGATCTGCGCGCCTCGGCCTGTCTGGTGCTCGCCGGGCTGATCGCCGAGGGCGAGACGACCGTCGATCGGATCTATCACTTGGACCGCGGCTACGAGGCGATGGAAGAAAAGCTCCGCGCGCTCGGCGCCCGGGTGGAGAGGATCTCCGGACCGTAAACACCCTGAGGCTCGGCGGCCGTGCGAAGCGCCGCCGTTTCTCTTCGGGTCATCTCCGGCAAGACTTCATGCTGAGCGCGCCTTTCGTCGCCGCCACTTTCGCCCTTGCCCTGGCCGGAGGGACCGGGGGAACCGGGGGAACGAGCCCCGACCCGCGTCCGATTCTGGTCGAGCTGCAGCGCGTCGGGCGCGATCGCGACGCCCTGGCCCTGGTCGAACGCGAAATCGCCGCCCGGCCCGAACGGGCTCGCGAGCTCGGGCTCTCCTACCTGCGCGGCAATCTGCTCGAAGGCTTGGGCGACGAGCGCCGCGCCGCCGAGGCGTTCGCGACGGCGATGATCGCGACCCCGACGCTCTCGGCGTACGGCCGCTATCGCCTGGCCCTGGGGCAGATGCGCGCGGGCCATCCGGAAGTGGCCGCCGGGCTGCTCGCCGCGGTGGTCGCGGAAGATGCCCGGTCGCCGCTCGCGGGCAAGGCCATCCGGTTGTTCCAACGAAGTCTCCGGGACGGCGGCGACTGCAGGCTGCTCAAGGCGATCACGCTGCTCGCTTTCGCCCCGCCCGAAAGGCGGGCGCTTCAGCTTGCGCGCGCCGATTGCGCCTTCCGCGCCGGAGATACCGAGCTCGGCCGCAGCCTGCTGATCGATCTGCTCGATGAGTCGAGGGTGGACGATTGGGCTTTTGCCGCCGCCGAACGGCTCGCCGATCTCGCCGGTTCCCAAGCGGAGGTGCGCGGGCGCTCCGCGCTGCTCTCGGGGCTGGTGCTCGCGCTCGGCGGCGAGTTCGATCGCGCGATCCTTTCGCTGCGCCGCGCGGCGCTCTCGGCCTCGCGCCGCGATCGGTCGGAGGCGGTGGCTTCGCTCGGTCGCGTTCAGCTGGAAGCCGGACGTTACGACCCGGCGATCGCCCAGCTGGAGATCGCCGCCCAGCAGGCGACCGGTCCTTCCTCCCGCGCCCGGGCGCGCTATGACCAGGGGCGGGGCTTCGAGGCGCGCGGCCAACCGCAGATGGCCACGGGACGATATCTCGCCGCGGCGGACGCCGACCCGGACGGCGCGCTCACCGCAGCGGCCTACGCCGCGGCGCTGCGCCTTTCGGCCCGCTCGGGCGCCGACGCCACCGCGAGCGCCCTCCTTTCCCGTCTCGTCGCGCGTCCGGCGTGGCGTTCCGAAACGGCGCGGGCGGCGCTCTTTCTCGCCGCTTCCGATCTCGTGCGCGGCCGGGGCGACCGGGCGCGCCGCTGGCTCGGCGGTCCCGCCGCGGCCGGCGAGCCGATCGAGGTCGCCTATTGGCGGGCGCGCGCGACCGAGCTGACCGGCAATCCGCAAGCCGCGGTGAACGCCTATCTCGGGGTGCTGCGGCTCGACCCCTACCACTTGGTTTCGCTCGGCGCGCGCCGCCGCCTGGCGGGACCCGGCCTAGCCCCTTCGGCGACGATCCTCGCGCAGCATCTGGCGGAGACCGGCCGGCCGGCCGACCTGTTCGGCGCCTGGCTGATCCTCGGTGATCTGAATCCGCTCGGCCGATCCGCGCGCACGCGCCTGGCCAAGCTCCTTCTGGCCGATCGGCGGGCGGCGCCCTTCCTCCGCTTGAGCCCCGTGCCGGTCGGGCGTTGGCCGCTCTGGAACCAGGCCGGCAACGATCCTTCGACCCCTGGGCGTCTCCGCGCCGAGCGCATGCTCTTGAGCCTCGGCCTCTGGGCCGATGGCGTTGCGGCGGCGAATGAAGCTTTCGATCCTACCCATCCGGACCTCGCGTTCACCGCCGCCTTGGAGCTGGCGCGGGTGGGACAGACCCGCCGCTCGATCGCGCTCGCCGACGCGGTCCGCGGTCGGGCCCCCGCGCAGGTTCCCGAAGCGCTCCTGCCGGGCGCCTTGCTCCGGCTGCTCTATCCGTTTCCGTATGCGGATCTGCTGCGCAGCGAAGGGCTCCGGCGCGGCATCGACCCCCTCTTGCTCGCGGCGATCCTGCGCGAGGAGAGCCGCTTCGATCCCTCGCAGGTGCGGGGAGCCGAACGCGGCCTGGCGGGATCGATGCTCGCCACCCAGGCCCGCGTCGCCGCGCTCGCCGGCCTGCCCGAGCCGGAAACGGACGATCTGGAGCGTCCGGAGATCGCGATACCGCTCGCCGCCGCGAACCTGGGCGCCCAGCTGAACATCGCGGGCCGCTTCGTCCCGCGCGCGATCACCGCGTTCGAGTCCGGCCCGGAAGCCGCGCGGATCTGGCAGGGTTACTGCTCGACCTCGGAGCCCGAGGAATATTGGACCAAGATGACCGACCCCGCCGCGCGCGCCTATCTGGCCTCGGTGATCTCCACCTGGGCCCACTACCGGGAGGTCTACGGCCAGCCGTAGATTGCTGGCCAGGTGAGGGCTTGAAGGCGGCTCAGCGTGGCGGCTTTTCGATCGTGCGCAGAACCGGCGGCAGGCGGTTGACCGGTTCGTCGTAGAAGCTTTCGACGTCGGAGTTGCGGCGCAGCTCCTCGGACCAGCGCGCCAGCTCGATGTTCAGCCGCTGTTCGCGCAGCACCGCGCGGATGTCCTCGCGGACGTCTTCGAGCGGCGGCACTTTCTCGCCGCGCTTTTCGGCTTCGAGGGTGAGGGTCGAGGCGTAATAATCGCGGATGTCGTCGAGGCTCACGAACACCCGCGGCCCCAGGCGCTCGTCGATGTAGACCAGAACGGCGATCTGGCGCGCGACCAATTGCGCCAGGGTCGCCCGGGTCATCCCCAGCTCTTGGAGCCGGCTCTCGAACGACGCTTCGTCCAGGAATCGGGCGCGGATCTCGGCCGTCTGGCGTTCGATTTCCTCCACCGGGACCTGCACGAACCCCGACCGGTCGATCTCGTGCGATCGCAGCCGCTGCTCGATCAGATGGTCGAGCACCCGGCGGCGGAGCAGGTCGCCGCTCTCGCTCGCTTTCCGTTCGATCAGGCCGAGTCCGATCACCCGATCGATGTCGGAGGCGAGGATCGGATCTTCATCGACCACCGCGACCACCCGGTCGAGCAGCTTGGCGACCGGCGTGCCGGCCGGGGGAGCCACCGTCGCCGCGGCGGCGTATCCGGCCGCCGGAACCAGCGCCAGCAGAAATCCCAAGAGCGCGCGATCGATCGAAGAGGCCATCGAGCGGGATGCTAGCATCCGGCGCGATGCCCAAAGCCTCCGCAACGCCCTCGGAAGATGCCGAAAACCCCGCCTACCCCGGCCGCCTGCTGCTGGTCGCGACGCCGATCGGCAACCTCGGCGACCTCTCGGCGCGCGCCCGCGAAGCGTTCGAACGGGCGGACCTGATCGCCTGCGAGGACACCCGGGTGACCGGCAAGCTGCTCGCCCATCTCGGCATCCGCAAGCCGCTGGTTTCGCTCCACGAGCACAACGAGCGCCAACGCCTGCCGCGCCTGCTCGCCGAGCTGGAGCGGGGCGCCACGGTCGCGGTCGCGAGCGACGCGGGGACCCCCCTGCTTTCCGACCCCGGTTTCTTGCTCGTGCGCGAAGCGGCGGCCCGGGGCGCCACGATCGAGCCGATCCCCGGCGCCTCGGCGATCCTCGCGGCGCTGGTGGCGTCGGGCTTGCCCCCCTATCCGTTCACGTTCGCGGGGTTCCCGCCGTTTCGCTCCGGCAAGCGCCGGACCTTCTATCGCGAGATGGGCGCTCTCGGCCACACGGTGATCCTGTTCGAATCGCCGCATCGCCTGCTCGCATCCTTGAGTGACGCGCTCGCCGAGCTGGGCGACCGGCCCGCCGCGATCGGCCGCGAGCTGACCAAGCTCCACGAGGAGATCGTCCGCGGACCGCTCTCCCGCCTGCTGGCCGTCTTCACGGCCCGGCCGAGCCTAAAAGGCGAGTTCGTGCTGGTCGTGGGCGGGTCGGTTTAATACCCGTTAGGAAGCGTCGCTCTGTTCGGCCGGGACATCTTCCGGCGCGAGCGTCGCCTTCTCGATCCGCGCCTGATACTCATCGAGCAGCTTGGCGAAGCTCGGCTCCGCCGTCTTCCACCAATCCGCGAAGCTCACGCCGCCCGCCCGGATACCGTGAAGCCGTTCGATCTCGGTGACCCCGCCGGCCTCGGGGATATCCGTCTCGACCGTCTGAACCTCCAGCTCCAGCGGTTCCTTCGCATGATCGACCAGGAAGATCTCCATCCCGCGCTCCAGGAAGAACGACTCGCGCTTGCCGTCCGGCTTGGCGAAGACGGCGTGCAGATAGTCGCCCGCCTCGAAGCCGACGAATTTGCCCGAAAGGTTCTTTGCCCCCTTCACCTTGTCCGGGGCGGACTCCACCGTCGGGGCCGAACTGTCGAGCCCGGACGAAAGATCGGAAACGACGGCCGGCTCCGCCGCCTTCGGTTCGGCTTCCGGCGCGTGGGGGCGGCAACCTGCGAGCAGGCCGAGCAGGATCAAGGCGGCGGACGGGTTTTTCATCACAGCTCCTCACTCTCTGGTTTTTCGAGCGACACATCCAACGACTCCGGCAAAGCTTCCGGCTCTTCCGCGACGTCCACCTCGCTCGCCTCCTCCGGAACAACCGGCGGCTGTACCCGCCCTCCGAACCATCCAAGTAGCGGCAGGAGCAGGAAAGCCGCGAGCGCCGCGGCGGTGGAGCGGTGGAGGGGCCGGCGGTCGGTTTCGATTTCGATCCGGTGCCGGCCCGCGGGGACGCGGAGTCCGATGCGGTGGAGATTCGCGGTTTCGTGCTCCGCGGGGCGGCCGTCGATCTTGGCTTGGTAGATCGACAGGTCGGCGCGCTGGACGACGAGGAATCCGGGGCCTCGCGAGTCGATTTCGGCCACGAACCGCTCCGACTCGTCTTTCAAGATTCGCACCGTGCCGCCGCCGCGACGCTCGGAGCCTTTTTCCCCTTCGACCACCGCTTCGGTCTTCGGGTCGAAATCGGGCGCGAGCAGCGCGGTGTAACCGGCGTTCATGTGCGGCGCACCGACCAGGCGGGTGGCGAGGTAGGCGGCGGGCGCGGCGTTGGGGATTTCGTAGATCAGCAGGTCGCGCCCGAAGCTCGGCAGCTTGGCGAGCAGCCGAGCTTTTTCCTCCGCGTCGGGCGCGAGCGGCTCGCCGAGCAGCAGCCGGTTCACCCCCCAGGCCGCGAGCAGCCGCACCCGGTCGAGATCCTTGGCCGACTTGATTCCCCCTTGCGACATCCGGGTGAGGAACGAATCGAGCCCCTCGGGGGAGACGTTCAGCTCGAAACGCCGGTGGTGCATCGGCCCGGTGAACGGATACAGCTCGGCAAACGCGCGGCGTTCCATATAGAGCGTGAGCGGCCTCGGAAAATCGCCCTTCTCGATGTGCGCCTGACGCATCAGGTTCAAGAACGATCCGTGGACCACGCGCGATCCCGGGGGGACGTAGGCGAGCGCGGCCGGCGTCTCCAGGTACGGGCCGACCTCGTCCGTGGCGTAGAGGGGACCCAAGAAGAACAGCTGGAAAGCGACGTGGATCGAGAGCAGCAGCGCGCCGCCGAGGGCGAGATGCCGCCGCGAGAGCCAAGTGGTCATGCCGAACAGGGCGACCGCCAACCAGGAGAACAGGCAGAGGCCCGCCCAGCGAAGGCGCTCGTTGGCGGCGAGGCCCGACAGCCGAATCGGCAGCAGTTGTTTCGCCCCCGCGAGCGCCGTGTCGGGAAAGAGGCTCAGGAAGATCCACGCCCCGAGCAGCGCCCCGAAGAGCACCCAAAGTGCCACGCCAAGTCCCCGCGACGGCCGGGCTGCCGGCGCCTCTCCAGGCACCGCGCCCGGCGCCCCCGCGGCAGGGGGGACCGGCGAGCCGAAACGGCGCTCAAAGCCGAGCCCGGCGAGAAGAGCAAGACCGATCGCCACCGGCGGCCAGAACTTGACCGGATAGCGGAACGAGCCGCGGCCGAGCTCGAAGATCCAATCCACCCCGGGATTGAAGCGGCCGAGCGCGAAGAAAATGCCCACCCCCACCGACCCCCAGCCCCAGATCGCGGCGCGCGAGCGCGGCTTGCCCGACGAGGCGGCGAGCGCCAAAACCAACAGGCCGGGGTAGAGCGAGAAGTAATAGGGCGGCACGTCCGTGAAGAAATGGTGCCCCCAGAAACCGCCGGCCGTCAGGCGGTCCGGCCGGCCGAAGAAGAACGGCACGAACCACTCGACGATCTGGCGCGGGTCCCAGCTTGCGGTGGTCGCGACCTTCGCCGCGTAGCCGTAGTGCCCGCGGAAGGAGAGCGGCAGAATACGCAGAAACTCGACGATTTGCGGCAGAGCGAGCACCGAACCGAGCGCCAGCGCCCCGGCGAGCAGGCCCCAGAGCGGCAGGCTAGGTCGAGGCTTGCGCATCAGGAACGCGGTGCCCCCCAAGCCGAGCGCGAGCGCCGCGAGGAACGGATCGCCGCCGAGCAACACCAGCGCCCAGAGCAGCGCAAGCGCGGCGGGCATCCAAATCCGCGCCGCCCGCCGTTCCGAGAGCCCCAAGCGCAGGCAGGCGGCGACGAACGCGGGGGCGAGCGTCACCCCGGCGATCAGGTTGAAGAAGTTCAGGTGCGAGAAGTAGAACCCCGAAAAGGTGTAGCCGACCGCCGCGGCCCACGACGCCTCGCGGCCGAGCCCGAAAGCTCGCGCCATCCAGAAGAACGCGAACGGCGCGAGCAGGAGGTGAATCCAGAAATGCGCGTTCTCGGCCCAGAGCGGCGAGCCGACCAAGTAAAGGACGTTGTCGGGATAAAACGGCGCGGCGTTCGGGTTTCCCGCGAGCGGCTGGCCGCCGGCTCGGTAGATATCGACCAGCGGGAGATACCCCGCCCGCAGCGCTTCGGCTTCCGCCCACTTCATGTTCAGATGCGAGTTCAGGACGTCGCGTAGGAAAAACGTCCGCTCCCCGCGGGCGAGCGGCAGGGAGATCGCCCCGAGCAGCAGCATCGTGGGCAGAACGTACAAAAGGACAAAGCGTCTCAAAGGCGGCTTTCGTTTCCCGGGGGTAGCGGTGCGTCGGGAGAATAGCTCAGCTGAAGCGAAGCTCGATCCGGTTCAAGCCCAGCTCGGGGAAGAGTCGGGGATAGAATGCCGGTTCTCTCCCGGAGCCCTTCCTCGACCATGATCCTCCCCCTGATCAAATCTCTCCGTCCGGCCCAATGGGCGAAGAACTCGTTCGTGCTCGCGCCGCTGGTCTTCGCCCGCCGGTTGGGCGATCCGCTCGCTGTGCAGCACGGACTGATCGCCCTGGTGGCGTTCTGCCTGGCGTCGAGCGCGGTCTATCTAGGCAACGACCTGCGCGACCGGGAAGAGGATCGCAAGCACCCGCTCAAGAAAGACCGGCCGCTCGCTTCCGGCGCGCTCGGCCCCTCGACGGCGGTGGTGGCGCTCGTCGCCCTGCTGGTCGCGGCCGGGGCGCTCGGATTCCTGCTCGGCCCCGAGTTCTCGTGGATTCTCGGTGGGTACCTCCTGCTCAACGTCCTCTATACCGGCTGGTTCAAGCGGATGGTGATCTTGGACGTCATGTCGATCGCCCTCGGCTTCGTGCTCCGGGTGGAGGCCGGCGCCCGCGCCGTGCCGGTGGTGGTTTCGTCCTGGCTGCTCCTCTGCACGATCTTCGTGGCGCTTTTCCTGGCGTTTTCCAAGCGCCGGCACGAGATCACCCTGCTGCAAGAAAACGCCTCCGAGCAGCGCAAGGTGCTCGAACAATACAGCCCGGCGTTCCTCGATCAGATGATCAACGTGGTCACCGCCTCGACCGTGGTCTCCTACGCGCTCTACGCGGTATCGCCCGAGACGGTCGAGAAGTACCGTTCGGAGCATCTGGTCTACACCGTGCCGCTGGTGCTTTTCGGAATCTTCCGCTATCTCTATCTGATGTACCAGCTCGCCGACCGGCGCAGCCCGACCGACGCGATCCTGCGCGACCCGCCGTTCCTGATCAACATCGCGCTTTGGGGGCTGGCGGTCGTCTGGATCGTCTATGGGGGGTGAGGGCGCGGGGCTCCCGCTCGACCGCCCTCTGCGAATCCTGGAGGTCGTCGTCCGGTTCTTCCCCTACGTCGGCGGGGTCGAAAACACCGTCCTTCATCTGAGCCGCGAACTGGTGAGGAAGGGACACCGGGTCCGCGTGGTCTGCGCCGACGAGCCGGGCGGCGGGCCGGCGGAGGTCGACGGCATCGGGGTCGTGCGGCTTCCCTATCGAGGAAAAATCGGCAACACCAACCTCTCCTGGGGGCTGCTCGACGCGCTTCGCCGCGAGGAGGCGGACGTCATCCACACCCACATGCCGACCGCCTGGTTCGCGGACGCGGCGGGAATCGTCGCCGAAGAGAAGAAGGTCCCGCTGGTCTTTTCGTACAACAACGACCTGGTGGGGCCGGGGCTCAAAGGGGTGATCGCCGCGGCCTACAACCGGTGGTTCCTGCCGCGGCTGCTCCGGCGCTCGACCCGGATCGTCACCTCGAACCCCGGCTACGGCGAGTTTTCGCCCCACCTGCGACCGTTCCGCCGCAAGATCGAGCACATCCCCTGGGGGGTGGACGCCCGGTTGTTTTCCCCCGCGCCGTTTCCTCAGGGTCCTGAGCGGATCGTCGGCTTCCTCGCCCTGCTCGACCGCCACCACCGCTACAAGGGGCTCGACGAGCTGCTCCACGCGCTCGCGATCCTCAAGAACGCCGGCCCCCATTCTCCGAACGGCCACCCGATCCGCCTGCGGGTCGGCGGCTCGGGGGAGGAACTGCCCCGCTACCGCGCGCTCGCGGCGGAGCTGGGGGTGGCGACTCAAGTCGATTTTCTCGGTTTCGTGCCGCACGCGGAGCTGGTCGGGTTTTTCCGTGCCTGCCATCTGTTCGCGCTCCCCTCGACCGACGGCAGCCAGGAAGGCTTCGGTCTCGTCCTCCTCGAAGCCATGGCCTGCGGCCGGCCCGTGCTCACCACCCCGGTGGTCGGCATGGCGCGCGACATCGACCTCGCGGGCGCCGGAGCTCTGGTGCCGCCCAAGGACGCCGCCGCGCTCAGCGTAGCGCTCGGGGGGTTGATTCACGACGAGGCTCGGTTGCACGAGACCGGCCGGCGGGGCCGGGAACTGGTCGAAGATCGCTTCATCTGGAGCGCGGTCGCCGGGCGCTACGAGGCGCTGTTTCTCAACCGATAGAGCCAACTCCGAAGGAAGGAGGCGGAGTGTTATCATCCGCCCGCGCAAAGCACCCTTCGTCCGAGGCTTTCTCCGTGTCGTCACCTGCCGAATCGATCGAAATCTCCGTCGTCATGCCCTGCCTGAACGAGGCGGGTTCGGTGGGGATCTGTGTCGAAAAGGCGCTCCGCGCGCTCGCCGCGATGGGCGCTTCGGGCGAGGTGGTGGTGGTGGACAACGGCTCGACCGACGGCTCGCAGGAGATCGCGGAACGGGCGGGGGCCAGAGTGGTCCGCGAGCCGCGGCGGGGGTACGGCTCGGCCTATCTGCGCGGTTTTGCCGAGGCGCGCGGGCGTTATCTGGTGATGGGCGACTCGGACGACTCCTACGACTTTTTGGACATCGCGCGGTTCATCGCGCCGCTTCGGGCGGGCAAGGACCTGGTGATGGGCACCCGCCTCGGCGGCAAGATCCTCCCCGGGGCGATGCCCTGGACCCACCGCTGGATCGGCAACCCGATCCTCTCGGGGATGCTGAAGATCCTGTTCCGGACCAAGATCTCGGACTCCCACTGCGGCATGCGCTCGTTCACCCGGGAGGCCTACGACCGGATGCACCTACGCACGACCGGCATGGAGTTCGCTTCGGAATTGGTGGTGAACGCGCTACGCGAACAGCTGTCGATCGAAGAGATCCCGATCACCTACCACCCGCGGATCGGGGAATCCAAGCTCAACGGCGTGCGCGACGCCTGGCGCCACGTCCGGTTCATGCTGATGTTTTCGCCCTCCTACCTGTTTCAGTTGCCCGGCCTGATCCTGATGCTGCTCGGCGGCGTCCTGGTCGCCTGGCTCGCCGCCGGCCCGCGCGAGCTGTTCGGACGGACCTGGGATTTTCACGTCCTTCTGCTCGGGGCGCTCGCGCTGATTCTGGGCACGAATCTGGTGATGTTCGACGTGATCGCGAAGACCTTCTCGATGGGCGCGGGTTTCGCGCGTCCGGGCCAGTGGCTCACCAAACTGCCGCGCTGGTTCTCGCTGGAAAAAGGGCTGCTGGTGGGCGGGCTGCTGTTCCTGATCGGCCTCGGAACCGAGATCGAGATCGTCGCCGTCTGGTTGACCGGCGGACGCGGCCCGTTGATGGCGGTGCGCGGCATCGCCCTCGGCATGACCGCGATGGTGATCGGAGCGCAGGCGATCTTCGCCTCTTTCCTGGTCAGCCTGATGCTGATCGAACGCAGATAACCCGAGGTTGTGATCGAGCCCGTAGCCGCCAAACCCCGTTCCACCTCGGTCCGTTGGCTCCGGCTGCTGCCTTGGGCTTCGGCGGCGGTGGTTCTCGCGCTGCTGCTCTGGCGCATCCCGCTCGACGAAGTGCTCGCCGCGGTCGGCCGCGGCCCGGTCGGCTGGCTCGCGCTCTACACCCTGTTGGAAGCGATATCCGTCCTCCCCGCCGACGCCTGGGCGACCCGGGTGACGCTTTCGGCGGCCGGGGTCCAACGGCCGTTCGGCGAGCTGTTCCTGGTGCGCGGCTCGACCTATCTGTTGAACGTGTTGAGTTACGCGGTGGGCCAGGGGGGCTTGGGCATCTACCTCGCGCGGACCGGTGTCGGAGCCGCTCGGAGCGCCGGGGTGGTCCTATTTCTGCTCGCGACCAATGCCATCTCGCTCGCCCTGGTGGCGGCGATCGCCCACCCGTTCGCGCAACGGACGGACCCGCGCGCCGCCATCGCGATCGGCGTCGTGCTCTACGGCGTGAAGACCTACCTGACGGCCTTGGCCGCCCGCGGGCTGTTCGCGCGCACCCGCTTCGGCCGGTGGATGGCCACCCACATCGAGAAGGAACCGGTCGCGACCCTCGCCCGCGCCGGCCTGCTCGGTCACCTCAAGGCGACGGCGGCGCGGATTCCCCACGTAGCGGTGCTGCTGGTGGCACTCTGGGGCTCGTTCCGGGTCTGGGGAATCGAGGTGCCGCTCGGCGTCGGCCTCGCCGCCCTGCCCGCCGTAGTGCTGATCGCTGCGCTGCCGATCACCCCGTCCGGGCTCGGCACGGCTCAGGCGCTTCAGGTCTTGCTGTTCGCGCCGTACGTCGCGGGAGCGACCCCGGCCATCCGCTCGGCCACCCTGCTCGGCTTCAGCTTGGTCCATCACGGAATCGGCCTCGTCGCTCAGGCCCTGGTGGGCACGGTCTGTTTCATCCTGCTCAAGCGGCGTGGCATTCCGGCGCTCGCGGGGTCCTCACCCAGCCCCGAGGAGGCTGCGCCGGAGCCCGAGGCATGAGTGGGGTCGAAGGGCGACGGCTCTCGATTCTGCTGCTCTACGACTGCGTCTATCCCGGATCGGTCGGCGGCGTCGAGCACCGCAACCACGAGCTGGCCCGTTCGCTCGCCGCCCGCGGCCACCGAGTCACCCTCGCGGGATTCGCGGACGCCAAGGAATCTCCGATGCCGGGGGTCGAAATCCTACCGATCGGGCCGCGCGGCCGCCTCTATGTCGATTCGGGCAAGCGCAGCACGACGGAGGCGCTGCGCTTCGCGCTGGCGGTGGCGCGGATGGACCTGTCGCCCTACGACGTCGTCGAGACCGCCAACATTCCCTATCTTCATCTCTTTCCCTTGGCCACCCGCTGCCGAATCGCGAAAAAGCCCCTCGTCGTCACCTGGCACGAGCACTGGGGTCCCTACTGGCGCCAATATCTCGGCCCGGTCCGCGGCCTGGCGTATGCCGCGGTCGAGCGGCTGGCCGTGCCGCTCAGCAGGCAGGCGATCGCCGTCAGCGGCTTCACCGCGGAGCGGGTCCGGGCGCGCCGCGGGGGCGAAGTGCCGGTCGTGCCGGGCGGCATTCCCCTCGCCGCGATCCGCGCGGCGACGCGGGAAATTTCCGACCCCGGCTACGAGGAGGCGCCGCCGTTGATCTATGCCGGCCGCCTGCTGCGCGAAAAGCGGATCGGCCTGCTGCTCGAAGCGGTGGCGATCCTGGCTCAAGCACTGCCCAAGGATTCGGAGTCTTCTCGGCCTTGGCTTTCGATTCTCGGTACCGGGCCGGAGCGCGAGCGGCTGGAGGAGCAGGCCCGGGCTCTCGGTCTGGCCGGAAGCGTCCGCTTCCTCGGCCATCTGCCGACCAGCGCCGATGTCTGGCGCGCCTTGGGCCGGGCGAAGGTGGCGGTCCAGCCCTCGTCGCGCGAGGGATTCGGGCTCTTTCCGCTCGAAGCGATGGCCGCAGGGCTGCCGGTCGTCTATTGCGAATCGCCCGAAAGCGCGCTGCCCGAGCTGGTGCGGCACGGTCTCGAAGGAATCTGTACCCCCTCCGAGCCGCAGGCTCTTTCCGCGGCTCTCGCCGGGCTGCTTGGAGACCCCGCCGCCCGCGAGCGCCTCGCCCAGGGCGCGCGAGAACGGAGCGAAGCCTATAGCTGGGAGGCGAGCGCCGAGCGCCTGGAGAACCTGTTCCTCCAACTGACGTAATCTAGGTGGCAAAGTCGTGGTTTCGCTTGCCCCGCAGCGACTGGCTGCTGCCGAAGGCGCCCTAAGGAGCGAGGAGGCAAGCCAAACCACGACGGGCGAGAGATGGGGGATTGACATCTACTACCGGAGTAGTACTATACCGGTAGTTGGTGTCGATAAGGAGGATCCGTTCATGGAATCACCCGAGAAACTTGGAGACCTGCAACTCGCGATCTTGCGCGTGCTGTGGGCGCACGGCGAAGCGACCGTCACCGACGTCCACGAAGCGCTCGAAGCCGAGCGCGGACTCGCCCCGACGACGATCGCGACGATGCTGACCAAGCTGGAAAAGAAGGGCGTCGTCGGTCACCGGAGCGAAGGGCGCCGGTTCATCTACACCCCGCAGGTGAGCGAAGGGGACGTCCGCCGCTCGATGGTCGCGGGTCTCACCTCGCAGCTGTTCCGGGGCGACGTCGGCGCCCTGGTCAACCATCTCCTCTCCGAACACCCGATCTCGGCCGGTGAGCTGACCGAGCTGCAAGGCCTGATCGCCGCCCGCGCGGGCGAGGAGGAAGTCCGATGAACCCGTTCGCCCCCTCCTCTTTCGGTTCCCTGGGGCTGGCTTCGGCTTCGGCCGGCGTGCTCTCCTGGCTCGCGACCTATCTGCTCCACAGCACGATTCTGCTCGGCCTCGCCTGGGGCATCTCCCGGCAACTGCGCGGCCGTCATCCGCTGGGCGAACAGGCGATCTGGCGCGCGGCGCTGTTCGGGTCGATCCTCACCGCGACGCTACAAATCGCCACGGGCTGGCAACCGCTCGGTGGCGCGCTCTCGATTCCGACCGGCCCGGCTCAAGCGAGCACGCCGAGCGCCGTCGCCGCGGCCCTCCCGGCGGATACTTCCGTGACGACGCTTTCCCTCCACACCGCGACCGGCGCGACGAACGTACCTCTTCTTTCGAACTCTGAGCGTGCCACCGAGGTCGCCGCTCCGACCGCGGCCACTCCGTCGAGCCCTGCTCCTTGGACCTGGCTCGCGTTCGCGTGGGGCCTCGCCGTCGCCGCTCTTCTGATTCGCTGGGGCGCCGCCCACGCCGCCCTCTCCCGGCGCCTGCGTCCGCGGCTCGAGGTGGTCGACGGCACGCTCTTCCGCACCCTTCGGCGCCTGCGCGCCGAGGCGGGAATCGATTCCGCCGTCCGCCTCACCTGCGCGCATCGCCTGTCGGTGCCGATCGCCCTCGGCTTCCAGAACCCGGAGATCTGCCTGCCGCCGCGCGCCCTGTCGCATCTCGACGAGCGGGAAGCCGAGAGTCTGCTCGCCCATGAGCTGGCTCATCTCGCAAGGCGCGATCCCGCGGCGCTCAATCTCACCCAGATCGCCGCCAGCCTGTTCTTTTTCCAGCCGCTGGTATGGCTCGCCCGGCGGAAGCTCTACGACCTGTCCGAGCTGCTCGCCGACGACTGGGCGATCGGCCGCACCGGCCGGCCTCTTTCGCTCGCCCGCTGCCTCGCCGAAGTGGCCTGCTGGTCGATCCACGAACGGCGTCTGCCGGTGCCGAGCATGGCGGAATCCTCCTCGCCGCTCGGGTTGCGCATCCGTCGCCTGCTCGGCGAGATCCGTCCCTCGCGCCGCCTGCCGGTCTGGGCGCTGCCCGCCTGCGGCCTCGTCCTGGTGGCGTTCGCCGCGGTGGCTCCCGCCGTCTCGGCCCGAGGAAAGGACGAGAAGAAAGCCCCTCACGTCGCCGCGCGAGAGAAGGCGGTGCGGACGCAGGCGGATGGAGACTACGCCGATCGCGCCGACTACCCCGATCGCGCCGACTACGCTGATCGTGCCGACTACCCTGATCGTGCCGACTACGCCGATCGCGAAGATTACCGAGAGCCACAGCCGCCCGAGACCTACGTTCACGAAACCCCGCGCGGCGAGGATGCTCCGGAGGTTTTCTCGGAAGACGAAGAACGCGAGCTCGGTGAACATGCCGAGGAGATGGCCGCGCAGCTCGCCGACATGGGCAAAGATTTTGACTCGGAGGAATTCGGCCGCGAGATGGAGAAGCTCGGCCACGACTTCAAGATGTCGGCCGCGGACCGGGCGAAGCTCTCCGGAGAAATCGACGCGCTGGTCGCGCGGGCGGTTCCCGATCGCGAGGCGCTTGAGCGCCTGACCGCCCAAGCCGCCCGGCTCGCCGATCGCAAGCTGAGCTCCGAGGAGCGCGAGCGGATCGCGGCCGAAGTTCGCCGCCTCGCCGAGGACATGCGACCGAGCCAAGAGGAGATCGCCGAGATCCAGCGCCGCGCCCGGGAATTGGCCCCCTCGGCCGAGGAGGCCCGGCGCATGGCGGCGGATGCCCGCAGGATCGCCGCGGCCCATCGCCCGAGCGAAGAAGAGCTGCGGAAGATCCGCGAGCGGTCCCGCGAGTACGAGCGCGAGGTGCGCCAGATCGTCGAGCAGCACCGGGGCGAGATCGAGAAGATCCAGCGCGAGATGCAGCAAAAACTCCAGGAGATGCAGAAGCACCTCCAAGAGGACATCGAGCGCAATCTGGGCGGCGAAGAGCAAGGTTTCCGCGACCAGGCCCGCCGTGGCAACCACCCGCCCCGCGCGCCCCGAGCTCCGCGGCCCCCGCGCCCGGCGCTGGCTCCCGTGCCGGCAGCTCCGCCCGCCCCGGGTGCCCCGGCCCTACCGCCGAGGGTCGCCTTTGCGCCCCTGCCTCCCGGGACGCCTTCCCCGCTGTCGGTGCCCCGCGTAGCCCCGACGCCGGGAGTGCCCACCACCTTGCCGACCCCGAGGGTGGCCCCCATCGCGGCCCCGGCTCCGCCACACCGGCCGGCCCCCGCGCCGCGCGCCCTCCCGGCCCCCGCACCGGAAGCGCCGGAAGTCGTCGAGCCGCCCGAACCGGGAGAGCCGGCGGAAGCCGCGGAAGCGCCCGAGGCGCCGCCCGTGCAAGTTCGGTAGACGGTTGGGTGTTGTTGAACGGAGGGGCGCCGGTCCGGCCCCTCCGTTTTTCGATTCCGCGAGTTATCGAGCGTTGGATGGATCGGGCCTACAGCCTTTCCTGCGACTCTCGTTCCGTTTCCTGGGCGTTGCCCAGGCTATTATCGGGCGGGCCGTTGGCCCTTTAATAACAACTAGTTAGCGCCAAAGGCGCGAGTCGATAATAGCCTAGGGCAACGCCCTAGGTAACCGGTTCGGCCGAGTGTTCACCCAGGGCTGTAGGCCCGACCTATCCGCGGTACCGGCCGTCGGGGCGAGATAAAGGCTGACTGGCATCATCCACCCTGCCCTGCGTTATCGTCGCCCCATGAGCGCGACCCCCTTCGGCCGGTCCTTCCTCTCCCATTGGCTGCTGGATCCTGAGATCACTTATCTGAACCACGGCACCGTCGGGGTCACCCCGCGGCGGGTGCTCGACTTCCAACAGAAGCTCCGCGACGAGATGGAGCGCCAACCAGCGCGCTTCGTCCTGCGGGAACTGTCGGAAGAGAGCGGATGCCACGACTTGCCGCAAACCCGCTTGCGGGCGGCAGCCGAGCAGGTCGCGGAATTTGTCGGCGCGGCCCCGACCGACCTGGTGTTCGTCCAGAACGCGACGACCGGCATCAACGCGGTCCTCCGGTCCTTCGACTTCCGCCCGGGCGACGAAATCCTGGTCGCGAACCTGGCCTACGGCGCGGTCGCGCGCACGGCCCAGTTCGTGGCGCGAGAGCGGGGCGCGGTGGTCCGTCCCATCGATCTGCCCTTTCCGCCACCCAACCCCGCCGCCATCGTGGACACGTACCTCCGCGCGGCCGGCCCGCGCACCCGACTCGCGGTGGTCGATGCGATCACCGCCGAGACCGCCCTGGTGCTCCCCGTCCGCGAAATCGCCGCCGCTCTCCGCGCCCGAGGCATCGCGGTTTTAGTGGACGCCGCCCACGCCCCGGGGGCGATTCCGGTGGACATCCCTTCCCTGGGGGTCGATTGGTACGTCGCAAACCTGCACAAATGGGCCATGGCGCCACGCGGCTGCGCCATCCTCTGGGCTGCCCCCGACCGGCAAGAGGGGCTGCGCCCGTCGGTCACCTCCTGGGGTTTCGAACAGGGCTTCCTCAAAGAGTTCGAGTGGATTCCGACCTTCGACCCGACCGCGTACCTCTCCGCTCCGGAGGGAATCGCCTTCCTCCGCGACCTCGGGGTCGAAGCCGTCCAGGGGTACAACCACGACCTCGCCTGGAAGGGCGGCCATCGCCTCGCCCAGCGCTGGGGCACGGAAGCGGATCTCACCACGCCCGAGGCCATGATCGGCACGATGATCTCGGTCCCGCTGCCTGAATCGCTAGGCACCACCCGAGCCGAGGCGGGCGCGCTCAAAGACGCCCTGCTCTACGAAGATCACATCGAGGTGAACCCCTTCGCCCTCGGGGGCCGTCTCTGGATTCGCATCGCCGCCCAGGTCTACAACGACCTGGAAGACTTCGACCGGCTCGGCACCGCGATCGACGCCCGGGCCTTAAAGCCCGCCGCCGCCGGAGTCCTCAGATAAGATCCCCCACGGAAGCGCTCGGGGGCTGGTGCCTCTTGCGGTCTTCAAAACCGTTGTCCCGCGCCGGTTCCGGCGTGGGGGGTGGGTTCGATTCCCATGCGCTTCCGCCAGTTGGGTCTATCACTTACGACAGCTTCTCGACTGCGCTGGAGAGGCGTGCTAGGTATCGGATCCGACTTCGGCTGCTCCCTCCAGCGCTGGTTGTTGGGCTGGCGCCTTCACCTGGGGCGCCTGATCGGCAGGAGCACAGAGCGGTTGCTCCGATGACGTCTGATTCGCTCCGAACCCCAAAGAACATCCCGAGCAGTCTAGGACGATGACGCTGCCGCAGCGACAGGCGTCCCACCAATCCGGGCAGACCGAATCACATTGCGGAAGCCAGGATGATGCTGCCGGCTGAGGGCTGAAGGTTAATGTGAGACCCATGAGCAGTAGGAGAAGGGTGGCTTTTCTCATTACTTCTCTCCTTTTAAGTGCCTTCCTCGTTTTGCAAACTGTCTTATGTTTACTCTATCTGTTTATATGGGTCAAGCCCTCGTCTGAACAGGCGGTTTTCGGGCTGCTTGGCCCATCGGATCGAGCAAGGACCGGCCGGCGGCGAGGTACTGGGCGACGCCACGATCCCTAATCCACACCTCTCTCCGATAGGATCTCCCTCGGAAACGCTCGAGGTCTGGTGCCCCCTGCGGTCTTCAAAACCGTTGTCCGGCGGCTGAGCCACCATCCACTTTCAGGAGGATCCTTCTCATGAAAAAGCTTTGGGTTTGCGTCTTCGGTCTTCTGAGCATCCTGGCTGTCGGCTCGACGCTCCACGCCGCGTCTCCGACTCCGTCCGCGACCGCACAGGCTGCGGTGGTGGATCTTGACAGTTTCCTGGCCACTCTCGCTCCAGCCGAGATGCCGCCGGCCGATTCGCCGTTTCTCGCGGCTTCCTGCACGCAGGTCCAGTGCGTGGCCAAGTGCGATTGCGGACCGGCGCCATGTGTTTCGGTCTGTCACAGCACGGTCGGCTGTCTCTGCCACTGCGAGATCCTGAATCCCCGCCGGAGGTGCTGATTCGCTGATCTCGTCCGCTGCCTCGCGGTTCGCCGCTGGCGTCACTCGCCCGCCTCGTCGGCGGGCGTTTATTTTCTGTGGAGGGTGTTGCCAGTTGGTCTATAGCACCACCCTGAACTCCCAAACCTCTTTGTCCTTGCCATCGCTCCAATTCCAGACGCCTACCGCGTCGCTCTCCTTGCCTTTGGCATCGACGGTGAAAACGTTGAGGTTCATATCAGTATTTCGTTGCAGTTGGAGTCCTCCATAACCCACGCCTGTCCACTTCCAGGTCGCCATATGACTATCGAGAAGTTCATCTTTCTTGAATAGCAGTTCCGGGGAAATCGATTGCAGATGCGCATTGTTCTGCGGAGCCGAAAGGACCATTTGCGAGGATTTGTTGAGGAGGGCGAATCCATGGTTGGTGCCCTTAATGACCTCGATCAGCGCCCAGAGCTGCGTGTCGAGTTGCGCACTTTGCTTGAGTAACGCTCGATTATTGGAATCATCCTCGTTATACGTCAAAGCCAAATCCGAAGCGCACCTCGGGAAAAGCTTGTAATAAAACATTTCTAGTCCTCCTTTAGTTTTCGGGCTTTGCCGCGAAAGCTGTCGACCCGCACTGAGGGCATCTCGGCTGGGGTGCCTGACGGAAGGGCAAAGGTCGTGCCGCGGAGCAGACGATCACTGAAATCATTGGATTCATTGCGGTTGTGTAATCTAAATGCCCCGCACGGTGCCGCTGGCGGATGGCACCATCGCCTGCCTGGCTCTATGGCTCCATTCGGCGAAGAGCTGCCAGATCTCGATGGCAGGTGCCGCAGATCGGAGGCAGGAGAGAACCGCTGGGTTTACGGCTTGCCGGGCCGCATCCAGGTAATCGCGAAACGGATCGTCTCTCTCCCTGATACTCGAAGGTCCCCGAGATCTTGAGGGTGTTTCCGCTCCATGGGAAGTCAGCGATGGCTGGCGGGGAGCGCTTCCCAGAGCCACTGTCCCACCCGCCGGGCGGAAACGTAGCTCACCCAGGCGGCCGCGCCGAGCAG